>Ga0265313_10001839_pt1 | contig 19345 bp, 17 predicted proteins | sample 4123metaG_FD_203122 | JGI IMG/M metagenome (GOLD analysis project Ga0265313, IMG submission 203122) | Rhizosphere microbial communities from Carex aquatilis grown in University of Washington, Seatle, WA, United States - 4-1-23 metaG | ecosystem: Host-associated > Plants > Roots > Rhizosphere >...
TCGAGCCGGTTCGGCCAACCGTTCTCCACCGCATCGCGCAATCGGTGCAGTGAGCCGACCCCGGGATTACCGCCCCATGAGAAGACCAGCCGATCCGCCGCGCCCATGCCGATCAGCTGATCATAGATCAGGTCGGGAGTCATGCGGATCAGGGTCAGGTGCTTACGCCCCTGCCGAATCACCTCGTGCCCGGCCGCGAATGGAATCAGGTGCGTGAACCCCTCCATCGCGACGCAATCACCGTCGCGCACGTGAAGGGCGACGGCCTCTTGCAGTGAGACGATGTCGGCCATGCGAAGCAGATCCCCCAAAGAGGTCAGAAACTTAGCAGTCGCGGCGGAATTGTCAATGCCGCCGGACTATGTAACAACGATTCGTAATCCGAACCGTTCCGGCATCGCGCTGACCCGGGCCGGCGTCGCCGTCCGCCTTCAGCGCAGTGCGACGGTGCGCCCGAGGAACCAGTACAGGCCTTCACCGACCAGGAACGATGCTGCCAGATCCGTGAACAGCGGGCGCGGCATCGCGCAGTGCAGCCGTACGCACAGCCGCGCGAGCAGCAGCGCGCCGAGCACCACGGTGACCTGTCCGATCTCGACCCCCAGATTGAAGCCGACCAGCAGTTCCGCCAGGCGCCCCTGGGGCAGGCGCATCTCGAGCAGGTTCGAGGCGAATCCGAAGCCGTGGATCAAGCCAAACACCAGCGTCACGAGCAACCGGACGCGTGCCGCGTCGCGCATCTGTCCGGTCATCAGCAGGTAGCTGGCGGCGAATATCGCGCCCCCGATCAGCAGCGTCAGGGGCAGGTTGATCGGCACACCCAGCAGTTTGGCGAGCGCCATCGTGCACAGCAGCCCGCCGAGGCCGAGCGCCACCGGCAACGGATGGTGCGTGCTGTCGCCGATGTTCTCGGCACCGATCAGCGCGATGGTCAGCGCCACCAGAGCATCGATGTACTGCCCGTCGGGTCGCAGGATGCCGGTGACCGCCAGGCCCAGGGTCAGGCTATGGCCCACCGTGAACCCGGTAACGACGAACAGCAGGTCGCGCACGCGGCGCGAGATCAGCACCAGCCCCAGCATGAACGACATGTGATCGATGCCGGTGAAGATGTGCATCATCCCCATCTGGATGAACTTCAACAGTCCCGCGTTCTGCAGCGCGTTCTGCGCCGTGGCCCCGGTCACCGGCACCTCACGCCGGTCCCGGGTCAGCAGCTGCTCGAAGAAATTGCCGTCGCTGTCCTGGATACGCGCGAAGTCGGTATGCGAAGGCACCAGGTCGTAGAACGCGTCGGACCGGATCCGCAGGTCGCGCGCGTCCGGGCAGCGGAACTCGAATTCGAAGCGCGCGAACCCGGGCTGGGCGGCCAGCGCCCGTGGTCCGGCGCTCCTCGCGCACGGTGTATTGCCGGCCCGCGCCGCGACACGGGCGGCGAGGTAGCGGCCCAGCTCCGCGGGCGAGGGCTGATCCCGGCCGCTCGCCGACAGGCGCCGGGCCTCCAGATCGGGGACGATGAACTGCAGGCGGATCTGGGTGCCGTTGATCTGCCACGAGGAGATGCTTTCGCTGAGCGTATGCCCGCTCGCACTCGATGCAGCGGCCAGCGCCAGTGCCAGTGCCGCCAAGGCCTGCCAGGCGCGGCGACTCATTGCCGGTAATCTCCGGCGTAGTCCGGGGCTATCAGGATCCTGGCACGCCGGCGCAGGAATCGCACGGTGTTGTCCATCAGCTTCGTCTGCAGAGCATCGACATAGTCGGTACGCACCTGCGCGCGCGCCGCGTCAAAGGGCAGCGGCACGGGAATGCGATTGCCGAGCACCTGCACCACGTGCACGCCGTCGCCAAGGGCAACAGGGTCGGTCACTGACCCGGCAGAGAGCGTGCGCAGGCGGGAGAAGAACGCATCGCCAAACCGATACTGCAGCGCGAAGTAGTACTGCTCGTCGTCGGGCGGCTGATCGTGGAGCCCGAAAGTCGCGCTCACGGCGGGGACGGCGGCGCCGGAGCGCAGCGCCTGCGCCGCCTGCGCGGAGCGGCGCATCGCGGCCTCGAGCGGCACACCCGGGCTTGCGGGCAACACCAGATCGCGGATCGTCATCGTGCCATCCGTGGACCACTGGCCGGGGTGCGCGGCGAAGAAATCGCGCAACTGGGCGTCGGTGGGCTCGGCAGTCGTGATCTCGGCGATCGCGGAATCGGACACCGAACTGACCAGCGCATTGCGCGCGTTCTGGTCCGTCTCCGCGAAGTCCAGCTCCAGTCCCCGCTGCACCAGCAGTTCCTCGCGCACCATCTCATCGAGTACCTTGAGCTGTTCGGAACGCGTGCTCTGGTCGAATTTCTTTCCCGTTTCGCTCTCGAGCTGGTTCACGAAATCGCTGCGTAGGATCGGCCGCCCGTTCACCATTGCCAGGTTCTCGGGTGGCACCGTGCGGTTCGAGGTGCCGGCAGCGGTGAACAGTCCGTAGCCCGCGATTCCGAGTCCCGTCAGCGCGCCCACCGCGCACAGCAGCATGGCGCGCCAGGTATGGACGCGTGAGCCGTCGAGGAAGGCGGCGCCACTGGCTGGTGTCTCAGCCACGGCTAATGCACCTCGTGCGAATACACGTAGACGGCAATGGCGCGGATGGTGTCGGCGGGCAGCCGGCCGTGCCAGGCCGGACAGACGCCGCCGAGTCCGTGTGCGATCGACTGGTAGATCGACGCTCGCGAGCCGTCACCGTAGAGCCACGTGCGATCGGTCAGATTCGGTGCACCGATCGCCGAGTCGCCCCGGGCGTGATCTGAATGGCAGTCAAAGCAGTAACCCTTGCCGTGATAGAGCGCGGTGCCGCGCTCGATGGCGGCAGCGTCCGCCACCAGGGGATGCTGGAACGAAAACATTAGCTCGGTGATGTCACGCATTTCCGCCGGGTTCAGTGGCTCGATGCGGTAGCGCGGGTAGGGATTCGCGGTTGCGAACGCCGGCATGCTCGCGAGATTCTGCGTCCTGGAGTCCCCGGAGCGGATCCCGTACAGGATGATCCGCTCGATCTCCCCGACCCGGCCGGTGCCATACAGCCAGTCCTGGTCGGTGAGGTCCGGAACGCCCCGATTGCGATCGCCCTTCAGATCAGCGCCGTGACAGTGGGCGCAATGCTGTGCGTAGCCGCCTGCGCCGCGATCCATCGCATAGCGCGCCAGCACGCCATCCTGGGCCACGCTATCCGGACTCGCCATCAGGAAGCGCCGGGTCAGCGCCTGATGCTCTTCTGCCGCGCGGAACATCACGAACCCGAGCACGAGCGCCGGAACTGCCAGCACGCCGGCAACTTTCCACAGGCGACTCGCGGCTGCGCTTACCGCGCCTGCGTGCACGCCGTGCTGCGTTCCGGTCACTGTTGCGTTGCTGCGATGAAGCACCCTGACCCGGTAGGATTGGCGTTCGCTCCGGGATATTCCAGCAATTTACTGTTTATCCAGCCGTTAACTAACGTTAACCGCCGACGCCCAGACCCGCGGCGAGCCGCGGGTCCGGAGCGGGTGACCAGCGGGTCAGCCCTTGCAGGGCTTCGGATGCCACTTGGAACCGTCAGGCTCCCGGCGGAAATGCGAGCTGGTCACGAAATCACCGACTCCACGCAGGTAGGTCGGGTCGTGCACGACCGTGGTGACGACGAACCATTCATTGCCGTCGGGGGTCGGAAAGCGGTCATAGTATTCGGTGACCTGCGCGTGCTCGCTGTACGGCACGCCGTTGCGGCGCAGCCAGCCGGGCGACAGGTCCGTCGTGACCACCTTCAAATCCCCGCCCAATTCGTGCACCCGCATGTCCGGCCCTCCCATCCCGGTCGCCGGCGGGAGCGTATGCTCCCATAGCGCGAGCGAGCGACCCTGCAACGTCGGGGTGCCCGCAGGCGGCAGGTCCGCCGCGTTGAAATGAAGCGTCCGAATCTGCTGGCCGGCGTCGGTCTCAATCTTGAGAACATTGTCGCCCGCCCAGCTGATGTGCACGCGCGTCGGCATGCGCATGAGGCCGCCGGCGCCGTACGCCTTGCACGATCCGTCCTGAGAGACGTCCCAGGTATCGGCAACCTTCTTGCCCTCGTCGTTCAGCGGCACGCTCGCGTAGTCGCCCTTCGGCGGCGTCACCATGCGCCAGCGCCAGTCCTCATTCACGATCGACACCCAATAGCCGGTCAGGTCGATCGGCGAATCCGCCTTCGGAGTGGGTGGCGCCTGGGGCGCCCCGGCCGGGCGCTGGGCCCAACTCTGCGAACCCGAGATCAGCACTCCGGCGACCAACAGCGTGCTGGCGATATGAGCTGATTTCATGACCTTTTCCCCTTGGCGCCCTTCCTGGCATCGCTTAAGGACTTGTAGGCCGCCTCCACGAACTTGTCCGTGGTCCAGAAGCCGCTCGTCGTACCGTAGCGCCCGTCGTAATCGGAGGTAGGTTTGGCCGCCTTGACCTGCTCGAGGGTCTTGCCCTTGTTGATCAGGTCCTGGATGCGATCACGGATGATCGTGACCATGTCGCGGAACTCGAACAGATCCGCCTGATCGCCGATGCGCCCGTGACCGGGCACGACGTAGGTGCCGCCCTCTTCCTTGTCGGCGGGCACCGCGAGATCGATCATGTCGTTCAGCGCAGCGATGATGCCGTTCAGGCTGCCGCCGTGCGCCAGATCGATGATCGGATAGGTGGTCGTCACGTACAGGTCGCCGGTCACGAGCACGTCGGACTTGCGGAAGAACACGTAGATGTCCCCGTCGGTATGCGCGTTGTGCGGGTGGAACAGCTGCACCGCCTCGTCATTGAAATACATGTTGTACAGGTCGGTGTTCAGGGTCTCGGTAGGCCACAGCGCCTCGTCGACCGGCTTGCCCTGGGCATCCGGCTCGAGCATGTGCAGCTGCACGTTCTCGTTCGCGAGTACGGTCGCGCCCTGCTGGCCACGCAGGTCCTCGCGCGCGACATTGCCGCTCAGGATCGTCTCGCCGAGCTTGCGGATGGCCTCATTGCCGCCGGTATGGTCCGGATGCAGGTGCGTGTTGATCACGTAGCGGATCTTGCGATCGCCGGCGAGCTGCTTGACCGCGGCGGCCAGCTTGTCGGCCATCGGCCTGATCCCGGTATCGATCACCATCACGCCCTGGTCACCGATCTGTACGACCACGTTGCCGCCGGCGCCGAACAGCGCGTAGACGTTGCCCTGGACGTGATAGGTGTGAATCTCCTGCGGCGGTGGTGCCGGCGCCGCCGCTGGCGCGTCCGCAGCCCATGCCAGTGGCCCGCACAGGCTTGCGGCGGCGATACCGAGCAGGCAGCGCACCAGGCCTGCGCGACCGGAGACTTCTGGACTCATGCTGTACATCTTGTGCTCCATCTTGAGTCTGCCCCTACTTGGCCGCACTCTTGGGGCCAGGCGGATTGGGCGGCAGGGTCTTCATGTAGTCCTCGTACTCCGGCAGCGCCGTCTGCGCGCCGCCACGCGCCGCCTCGATCGGGATGTGGTGCGTGATCGCGAACTCGTCACGGTACGCGTTCTGGCCCGGCAGGTGGTGCGGGATTTCCCCGCGCGGACGCGGAATCTCTATCTGCGGCCGGCAGGTGTAGGCGATCATCACGCCGTTGGGCGAGTAGCGGAACCCATTGGTTTTGACCAGTGGCTCGGTCAGGTACACCGGGTCGGACACGACCATCACGTGCGTGAGCAGATTGCCGTGGCGGAACCAGTGCTCATCGTAGGTCGCGCGATCGGTCAGCGGCAGCCCGTTGCGGCGAATCCAGCCGATCTTGAGCTGGTCGGTGTGCACGACGAACGCATCGCCTTCGAAATGACCGACCGAGAAGCCCTGGTAGGTGTGCGGCGCGTACTCTGGCGGATGCGGCGGCGGTTCCGACACGTATATATGACGGTGCTGGGCCTGCCACGCGATCTGGGTCTCGACCTCCTTGAGTTCCTGGGTCTCCGGATCGCGGTCTTCCCAGATCCGCAGGCCGCCGACACCGCGCCAGCCGTAAGTGGCGGGATGCGGAATGCACTGGTGCTCGGGTACGGTGAGCAGCGAGGGATCCCATGCGTCCGCGCGCTCGCGCGCGGCTTCGCTGATAGGCAGACCGGCGTAGTCATTCGCCGAGGGTCCTGGTATGCGCTCATCGACATCCTCGTCGAAGATCGGATCCCAGTAGCCGACGAACATCCCCTGCGCATGCGCCGATCGTGCTGCGAGCGTCGCGAGCAACCCGACCAGCAGCGCTGCCGCCACCAAACCCCGTTGACCCTGTGGACGATACGTCATGTGCATGCCTCTTCCGATCCGGTGCGTCGAAATGCCTGTCGCCTGCGCGGGATGCGGGACGGAGGCGCCGTCGCGCACGCAAGCTGCGCCGTGCGGACCGGGCGCGATGCGATGACGACTGCGAATGAAACCCCCAACCCCTCTGGTCACGGTGACCAGCGCAGAACCTGCCGCGAATCTCTGGGCGGACCCGCTCCGCCCGAACTTATATCCGCCGCTGCCATCCAGTCAATAGCGCAGGCCTCGCGGCCGTGGCGCGGTTCATTTCGATGGCGCGAAGGCGATGAAACGCCCCGCGGTGATGACGGCGAACCAGATGAACAGCGACAGCGCGGAGATGACTTTTGCCAGTCTCGAAGCCTCGATGCCCGGGCCCCATTTGTCCACGTCGATGAACACCCCGAGGCGAAACCACAGCGCATTGAGGCCGGCGACCAGGATCAGCAGCATCTTGATGCGGAAGCTGATGTTGTAGGCGTACACATAGGGGTCGTGCGCGAAGAACATCAGGCCGGTGATGAGGTTGATGCCGAAACCGACGAAGGCCAGCGGCAGGAAGCGGTGCAGCGGATGGATGGGCAGCCCGCGCGCCAGCCCAAGCACCCGCAGGTCGATCGCCCCCACCACGCCCACCAGCATCGTCATGCCGATGAAGTGCAGCGACTGCAGTGTCGGAAACGCCCAGCTCGAGCTGCGCACGAATTCCCCCACCGGAGTGGCCTTGATCCACTCGAGAATCGGATGGGCCGCCGCGAGTTCTGCCGGTGTCACCGCCAAGCGCTCCGCTCAGTCATCGACGCCGACATCGCCGTAGGTGAAGTACGCGAGCAGCCTTCCGGTAACGATTGCGCTCGCCCAGCAGACCAGCGACAGCGCCGCAAGTGCCCTGGCCTGCGCCGGCGCACGGGCGCCCGGGGCCGCGTACAGGTCCTCGCGCCGCAGCACCTTGGAGGTGATGATCGATCCCAGGATCAGCCCGACCGCTATCAACGAAAGCTTCAGACGAAACAGCGTGCTGTAGTAGTCCTTCTTCGCGTCGATCGCGAACAGCATGAAACCGGAAGTTGCATTCACCCAGAAGCCGGTCCAGACCACCGTCATGAAGCGGCGCAGCGCCGTCAGCGGCAGGCCGGTCGCGAACCCGAGCACGCGCAGATCGATCACGACCAGCAGGCCCACGAGCGTCGCGAGCCCGATCGAATGGGCCGTGATAACGATCGGATAGGCGCTCTGCTGCACCCAGTTGGCGAAGTCGCTGTGCTGCAGCGCTTTGAGCAGCTCGTCTGGCATGATTCAGGGAAACTACTGCGAATGCGAATCGATCAGTACGTGGAATGCGCACGCGCCGGATCGGCCCCGCTACCCTCGGGGCCATCGATCCTGGCTAACGTGCGCAGCAGCTCAGCCGAAAGTACCCGCCCACTTCCAGTTGGCGGTCTTGTCCTCGATCGCCTGCATGCGGATGCGGTGATCGGCCGCATTGCGGCCAGGCTGGCCCTTGATGACGACCTTGTCGCCGGGCTTGAGCGTATCGCGGCTCACATTGTCCTGGGCCAGCGCGCCACCTGCACCCCACTCCACCGCCCAGCGCTGCATCGTGCCGTCCTTGTCGGGTGCGAGCACGTGCACGAAGGAATGCGGGTTGCGGAACAGGAACTGCACGACTGTGCCTTCAATCGTCACGGACTGGTCGACGAAGTACGTCGCCGGGAAGGAGTGATGCGCCTGCGCGGGCGCCGCGATCACGGCGCCCAGCACGAAAAGAGCCACCCCCGTCTGCTTCAGCAAATTCATAGTAATTCTCCTGACTCTCGAATGGCGGCAAGTGTAGCCCGAAGCCCCGGGCCTGACCAATTTTTCCGTTATGGAGCGCACTACGCACGGTACGTATTTCTCCCCACCCCGGGGCGCGCAGCCGACCGCGCGGGCTTCACTTAATCCGCAGTGTCGCACCGTCGGCGCCGCGCACGCGGCGCTCATCGCTTGCGTGGCAGGTACAGGTCGGTAAGGGTGCCTTCGAAGCCTTCCGCCGCCATCGCGATGGTCTCCGACAGCGTCGGGTGCGGATGGATCGTCAGGCTGATATCGGCCGCATCGGCACCGGTTTCGATGGCCAGTGCGGCCTCCGCGATCAGGTCTCCGGCGCTGGTGCCGACGATGCCTGCACCCAGCAGCCGATGCGTGGCCGGATCGAACAGCAGCTTCGTGAACCCTTCTTCGCGACCGTTCGCGAGCGACCGGCCGCTGGCCGCCCAGGGGAACACCGATTTTTCGTAGGCCACGCCCTGCGCCGCCGCGGCGGTCTCGGTCAGCCCCGCCCAGGCGACTTCCGGATCGGTGTAGGCGACCGACGGGATCACGCGCGCATCAAAATGAGTCTTCTGTCCCGCGGCGACCTCGGCTGCGACCTTGCCCTCGTGCGTCGCCTTGTGCGCGAGCATCGGCTGGCCGATCACATCACCGATCGCGAAGATGTGCGGCACATTCGTGCGCATCTGAGAATCCGTCGCGATGAAACCGCGTGCATCCACGTTCACGCCCGCCAGTTCGGCGCCGATGCGCTTGCCGTTGGGCGTCCGGCCCACCGCCACCAGCACGTGCTCGTAGCTACTGGACCGCGTGGCACCGTCCTTGCCCTCGAATCGCACCTCGATCCCGGCGGCCGATGCACTGACGGCGGTCACGCGCGTATTGAGCAGGATCTCGGCGTAGCGCGCGCGCAGGCGCTTCTCCAGCGGGCGCACCAGATCCGGATCGCAGCCGGGCATCAGCTGTGCCGTGAGTTCAACGACGCTGACCTTCGCCCCGAGTGCGTCGAACACGCATGCCATCTCGAGGCCGATGATGCCGCCGCCGATGACCAGGAAGCGGCCGGGATTTTCCGGCAGCTCGAGCGCTCCGGTCGAGTCGATGATGCGCGGATCGGACGGAATGAATGGCAGCGTCACCGACTCGGACCCCGCGGCGATGATGCACTGCTCGAAGCGGATCAATTCGCTGCGATCACCCTCCCGCACCTCGATCACATGCGGCGACACGAAACGCCCGCTGCCGCGCACGACCTCGACCTTGCGCTGACGCGCGAGTGCGGCAAGGCCACCGGTGAGCCTGGCGACGACGCCCGACTTCCACGCGCGCAGCTTGCCGAAATCCAGCTGCGGCTCGCCGAACGCGATGCCGTGGGCGCCCATGGCGCGCGCATCCTCGATGACCTTGGCCGCATGCAACAGTGCCTTGGATGGAATGCAGCCGACGTTCAGGCATACCCCACCCAGCGTCGCACCCCGATCCACCAGCAGCACCTTCAGACCCAGGTCCGCGGCCCGGAATGCAGCCGTATAGCCGCCCGGGCCGGCTCCGAGTACGAGCAGCTGTACGCTGCGCGCCGCGACCGGATCGATCACCGTCGCGCTTGCGGCGGCCACAGGTGCGGGTGCGGTTACCGGCGCGGGCGCGGGCGCGGGCGCGGGCGCGGGCGCGGGCGCGGCATTTGACGCCGGCGCCGATGCGCCGACGCTCTCGACCCGCAGTAGCGCCGTGCCGCTGGATACCCGATCGCCCTTCGCGACGAGCACGCCGAGTACAGTGCCGGTCACACCGGCCGGCACATCCATCGTTGCCTTGTCGGTCTCGAGCGTCAGTATCGGCGTATCCGGGTCGACCTGCTCCCCAGGCTTGACGAGCAGGTCGATGACGGTGACGTTCTTGAAGTCCCCGAGATCCGGGCACTTGACCTCTACGCTGCTCAAGGAATTGCCTCGGTCAGTGCATGGACGTCTGCGAGGCATTCGGACAGGTAGGTAATGAAGCGCGCACCATTCGCACCGTCGATCACGCGATGGTCGTATGACAGGCTCAGCGGCAGCATCAGCCGCGGCACGAAGCCCGCGTCGCGGTACACGGGCTTGAAACTTGAACGGGACACGCCGAGGATCGCGACCTCCGGAGCGTTGATGATCGGTGTGAAGGCGGTGCCACCGATCCCGCCCAGGCTCGAGACCGTGAAGCTGCCGCCCTGCATGTCGGCGCCACTGAGCTTGCCGGCTCGCGCCTTCTCCGACAGCTCGCCCAGCGAGCGCGCGATCTCGTAGATGTCCTTGCGGTCGGCGTCGCGGATCACAGGGACCAGCAGGCCATTGGGCGTATCCGCGGCGAAGCCGACGTGTACGTACTGCTTGTAGATCAGGTTTTCGCCGGCCGCGTCGAGCGAAGTGTTGAACAGCGGAAAACGCTGCAGCGCCTTGACGCAGGCCCGTATCACGAACGCCAGCGGCGTGAGCTTGAGCCCGGCAGCCTCCGCCTTCGCTTTCAGCGACTGGCGAACCTGTTCGAGTTCGGTGATGTCGGCCTCGTCGAACTGCGTGACGTGCGGGAGGTTGATCCAGCTCGCGTGCAGCCGCGGACCGGAGATGCGCTGGATGCGGCTGAGCGGCTTGACTTCGATCGCGCCGAACTGCGCGAAGTCCGGCACCTGTACGCGCGGCAATCCGCCGCCCTGCCCTGCTGGCGCCCCGCCGGTCGCAAGCACGCTCTTGACGAAAGCCTTGACGTCCTCGGAAGTGATGCGCCCCTTGCGACCCGTACCCGGAACGCGACCGAGGTCAACGCCGAGTTCGCGCGCAAAGTGCCGTACGGAAGGGCTGGCATAGGCGCGTGCAAACCCTGCTGCAACGGACTCGGATGGCGGCAGGCGCAGCGCGGGCAGCATGCGCATCGTGTCCTCGAGCGCCGGTAGCGTTGCGCTGGCCGCGGCTGGACTCGCAGCCGGAGCCGGAGCCGGCGCCGCAGGCGGTGCCGGCGCCGCGGTCGGAGCCGCAGCAGCGCGCGTCGCGGGCGCGGAGGACTGATCGGGAGCAGCCGGTACCGGCGGCGCGGTGGCCCCATCGGCCACCTGCAGCGTCACGATCAGGCTGCCGGTGGACACGCGGCCTCCCGCGGTCACATGCACCGCCTCGATGGTTCCGGCCTCCGGCGAAGGCACGTCCATCGTCGCCTTCTCGGTCTCCAAGGTCAGCAGCGGCGCCTCGGCCTGCACGCTCTGGCCCGGCTGCACCAGCACCTCGATGACGGCCACGTCCTTGAAGTTGCCAAGGTCGGGCACGCGGATTTCTTTCGAAGCCAAGGGATTTTCCCGGGGAAGACTCAAGCCTTGAGTGGATCGGCCTTTTCAGGATCGATGCCAAGTTTTTGCACCGCGGAAACCACGGTCTTGCGATCGATGCGATCAGCGTCCGCCAGCGCCTTGAGCGCAGCCAGCGTAATGAAATTGCGGTCGACCTCGAAGAAACGCCGCAGTTCGGCGCGCGCATCGCTGCGGCCGAAGCCGTCGGTGCCGAGCGTCACGTACGGCTGGTGCAGCCACGGGCGGATCTGGTCGGGCACGTTGCGCATGTAATCCGTCGCGGCGATCAGCGGGCCGTCCCGCTCACCGAACAGCTCGCTCACATAGGGTCGGCGCGCCGGCGCGGCCGGATGCAGCAGGTTCCAGCGCTCGCACTCGAGCGCATCGCGTCGCAGTTCGCTGAAGCTGGTGATCGAATAGACGTCCGCCGGAATGCCGAATTCGCGCTGCAGCAGCTCGGCCGCCGCCAGGCACTCGCGCAGGATCGTGCCGCTGCCGAGCAGCGTCGCGCGCACTTTGCCGCGGCCACCGGTCTTGAACAGGTAACCGCCCTTCACGATTCCTGCCTCGGTGCCCGCCGGCAGCGGGGGCTGCGCGTAATTCTCGTTCATCACCGAGATGTAGTAGTAGATGCTCTCGTTGTCGGCATACATGCGCTGCATGCCGTTCTGGATGATCACGGCGAGCTCGTAGGCATAGGCGGGATCGTAGGCCCGGCAATTCGGAATCGTCGTCGCCACCAGCTGGCTGTGACCGTCCTGGTGCTGCAGCCCTTCGCCCGCCAGCGTGGTGCGCCCCGCGGTACCACCAAGCAGGAAGCCCCGGGCGCGCATGTCGCCGGCGGCCCACAGGAAATCACCGACCCGCTGGAAGCCGAACATCGAGTAATAGATATAGAAAGGCACCATGCTGATGCCCGAGTTGGCGTACGCCGTGGCCGCCGCGATCCATGAGCAGACCGATCCGGCCTCGTTGATGCCCTCCTCGAGCATCTGCCCCTTCTTGTCCTCGCGGTAGGACATCAGCGTCTCGGAATCGACCGGCGTATAGAGCTGACCGGCCGAAGAATAAATGCCGATCTGGCGGAACAGTCCTTCCATGCCGAAGGTCCGAGCCTCGTCCGGCACGATCGGCACGATGTGCGAGCCGATCTGCTTGTCCTTGAGCAGCGTCGTGAGGATGCGCACGAATGCCATCGTCGTGGAGATTTCGCGATCGCCGGTGCCGTCCAGGATCGAGCGGAACGCTTCGAGCGGCGGCACGGGCAGCGCTGGCGCGGAAGGGTTGCGGGCCGGCAGGTACCCGCCCAGCGTACGGCGACGCGCGTGCAGATAGCGCATTTCGTCGCTATCCGCATCGGGCTTGCGGAACGGCAGTCCGGTGAGGTCGGCGTCCGAGACTGGTATGTTGAAGCGGTCGCGCAGCTCCCGCAGCGACTGGTCATCGAGCTTCTTCTGCTGGTGGGCCCCCATCTGGCCCTCCGCGCTCTTACCGAGTCCGTAGCCCTTCACGGTCTTCGCGAGGATCACCGTGGGCGCACCCTGCGTATGCACGGCCAGATTGTAGGCCGCGAATACCTTGGTCGCGTCGTGACCGCCGCGGTTCAGGCGCCAGATGTCGTCATCCGACATGTTGGCCACCATCTCGCGCAGCGTCGGATCCTTGCCGAAGAAGTGCTCGCGCGTATATGCACCGCCCTTGGCCTTGAAGTTCTGGTACTCGCCGTCGACGCATTGCTCCATGACGCGCTGCATGATGCCCTTGGTGTCGCGCGCGAACAGCGGATCCCAGCGCGATCCCCACAGCACCTTGATCACGTTCCAGCCCGCGCCGAGAAACGCCGCCTCGAGTTCCTGGATGATCTTGCCATTGCCGCGAACCGGCCCGTCCAGGCGCTGCAGGTTGCAGTTCACCACGAAGATCAGGTTGTCGAGCTTTTCGCGCACCGGCATCGTCAGCGCGCCCATCGACTCCGGTTCGTCCATCTCGCCATCGCCGCAGAAGGCCCAGACCTTGCGGTCCGACGGTGCGACAAGGCCGCGATGCTCGAGGTAGCGGATGAAGCGGGCCTGGTAGATCGCCATCATCGGCCCCAAACCCATCGACACGGTCGGGAACTGCCAGAAGTCCGGCATCAGCCATGGGTGTGGATACGAGGACAGTCCATTGCCGCCCACCTCCTGGCGGAAGCGCCGCAGCTGCTCCTCGTCCAACCGGCCCTCGAGGTAGGCCCGGGCGTAGATCCCCGGCGAGGAATGGCCCTGCATATAGACCAGGTCGCCCGGATGCGTCGCACTCGGCGCGCGCCAGAAATGATTGAAGCCGACCTCATAAAGCGTGGCGGAGGACGCGTAGCTGGAGATGTGTCCCCCGTATTCACTGGACTTGCGATTTGCCAGCACCACCATTGCCATCGCGTTCCAGCGGATGAATGCCTCGATACGCCGCTCGAGGGCCCTATCGCCCGGATATTCGGGCTGCGCGCCGACCGCGATGGTATTGACGTAGGCGGTGTTGGGGCGGAACGGCAGGTAGGCACCGGAACGCCGCGTATGATCGATCAGGCGCTCGAGCAGATAATGCGCCCGCTCGGGTCCCTCCTCCCGCAGCACGTATTCGATCGATTCGAGCCACTCACGGGTCTCTTCCGGATCGAGGTCCGGATTGGGTGCCGGGTCGTTCATGTGGCAATTCTAGTGCTTTCCGGATCGCGGCGCGCGCCGGCATCCCCCGAAGCTTGCCCTGCGTCTCGAATCCGTCATCCGGCGCTGTGCTAGGATGCGCGCGCGCCTAGATGCTGCAGGTCATCGTAGCGGGCCCGCTGCAGGGCGGCCGGCACCTTCCGAGACTCCGTTCACCATGGTCAAGCTATTGCGGCGGCCACGCGCTGCCGCGCCGACCCTCCTGCCAGAGCCAACGCTGGCGCCGTTGCGGCGCCATTCCGGACTGCCGGACGCGCGCGCGCTGGGCAGGCTCGATGGATTGATCCTGCTGAGCCCGGCCTCGGACCCAAGTCCGGGCGCGGAACTGCCGAACCCCGCTGCGTGGCAGCGGCTGCACCGGCGCGAGCCGGCGCGCGCGCTGCAGCTGCGCAGCATGACACTCGCCAACCCTCGTCAGACCGCGGCGCTGCTCGGCTACGTGAAGCCGGATGCCAGCAGCTTCGAGCGCTTAGGGCTGGCCGGCCGGCTGCTGCGTGAACTCGCTGCGCGCCGGCCCCGTCGCATCGGACTGCTGCTCGCCCGCTCCGTGCCCGATCCGGCCGCGTGGTGTGAAGCGCTGCTGAGCGCCGCGTGGACCGAAAGCTATGCGCTGCCGGGATTTCAGAGCGCACCGCCGGTGCGCTGGATACTCGAGCGCATCGACCTCTATGGTGCGCCAGCGCTCGCGGTCAAGCCCATCATGGCCAGCGCGCGTGCCGGCAACCTGGTGCGTGCCCTGACGGCGCTGCCACCGAACAAGCTCGATGCCACGGCTTTCCGCCGGCTGCTCGCGCGGCTCGCGCGCCGGCACGGCCTCAGGCTTAGCTGGTTGTCCGAGTCGCGGCTGCGGAGGCTCGGTGCCGGCGCGTTCCTCGCGGTCACGCGCGCCAATCCCGATCGCAGCGCCGGCATCGCGCACCTGCGCTGGCGCAGCCCGCGCACGCGCCGTCAACGCGCCCGCCCCCCGGACGTCGCGCTGGTCGGCAAGGGCATACTGTTCGACACCGGTGGCGTGAATCTCAAGCAGCACCGCTGGATGCTCGACATGCACACCGACATGTCAGGCAGCGCCGTCGCGCTCGCGACGCTGCTGGCGCTCGCCGAACTCAACTCGGACCTGGCCGCTGACGCGTGGCTCGCGATCTCCGAGAACAACATCGGACCAGCCGCCTATCGCCCACAGGAAGTTGTGCGCGCGGCCAATGGCACTACCATCCAGGTGATCCACAGCGATGCCGAAGGCCGCATGGTGCTGGCCGACACGCTCGCACTGGCGGCCCGCACCCGCCCGCGCCTGACGATCGATTTCGCGACGCTGACCGGCGCCGCGGTGCAGGCGCTGACCGAGCGCTACAGCGCCGTTTTCACCAACCGACCGCAGCTGGCACCAGCGCTGGTGGCGGCCGGCGTCGCGAGTGGCGAGCGCGTCTGGCACTTCCCGCTGGACGCGGACTTCGACAGCGACTTGGAGAGCCAGGTTGCCGACGTGATGCAGTGCGCGGTCGACGGCAAGGGGGACCACATCCTCGCGGCGCGATTCCTGACGCGCTTCATCGGCGAACGCAACCCCTGGGTGCACGTCGACTTGTCTTCGGCGACCCGGCGCGGCGGCCTGGCCCATGTCGGCACCGAGATCACCGGCTTCGGCGTGCGTTTCGCGCTGCAGCTGCTGCTGGTGCAGCGAGTGCATGCCGGCATACGCAGGACTGGCGCTTGACCCAGTCACTGCAAATCGCCCGGCCGGATGACTGGCACCTGCACCTGCGCGATGGGGCCGCGCTGCGCGCCGTGCTGCCGTTCACTGCCGAACGGTTTGCGCGTGCGATCGTGATGCCGAACTTGAGCCCGCCGATCACGACGCTCGCGCTCGCGTTGGCGTATCGCGAACGCATCCGCGCCGCGTTGCCCGTGACGGCGCGCTTCGAACCCCTGATGACCCTGTACCTGACGGACTCCACCACGCCGGCGCAGGTCACCGAGGCGGCGGCAAGCGGCCTGGTGTACGGCTGCAAACTCTATCCGGCTGGCGCCACGACCCACTCACAGCATGGCGTCACCGACATTGCGCGCCTCGAGCCGGTACTGGCCGCAATGAGCGCCGCGGACCTGCCGCTGCAGGTGCACGGGGAAGTCACCGATCCGCAGACCGACGTGTTCGAGCGCGAGGCGCGATTCATCGAGCGCGTGCTCGCACCCCTGGCTGCGCGCTGGCCCGCACTGCGCATCGTGTTCGAGCATGTGAGCACGCGCGCCGCGGTGGAATTCGTGCGCGCCGGCGTCGGGCGCGTCGCCGCGACCGTCACGCCGCAGCACCTGCTGCTCAACCGCAACGCGCTGTTTGCCGGCGGCATCCGACCGCACCTGTACTGCCTGCCGGTGCTCAAGCCGGAAGCGGACCGGCTCGCACTGCTCGAGGCGCTCGCGAGCGGTGACCCGCGCTTCTTTCTCGGAACTGACAGTGCCCCGCATGCACGCGGCGCCAAGGAGTCGGCCTGCGGCTGCGCCGGCATCTTCTCGGCGCATGCCGGCATCGAGCTGTACGCCGAGATCTTTGATCGCGAAGGAATCCTGCCGCGCCTGCAGGGATTCGCGTCGCATTTCGGTGCCGACTTCTACCGGCTGCCGCGCAACCAGGAACTGCTGACGCTGGTGCAGGAGCCGTGGAGCGTGCCGGAGCGCTATCCGTTCGGCGATGCGGAACTGGTACCGCTGCGCGCCGGCGAAACCATCGGCTGGCGGCTGCCGCGCATCCCGGCATGAACGAAGCGCCTCCCGAAGACCCCGCCGCGCAACCCGCGCCCGCAGTCGCTGCCGCCCCGGTACCCGCCTCGTCGCTGATGATGCGCCGTTTCCGCGGCTTCCTGCCCGTCGTCATCGACGTCGAGACCGGTGGCTTTCACGCCGGTACCGACGCGCTGCTGCAGATCGCGGCGGTGTTCGTCGAAATCGATGCCGGCGGACGCCTGCATCGCGGCGCGACCCACTCCTATCACGTGCGGCCGTTCGAGAACGCGCGACTCGACCCGGCATCGCTGCTGGTCAACCGGATCGATCCGTGGCATCCGCTGCGACCCGCGATCGATGAGTCCGATGCACTGCATCGTGTGTTTCGCGAAGTGCGCGCCGTGATCCGCGCCCAGAGCTGCCGGCGCGCGGTACTGGTCGGACACAATGCGTCCTTCGATCTCGCGTTCCTTAACGCCGCGGTCACGCGTACCGGCATCAAGCGCAACCCGTTTCATCCGTTCTCGTGCTTCGACACCGCTACGCTGGCGGGCGCGGCGCTGGGACAGACCGTGCTGGCCAAGGCCGCGGCGGTCGCAGGACTGGCCTGGGACAAGGCCTCGGCACATTCCGCGGCCTATGATGCCGAGCGCACCGCCGAGCTGTTCTGCCTGGTCTGCAACGAGCTGGCCGGAAGCTACGAGCGCGCCGAAATCCAGGCGCGGCGGTTGGGATGGCAGGCCCTGACCGTCACGGCCGCGGATCCGGAACCCGACTAGGCTGCGACGGCGCCTGCTGTCTCGAGCAGCTGCTTCAATTCGCCGTTGCGGTACATCTCCATGGCGATGTCGCATCCGCCGATCAGCTCGCCGTTGACATACAGCTGCGGATAGGTCGGCCAGTTCGAGAAACGCTTCAGCGATTCCCGCAACTCCGGGTCTTCGAAAATGTTTACATGGTGGAACCGTGCGCCGAGCTTATGCAGCGCGGCAACGGTCTGGGCCGAGAAGCCGCATTGCGGAAAATCCGGCGTCCCCTTCATGAACAGCACCACCGGCGCTGTGGCCAGCACCTGGCGGATTCGATCGTTGACGTCCATTGTGGCGGCCTCGACTTTCAGGTGGTCAGGAGATAGGGCGACAGGTATGCGTTGAATTATGGGGGGCCGTGCCCTATTCTTCAATCGCCGGTAGTCACCACCGCATCGAGGCAGGCATGAATCCACTGAATTCGGTTCGCGGCGCCATCATCACCGGTTTCGTGCTCGCGATCATCGTGACGCTGGTCGCGTCCCTGGCGGGCGTCAAGACCTTCGGCTTTGCGGAGCTGGGACTGGCGGTGTGGATTCACATCCTCTCCGGCGTCATGTGGATCGGCCTGCTCTACTACTTCAATGTCGTGCAGACCCCGGGTCTGGCTGCCGCGGCTGCCGACAAGGGTGGGCCTGGCGGCGCCGGCATCACGAAGTACATCGCGCCCCGCGCACTGTTCTGGTTCCGCTGGGCCGCCGTGCTGACGTGGTTTACCGGCTTCTGGTACCTGACCCGTGCCGGTAACCTCGGCAACGCAGCGAGCCTGGGCCACTTCGGGCAGAACTACTACGGTCTGACGATCGGCATCGGCGCCTGGCTCGGAACGATCATGCTGTTCAACGTCTGGGTGCTGATCTGGCCGAACCAGAAGAAGATCCTCGGCATCGTTCCAGCCACCGACGAGGAGAAGGCGAAGGCCCGCAAGGTCGCCGCGCTCGCGTCGCGCACGAACTTCGTGCTGTCGATCCCGATGCTGCTGTGCATGGGCGCATCCAATCACCCGTTGCCGTTCTGAACCCGCTGCCCGCTGATCTGTCCGAGCAGGTGTCCCGCGCACTGCGCGAGGACATCGGCACCGGGGACGTGACGGCCCGACTGATCGCGGCGGAAACGAAGGCTCGCGCCCGGGTGCGGAGCCGCGAGCCCGCGGTGCTATGTGGCAGCCCCTGGTTCGATGAGACCTTCCGTCAGCTCGACCCGACGGTGCAGATACGCTGGCTCCACACAGAGGGCGCGGCGGTGGCCGCCCAAGCGGTGCTGTGCGAGCTGGCAGGGCCGGCACGCGCGCTGCTGACCGGGGAGCGCACCGCGTTGAACTTCCTGCAGCTGCTTTCGGCGACCGCGACCGTCGCGCAGCGCTACGTCGCGGCAATTGCCGGCACGGGCTGCCGGATCCTCGACACGCGCAAGACGATCCCCGGACTGCGCAGTGCGCAGAAGTACGCCGTGCGCTGCGGCGGGGCCTCGAATCACCGCCAGGGGCTGTACGATCTGGTGCTCATCAAGGAGAACCACATCGCGGCGGCCGGATCGATCCGCGCTGCGGTTGCGGCCGCGCGCCACGAGGCCGCCGGCGTGCGTATCGAGGTCGAGACCGAGAATCTCGAACAGGTCCGCGAGGCGATCGAAGCACGCGTCGATATCGTGTTGCTCGATAATTTCAGCCTCGAGCAGCTGCACGCAGCCGTCGCGTTCAA
>Ga0265313_10001840_pt1 | contig 19342 bp, 17 predicted proteins | sample 4123metaG_FD_203122 | JGI IMG/M metagenome (GOLD analysis project Ga0265313, IMG submission 203122) | Rhizosphere microbial communities from Carex aquatilis grown in University of Washington, Seatle, WA, United States - 4-1-23 metaG | ecosystem: Host-associated > Plants > Roots > Rhizosphere >...
ACCGGATGGTGGGGTTACGCCCTGCTGGCGGGCATCGTATTCGCGGAGTCCGGATTGTTAGTAGGGCTGTTCCTGCCGGGCGATTCGCTGTTGTTCACAGTGGGTGTGGTGGCCGGAGCGGGCCAGCTCGATATCGTTCGGATATGCGCCCTGTTTGTGGTTTTCTCGATCTTAGGCGATCAGAGCGGCTATCTACTGGGCCGCCGTGGCGGACCCCGCATCTTCACACGTCCGGATTCGCGGCTGTTCAAGCAGGAGTACGTCAAGCAAACTCACGAGTTCTACGAGAAACACGGCGGCAAGACGCTGATCTACGCGAAGTTCGTTCCCATCGTGCGCACTTTCGCGCCTTTCATGGCAGGCGTGGGGCGCATGCAATATCCGCGGTTCGTGTCGTTCAATGTGATCGGAGGACTGGGCTGGGTGCTTACCATGACCCTGGCCGGGTATTTCCTGGGCGCGATTCCCGTCATCCGTGCGAATTTCGAAAAGGTGGTCTTGGGGATTGTGTTCGTCAGCGTGGCCCCGATGGCAGTGCACTACTTCAGGGGGCGCCGCGCAGCTTCCTGACCGCGGTCTGAACCACGGGATCGCGCTGCAGCTCGATCTCATCGCCGCGGGCCACACCGAACTTCAGAGTCAGGATCTCCTGCCGCAAGCGGCTGGCGGTCCACTCACGATTGCTGAGCCAGTCCGCGACACCGGGTTGAATCGACCGCTCGGAGAGAAAGACCTTGAGCGCATCGAGCATCTCGGGCGATACTTGCCCATCATCGTTGATGGCGCCGACGGTGGCGGCCGAATGTGTCAGGAGGTACTCGCTCGCGAAGCTGGTGAGCGATCCAGAGGCATCCAGCACTTGCTGGAGGCGGGACTGTTCCGCGGGGTAAACAATCTGGTCCGGCTGGATGCCGCCTCCGCCAGGCAAGGGCCGGCCTGCGTCGGAGTGGAATGGGCCCCTGGCCATCACCGTCGCCGCACCCAATTGACCGCCGTCCAATGGCTTCTGAATGGACCGGCCGCTGGGCGTGTAGTAGAACGCCGTAGTCAGCGCCAAACCGCTGGCAGCCGATAGCGGGTAGACTTGCTGGACTAAACCTTTGCCGTAGCTGGGTTCCCCCAGGACAACCGCGCGATCGTGATCCTGCAGCGCGCCGGTGACGATCTCGGAAGCGCTCGCGCTCTTGCCGTTGATCAGGATCGCGACCGGGAAAGTGTAAGGGGTCACACCTTTGGGAACGGTGACCTGCTCCGGCTTGCGGTTGCGGCCGCCGATAGTGAAGATGAGCTGATCGGGTGAGAGAAACAGCGCGGCAGTTTCGGCGGCGGATTGCACCGCCCCGCCTGGATTGTCGCGCAGATCGACGATCAGGCCCTGTAGAGACTTGCCGCCCAGCTTCTCGATGGTCTGCCTGACCAGTTCGCCGGTGGGCTGTTCGAAGCTGGTGATCCGCAGGTGGCCGATTCCGGGCGCGATCATGTACGCGCGGTCGACCGTGGGCGCGTCGAGCAGCGCCGGCGACATCTTGATTTCGACGACCCGCTCGCTTCCGGGCTTGCGGACGTAGAGCACGGCTTCCTTCTGGCGGGCTTCGCTTAACACCTGCGTAAGCTGCTCGACATCCAGATAGCGGACCGGGATGGTGTTGATTCCGACAATCTCATCGCCCGCGGACAGGCCGGCCTTCGCGGAGGGTGAGCCTTCCAGCGTCTGGAGCACGATTACCCGGCCCGGCAGCAGGTTTACGACGGTGCCGAATCCTTTGCGCTCGCTGGACTGCATCTGCTGGAGCTGTTCGAACTGATCGGGATCGAAAAACACCGAATGGGGATCGAGGTTGCGCAGCATCCCGGGAATCGCGCCCTGGTAAATAGCGGTGTTGGCAGGTATGGGATCGGCGGATTCGCTCTCCACAGTCGCGTAGACATCGGCGATCTTCTTGAGCTCCTGCTCGACCTGCGCGGGATCATCGGCGGCCAGCGATGGCCGCAAATAAACGCAAAGGAACGCGAATGACCAAAAAAGTTTCATCGCTTATAGCGCATGCTTTGGCGGATACGGTGACGGTCCAGAGCCAGATCGATCAGACGGTCCAACAGCTCGGCAAAGGGTACGCCGGCTGCCTCCCACATTTTCGGATACATGGAAATGGAAGTGAAGCCGGGGATGGTATTGATCTCGTTGATGTAGAGCTTGCTTGAAGCGGTCTCCATCAGGAAATCGACTCGCGCCATGCCTTCGCACTCGACGGCGCTATAGGCGGCGACGGCGAGACGCTGCATTTCCGCGGTCTGCTCGGGCGTGAGAGGTGCAGGCAGAATCGTCTTGGCCGTGTTCAAGATGTACTTATCTTCGTAGTCGTAGAAGTTGCGCGACGGGATGATCTCGCAGGGGACCGCCGCCAGCGGCTTTTCATTGCCTAGCACGGAGCATTCGAACTCGCGGCCTGCGATGCCGCGTTCCACGATGATCTTGCGATCGTACTGAAAGGCAAGTTCGACCGCTGCCTGTTGCTCGGCCATATCATTAACCTTCGAGATGCCGACGGAGGAACCCAGATTCGCCGGTTTGACGAACCTCGGGTAGGAAAAGTTGGATAGGTTGTAATGGCCGCGCCTAACGGTGACATACTCGGCGACTGGTAAACCCCGCTCAACTAAGAGGCGCTTGGTGACTTCTTTATCCATCGAAACGGCGGACGCCAACACGCCCGCTCCCACGTAGGGCAGGTCCGCCAATTCCAGAAGGCCCTGTACTGTCCCGTCTTCTCCGAACGTTCCGTGGAGCACCGGGAATACGACATCGATTCCAGGATTGGCGCCCGGTTCGGGCGAGAGAGCGCGAGGCCCCCAGCGGCCTTCCGGGGTGATGAAAATGCGCTGGACTTCATACTTCCGGCGATCCAGGCCCGCGATGATCGATTCGGCCGAGCGTAGCGAGATCTCGTGCTCGCCGCTGCGTCCTCCGTACAGTACGGCCACCTGCAGAAGACGCGAGGGCATCCTAAAGAATCCTCTTTCCCAAAGCCGACATCAACAGTTCGACGCCCAGAATCGCCGTGCGGTTAGCAACATCCAACACAGGATTCAGCTCCACCATTTCGAGCGAGGTCATTAGGCCGCTGTCGCAGACGATTTCCATGGCGAGGTGAGCTTCGCGATAGGTGATGCCGCCGTGGACCGGAGTCCCGACGCCAGGCGCCTCCGCGGGATCGACCGCATCCAGGTCGAAGGAAAGGTGAAAGCCAGAGGTGCCCGAGGAGACCGCGTGAATCGCCTCTTGCATCACCGCTCGCATGCCACGCTCGTCGATATCGCGCATGGTAAACGGGTGCACGCCAGCGCCGCGGACGTTGAGACGCTCGATGTCGTCCACGCTGCGCAGTCCCACAATGGCGACGTTCGCGGGATCGACCATCGGCACATGCGAGGCGAGGCCGGTCAGCTCCGCGGGCCCCAGGCCGATGATGCACGCCAGAGGCATGCCGTGGATGTTTCCGGAGGGGCTCGAATCGGGAGTGTTCATGTCGGCGTGCGCATCGATCCACAGCAGGCCAAGCTTTTTCCCGTTCTTGTGAAGATGACGCGACATGCCCGCGACGGTTCCGATGGCCGCGGAATGATCACCGCCCAGGACGAGCGGGACCTTCCCTTTGTCGGCGGCGTGTTCGACCATTTCCGCCAGGCGCGCGCAGGTGTGGGCGATCTGCGGAAGATACCGCGCGTGCGTGGGGCCGGCGGGCAGGCTTTCGGGCTGGTCCACCACCACGTTGCCCAGGTCGTCGGCCTGGTAGCCGAGTTCGGCGAGTTTCTGGTTCAGCCCGGCGACGCGCAAGGCCGAAGGACCCATGTCCACACCGCGGCGTCCCGCACCCAGATCCATGGGCGCGCCGATAACGGCGATGTGAGATTGACGCATGGGAACTATTAATGATTATCGCTTGTGTCGAAAAGGGGTCAGACGACATTTTCGCAAGCCGGTCATTGGGCTGGGCTCAGGAACAGGAACTGAAAATATCGTCTGACCCCTTTTCGAGCTAGTCTCTAATCTTTGAGCTCGAAGGAGATCAGGTGAATCTCGACATCGCCCACGTTTTCGATGCTGTGCGGCGGCAGCGAATCCAGCCAAGCTGCCGGAGGCAGCGGCGTTACAAGAGTCCGGCTGTCGAACAGGATGTTGCCTTCGCCGTCGCGGCGGATGAAATGGCTGAAGCGAACGGTGTTGTAGACGGCTGGCCAGCGGTGGGTGTGGACGGGGACGGTGTCGCCGGCGGGAATGCGGGTGTCGAGCACGCGCACTCGTTCATTTTCGAAAACTAGGCGGTGATGCCGGGGCGCGGCGATGACGGCGTCGAGCTCGGGGGGCCAGGGCCAGGGCCAGGGTGCTGTCATCTTCTTCTATGGTTTCGTGCGATAAATCATCCGCGGGAATGCGGTGGTTTCTCGAACGTGCTCCAGGCCGCACATCCACGCCACGAACCGCTCGACGCCCATCCCGAAGCCGGCGTGCGGGACGCTGCCGTATTTGCGCAGATCCAGGTACCACTCGAAGGCTTCGCGCGGCAGCTTGTGGTCCTCTAAACGCTTGACTAGCAGATCGAGGTCGTGGATGCGCTGGCCGCCGCCGATAATCTCGCCATAACCCTCAGGCGCGATGAAATCGACTCCCAAGGCGACATCAGGGCGATCCGGCGCCAGCGCGAAATAGAATGCCTTGACCGCGGCCGGGTAGCGATCGATCATCACCGGGCGGTCGAGGTCCTCCGTGATCAGCGTTTCGTCCGTGTTGCCTAAGTCGCTGCCCCACTGGATCTCGCTGCCTTTGGATTTGAGTTTGTCGACAGCCTGGTCGTAGGTCATGCGATGGAACGGCGCCTTCACCGCTTCGAGCTTCGAGACGTCGCGTTCCAGAACCTTCAGTTCCTCGCGTCGATGCTCGAGAACGCGGCCAATGACGTGCAGGATTAATTCTTCGCCCACGTGTTTGACGTCTTCGAGATCGGCGTAGGACATCTCCGGCTCTACCATCCAGAACTCGGTGAGGTGGCGGCGGGTTTTCGATTTTTCGGCGCGAAACACCGGGCCGAAGCAGTAGGTCTTACCGAACGCCGCGGCGGTCGCTTCACCGTAAAGCTGGCCGGATTGTGCCAGATAGACTTTCTCGTCGTCGAAGTAATCGACCTCGAACAGCGTGGTGGTGCCTTCGCACGCCGCCGGAGTAAAGATCGGCGTGTCGACCAAAATGAAGCCGTGTGAATCGAAGTAGTCGCGAATGGCCTTGATCACCTCGTGGCGGACGAGCAGTGCCGCGTGCTGGCGCCGGCTGCGCAGCCACAAGTGGCGATGGTCCATCAGAAAATCGATACCGTGTTCTTTAGGCGTGATGGGGTAGGGATCGGATTCGGGCACGCGCTGCACGATTTGTGCGCTTTCGACATCCATCTCATATCCGCCCGGAGCACGCGCTTCCGCGCGAACTTTCCCGCGCACGATCAGCGACGATTCCTGAGTCAGGTGCTTGAGCGATTCGAACAGTTCTTCCGGCAGCGCCGATTTGACGGCGACGCATTGTATGATCCCCGAACCGTCGCGCACTTGCGGGAAGCAGATTTTACCGCCGCTGCGAAGGTTGTAAAGCCATCCGGCGATTTCGACAGACTCTCCCGCGTGTTTGCCCGCCTCGGCGATGGTAATTCTCTCAAGACTCATGCGGAGGTTTCAGTCCTTCCAAATAATCAAACGTTGCTCGCGCCGATTCAACCGGATGCTGCATTTCGTCCACCTCGCGCAACTCCAACAGCAACGGATACTGGCTATCCGCCGAGCGTAGCAAGTCCATCGTACGGACCCAATCCACCGTCCCTTTACCCGGAAACAGGTGCGAGTCGTCGGTGCCGTTATTATCGTGCACGTGGGTCGACCGGATGCGCGGCTGCAGCAAGCGATACTCGTTCTCGATCCTGCCGCGCATGTGGGCGTGACCCACGTCGAAGCACACATTCAGATTCAGATGGGTCACGTTCAGGAACATCAATAGCCGCTCGGCGCTCGAAAGCTCGTTGGGCGTGTTTTCGAGCAGCACCTCGACGCCGCGCTGGCGGGCGAATAGATTGATTTCCTCGAGCGCGGAAAACGCGGCGTCGATCTTGCGCTCGTCGAATTCTTCCCAGGCGACGCCCAAGTGCTGGATCAGGTAGCGGAACGGCACTGTCTCGGCGACCTCGATGGCGCGCTTGATTTCGTCCACCATGTCCAGGCGCTTGGATTTCACGGGCTCGGTGATGGTGATGATGGACTGCGGTCCCGTACGGCCCCACGCGTTGTCGTTGTACATGGGCGAGTGCATGGAGTGAACTTTCAATTCTGCATCGCGGAACCAGTGTCCGAGATCGGAGATCTGCGCTTTGTCGCGATAATCCAGATGCTGACGGGCGCAGAAGATCTCAACCAGCGGAATTTCCGCGTGCCAAATGCGCTCCAGCCACACGGTGGTCAGGCGGTGATTCGCGAAGAGGTGCGTGGACAGGGCGCGCTGCATCTTGAATAAGAGATATCCGCGTTAGTATCCGGCGGCCTTTCCCGATGCGCGTCCGTCTGATCCACCTTCCAACCAGCCGCCCTTACTTATGATCGCTTCGACACGCGCCAGCACTAAACCGGGCGAATGGTCGACATCGTAGCCGCGCGATTGGAGCAGCGCGACGGTATCGGGAGAAATCCCCGGTTCCAGATACAGCCTGTCAGGCTGCCATTGGTGATGGATACGGGGCGCGTCCACTGCGTCCTGGCCATTCATGCCGAAATCGACCACGTTGAGGATCACTTGCAGCACCGCGGAGATGATGCGGGAGCCGCCAGGAGCCCCGACGGCCATGAAGAACTTGCCATCGCGCGTAAGTATGGTCGGCGTCATGGATGAGAGCGGCCGTTTGCCCGGCTGGATGGCATTCAATTCGCCCTGAATCAGGCCGAACGCGTTGGGCGAGCCCGGCTTGGCGGCGAAATCGTCCATTTCATCGTTCAGCAGGAAGCCGAGACCGGGAACCGTGATGCCGTTGCCATAGCCTTCGTTGAGCGTGTAGGTGACCGCTACGGCGTTGCCCTGCGCATCGACGACGTTGTAGTGCGTGGTCTCGCCGCCGTCGCGGCCCGCGGGCAATCCGGGCAATATCTGCGTGCTGGGCGTGGCGTGATTCGGATCGATCGAGTCCCGGCGCTTCTTGATGTACACCGGATCGAGCAGGCTTGCCAATCGCAGCTTGCTGAAATCGGGATCACCCAGGTATTGGCTGCGGTCGGCGTAATAGCGCCGCATGACTTCGGCCAGGTACTCGATCTCGGCCGCGGAACCGAAGCCGGATTTCTGATATCCGGAGGTTTCCAGCATCGCGAGCATTTGCAGAATCCCGATGCCGCCTGCGCTCGGAGGTGGCGCGGCGATAATCCCGTATCCGCGATAAGAGCCGGTCAGCGGCGCGCGCTCGACTGCGGTGTAGTTCTTCAGATCGGACAACGTGATCAGGCCGCCCTTACGGGCCATGGCTTCCGCAAGCTTTTGGGCGGTCTCGCCTTCGTAGAACCCCTGCATGCCGTTTTGCGCGATGCGATTTAACGTGCGCCCGAGCTCCGGCTGCGTGAGAATCTCGCCGGGTGTGAAGTAGGCCCCGTTCTTCAGGAAAATGCGCTTGGACTCGGGATCTTGCGCCAAGTTGCGGGCGCTCTTGAGCGACTCCGCGAGCGCATAACTCACAGGAAATCCATGCTCGGCTAAGGCGATAGCCGGTTCGATGAGGTCGGCCCATTTGCGGCTGCCGAATTTACGATGGGCCAGCTCAAATCCGCGCACGGTGCCGGGGACGCCGGCTGATTTCCAGCCTTCCAGGCTTTCGCTGGTGGGCTTTCCGGAAGCGTCCAAGTACATGTTGCGCGAGGCTTTCTCGGGCGCGCGCTCCCTGAAATCGACGAACGTGGAACGGCCGTCGGCGAAACGGATCAGCATGAATCCGCCGCCGCCCAGGTTTCCGGCATAGGGATGCGTCACGGCCAGGGCGCAGCCCACGGCTATCGCCGCGTCCACGGCGTTGCCGCCGTCTTTGAGGACCCGGACGCCCACGTCGGTCGCCAGCGGTTCCTGTGCGCCTACCATCGCGTGCCGGGCGCGAACCGGTTCGCGGGCGTCCGCGGAGGAACAGAATCCCCCCACTAAAGCGAACGTGACAAACAGCCACCGCATGCATCCGATTCTAGCGAATCGGCGTACCTCCGATTCTGCCGAAACCACGTGACTCTGATTCTGACGAATCAGTGAAAGGCTAGAATTGAAGCCATGGCCCGCAAGGATATTCGCCGGCATCAGCGTGTTCCTTGTACGCTATCGATACTGATGGCCTGGACCGACCCCGACGGATCCGACCGGTACGCCCGTGGCAAATGCCGCGATGTGTCGGAGGCGGGACTGCGCGTCGAGACAGTGGATACGATCCCTCCGCAGAGTTATGTGAACCTGCGAATCGAGAAATGGGATCTCACCACCTCAGCGCGGGTACGCTATTCCCGCCGGGCGGGCGCGGCCAACGTCATTGGGCTGGAACTGACCCAGAAGGTCCGGCAGCAGATACTGGATTCGCTGGCGGAACCCCCTCCCGGCTCATAGAAAATTCCAAGGCTCATAGAAAATTCCAATCTAGCCCATCAAAAGAATCGACCGCGATAGGGCACTGGAACTTACTATACTGATTAGGCTTACGCCATGGCGCGTAGCCATTCAAAGGAGTGCCATGAGGAACCCGTCTTTCCCAAGGCTCCGCGCGGTTGGTAGCGCGGCAGCACAGTCTGCTGAATCGGTTAGAGGCGCCCGCCGGCCTCAAACATTTTCGAACATGACACGACGCCTTCAGTTTCTGATGCTCTTGGTTCTGACAGCGGGGGTATCGCTGGCGCAATCCATCCCGCCGGATATCGCCAAGAGGCTGGACGATCTGGACAAGGCCACCAAGAGCGCCCAGATGGCGGGCGACAACGCCTGGATGCTCACGAGTTCGGCGCTGGTGCTGATGATGACCGGTCCGGGACTGGCGCTGTTTTACGGCGGCCTGGTGCGCAAGAAGAACGTGCTGGGCACCATGATGCACAGCTTTGTTCTGATGGCTACCGTTTCCATTCTGTGGGCGGTGGTCGGCTACAGCCTCGCGTTCGCCGAAGGCTCCCCGTTTATAGGGGATTTTAGATACGTGTTTCTGCACGGAGTGGGCGCCGATCCCAACCCCGATTACGGCGCCACGATTCCGCATCAGACGTACATGATCTACCAGCTGATGTTCGCCATCATCACTCCCGCGCTGATTTCCGGAGCGTTCGCCGAGCGGATGAAGTTCTCGGCCATGCTGCTGTTCATGACGCTCTGGTCGTTCGTGGTGTACTTCCCCATGGCGCACATGGTGTGGGGCAAGGGCGGCTTCCTCAATGGCACACTGGGCGGCGTATTTCCGGCCTGGGATTTCGCCGGCGGCACCGTGGTGCACATTACCTCGGGTGTTTCGGCGCTGGTCTGTGCATTGTATTTGGGCAAGCGTGACAACTATCCGGATGAATCGATGCGGCCGCACAGCGTGGTGTTGAGTGTGATCGGCGCATGCTTGCTGTGGGTGGGCTGGTTCGGATTCAACGCGGGCAGCGCGGTGGCGGCGGGATCCCTGGCGTCGAGCGCGTTTGTAGCTACGCATTTCGCCACGGCGGCAGCGGTATTGAGTTGGATGACGGTGGAATGGATGATGGCCGGCAAGCCCAGCGTTCTGGGAGCCATCTCGGGCGCCGTAGCGGGTCTGGTGGCGATCACGCCGGCTTCGGGCTTCGTGAAGCCGATGCCGGCCATAGTGATCGGCCTGGCAGCGGGAGTCGTCTGCTACCTGATGGTTACCAAGGTCAAAAAGATGTTCGGTTACGACGATGCACTGGATGCGTTCGGCGTGCACGGAATCGGCGGTACGCTGGGCGCTTTGCTGACTGGCGTTTTCGCGACCAAGGAAGTCAACGATCTTCGGATGGGCAAAGCCATGGGCCTGGTAGACGGCGATGCCGGGCAGATCGTTAACCAGGTGATCGCGGTGGCGATCGCGGTGGGACTAGCGGTAGTGGGGACGTTGATTATCTTGAAAATCTGCGACGTCGTGTGCGGCGTACGCGTGACCAAGGAGCAGGAAACCGAGGGCTTGGATCTGAGCATGCACGGGGAGGAGGGCTACAACCTTGAGTCCTAGCAAGGTAGCCGCGTTTAGAGGGTTATACTTCCGCTAGGAGACATGCCATGAGAAAAATCGAAGCAATCATTCAGCCGCACAAGCTTGAAGACGTCAAGGAAGCCCTTAAGAATATCGGTGTCGATGGGATGACGATTACCGAGGTTCGCGGCCACGGCCGGCAGAAGGGCCACACGGAGGTCTACCGAGGGATGGAGTATAAAGTGGACCTGCTGCCGAAAGTGAAGCTGGAAATGGTGGTCGCGGACCAACGCGCCGATGAAGTGATCCGTACCCTGGTTACCGCTGCACGCACGGGCAAGATCGGCGACGGAAAAGTTTTTGTGTACGAAGTAGCCGACGCGGTACGGATCCGCAACGACGATCGAGGAGACGCAGCATTGTGAAGGAACTGGTGGTACTTCCGCCGCCTGGTCCGGAAGAAGTCCGGCAGACGCTGGCTGGGCGCACGGCGGAAGCGGAAGAACGCGTACGCCAGGCGTATGCGAGAACATTAGAGCCGTCGTTCGGCGCGGGTCTGGCGGTGGTGGCGGTGGGAGGATTTGGACGCGGCGAATTGTTCCCCCATTCCGATATCGATCTGCTGTTGCTGGCGGAATCGGACAAAAACCTGCCTCCGCGCGAGAATATTTCCGCTTTCCTGCAGGGCTTGTGGGACTCGGGTATGCGCCCCAGCCATTCGGTGCATTCGGTGGCGGATTGCGTCGTCGAACACGAGGATAACGCGGAGTTCACTATCAGCCTGCTGGACCGGCGCTTCCTGAGCGGAGACGCGGCGCTGTATCAGACTCTGGAAGACAAGTTCCGGCAGTTCCAGGCCCGTCGGGGCCATTCGCTGGCTCGTCAGATCGCGGGTCTGGCGGAAGGACGGCGGTCCAAGTATCAGAACACGATTTATCACCTCGAGCCGAACGTCAAAGAAACCCCCGGTGGTCTCCGCGATGTGCAGACAACGCGCTGGCTGCTGATGCTGGAACCGCGGGAAGGGACGCCCGACTTGTCGGCGGCGTGCAGTTTCCTTTCCGCCATCCGTCTCCGGCTGCATGAGTTGGCTGGGCGGGACCAGAATGCGCTGAGCTTCGACGCCCAGGAATCCCTCAGCGAACATCCGGCGTCATTGATGCGGGACTACTACCGCCAGGCTCGCGTTGTGGACCAGGCGGTGAGGCAAGCCATCGAGGCGTCCACCGAAAAAGCGGGCACGCTCCTCGGCCGGTTCCACGAATGGCGATCGCGTCTTTCGACCAGCGAGTTCACGGTGTCGCGCGACCGGGTGCTGCTGCGGGCCCCCAAGCCGCCGCAGGATCTGAGCCTGTTCGAGTTCGTGGCGCGCCACGGGCTGCGGCTGGCGCCGGACACCATCGAGCGCTTGCAGGGTTTCGCTCCGGAATCAAAATGGGACGACTGGAAACGGCTGCTGTCCCTGCCCAAGGCTTCCGTGGGCCTGCGGGCCATGCAGGAATCGGGCGCCCTGACCAGCGCGCTTCCGGAGTGGCGCAACATTGAATGCCTGGTGGTACGGGATTTCTATCATCGCTACACCGTGGATGAGCACACGCTGGTGGCTATCGGATCGCTTGAATCGGTAACCGACGGGCGTTTCGCGGACCTGATGAGTGAGATCGACGATCCCTGGCTGCTGCGCTTTGCTTTGCTGATGCACGACATCGGCAAAGGCTCGGGCCGCGACCACACGGAAGCCTCGGTGGAGATCAGCCGGGCCGTCATGGAGCGTCTAGGCGCGCCGGAAGCAGATCGCGAGACGATCGAGTTTCTGGTGCTGCGGCACCTGGATCTATCAAGCGTCATGAGCTCCCGCGATCTGTACGATGGTTCCACGGCGCGCGCGCTGGCCGATCGGGTCGGCACGCTGGAGCGGCTGAAGCAGCTCACCATGCTGACCTATGCCGATATCAGCGCTGTGAATCCGCAGGCCATGACGCCCTGGCGCATGGAACAGCTCTGGCGCGTGTACCTGATGGCTTACGAAGAGCTGACGCGCGAACTGGTGGCCGAGCGGATCCACGACGCCGCCGGGATGCCGCCCGAACGGGCGAGTTTTCTCGAAGGGCTGCCGACGCGCTATATACGCACCCATACTCCGGAAGAGATCGATGCGCATTTCGCGCTGGCGCAGCAGCTCGCTTCACGGCCGGTGGCGGTGGAGATCCATCACGCACGCGGCTTCTATAAACTTACGCTCTTGACCAAGGACCGTCCGGCGTTGTTTGCTTCCGTGGCGGGCGCGATTTCCAGCTTCGGCCTCAATATTCTTAAAGCCGAGGCATTCTCGAACGCCGCGGGCATGGTGGTGGATACCTTTACCTTCGCCGATCCGCACCGGACCCTGGATCTGAATCCTCCGGAAGTCGACCGATTGCGAGGCGTGGTCCGGAAAGTGGTGGAAGGCAAGCAGGACGCAGATAAGCTGCTGCGAGGGCGACCCAAGCCCTTCTTATCCTCGCGCGTGAAGATCCGGCCCCGGGTCTCGTTCAAGGACGACGCTTCCGACGCAGCCACGCTCATCGAGATCGTCTCCGAGGACCGCCCCGGCCTGCTGTACGATCTGGCGAACGCGATTTCTCTGGCCGGCTGCAACATCGAGGTAGTGATGATCGACACCGAGGCGCACAAGGCGCTGGATGTGTTCTACGTCACGCATCAGGGCCACAAACTGGCGGATGAGCTGCAGTCGGAGCTGAAATCGGAACTGCTGGCTGCCTGCATCGGCCCGCGCTAGCGCGGGGCATGACGATCGACCAGCATACGCTCGCGCTGATCAGCATCAGCGGCAGTTCCCTTGACGTGCTGGGAGCGTTGTATCTCGCATACGATCTTTTGGGCGGGGAACACGGACCTCTGCGGACGCTCACCAGAGGCGTCACCTACGGCGTGCTCTTCGGAGCCGGGTACGGCATCGGCCTCGGACCGGTATTTGGGCTTGCGAGCGGAGTCGCGCACGGCATCACGCTCGCCTGGGAGTTCTCGCGCGCGTCGAAGGGCGGACCGAAGCCGGGATTCTGGTATGACACGGCGATGAGTGCGATTCGCGGGTTCGGCTTCGCCTTGGGCGCTTCGTATTCATTCGGCGTCCCATTCGGCATCACATTTGGCGTGTTCAGCACGGCCGGGCAGGCGATCGCCTATCGGTTTGGAATGCGGCCGACAGCCGAGTACAAGCCCGCAACCCGTCCGCGGATGACGCGGCTCCAGTTATTCGGGGCGGCGAATCGCACGGTCGGGTACGCGATTACCGGGTACGTCAGCAGCCTGGTGGCGCAACAACCGGAACACGCAATCGCGGTAGGGCTGAGAGTTGGACTCACTACCGGCATGGTCACGGCGATCTTCGGCTCCTGCACTCCCTTTATCGAATGGTTTGCGGATCACGTGCCCGCCAAGCGCATGGGTGTGTTCGGGGTTGGCTTGATTCTTGTCGGCTTCACGCTGCAATCCGTCCAGTATTGGGTGACGCTGCTGGACCTGGGTACCCGCTGATGTTTCAAGACTGTTACGGACTGGTCATGGTACACCTGAGTATTGCGCGCAAATACTCTCGGGTTGGCTCTGGCACTATCGATCGCGGGTTCGGTTGTAGCGCAGGACCCGGGGGCCCCACCAACGGTTGACCAGCCTTCCGAACGCTGGAACCTTTACTTCCAGGCAACCTCGATCGGCGACTATCACGGCAGTTTCCCCGCGCTCTACAGTGGCGAGCATAGTCTTCAGAATTACAGTGAGCGCGATGCCTCTTTAACCAGCACGCTGTACCTGGGGTTCCGCTTGGGCGACGATACGCAAATTTATATCGATCCCGAGTTAGCGGGCGGGCGCGGATTCAGCGGCGTCAACGGCGTCGCCAACGCTCCCAACGGCGAGTTGCCGCGAGTCGCCTCCGCGACCCCCAAGCCGTACTTGGCTCGCGCCTACATCACACACGACTTTGGATTCGGCAGCGAGCGCGAAGAAGTCGAAAGCGATGAAAACCAGCTTGCGGGCTCGCGGCCGATGACGCGCTATTCCGTCACCGCGGGCCGATTCACGCTCACCGACTTCTTCGACAATAACCGCTATACCCACGATCCAAGGACGCAGTTCATGGGCTGGGGCGTCATGTACAACGGCGCCTGGGATTATCCCGCCGACGTTCGCGGTTACACCTGGGGCTGGATGCACGAGTTCCACACGCGCCGCTGGGCCGTGCGCTATGCCAGCGCCGGGGAACCGCGAGTCGCGAATGGATTGCGGTTCGACCGGCGTGTGCTGGTCAATCGCGGCGACGTGTTCGAAGGAGAAATACATTATCTCGAAGGCGAGCACCCGGGTATACTTCGGCTGCTCGGTTTCGTGAACCACGCTAACGCCGGCAACTATGCCGAAGCTCTGCGCCTGGGTCAACAGACCGGAACCGTTCCGGATGTCACCGCCACGCGCCGCAATGGCACCTTGAAATACGGAACCGGCGTGAACCTGGAACAGCAGATCACCAAGAGTGTCGGTGTGTTCGCGCGCCTGGGCTGGAATGACGGCAAAACGGAAAGCTTCGCGTTCACGGCCATCGACCGACTAGCGACCGGTGGAGTTTCCGTCTCGGGCCCGCGCTGGAAACGGCCGGACGACACCGCGGCGAGCGAGCTGACCGTAAGCGGCCTGTCCGGCGTGCACGCGTCTTATTTAGCGCACGGCGGCCAAGATTTTCTGATCGGCGATGGCGCGCTGCAATACGCTCCTGAGTACGTCTGGGAGAGCTACTATAGCGCACGCTTATTCGCCGGCCTTTTCGCAAGTATCGATCTGCAACATATCGCGAATCCGGCCTACAATCAGGATCGCGGCCCGCTGTGGGTTCCTAGCTTGCGCCTGCATTTGGAGCTTAAACTCCACGGTAATTCAAAGAACCCGTAGCGACTCGCGCGGGAATTCGATCACCCAATCTTTGATGTCGCGAACGCGCTCGTAGTCGGGGCGCGCGACGTCTACGGCGATGCCCCCGGCGAACTCCAGACGCATCCATTGAGGCTTTTCGACGGTGCGTTCGAGTTGCGCGGGAATCTGGTTGGCGCCGGGTTTGCCGTTGCGACCGAGTGCGGTCAGGCGCTCCGGGCGCACGCAAATCGTGACGCGATCGCCTTTCAGATGCCCCGGAAAGTAGGGGCCGTCGAGCTCATGGTCGCCCATCTGCAACTTGCTGGTGTTGCGGCCTGGGTCGAGAGCGCGAATCTCAGCGGGAATGAGATTGAAGATTCCCAGCAGCCGCGCGACGTCGACATTGGCCGGTTGTTCGAGAATCGCGGGCGGCGCGCCGCTTTGCACCAGCCGTCCTTCGCGCAGCACCAGCATCTCTTCACCCAGCTCGAAGCATTCATCCAGGCTGTGGGTTACCAGCAGCATGGGCGTTTTGAAATCCGCGCGGACCTGCCGCAGGACTTCGTAAAATTCCGACCGCAGCGGGGCATCGAGACCCTGAGCGGGCTCGTCGAACAGCAGCAGCTTGGGAGCGCCGATCAGCGCGCGTGCGATAGAGCAGCGCTGGCGCTGTCCCCCGGATACTTCGTGCGGACGCCGGCCCGCCGCATCCACCAGCCGGAAGCGTTCGAGCATTTCGTTCACGCGGCGATGGCGCTCCAGGCGCGGTCTGCGCTCAGCCGCGAACTCCAGGTTCTGGCGCAGCGTCATGTGTGGGAACAAGGCGTAATCCTGGAATACGTAGCCACAATTGCGGGCTTGTGGAGGCAGGCTAACGCCGGCCGAACCATCAAAGAGAATCTCGTCGTCCAGCAGGATGCGGCCGTCGTCCGGGCGCACAAATCCCGCGATCAGATCGAGTGTGAGTGTTTTCCCCGACCCGCTCGGTCCGAACAGAACCGTGACGCCCGCAGTCGCTTGAAATTCGAGCTCGAGCGCAAACGAGGCTGAATCGGGCCGTACGGGAAAGGTTTTGCGGAGCCGGGCGCTGATCATATTTGTATGATCATGTTCCGCGTGGGTTCAATCGATTGGCTAGCGTCAGGATCAGCAGCGCGATAGCCGAGATCACCAGCACCAGCGTGCGCGCCACCATCGTATTCCCGGCTTCGTAGGCGTCGTAAATCGCGACCGCGACGGTCTGCGTGCGTCCGGGAATATTGCCCGCGACCATCAGCGTGACACCGAAATCTCCGAGCGAGCGCGCGAATGCCAGCGCGACTGCGGCCAGGACCGACCTGCGCGCGAGGGGCAGCGTTACGCGCCAGAACAATCGCCATTCCGATGCGCCCAGATTGCGCGCGGCCCGTTCCAGGCTCCGGTCGACACTTTCGAGCGCCGCCCGGGCCGACTTCACCAGCAACGGAAGCGAGTGCAACAGCGCGGCCAGCACCGCGGCTTTCCAGGTGAACACCAGGGGTGAGCCGAAGATGTTTTCCCATAGCTTGCCGAGCGGGCTATTTCCCGCCAGCAGCACCAGCAAATAATATCCGAGCACGGTGGGAGGCAGGACCAGCGGCAAAGTGATGGCCGCATCCAGGACTTCTTTGCCGCGGAATTCGCGGTTCGCTAGGATGTAGGCGAGCCACAGGCCGGCGACGAAGGCTACGGCGGTGGAAACGAACGCAACACGCAGGCTGAGCCACAGCGGGAACCAGTCAATCTGCATGGAAGTTCCAATTATAGAACCCGCGGCGAAGGAACGGGAAAGGTTTTATTCCACGCCGTCGGCCAAGACCCGCACGTGGTTATCGCGGACTTCGACGTATCCGCCGGTAACCGTGAAGCTCTCGGTCTTACTGCCGGTGGTGAGCGTCAGCTTCCCGTGAGCCAGCTCGCTGAGCAGGGCGGCGTGGCCCGGCAGGATGCCCATGTAGCCGTCCTTGCCGGGGATTTCGGCATAGTCGGCCTGCTGGTCGACCACCAGTTTTTCCGGCGTGGCGATTTCGATATGTAACGTGTCCGCCACCTTACCCCTGCTTCTTCATCTCTTCGTAGCGTTCCAGCACATCGTCGATCGAGCCCTGCATGTAGAAGGCCTGTTCAGGAATATGATCGTGCTTGCCCTCGACGACTTCCTTGAAGCTGCGCACGGTATCGGCGACCTTGACGTACTTGCCCTTGAGGCCGGTGAACGCTTCCGCAACCGCGAAGGGCTGCGAGAGGAATCGCTGGATCTTGCGGGCGCGCGCGACGGTGGCTTTATCGTCGTCGGAAAGCTCGTCGACGCCCAGAATCGCGATGATATCTTGCAGGTCTTTGTAGCGCTGCAGGATCTGCTTGACCGCCTGAGCGGTGTTGTAATGCTCCTCGCCGATAATCAGCGGATCCAGAATGCGCGACGTGGACGCCAGCGGATCCACAGCGGGGTAAATGCCGAGTTCGGAGATCGATCGTGAAAGGTTCGTGGTCGCGTCCAAGTGGGCGAACGTAGTAGCCGGCGCCGGATCGGTGTAGTCGTCGGCGGGCACGTAAATTGCCTGCACGGAGGTGATCGAGCCGGAGCGTGTCGAGGTAATGCGTTCTTGCAGGTCGCCCATTTCGGATGCGAGATTGGGTTGATATCCCACCGCGCTGGGCATGCGGCCCAGCAACGCGGATACTTCGGAACCCGCCTGCGTGAAACGGAAAATATTGTCGATGAACAGGAGCACGTCCTGGCCTTCTTCATCGCGGAAGTACTCGGCGACGGTCAGTGCCGAAAGAGCCACGCGCAAACGGGCTCCGGGCGGTTCGGTCATCTGCCCGTAGATCAGGGCGCACTTGGATTTCTTCCAGTCGTGCGGATCGATCACGCCCGCTTCCTGGAACTCAAGCCAAAGGTCATTACCCTCGCGGGTTCGTTCGCCCACGCCGGCGAAAACCGAGACGCCGCCGTGCTTGGTCGCGAGGTTCGAGATGAGCTCCTGAATGATGACGGTCTTGCCGACGCCCGCGCCGCCGAACAACCCGATCTTGCCGCCACGCACGTAGGGTTCGAGCAGATCGATCACCTTGATGCCGGTCTCGAACATCTGCGATTCAGTTGCTTGCTCATCGAAGGCCGGCGCCATGCGATGAATGGGACTGCGCTTGGCGGTGTTCACCGGACCCATCTTGTCCACCGGCTGGCCGATGACGTTGAGCACGCGCCCCAGCGTCTCCTTGCCGACCGGCACCATCACCGGTTCGCCCAGGTCGATTGCCTTCATACCGCGCACCAGGCCGTCGGTCGGCTGCAGCGCGATGGTTCGCACGCGGCTCTCGCCGATGTGCTGCGCCACTTCGCAAATGATGTCAATGGGCTCGGGTACGTTGAACCCTTCGCTGGTGATGCGAATCGCGGTACGGATGACGGGGATGTGTCCTTCGGGAAATTCCACGTCGACGGCCGGTCCGGCCACCTGGATCACTTTGCCTTCGTTCATAGAAAACTCCTACTCCAGAGCGGACGCGCCGCTCACAATTTCGATAATCTCGCGCGTGATGCTGGCTTGGCGGACGCGATTCATCAGCAGGGTCAGCTTGTCGATCACGTCGCTGGCGTTCTTGCTGGCAGCGTCCATCGCAACCATGCGCGCGGCGTGCTCGGCTGCCACCGATTCCAGGAACGCCCGATAGACCAGCAGTTTCACGTAGCGCGGCAGCAGGCTTCCCAGCAGCTCGGCCGGATTCTGTTCGTAAATGTAATCCACCTGCGCGGCCGTTTTCGGCACTTCGATGGGCAGGATGCGGGTCGAGGTCAGCGCCGGGGCCAGCGCGCTCTTAAATTCGTTGGTAAAGAGATAAACAGCGTCGACTTCGCCGGATTCAAATCGCGCGATGATCGCGTTCGCGATCCGCTCGGCGTCATCGAATTTCACGCGGCGGAAAAGATCGGTATGCGTGCCTGAAATGCCGTCGAATCGCCGCCGGAAGTAGTTGACGCCCTTCTTGCCGATCAGCTCGAAGGTCAGCGTGGCGTCGCGATGGTCATCGGCAAAGCGCTGAGCAAGCTTGATGAGGTTGGAGTTGAACGCGCCCGCTAGGCCGCTGTCCGCGGTAATGACGACTAACAATATGCGCTTTTCCGGGCGAACTGCCAGCAGAGGATGCGCCCCGACGTCGGGATCGTTGGCCGCGCCTTGAGCCACGTTAGCCAG
>Ga0265313_10001845_pt1 | contig 19323 bp, 20 predicted proteins | sample 4123metaG_FD_203122 | JGI IMG/M metagenome (GOLD analysis project Ga0265313, IMG submission 203122) | Rhizosphere microbial communities from Carex aquatilis grown in University of Washington, Seatle, WA, United States - 4-1-23 metaG | ecosystem: Host-associated > Plants > Roots > Rhizosphere >...
TAGGGGAGTTGCTGGCCTCATTGACCGTCTCTGGGCCGCCTCGCACGGGGCGGCCGGTTTGACGGTCAGATCGAGTCTTGGCCAGCTCCGACCCGAAATGCCCTCTTAGGCGACCCTCTTCCGTCGGCAAGAAGTCCGTGACATCGGCTGGTTCAGTGGTTTCTACTAGCCCACTGTGTCCGACTCAAAACCATTGCTGATGCTCGGGCTGCCCAAGGGCAGCCTTGAGGAATCCACGAAGAACCTTTTCGCGAAGGCGGGCTGGAAGATCACGTCCAGTTCCCGGTCGTACAAGCCCTCGATCGACGATCCCGAACTGGACGGGCGCTTCATCCGGGCCCAGGAGGTGAGCCGGTACGTCGAGCACGGGTTCTTCGATTGCGGCCTCACGGGGCTTGATTGGATCCAGGAAAACGGGTCGGACGTGGTCGAGGTGTGCGACCTCATCTACAGCAAGGCGTCCACGCAGAAGTCGCGCTGGGTGCTGTGCGTTCCCGAGGCATCGACCGTCCAGCGTGCGGAGGACCTCGCCGGAAAACGCGTCGCCACCGAACTCGTCGGCACGGTGCGGCGGTATTTCGCCGCGAAGAAGATTCCGGTCGAAGTGGAGTTCTCCTGGGGCGCGACCGAGGTCAAGGTGCCCGATCTGGTCGATGCGATCGTCGACATCACGGAAACCGGCAGCTCCCTTCGGGCAAACAAGCTGCGCATCGTCGACACCCTCCTTGAGACAAACACAAAACTGATCGCGAACCGCTCGAGCTGGGCAAATCCGGCCAAGCGGCGGAAGATCGAGACGATAGCCATGCTCCTTAAGGGGGCGCTCGAGGCGGAGTCCAAGGTCGGGCTGAAGATGAACGCTCCAAAGGCTTCGCTTGCCGACATCGTCAAGGCGGTTCCCTCGCTTCGCAACCCGACCATTTCCCCCCTCGCCAACAATGATTGGGTCGCCCTCGAGACCATCATCGACGAGAGCGTCGCCCGGGAGATCATCCCGCAGCTGAAACGGCTGGGTGCCGAGGGAATCGTCGAGTACCCGCTGAACAAGGTCGTCTATTGACAGTGCCCGAATGTCGCACCGGGACCGACCCCTTGCCGGCGTCATCATGAACACTGTCACGCTCGGACTCCTCCAGCACGCCTGCGGCAGCGATCCCGCGGCCAACCTGGCGAAGGCCATTGAACTTGCGGAAGGGGCGGTGAAGAGGGGTGCCCGGATCATCTGCACGCAGGAGCTCTTCCGCTCCCAGTATTTCTGCCAGGCGGAGGACTATCGGAATTTCGAGCTTGCGGAGGGTGTCCCCGGGCCGACTTGCCGGGCGTTCCAGGATTTCGCCGGAAAACACGGGGTCGTCGTGGTCGCCGCCCTCTTCGAGAAGCGCGCGAACGGGATCTACCACAATACGGCGGCCGTCATCGACGCCGACGGGTCGCTTCTCGGAATCTACCGGAAGATGCACATTCCGGATGATCCGCTGTTCTACGAGAAGTTTTACTTCACCCCGGGAGACACGGGCTTCCGAGCATGGAAGACCCGCTACGGGACGATCGGCGTATTGATCTGCTGGGACCAATGGTACCCCGAGGCCGCCCGGTTGACCGCCCTTCGCGGGGCCGAGATTCTCTTCTATCCGACGGCGATCGGCTGGCATCCCAGGGAGAAGGCCGTTCTGGGCGCCGACCAGCACGGAGCCTGGGAGACGATCCAGCGGGCCCATGCCGTCGCCAACGGCTGCTACGTCGCCGTATGCAACCGGATCGGACTCGAGCGGCCGGCTGGCGGTGATGGGATCGAATTCTGGGGGCAGAGTTTTGTCGCCGGAACGGGAGGGCAGGTGCTCGCGAAGGCCGCGCCGGACCGGGAGGAGATCCTGATCGCCGCGGTCGACCTGGCCAAGGTCGACGACACCCGCGTGCACTGGCCTTTCCTGCGCGACCGGCGGATCGACGCCTATGGCGATCTGTCAAAGCGGTTTGTCGATTGACGGACGGCTCATCATGTCTTCAACGCACAAGCCGGAAAAACAGGCGCGCAAGCCGGATGCCACTCCCGCCTCCCTCGGATTCCGCATGCCCGCCGAGTGGGAACCCCAGGAGGCGGTCTGGTTCTCCTGGCCGCACCGGCGGGCGACCTGGCCCCGTCATTTCCGGCCGATTCCCGCGAAATTTGCCGAGATAGCGGCCGTGGCGAGCCGTTGGGAAAAGGTGCGCATCAATGTTCCGAAACCGCTGCAGGCGCGCGCCCGGTTGCTTGTCGCGCGGGCGGGGGCCGAGGCGGCTAACGTCGAATTTTTCGATAATCCAACAAACGACGCCTGGTGCCGGGATCACGGCCCGATCTTTGTCAAAAACGACCGCACCGGCGAGGTGGCGGTCACGGACTGGCGTTACAACGCGTGGGGCGGGAAGTATCCTCCCTTCGACGCCGACGATGCGATTCCGGGACGGATCGCCCGAAGGCTGGGACTGCGGCGATTCAGCAACGGCATGGTCCTCGAGGGTGGTTCGATCGATGTCAACGGGCGGGGCCTCCTATTGACGACCGAGGCCTGCCTTCTGAATCCCAACCGCAATCCGGAGCTCACCCGAGCCGGGATAGAACAAAACCTGCGCGATTTTCTCGGCGTGCACACGATCCACTGGATGGGGGAGGGCATAGCCGGCGACGACACGGACGGGCACGTGGATGACCTGAGCCGCTTCTTCTGCCCGGACGGAATCCTGGCGGCGGTCGAATCCGATCCCCGGGATGTCAACCACCGCGCTCTCCGCGGAAACCTCGAGCGCCTGCGCGGCCTGAGAACGCCCGAAGGCCGCCGTTTCCGCATAGTCGAGCTTCCGATGCCCCGCGTCTGCGCCAGCGACGGCCGCCGGCTGCCCGCCACCTATGCCAATTTTCTGGTTCTCAACGGCGCCGTCCTGATGCCCGCGTTCCGCCAGCCCCGACGCGATTCCGCCGCGGCGGAGATTCTGGCCGGCTGCTTCCCCGGGAGGCGGATTGTGCCAGTCGATTGCTTGGAACTTGTTCTGGGCCTCGGGACTCTCCACTGTATATCGCAGCAGCAGCCCGCCTCCGCCACCTGATGCCAACCCCGATCCTCCCATCCCGCCCAGGGGCCCGCGGCCACAGCCGTTTGCTCCACCTCGCGTTCCTCCTTGGCATGCTGCTCGCCGGGTGCGAGGACATGCCGGAAACCCTGCGCAACCGGCTGCCGGGAGGGGCGCCGCCCCGGGTCCACACGTTTGCAGCCGAACCCAAGACGACGTTTGCCGCTGCGCGGGCGGCCCTTGACCAGATGGGCTACCATGTGACGCGGGGCGGCCCCGCCGAGGGCCGGATGACGGCCATGAGCGAGGTTTCAGCCGGCGACTGGCCCGGCAGTTCGCACCAGTTTACGCTCCAGGCGGAGTTCCATCCGACCCTCGATGCCTCCGGCACGGAGGTCAGCGTCCGAATGACGGAAGTCATTGAGGCTGACTCGGCCAACCACCAGGGCCAGGGAACGGAGGCGCCGCTGCAGGACACTCCCCTGGTGGAGGCGTTTTTCCACGGGATTGAAAGAAATCTGGCCCCGCCGCCGGCCGTCCCGCCGGTTCCGCCGCCGTCCCGCTAGCGCGCCGGCTGACTCCGGCCCGGCAGGCCCGAAAATTCTGCTTGCCGCCCGGGGGGCCCAGGTGAGAACCTGACCCTTCGCGGCATTTTTATCGGTCAGGATGGCGCCGCCGCGATGCTCCCGCCGTCCTTTCCCGTCAGTATAACCGTCAACCCACGGTCCCGCCCCGGCGGGGCCAACATCGGCTGGCTGGATGCTTTGGAGCAGGTGTTCCGCCGGCCGTTTTCGCTCATGAGCTCAGTAATGCAAGACCTGCTCGCCCAGTCCGCCTTCGACAAGTTGAAGGAGGGCGCAATTGTTCCGGGCACAATCACCGAAATCCGCCAGAACGAAGTCGTCGTCGACATCGGCGGAAAATCCGAAGGGGTCATCCCCGCGAACGAATTCATCGACATCGGCGAGCTGCAGATCGGTTCCACGATCGAGGTGCTCGTCGAGAAGCTGGAGGACAAGGACGGCAGCCCGATACTGTCCTTTGACAAGGCCGAGCAGAAGAAGAACTGGGACAACATCCTAACCAAGTTTCCGGAAGGCTCCGTGGCCACGGGCCGCGTGAAGGCCAAGGTCAAGGGGGGCCTGATCATCAGCATCGGGGTCGATGCCTTCATGCCGGCCTCGCACATCGACGTGCAGCCGCCCAAGAACCTCGATCAGTACGTCGGCCAGACCTACGACTTCAAGGTCCTCAAGATCAACCTCGACCGCCGAAACATAGTCCTTTCGCGCCGCGAGCTCATCGAGGAGCAAAGGACGGCAAAGCGCCGGGCGCTGCTCGACTCGATCCAGCCGGGCCAGATCCGCAAGGGCGTCGTCAAGAACATCACCGATTTCGGGGCGTTCATCGACCTCGACGGCATGGACGGCCTGCTCCACATCACCGACATGAGCTGGGGCCGCATTTCGCATCCGTCCGAGATGCTGAAACAGGGCGAGGAGGTGCAGGTCATGATCATCGAGGTCAACCGGGAAAAGGAGCGCGTATCCCTCGGCCTCAAGCAGACGACCCGCAATCCCTGGGATGAGATCGACCGCAAGTACCCGGTCGGCGCCAAGGTTCACGGCAAGGTCGTCAACCTGGTCCCCTACGGTGCCTTCGTCGAACTCGAACCCGGCGTCGAGGGCCTCGTCCACATCACCGAGATGTCCTGGACCAAGCGCATCACAAAGCCCTCCGAACTGCTCAAGGTGGGCCAGGAAGTCGATGCGGTCGTCCTCGGCATCCAGAAGGAGGAGCAGAAGATTTCGCTGGGCCTGCGCCAGCTCGAGCCGAACCCGTGGGACATGGTCCGCCACAACTACCCGATCGGCGCCCGCGTCCGCGGCAAAGTCCGGAATATGACGACCTACGGCGCCTTCATCGAACTCGAGGAGGGCATCGACGGAATGGTGCACGTCTCCGACATGAGCTGGACCCGCAAGGTCAACCTTCCCTCGGAGGTCCTCAAGAAGGGCGACGAGGTCGACGCAATCGTGCTCGACGTCGATCCTCAGCAGCAGCGCATCAGCCTCGGAATGAAGCAGCTTTCGGTCGATCCGTGGTCGGACATCGACAGCTTCTTCAAGATCGGCGACGTGGTCCAGGGAACCGTCACGAAGGTCACCTCGTTCGGCGCATTCGTCGAGCTCAAGGACGGCATCGACGGGCTGGTCCACATCTCGCAGATCAGCGAGGAGCGGATCGACAAGGTGAAGGACCACCTCAAGCCCGGACAGCAGGTGTCCGCCCGCGTCATCAAGATCGACCGCGACGAGCGACGCCTGGGCCTGTCGATCAAGGCCGCCAACTACAGCTCCGAGCAGCTCGCCGCCGAGACGGCGACCTACGAGGCGCTTAAGCGCAGCGCGGACAACGACATGATGAACCTCGGCGACATCCTGGACGAGGCGTCAAAGAAGGAAGAGGACGTCAAGGAATAGCATACCGTCCCAGTCCGAATTACCAAGGCGCCCGGTCCCGAAAAGGGCCGGGCGGCTTTTCAAATGGCCCTTGCCGATGAGGCACCGTCCGTTCAGGTTGGCCCGCCAGTGAAAATTGGATTCCTCGGCGGGTGCTTTGATCCCGTGCACTTCGGCCACCTCCTCGCCGCACAGGATGCCTTTGAACAGCTCCGGCTGGACCGGCTGGTGTTCGTGCCCGCAGCCCGCGCGCCGCTCAAGACGAGCGAGCCCCAATCGGCGCCGGAGGACCGCCTGGCCATGCTGGCGGCCGCGGTCGAGTGGGACAAGCGGTTCGAGATCTCCGATATCGAGCATCGCCGGGGCGGCGTCAGCTACACGGTCGATTCGGCGCGGTTTTTTCGCGCGGCCCATCCCGCGGACGAGCTTTACTGGATCATCGGCGGGGACCAGCTCCCGCAACTGCACCTTTGGAAGGACATCGGCGAGCTCGCGCGCCTCGTGGAGTTCATCTACCTCGAGCGCCCCGGCTTTCCCGTAAAGGCCCATCCCGACCTGCCGGGGCTCCGCCTGCACCGGTGCGACGGCCACCTGCTGGCCGTCAGTTCGACCGAACTTCGCGCGCGAGCCCGCCTGGGCCTGTCGCTCGATTATTTCGTGCCCCACAAAGCCATTGTTTACATTCGGGAGAAGGGCCTGTATCGCGCTTCCAAGTGATGAAGAAGAGAACCCAACGCCCGCCCGAGCTGCTGAAGCTCTGCTGCAGGGCCCTGTCGGAAAAGAAAGCGGAGGATATCCGCGTCCTCGACGTGAGGGACCAGTCCTCGATCACCGACTACCTGGTGATCGCCACGGGCACGTCGGAACCCCATCTTCGGGCGCTGCGGGTCGAGCTGACGCGCGTCCTGGCCGAAATCCGGGCCAGGCTGGTCGGCGTGGAGGCCGCCCAGGAGAGCGGCTGGACGGTGGTCGATGTCTTCGACGTCATGGTCCACCTTTTGACCCCCGAATGCCGCGAGCGCTATCGCCTGGAGGGGCTCTGGCGCGACGCGGTCGATGTCCCGCTGGCCGGGCTTCTCGCGGAGCGCAAGCCCAAGGCAAAGGCCAAGCCGCGGATTCGCATCAGGCGGTCCCATAAGGCCTAGGCGCCGCCTTCCGCCCGAAAATTCCCTTGCCGGTTCCGGGAAAAACGCGTTGGGTATCCGGGAATGAAACGGGTGCGAGAACTCATCCGGGGATTTACGCTGGTCGAAGTCATCATCCTCCTTCTGATCATCGCCCTGCTGCTCGCGATGGCGCTCCCGGCCCTGAACAAGATACGCCAGGTCAAGCAGGATCAGGAGCGCAAGGCGGCGACCGAAGGCTCCGCTCCCGCGGCCCCCGCCAAGCCGTAGCGCTATCGGAACAGGTTGTACTTAAGGATCGCCCAGATGGCCCGAAAGCCGTCGCGCCAGCCTATCTTCTTCCCCTCGGCATAGGTGCGGCCGGCATAGCCGATTCCCACCTCGTAGATCACGACGGGCAGCTTTGAAAGCTTTGCCGTGATCTCCGGCTCGAACCCGAAGCGATCCTCCTCGATCGTTATCTTCCCGAGGATCTCGCGGCGGAAGACCTTGTAGCAGGTTTCCATGTCCGTCAGATTGAGGTTGGTCAGCATGTTCGACAGGGTCGTCAGGACGAACTTGTTGCCGACCATGTGCCAGAAGTAGAGGACGCGGTGCGGCTCCGCGCCAATGAATCGAGAGCCGTAGACGACGTCGGCCTTCCCATCGAGGATGGGCTGGAGGAGCTTGGGGTATTCAACCGGATCGTACTCGAGGTCGGCGTCCTGCGGTATGATGATGTCCCCGGTCGCCGCGGCAAAGCCCGTTCTCAAGGCGGCGCCCTTGCCGCGATTGACATCGTGGTAGATGATCTTGTCCACCAGGGGCGTTATCTGGGTCCGCAGGAAGTCGCGCGTTCCGTCCCGCGACCCGTCGTCGACGATGATGATCTCCTTGTTCGCAACCTGGGAGGCCCGCACGCGATCCACGATCGTGCGGATCGTCCGGGCCTCGTTGAAACAGGGGATGACAATGGATATTCGCATCTGGGGAAGCTGCTTTTCTACAATGCCCGCCGTTCCTTCCACAAGTCGAGATCGACTTGGGCCCAATTGATCGGCCCCACGGGTCCGCCTTCCTCCCTCGCGCGGGCCAGGATGAGCCCGAAATAGACGGTCTCCCAGAATGAATAGGCGGCCGGGTCCTGCGGCGAGTGCCTTGGAACATCCGGACGGCGGGCGCCGGCCGGGGCAAGGCGCTCGCGCATCCACGCGAGCACATGCGTGTCGAGGACCGCGTGCATTTCGCCGGGACGCGAATGGAGGATGAAGAATTTCGCCGTCTTCATCCCGATGCCCGGGAACCGCGTCAGCTCCTCCAGCGAGCATTTCCGCAGGTCAAGCCCGGAGTGCGAGAGCCGGCGGAACGACTCGCCCAGCAGGCGGTACTTGCCCAGCTTTGCGCGCTCCAGGCGTTCCTCGACTCCGCCGTTCGCACCCAGCGAGCGGATGAATGCGAAGGGTTCGCCCCCCCGGAGGAAATCCTCGAGCTTGCGGGTCTGCTGGTCGGCATTCTTGCCGGCAACGACGATGCAGAACAGGAGAAACTCCTCGAGCTGGCGGGGCGACCTCGCCAAATCGGTGACGCCGTTCGGGTCAATCATGGCCGCCCGGAGGCTTCGACCAGAGAAAACTCTCGGCGGAGGCGAGCAGGCGGCCGTCGGATGACAGAAGCTCGAGCTTCCATGCCACGAGATGGGCGGACCGCCCCGACCAATCCCCGCCCGTCAATCCAAGGTCAAAGACATGCTCGCCCTGCGGGGCGTCGACGCTGAAGGCCTTTTGCTGCGGCTCCGGCGCATCGGGTGCGATAAAGTGGAGGACGAACCGGGCTCCGCCCAGCGGGACGTTCGGATGCTTCACGCGGACAAGGAAATAGTATCCGCTGCGGGTGGCGGGCTGGCTGCGGGAAATGATGACGCCGCCCGGATCCTCAACGCCCGTGAAGTATTCGGAGATCCGCTTGAAGGAATCCGCGTCCTGCCATCCCGGCCAGACGCGGACAAACTCCACATCGGCCGCGCGGGCGGAGAGGCAAAGGCCGACGGCGAGCACTGCGGCGGATAGGCTTCGCATGGACGGGAAAAGGAATCCCTAAACGGGGCGGGTGGGAAGTTCAAACATAAGCGATGTCCGTTGGGCTCCCCGCCCTATGAAATCAGGCGGGTCGCAGGCGCCTTGCTAGAAAACCCGTGGCTGCGGCGAGATCGATGTCCGCGATGAGGAGCCCTTGCTTGCCGTACGGCTGCCAGGCAAGGAGGGTGCCATCGGGCCGCGCTATGGCCGAGGTCGTCGCAGAACCGGCCCCCGCGCAGTTCACGCTCGCAAAATAGCACGTGTTTTCCGCGGCGCGACACAGCATTGCCTTTTCATGGAACGAGTTCGAGGGGTCGGCGAAGGCGGCTTTGTAGGGACCGGGCTTTTCCTCGTCGAAATGGGGGTGGAAGACGACTTGGGCGCCGTGCCGTGCCGCCCAGCGGACAGTCTCCGGATAGCGCCAGCCTTCATGGCAGATCACAAGGCCAAAGGTGAGGGGACCGGTTTGAAAGACCCGCCGCCCAGTCCCGGGCGAGTAGGTGCCCTCCTCGGAAGGGTCGAGCTGCACCTTGTCCTGGAATCCGGCCAATGTGCCGTCCCGGTTAATCACCAATGCGGTGAGCAACCGGGCGCCATTGGCGACGCGCTCGGTGCCGAGGATGACGGCGAGGCCGGCTTTCGCCGCCGCTTCGGCAATGGCCGCCCAGGCTTGCTCAAGAAACACGAGGTCGGGCGGGCGAGCCGGCTTTGCCGAGACCCGGTAACCGGGGACAAAGCACTCCGGAAAGCAGACGAGTCCGGCGCGCTCGCCGGCTGCCTGGGCTATGGCTTCCATGGCCAGGGCGACGGACTCATCCGGGGTCTCCGGGATCCGAAGGTTGGCCAGGGCGATTCGAAACGTGTTCATTGCCGAGCCCTGAACTTGAAGGGCCGTCCGGCTTTCGCAAGTTCCCGCCATTCCCGCCAATCGTCGCGTGTCGCCTTTGCCATCGCCTCGACCGCTTGACGGAGCCACTTCGATTTGCGCCGCCGCAAATCCCGTCTCACCGCCGCTACAGCCCGACTCGAGCCCAAATGCGCGTTGGCCAGCTCCCGTCCCATGGCAAGCAGCAGTTCTTCCTCGTCGCGGCTCCTCGGCAGCTGCGACAACTCAATTCGGCTGCAATACGGCGCCAGGCGCCGCATCACCCATCCGTCCTTGATCTCCAGGAACGGATCGGGCGCCCGGACTGCAGTTGCGATCATGCGCGAATAATAGATCCGGCGTTCGATCCGCCCGCCAGCCCAGGCGCATGCTGAAGGAAGGAGGGCCTTTGCCTCGCGTGCGATCATGCTCCCGCACCAGTCGGCGAGGGCGGTGAATCGTTCGCGGCCCAAACTCCCGAGGCCTGCCCGCCGATGCGCCACCCGAAAGGCGAATCCTCGCTTCGGCATGGCCCGCTTGAGCATAATCAGCACCTTGGCCGGCACATGACCGCTCGTCGGCAGTGCGGCGAATCTTTCCCAGAAACGCTCCGGATCGCGCAGCCGGCTGGTGACCATCTCGCGCAGATAGCGGTGCTTCTCGGAAAGCACGAACGGCTCGCCGCCATCCTTCAACCCTTTGGAGTATCCTTCCAAGATGGCCGCGCACACATTGGCCGGAGCCAAAGACAGATGATTGAGCTGGCTTGCCAGCCACGCGCTGGTGGCCAGCCGCACAAGATCAGCCGTGTAGGGAAGGGGGTACGCCTCGTCGAAATCATTGATGCCCCAGATGAGCCGTCCCTCGGAATCGCGCCAAGTGCCGTAATTTTCCACGTGCAGGTCGCCGACGGCCAGCACTGCGGGGGCCCGGTCTGCCTCCGGACAGAGGACCGGGAAAAGCTGCGCCCAGCGATAAAATGTCGCACGCAGAAACGAGAATTCATCTCCCGCCATCAACCCGTGCTTGGCGTCAAGGTCGCTCTCGACCACGCGGACCCGGGCCGAAAGCCAGGTCTCATATAGCCGGGTGGCCTCTTGTATGTTCATGGCGGCCATTGTTCCCGGCACCCAGGCGCTCATTTCTCGAGCCAGACGTACTGGTAGCGATGGATGCCCAGCAGGGAGGGCACCCAGCCCCGGACGCAGGGCTGGATGAGGTAGGCGCGGGTGCCGAAAAAGAGGGGCGCGATCGGGGCCTCGTCGAGCAGCCGGGCCTCCGCCCGCTGGAGGATCGCGTACCGCCGGCCGGGATCGATCGTCGCCTTGGCCTCGTCGTCCAACCGGTCGTACGCGGGGTCGGCCCAGCCCGTCTGGTTGTTTCCGCTGTCGCTTCGGAACAGGTCGATGTAGGTGCTTGGGTCGTCATAGTCGCCGACCCAGCGGCCGCGCGAGACCTGGTAGGTCAGGCTCCGCTGGTTGTCGAGCCAGACGCGGAAATCCACGGAAACGAGCGACACTGAAATGCCGAGCTCGCGCCGCCACATTTCCTGGATTGCCTCGAAGACCTTGGTGTTGACCGCGTCGGTGTTCATCTGGATTTCGAGCCGCGGAAAATTCCGGCCGCCCGGGTAGCCGGCCTCGGCGAGCAGGCGGCGGGCCCCGCCGAAATCGGCGGGGACCTGCGAAGACGAGGCGTATCCTGCGGTGTCGGGCGGCGTCAGGGCGAATGCGGGAGCGCGGCTGCCGTGGAGGACATCGCGGGCGATCGCAGCCCGGTCGATTGCCCGCGAAAGGGCCTGCCGCACGCGCCTGTCGTCCAGCGGGGGACGCTTCACGTTGAAACGGATGAAGAAAGTGTCGCTCAGGGGATCGATCCTGAGGAGCTGCGGGGCGGTCCTGCGGTAGTGCTCGATTCGGTCCGGAAGGACGTCCCAGGTGGCATGGAGCTGGCCCGAGCGAAAGTCGCTCTCGTCGGTCGAGATGTTGTCGTTCGGGAAGAACACGACGCGGTTCAGGCGGTTTTTCGCCGCATCCCAATAGCGGGGGTTCCTGACGACGACGAGGCGCGCGTTGGGCGTCCATTCCCCGAGGAGGAAGGGGCCGTTGCCGACAAGGTTTCCCGGGCGGGTCCAGGCGGTGCCGCGCCGCTCGAAGGCGTCGAATCGCTCGATCGTCGGCCGGTGAACCGGAAACCACGCCTGGTGGGCGGCCAGGGCGGGAAGATAGGGACAGGGATGCTCCAGATCCAACCGGAGCGTCCGGGGGTCGAGAACGCGCACGCCGACCTTTGAAAAGTCCCCGATCCTGCCGGAGTTGAACGCCTCGGCGTTCCTGATTGCATAAAAGAGGTAGGAATATTCGGAGGCCAGGCGGGGCGAGAGGGCGCGGCGGATCGAGTACGCGAAGTCATCCGCGGTCAGGGGATCCCCGTTCGACCAGGAAACGCCGGCCCGCAGGTGGAACGTGTACGAAAGGCCATCCGGCGAGGCTTCCCATCTTTCGGCGGCGCCCGGCACCGCCCGCGAAGTCGCCTCATCGATGCAGGTGAGCCCCTCGAAAAGGGCGATCAGGATGTTGTAGTCGCTGTAAGCCGTGCAAACCTGCGGGTCCAGGTCCTGGGGTTCGCTGCCGTTCCCAAGGAGGAGGGTTCCCGTGCGGATCCCGGCGTCGGCCGGGGACTCGCGGCGGGAGCAGCCTGACGCGAGGACCGCCGCAGCGGCGAGAAGAAGGGGGAGTCGCGGGCTCATTTCGGTCGGGAAGCCTTCGGGACAAGACGGGGCCTCAGGATGGGCCATAGCGCATCGGCGATCAAGGCGTGGCCCGCGATATTCGGGTGGATGCTGTCGGCCTGGTTGAATTGCGGCCTTCCGCCGACGCCCTCGAGGAGAAAGGGGATCAGCTCCACGTGTTCCTTTTCCGCGGCGGAGGGGAACAGCGCAGCGAAACGCCGCGTGTAGTCCTCGCCCATGTTTGGCGGCATCCGCATTCCGGCCAGGAGGATCCCCGCCGAAGGGTATCGGGCCCGGACCCTGCCGATGATTTCCCGCAGATTTGACTCTGTCAGTTCGGGGGTGATTCCCCTCAGGCCGTCGTTTGCGCCAAGTGCCAGGACGAACAGGTCGACAGGCTGCCGGAGCACCCAGTCGACGCGCCGCACGCCTGCCGCGGTTGTATCGCCGCTCAAGCCCGCATTGACGACTCTCCAGGGAAGCCCCTCGGAATCGATCTTCCGCTGGATCAGGGCCGGGTAGGCATCCTGCCCGGGATCGTCCAGGCCGAATCCCGCCGTGAGGCTGTCCCCGAAGAAGACGAGCGTATGGCGCTCATCGGCGCGGAGCTCCGCCCGGCCGAAAAGTGCGGCCAGAAAGACGGCTGCGAGGGCGAAATGCGCTTTGCGCATGAAACGAACTTCGTGGAGACTGGCGCTGCCTGCAATGAGCTTCCTATTCAAGATGGCCTGGCGGGACTCGCGCGCATCGCGCCGGCGCCTGGTCCTGTTCTCCCTTTCGATCGTATTTGGGATCGCCGCCCTGGTCGCCCTCGGTTCGTTCAGCGTCAGCCTTGCCGGGGCGGTCAGGTCGCAGTCGAAGGGCCTCCTGGGAGCCGACCTGATAATCTCCTCCCGCGTTCCATTCAGCCCGGCCGTGCAGCGGCACCTCGATTCGCTTGGCGGAAGCCAGGCTCGCGGGGAGTCGTTCACCTCGATGCTGTCGTTTCCGGGTTCCGGCGGCGCCACCCACCTTGTGCAGGTGCGCGCCAGGGAAGGCGGATTCCCGTTCTACGGGGAATTCGCGACGGAACCGGTGGATGCGGTCCTGCGTTGGCGGGAGGCCTCGGCAGGGGCGGCCGCCCCAGCCGCTTCATCCGGCGATGCGCATGTCGCCATCCTGGAGGATACCCTGATGAACGAATTCGACGTCCGGGTGGGCGACTTCGTGAAGCTTGGAAACGCGAACTTCAGGGTTCTCGGTGCCCTGAAGAAGATCCCGGGCGAGTCGATTGCGGTCGCCATGCTGGCGCCGCGGATCCTCATTCCGCTCAGGGCCATGCCCGGCCTGGGCCTCGCAGATCCGGGCAGTCTCTTGAGCCATTGGGAGGCCCTGCGGCTGCCGGATGGGCGAGATCCGGAGGCCGTCGTCCAGGACATGCGGGCAAACTACGCGGAGGAGCGGCTGTCCTACGACACCGTGGCTGGGCGCGAGCGGGAGCTCGGCCGGGCGATTACCAACGTGGACGGATTCCTCAGCCTCGTCGGGTTCATCGCGCTTCTTCTCGGTTCGATCGGGGTCGCAAGCGCGGTCCACGTGTACGTGAGTCGGAAACGGGCGACGGTCGCCGTGCTCCGGTGCCTGGGCGCGAGCGCCCGGCAGGGATTTTCCGTCTATCTGATCCAGGGCTTTGCGCTCGGCGTCCTCGGCGCGGCGCTCGGCGGGATTCTCGGGGTGGGAGTGCAGGCGCTGTTTCCCGCGCTTCTGAAGGGGCTGCTTCCATTCACTGTGGATTTTTCGATCGCGTGGTCCGCCGTGGCGCGGGGCATGGGAGCCGGCCTGGTGCTGTGCGTGCTTTTCACCCTGCTGCCTCTTTTGGCGGTGCGCAATGTCCCGCCGCTCGAGGCGCTTCGTTCGGCCGACGCCAGCCTGGCCTTGCCCAGCCGCGGAGGATTCGATCCATGGCGTGCCGTCGTCATCGCGGCGATCGTGGCCTCCGTGGCCGGGTTTGCTATCTGGCAGACGAGGAGCATTCGGCTCGGCCTTGGATTCGCGGGGATGCTTGCCCTGAGCATGGGCGTCCTTGCCGGACTTGCAAAGGCCACGGCCTGGACCGCCCGGCGCGGGGCGCCCCGGCGGCTGCCGTACGTGGTGCGCCAGGGGCTGGCGAATCTGCACCGGCCGAACAACCGCACGGTGCTTCTTATCCTTTCCCTCGGCCTGGGGACGTTTCTCGTCCTGACTCTCTTCCTCACCCGCACATCGCTCCTGCGCGAGATCGAGTTTGCCGGCGGGGGCGACCGGCCGAACCTTCTGTTCTTCGACATCCAGGACGATCAGATCGAGCCCCTGGGCCGGCTGCTGGCATCCCGCGGGTCCCCCATCCTCCGCCAGGCTCCAATCGTCACCATGAGAATCGCCTCCATCCGCGGCACGCCGGTGGCGGACCTGCTCCGGGACCGGTCCGAGCGCATGCCCAACTGGGGCCTGCGCAGGGAGTACCGGTCCACGTACCGCGACAGGCTGAACGACGTGGAGCGGATTGTCGCCGGACAATTCACGGGAAGGGTGGCGCCGGGGACTCGGATTGTTCCAATTTCCATGGAGCAGGGCCTGGCGGAGGAGATGCGCCTGAAGCTGGGGGACGAGATCGACTGGGACGTCCAGGGCGTCACGGTGCGCTCGCAGGTGGCCAGCCTGCGCGCCGTGGAGTGGCGGCGGCTTGAACCGAACTTCTTCGTCGTCTTTCCCGAAGGTGTCCTCGACGGCGCGCCGAAGTTCCACGTGGCGGCCGTGCGCGCGCCGACGGCGGCCGCCTCGGCGGGCCTTCAACGCGCCATTGTCCGGGATTTTCCGAATGTGACGGCGATTGATCTGGCGCTCGTCCTGGCAACCGTCGACGGCGTCCTCGGCAAGGTGAGCTTCGTGATCGAGTTCATGGCCTTTTTCACGGTTGCTACGGGTCTGCTGGTCCTTGCCTGCGCCGTGATCAACGGGCGGTACCAGCGCCGGCTCGAGACGGTGCTCTTGCGGACCCTCGGGGCCACGCGCTCGCAGGTGGCGCGCATCCAGCTCGTGGAATATGCCGTTCTCGGAGGCTTGGCGGCCTCGGTGGGGGCCCTGCTCTCGCTCGTTGCATCCGGACTGCTCGCCCGCCTGGTCTTCCGGATCACTCCCGCTGCGCCGCCGCTTGCAATCATCCTGTCGGTTGCGGGCGTGTCCGGGCTGACTCTGATCGTCGGCCGTCTTGCCGACCGGGGCCTGCTTGAACAGCCCCCGCTCGAGGTGCTGCGCGCGGAAAACTCGTGAGTTTTTGCCGTGGATCCTTACCGTCCGGAAATACCATGAATGCCCTGGGCATCGATATTGGAGGTTCGGCGGTCAAAGGCGCGCCTGTTGACACGGAAACGGGCCGTCTCCTGGCGGAGCGCTGCCGGATAGCCACGCCGGAACCGCTGAATCCGGCGCAGATGGCCCGGGCTGTGGGGGAGATCGTTCGCCATTTTCACTGGCGCGGGCCGGTTGGCATCGGCTTCCCCGGAGTCATTCAGGGGCCGAAGATCGTGACGTCGGCCAATCTTCACCCAAAGTTCATCGGGTGCGACGGCGCGGGGCTTTTCCGAAAATCCGCGGGGCTGCCGGTGGCGCTGATCAATGACGCGGAGGCTGCGGGACTGGCCGAAATGCGGTTTGGCCGGGGACGCGGATTCGATGGGAAAGTGCTGCTTCTAACGCTGGGGACCGGTGTCGGATCGGTGATCGCCTATCGCGGGAGGGTGGTGCCCTTGGAGCTTGGACACCTGCTTTTCAAGGGGAAGGACGCCGAGAAGAGCGTTGCGGCGTCCGTCAGGGCAAAGAAGGACCTTTCCTGGGAGCAATGGGGCCGGCGGCTGGGGCGCTATATCAAGGTGCTCGAGGCGGCGATCTGGCCGGAGATGATAATCATCGGCGGGGGAGTCAGCGCCAAGCACGGCAAGTTCTTCCGCTACATCCAGCCGCGGGCACGCCTTTATCCGGCGGCGCTCCGCAATGGGGCTGGAATCGTCGGGGCCGCGCTCTGGGCGGCCGGCCAATAGGCGCGTTTCTTTGGCCGTTCGTCGCTTATAAACCGTTTTTCGTCGCAAAAGATGATCCAGCGGGCCGGATCCGGGTGTATTGTAACGGGATACGGGCCGGCCTTTCCGGCCCGTATCATCGCCATCCGAACCAAATTGACGGTCTTCCTATAAGAGCATGCGGAACCGCTGGATCAGGACCACGTTGATCGTCTCGGGCTGGGCCTTCCTGGGCTTCGTGCTGACGATCGAGGTCTATTTCAACGGCCGTGCGAACGGGATGGGGGTGGGCTTCGTGGAACTGGCCGTCTCCCAGTTCGGGCGCGCGCTGATCTGGGCGATTCTTGTGCCCGCCATCCTGTGGCTCCGGACAAAGGTTCCTCTTCGCTCGGGTGACTGGCTGGGCGGCATCGGTTTCCATCTGCTGATGAGCTTCCTGCTCATGGCCGCCTACTATCTCGGCCGGCTCTGGCTGTATTCGATGTTCTTCCATTCCATGATGGAGGGCGGCGGCTTCTGGAAGGAGGCGTTTCTCGGTTTCTACGGCCACAACCTCGTCGACATGGCCTATTACTGGGGCGTCCTCGCCTTCGGCCACGGCCTGGAGATCTACCAGAAGTACAAGGACCAGGAACTCAAGGCCGCCCAGCTCGAGGCGAGGCTCGTGGAAACGGAATTGAAGGCGTTGCGCGAACAGCTCCGCCCCCACTTTCTATTCAACACGCTCAACACGGTGGCGGTGCTCGTGCGCGAGGACAAGAAGGACGCGGCCGTGGACCTGCTCGCCCACCTGGGGGCCCTGCTCCGGCTTTCGCTCGACCTCGAGCGATCCCAGGAGGTCCCGCTGCGGGAGGAGATGGCCTACCTCGAGCGATACCTGGAGATCCAGCGGGCCCGGTTCACAGACAGGCTCACCGTCGTGGTAAACATCGAGCCCGAGGCCCTGTCGGCGCGGATTCCGAATCTCCTGCTTCAGCCGATAGTCGAGAACGCGATTCTTCACGGGATTTCGCCAAAGGTCGGCCCCGGCCGCATCGAGGTGAATGGGCGCGTGGCCGACGGGACGCTGCACCTTGAGGTCCGCGACGACGGCCCCGGGCTTCCTTCCGGCGGCCGGGCACGGGACGGCATCGGGCTGTCCAACACGCGCGAACGCCTGGCCAAGATCTACGGATCATGCGCCAGCCTCGCCCTGACGAGCGCCCCCGGCGGCGGAGTCGTCGTCCAAATCACCCTTCCCTGCCGCACATGAAGACCCAGACGGAATCCGCCCCCATCCGAACCGTGATTGTCGACGACGAACCGAGCGCCCGCAGGGGACTCCGGCTGCTGCTCGATCGCGATCCCGGCATCCGCATAGTGGGCGAGGGTGCGAGCGGCGAGGAGGCGCTGAAACTGCTCCGGACCGAGCGGCCGGACCTGGTCTTCCTCGACGTGCAGATGCCTGCAGGAGACGCGTTCGAAGTCCTCATGGGAATCGAAAAACAGGAGCTGCCGGTGGTCGTCTTTGTGACTGCGTACGACGAATACGCGCTGCGAGCCTTCGACGTGAATGCGGTCGACTACCTGCTCAAGCCCTATGACGACGGGCGCTTCTCGGAGGCCCTCAACCGGGGCAAGGCCGCCGTGCGCTCGCGCCGCACGGCTCCAGCGGACGAGGGCATCGCCCGCCTGATGGAGTATCTCAAGCTCGCGCCCCCGCAGGTGTATTCCGACAGGATTCTCGTAAAGTCGTCAGGCGAGGTGTTCTTTCTGAAGCCGGAGGAGATAGACTGGATAGAGGCGGAAGGGGACTACATGAAGTTCCACGTCGCCGGGCGCGCCCACCTCATGCGGGAGACGATGGCCAGGCTCTCCCGGCGGCTCGATCCGCGGCGCTTCGTCCGGATCCACCGCTCGACGATCGTCAACATCGACCGCGTCCACAAGTTGAGCCCCTCGATCGCCGGCGACTATACGGTCCACCTTCGGGACGGAACGAGGCTGAGGCTGAGCCGCGGATACCACGATGGACTGGCCGGACTCATGCATCGGGAGCGCTGACCGGCTCGCGCGCATCGCCGGCCGTCGCTAATCGGCCGTCGTTCGTCGCATTTCTGAATTTTCCGGGGGGAGCCACGGGTTTCTCCCCCCGTGAAAACTCTCCATTGCTGGATTCTCCTGTTTCTCATCGCGGTTGGACTTCATGCGAGCGACAGTCTGGGCGAAGCGCGGCGCGCCCAGTCGCTTCTCGGCCCCGGTGTCTGGTCGCAGGTTATCGAGGTGGAAAACCGTCCGGGCGGGGGACGCCATCCGGCCGAGGTGTTCGCGCTCGTCTTCGAGTTCGAGCACATCCTCTGGTTCTACACGGACACGGATGGTACCCAGAGCCTCTCGCAGTACGTCGGCCGCACCGCCCAGGACAAGGCCGATATCGGTCCGCTTCTCAAGGGCGTCGATTCGGGCTTCGCCGCATGGAAGGTTGTCCCGGACGGCCAGGCCGGAGCCCCGTCCGAGGGCCGCCTCAGGAACGGCTGCCTGATCGAAAGCATCGCGCTTCTGCGCCGCCGCATCATGCTGGGCGCCGACATCGCCGCGCCGAAGCTCCTTTTCTATTATGTCCAGACGCCGGCCGGGCTCCACGGCCATACAGTCCTCGCCTTTGAGGCCGGCAAGGGTTTCACGGTCATCGATCCCGAGTTTCCGCGCGTCCCGTGGAGCATTCCCCGGTCAAAGGCCGGGAGTCCGCTCGCCCTGGCAAGCGCGATGCGGGGCGACATTGCCACGGCCCGCTGGCTGCCGATTGATATTAACGACCTCAGGCCTCAAGTATTGAAAACCGGCTGATCCAAGAGAAGACCTCAGCCTCAAGTATTGAAATCCGTTTTGCGGAATTAAATACTTGAGGCTGAGGTCTTTGCATTCACTCGAACCTGAGGGCCTCGATCGGGTCGAGCCGCGATGCCCGCAGGGCGGGATAGAAGCCGAACCCGACGCCGATCGCCGTGCAGACGATCAGTCCGGTC
>Ga0265313_10001846_pt1 | contig 19319 bp, 22 predicted proteins | sample 4123metaG_FD_203122 | JGI IMG/M metagenome (GOLD analysis project Ga0265313, IMG submission 203122) | Rhizosphere microbial communities from Carex aquatilis grown in University of Washington, Seatle, WA, United States - 4-1-23 metaG | ecosystem: Host-associated > Plants > Roots > Rhizosphere >...
TAGAGCCCCAGCACGGCGGTGGCGACAAAGACCGCCCGCCAGCGCCCGGCCATGTGCCTGCCATAAAAGGCATAGAGCGCCACGGCAAGCGCCAGCAGCGCCACCACCCCGGTGACCTGGGCCGGGCTGGGCGGCGGCACGGCGGGGGCAATCAGGAATCCGGTGGCGCTGGTCAGGAAGGTAAAGAGCAGAAAGACCTGATTGGAATGGGCGGGCAGCCGCCCCATCAACAGCGACCACAGCACATAAAGCCCGCTCGCAATGGCGATCAGGGTAATGGCGACATGCCCCAGAATGACGGGGTCGTGGCTCAACGCGGTCATGGTGTTCCCTCCGGCGCTCCCGGGCCAAGTCTGCGTCCGCCCAAAGGGGCCGGCAAGGCGGCCAAGGGTTGTCAGGACTTGAAAGCCTGTGGGGGAGGCGGCTATCTGGCCGCCAAAATCAGGCAATTTTCCAGCAGGACACAGTGCAATGGCCGGCCATAGCCAGTTCAAGAACATCATGTTCCGCAAGGGCAAGCAGGACAAGGAGCGCTCCAAGCTCTTCGCCAAGCTCTCCAGAGAAATCACCGTCGCCGCCAAGCAGGGCCTGCCCGACCCGGCGCACAATCCGCGCCTGCGCACGGCGATCATCGCCGCCAAGCAGGAATCCATGCCCAAGGACAATATCCAGCGCGCCATCGCCAAGGCGGCAGGCGGCGATGCCGAGAATTACGACGAGGTCCGCTATGAGGGCCGCGGCCCCGGCGGCGTCGCCCTGATCGTCCAGGCCCTGACCGACAACCGCAACCGCACCAGCGCCGATGTCCGCGCCGCCTTCAGCAAGCATGGCGGGGCGATGGCCGAGAATGGCGCGGTCAGCTTCATGTTCGACCATGTCGGCGTCATCGTCTATCCCAGGGACAAGGGCAGCGAGGACGCCATGCTGGAAGCGGCGCTGGAAACCGGCGCCGATGAATGCGTCTCGACCGATGAGGGCCATGAGTTCCTGACCTCGATCGAAAGCTTCGCCGGCGTGCGCGATGCGCTGGAAGCCAGGCTGGGCGCGCCCGTATCCGCCGCCATCGCCTGGCGGCCCAAGACCCAAGTCGCGGTGCCGGACGAGGCGGGCGAGAGCCTGATCAAGCTGATCGAGGTGCTGGACGACCATGACGACATCCAGAATGTCTATGGCAATTATGAACTCAGCGATGCGCTGATGGCGAAGCTTGGCGGCTGAGGCTCAATAGCCCTCTCCCCTTGTGGGAGAGGGTGGCGCGCGAAGCGCGCCGGGTGAGGGGTGAATGAAACACGGCTTTGCCCGCCGCTTGAGACGCGAGCAAACTGATGTGGAGCGCAAGCTCTGGTTTGCCCTGCGTGGCCGTCGTTTTCACGGCTTCAAGTTTCGCCGCCAGCAGCCGGTGGGTCCCTACATCGCCGACTTTGTCTGCTTCGATGTCAGGTTGATCGTTGAACTGGACGGTGATCAGCACGGCTCCGCGAAGGGCCTTGCCTATGATGCGGCAAGAACCCGGCGTTTTGCGCGCGATGGTTTTCGCGTGCTGCGCTTTGCCAACCATGAGGTGAATGCCAATTTCGACGGTGTGCTGGATGCCATCGAAAGATCTCTGGGCTCGCCCTGACCCCTCACCCGCGAAGCGCTCGCATGGCTCGCGCTTCTCTGCCCTCTCCCACAAGGGGCTTTGCACAATAACCGCCTCCTGCACAAAAAGGTCGAAGACTGCACAAAAACTATTCGGGAGGCTTATAGGCCAGCCACCGCAGGCGCGAATCCTCGCCGTCGAGCTTCAACGCATTTGCGAGGCCTCCAATATAGGATTTTTGCTGCTTCAATAATTCAGCATGGGCTGCCCATTGAGCCTTGACCGCCGTGACCGCTGCTGAAGCAGCGTTATTGGTCTTGTCACGAATTGGGACCTGGACCGTTTGCATGTCCTCCCAGCGCAATCTGCCGCGATTCATATGCTGCCTGATCCAGGAGTCGCACGAGCTTGGCGTCGATACGACTTTCTGGGCAGAAAGTTCACCTGCACAAGAACTCACGATAAACTAGGGGTTATTGTGCAAAGCCCCCACAAGGGGAGAGGGCTGGAGTGCGCTAGCTAGCTCCCCTTCAGCGTCCCGCCGTCCGGCACCATCGTCCTGCTTTTGCCCGTCGCGATGGAAAGGGTGGGGTTGGAGAGCAGCCCGCTGCTGATCACCAGCCGGGAATCTTCCGGCACACGGATGTCGGTGCGGATCGCCAGCTTCACATCCACGGCATAGCGCTTCTTGTCCTTGACCAGCGCCATGCTCTCGACCGAGCCGACCTTGACCCCGGCGATGCGCACATCAGCGCCCGGCTTGACCCCGTCGGCCGAGCGCAGCCGCGCCGCCAGCTCGTAGCTGCCAAGGCTGCCGGTGCCGGTCTGCCAGCTGAGGAAGGCGAGGAAGCCCGCCGCCAGCAGGATCACCGCCGCGCTGAGCAGGGTTTCAAAGACGCCGATGCCTTTCATGGCGGCGAACCTAGCTGGCAAAACCCCGAACAGAAAGGGTACAAAAGCCGCATGCAGGGGACGATTCGAATCCTGGGCCTGGACCCCGGCCTTTCGGCCATGGGCTGGGGGGTGATCGCGGTTTCCGGCTCGCGCCTAGCCCATGTCGCCCATGGCGTCATCGCCACCAAGCCGGCCATCGGGCTGGGGGCGCGGCTGATGGAATTGCACCGGGTGCTGACCGGCGTGATCGCCGAGCATGGCCCCACCGCCATCGCGGTCGAGCAGGCCTTTGTCGCCAAGGATGCGTCCGCCGCGCTCAAGCTGGGCCATGCCCGCGCGGTGGCGCTGCTGGCGGCGGCGCAGGCCGGGCTGGAGATCGCGGAATATGCCCCCAACCAGATCAAGAAATGCGTCGTCGGCGCCGGGCACGCGGGAAAGGAGCAGGTGCAGTTCATGGTGGGGCGCCTGCTGCCGGCCTGCGGCGTGACCCAGGCCGATGCGGCGGATGCGCTGGCGGCGGCGATAGCGCATGCGCATCTGTCCACCACCCGCGCCCGCATCATGGCTGCGTCATGATCGGCAAATTGACCGGAACGGTGGAGTCTCTGAACGAGGACGGCGTCATCCTCGACGTGGGCGGCGTCGGCTATCTGGTGCAATGCCCGTCTTCCACGCTTTCACGATTGAGCGTGGGTGCGCATGCCAGCCTGATGATCGAGATGAAAGTGAGCGAAGACGCCATCCGGCTGTATGGCTTCGCCGCCGCCGAGGAGCGCGAATGGTTCCGCCTGCTGCAGACGGTGCAGAGCGTCGGCGCCAGGATCGCGCTGGCGGTGCTCTCCACCCTCAGCCCGCGCGAGCTGCAGCGGGCGCTGGCCCTGGGCGACAAGGCGATGATCGGGCGCAGCCCCGGCGTCGGGCCGAAGCTGGCGCTGCGCATCACCACGGAACTGAAGGACAAGGCCCCGGCGATGATGCTGCGCGGCGAGGCCGGCGCGGCGCCGGTCCCTGCCGCCGCGCCGCGCGGGCCGGAAGCCGATGCGGTGGCGGCCCTGCTCAAGCTGGGCTATTCCGAAGGCATCGCCGCCATGGCGGTGGCGAAAGCCGCGAACGATCTGGGCGAGGCGGAAGCCGGCGTCCTGATCCGCGAGGCGCTGCGGGGCATGGGCAAGTGATGGCCAAGGCGAATCCCATCGTCACGCCCGAACGCATCTCATCTCCCGAGAAGATGGGAGACGACGCGCTGGAAGCCAGCTTGCGGCCCAAAACGCTGAAGGATTTCACCGGCCAGCGCCAGGCCTGCGAAAATCTTTCCATCTTCATCGAAGCCGCCAAGACGCGCGGCGAGGCGCTGGACCATGTGCTGTTCTCCGGTCCGCCCGGCCTGGGCAAGACGACGCTGGCGCAGATCGTGGCGCGCGAGCTGGGCGTGAATTTCCGCTCCACCTCCGGCCCGGTGCTGGCCAAGGCCGGCGACCTTGCCGCCATCCTCACCAACCTGGAGCCGCGCGACGTTCTCTTCATCGACGAGATTCACCGTCTCAATCCGGCGGTGGAGGAAATCCTCTATCCGGCGATGGAGGATTTCGAGCTCGACCTGGTGATCGGCGAGGGGCCGAGCGCCCGTTCGGTGAAGATCCAGCTGGCGCCTTTCACCCTGGTGGGCGCCACCACCCGCTCCGGCCTAGTCACCCAGCCCCTGCGAGACCGTTTCGGCATTCCGGTGCGGCTGGATTTCTACAAGCCGGAGGAACTGGTTTCGATCGTGGCCCGCGGCGCGCGCGTCCTGGGCTTCGACTTGACGCAAGAGGGCGCGCGCGAGATCGCCGGCCGCGCCCGCGGCACCCCGCGCATCGCCGGACGCCTGCTCAAGCGGGTGCGCGATTTCGCGGCCCATGCCAAGACGCAGACGGTGGACGCCGCCACCGCCGACGCCGCCCTGACAAGGCTGGAAGTGGATCATCGCGGCCTTGACGCTTTCGACCGCCGCTATCTGACGCTGATCGCCGGGCATTTCTCCGGCGGCCCGGTGGGGATCGAGACCATCGCCGCGGCGCTGGGCGAAGCGCGCGACGCCATCGAGGATGTCGTCGAGCCTTTCCTGATGCAGCAGGGCTTTGTCCAGCGCACGCCGCGCGGCCGGGTGCTGGCCGCCGCCGCTTACGGTCATCTGGGTCTGAAAGCCCCCGACATCCTGCAGAACGGGCCGGTGCAGACTGGCCTGTTTTCGGACGATGGCGCATGAGCCCGCGCGCGCTGGGCCGCTTCGAGGGCAAGACCCATGTCCTGCCGCTCAGCGTCTATTACGAGGACACCGACCTGTCGGGCTTTGTCTATCACGCCAATTACCTGCGCTTCATGGAGCGCGGCCGCACCGAATGCCTGCGCCTGGCCGGCGCCCAGCTTGCGGCGCTGGCGGCCGAGGAACCCACCGCCTGGGCGATTCTCTCGGCGGAGGTGAAATTCCGCCGTCCCGCCCGGCTGGACGATGTGGTGGAGGTGCATACCAGCCTTTTGACGATCTCCGGCGCCCGCATGACGGTGATGCAACAAATCGTCCTGGACGGCGCGGTGCTGGTGGAGGGCCGGGTCGAGGCCTGCATCATCACGCTCACCGGCAAGCCGCGGCGCATCCCCGAAGCGGTGCGCCGGGCGTTAACGCCCTATGCTTTACGAGCCCCCACTTCCGATGGCCCCCTCACTTCCGATAGATAACGCCTGACGCCTATGGTCAAACATTCGCCGATATTCCCCGGCCCCCTGCCGCACAAGCGGCGCATTCACGCGCGAAGGTCCGCCTCATGATGTCCCGCCTTGCCGCCGCCTTCCTGGCCCTGTTTCTCGCCCTGGCGGCCCCGGCCTTCGCCCAGCCGCCCAGCGCCGCCCCCACGGGTGAGCCGGCGCAGACGCAAGGCCTGGCCCCGCCCCCCGGCGTGATCGACGCCACCGGCGGCGGTCCCGCCGCCATGGTCGGCTCGATTCCCATCGTCTCCATGTTCCTGCGCGCCGACATCGTGGTGCAGACGGTGCTGGTGGTCCTGGTCCTGGCCTCGCTGTGGAGCTGGACCATCATCTTCAACAAGGGCGTGGCGCTGTCGGGCCTCAAGCGCAAGGCCAGGAAGTTCGAGAAAGTGTTCTGGTCCGGCCAGTCGCTGGACGAGCTCTACCAGCAGTATGGCGCGGCCAACGACCATCCCATGACGGCGATCTTCATCGCCGGCCTGCGCGAATGGCGCCGCGCCTTTGAAGGCGGCGCCCTGCGCGAGAGCCAGATCGGCGGCGTCAAGGACCGCATCGACAAGGCGATGAACGTCACCATCCTGCGCGAGACCGACGCGCTGGAGAAGGGTCTGGGCTGGCTGGCCACAATCGGCGCCGTCGCCACCTTCATCGGCCTGTTCGGCACGGTCTGGGGCATCATGAACAGCTTCTCGGCCATCGCGGCGCGCCACGACACCACCCTGGCGGTGGTGGCGCCGGGCATCGCCGAGGCGCTGTTCGCCACCGCCGCCGGCCTCTTCGCCGCCATTCCGGCCGTCATCTTCTACAACCGCTTCGTCGGCGAGATCGGCCGCTACGTCAATTCGCTGGACGCCTTCGCCGACGAGTTCTCCGCCATCCTGTCGCGGCAACTCGATGAGAAGATTCGCTGATGGCCGGCGGGATTCAATCTCTGAGCGGACGCGGGCGCGGGCGGCTCCGCCGCCGCGCCATGGCCGAGATCAACGTCACGCCTTTCGTGGACGTGATGCTGGTGCTCTTGGTCGTCTTCATGGTGACGGCGCCCCTGCTCACCGCCGGTGTGCCGGTGGACCTGCCCAAGACCCGCGCCCCGGCGCTGGGCCAGGACAAGGAGCCGCTTTCCATCACCATCGCCAAGGACGGCACCGTCTTCCTGCAGAAGCTCAAGGTGCCGCTGGATGAACTCGTTCCCAAGCTCACCGCCATCTCCAACAATGGCTACGACCAGCGCATCTTCGTGCGCGGCGACCAGACCGTGAATTACGGCAAGGTGATGGAAGTGATGGGGATGCTTTCCGCCGCTGGTTTCACCCGTATCGGACTTGTCACCAATGCCGTCAGCCCCAAGCCTGACGATCAGCACTAGCGCCAGGCCGCGCCGCCCGACCACCGCGCGCCAGCCCGTCATCGGGCTGCCCGCCTCGCTGTTGCTGCACGGCCTGGCCATCGCCTCGATCTTCCTGGCCTTCAACACCAGCTTCGCCCCGCCGGAGGAAAGCCATGCCGTGCCGGTGGAGCTGGTGACGCTGGCGAAACAGACCAATGTCGCCGCCGCCGCGCCGCCGGTGGACGAGCCGGTCAAGCGCGACCTGCCGCCGCTGGAGCCGCCGCCGCTGCCCGAGATCCGGGCCGAGCCGGCGCCCGACGTGAAGCCGCCCAAGATCGAGATCCAGAAGGAAAAGCCGCCGGACACGCGGCAGGACATTTCCAGCCTGCTCAACCAGCTCACCCGCCCGGACAAACCGGCCAAGACCGCCGCCCAGCAATCGAGCGAGAGCGCCGGCCTGGCCAGCGCCATGAACGCCAGCCTGGCCGACATGCTGCGCAGCCAGATCCGCAATTGCTGGAGCCCCATCGCCGGCGCCCCCAACCCGGCCGACCAGATCGTCAGCTTCGACCTGCACCTCAATCCCGACGGCACCGTCGCCAGCATCGAGACCCTGACCGTGTCGTCCAATCCCTATACCGCCGCCGCGGTGGCCGCCGCCGAGCGGGCGATCTATCAATGTTCGCCCTATCGTCTGCCCGCTTCGAGCTACAGCCAGTGGCGCCAGTTCCGCCCGCTGCGTTTCGATCCGCGCCAGATGGTGCAACAATAGGGCGGCAAAGAACGTTGGACCTGAGGATGCGTGTGGAGACGAGAATGAAGAGACTGCTCCTGGCCCTGACCCTGGCGGCAGGCGTTTTCGTTGCGCCGGCGCCGCAGCCGGCCCAGGCCGCCATCGCCGTGGACGTCACCCAGGGCAACATCCAGCCCTTGCCCATCGCCATTCCCGACTTCATCGCGGCGGGCAATGACGGCGGCAACGCCGCCCGCATCGCCCAGGTGGTGCGCGACGATCTGGGCCGCTCCGGCATCTTCCGTTCGCTCGATCCCAAATCCTTTGTCGACCATATCGCCGACATCAACATGGCGCCCAACTTCGCCAACTGGCGGGTGATCAATGCCCAGGGGCTGGTGACCGGCGAGGTGGCGCAGATGCCCGACGGGCGGCTGCGCGTCGCCTTCCGGCTGTGGGACGTTTACGGCCAGAGCCAGATGGACGGGCAGCAATTCTTCACCCAGCCGCAGAACTGGCGGCGCGTCGCCCACATGGTCTCGGACGCCATCTATGAGCGCGTCACCGGCGAGAAGGGCTATTTCGACACCCGCATCGTCTTCATTTCCGAAAGCGGCACGGCGCAGAACCGGATCAAGAAGCTGGCGGTGATGGACGAGGACGGCGCCAATCCGATCTACCTCACCAACGGCAGCTATATGGTGCTGACGCCGCGCTTCAATCCGACGGCGCAGATGATCGCCTACATGTCCTATATCGGCGGCAAGCCGCGGGTCTATCTCTTCGACCTGGAAACCGGCAAGCAGGAGCGGCTGGGCGACTTCCCCAACATGACGTTCAGTCCGCGCTTCTCGCCCGACGGCAACCGGGTGGCGCTGACGCTGGAGAATAACGGCAACTCCGATATCTATGTGATGGATCTGCGCAGCCGCGCCATCACCCGGCTCACCAACGATCCGGCGATCGACACCGCGCCGTCCTGGTCGCCCGACGGCAGGCAGATCGTCTTCGAAAGCGACCGCGGCGGCAGCCAGCAGATCTATGTGATGAATGTGGACGGCTCGAACCAGCGCCGCATCAGCTTCGGGCCGGGCCGCAACGGCACCCCGGTGTGGAGCCCGCGCGGCGACAAGATCGCCTTCACCAAGCAGAATGCCGGCACCTTCGCGATCGGGGTGATGAACGCCGACGGCACGGGCGAGCGCATCGTGACCAACGGCTATGAAGACGAAGGCCCGACTTGGGCGCCCAATGGCAGGGTTTTAATGTTTACCCGCCAGGGCCGTGGCGGCAGCCCGGCACAGATCTGGGAAGTTGATGTTTTCGGGCACAATGAAAGGCGCGTTTCCACCCAGGGCAGCGCCTCGGATCCTGCCTGGTCGCCGTTAATTCAGTGACTTAATTGCCGGTCAAGGTGGGGCCTCGATCGGGTCGGGTTGACAGAGGAGCCGATGGCCCGATTATGGAACTTTTTTGGGCTCATTTTTCCGCCTCATGCGTTCCGCTGACGGGACGCGGGCAGGCAGCCCGCAAGGTTTTTTGCCGTCCGTTTTTCTTGCCCAGGAGAGAGAGCAAAATGACAAGCTTCCCCCGTCTCGCCCAGATCGCCTGTGTTTCGGTCCTGCTGCTGGCCGGCGCCTGCACCTCCAAGCCGGAAGCGGTCGCCACCGCGCCGCCGCCCGTTCCGCCGCCGGTCCAGGCGCCCGCGCCGCGGCCGCTGCCGCCCACGCCCCCGCCGCCCGTGGCCCGCGGTCCGATTCCCGGCAGCGCCGAGGATTTCCGCGTCAATGTCGGCGACACGGTGCATTTCGCCTATAACGAGTATGGCGTGCAGGACAATGACAAGGCGACGCTGCAGAAGCAGGCCACCTGGCTGGGCCGCTACCCGCAGGTGCGCGTCACGGTCGAAGGCCATGCCGACGAACGCGGCACCCGCGAGTACAACCTCGCGCTGGGCGCCCGCCGGGCCAATGCCGTGAAGGAGTATCTGGTCAGCCTGGGCGTCTCGAACGCGCGGGTGGACATCATCTCCTATGGCAAGGAGCGGCCGATCTGCACCCAGTCCGACGAATCGTGCTGGGCCCAGAATCGCCGCGGCGTCACCGTGGTGATGAACGGCGCCAATTCGTAAGGGCGCGGCTGCAACGCGCCTTCAAATCGGCATAAAGAGGGCGCGGGGTCTTGTTCCCCGCGCCCTTTTTGCCGGGACCACTTCCCAATAAGGTAAGGCCATGAAGCACCGTCTGCTCCTCACCGCCATCCTGTTCGCGCTCCTGGCGCTGCCCGCCCAGGCGCAGCTTTTCGGTCCCAGCGACGAGGAGAAGGCCGCCGAAAAGGCGCATGAGGACGGCCAGGATTCCCGCATCGAGCAGAACGCCCAGGCCATCGAGCAGGCCAATGCCCAGCAGCGCCAGGGCCAGGAGCAGCTTCAGGCCCAGTTGCGCGATCTCTCCGAGCGGGTGCGCAGCCTGACCGACAGCCTGGCCCGCGCCACCGGCGCCAATGAGGAGCTGGCGCACCAGATCAGCCTTTTGAACGCCCGCATCGAGCAGCAGCAGAAGGATTTCAACGTCCGGCTCTGCACCCTGTCGGCGCAGCAGCTGGGCGCCGACGCCGGCACCCTGAACTGCGCCGCCGCCGGCGCGGGCGGCCCGGTGCGCCCGGCGCCGCAGACGCAGGTCGCGCCCGGCGTCCAGCTGGCGCCGCTGGGCGATGACAATGCCGCGCGCGGGCGTGCCCCCGGCGTCCTGGGCACGCTGCCGGCGCCGCCGGAAACCCGCCAGGCCGCGGGTGACGGCAGCGGCGATTCCCGCCAGTTCGACAGCGCCATGAATCTGCTCGGCCGGGCGCAATATCCCGAAGCCGCCGCCGCCTTCCGCGCCTATGCCGACAACCATCCCGACGACGACCAATTGTCGTCGCAGGCGCTCTACTGGGTGGGCAACATCGCCTTCATGCAGCAGGACTATGCCGACGCTGCCCGCGCCTTCGCCGAGGCGATCAAGAAATATCCCAAGGCTTCGCGCGCCGCCGAATCCATGCTGAAGCTGGGCCAGTCGCTGGTGTCGCAAGGACAGACCGCCAACGGCTGCACCGCCTTCCGCGCCATCACCAAGAAGCAATATCCCGATGCCTCGCCTTCGACCATCGACGCCGCCCTCGCCGCGCGCAAGGCGTCCAACTGCCGGTGATCTCGAAAGCCGCTTCGCCGCGGCGATGGAGGAATTCGCCGCCGGCGGCGCCTGGCCCGGCGCCGTGGCGCTGTCCGGCGGCGGCGATTCCGTCGCCCTGCTGCATCTGATCGCCCGCTGGGCGAAGAAGACGGGCAAGACCGCGCCGCTGGCGCTGGTGGTGGATCACGGATTGCGTCCCGAATCGGCGAAAGAGGCGCGCGGCGCGGCGAAGGCGGCGCGGGCGCTGGGGCTTGAAGCGCTGGTGCTGCGCTGGCGCGATGCCACGCAAAAAAGCAGCAAGGGGGGCATCGAGGCGGCGGCGCGCCAGGCGCGCTATCGCCTGATGGGCGATGTGCTGCGCAGGAAAAAGCGCGCCACCCTCTATCTCGGCCATACCGAGGACGACCAGGCCGAGACCTTCCTGCTCAGGCTGGCGCGCGGCAGCGGGCTTGATGGCCTCTCCGCCATGCGGGCCCTGGCGCCCTGGCCGCTGCCGGATTTTCCCCACCTGACGCTGGCGCGGCCGCTGCTGGGCTTTCGCCGCGAGGAACTGCGCACCTGGCTGAAGGCGCGCAAGCTTGCCTGGCTGGAAGACCCGATGAACCAGGACCCCCGCTTCGACCGGGTGAAGATTCGCCGGCTTGCCCCCGCCCTGGCCGAGGCGGGACTCAGTCCGGGCCGCATCGCCCTGGCCGCCCGCCACATGGCCGCCGCCCGCGAGGCGCTGGAACTGGTGACGGCGGCGGTGCTGGAGCGGGCGGTCCGCCCCACGCCGCAGGGCAGCCCCCAGCCGGGGCTGCTGCTGGACCCAGCCCCGTTGGCCGCCGCCCCGCGTGAACTGGGTCTGCGGGCCCTGGCGGCGCTGCTGCAACTGGTTTCCGGGGCGCCCTATCGCCCGCGCTTCGATTCCCTGGAGCGGCTGCATGGCCAGGTCACCGCCGGGCGCTTCCGGGGGGCCAGCCTGGCGGGCTGTGTCCTGCGGCCCGCTCCCGCCGCCGAGCGGGCTTTTGGCCCTTCCACCCTCAAAATTGTCCCGGAAAGCCCCAGGAAAGGTTCCGTTTAGCCTTTCCCCAAAGGTTGATAGGGGGACACAAAGGGCTTAACGTTTTTCTGGCTGGCAACTGGCTAAAGTCGCCCTATCTATCAAGAGGGCGGAAATGCCCCGGCTTACGGCGCCAAGAAATGGCGCCCTTGAAAGGTACGGCCTTGAACAATCTCAAAAATCTCGCGCTCTGGATCATGATCGCGGTCCTGCTGGTGGTGCTGTTCAACGTCTTCCAGAGCACCGGCACGCGCCCCCAGAACGCGCCCATTTCCTATACCCGCTTCAACGAGCAGGTGGTTGCCGGGCAGGTCAAGAATGTCACGTTCCAGGGCGACACCGCCAAGGGCGAGCTGACCAACGGCACGCCCTTCACCACCACCGTGCCGGCCAACGATCCCAGCCTGTGGCCGACCCTGAAGCAGCACAATGTCGACACCAAGGTGATGCCGCCGGACGAGGGCATGCCGACGCTGCTGAACCTGCTGATCAATTCGCTGCCCTTCCTGCTGATGATCGGCGTCTGGATCTTCTTCCTGCGCCAGATGCAGTCGGGCGGCGGCAAGGCCATGGGCTTCGGCAAGAGCCGCGCCAAGCTGCTGACCGAGCGCCAGGGCCGCGTGACGTTCGAGGACGTCGCCGGCGTCGACGAGGCCAAGGACGATCTCAAGGAGATTGTCGAGTTCCTGCGCGACCCGCAGAAATTCCAGCGCCTGGGCGGACGCATTCCCAAGGGCGTGCTGCTGGTCGGCCCGCCGGGCACCGGCAAGACGCTGCTGGCCCGCGCCATCGCGGGTGAAGCGAATGTGCCCTTCTTCACCATTTCCGGTTCGGATTTCGTCGAGATGTTCGTCGGCGTCGGCGCCTCGCGCGTACGCGACATGTTCGAGCAGGCCAAGAAGAACAGCCCCTGCATCGTCTTTATCGACGAGATCGACGCGGTCGGCCGCCATCGCGGCGCCGGCCTGGGCGGCGGTAATGACGAGCGCGAGCAGACCCTCAACCAGCTGCTGGTCGAGATGGACGGCTTCGAGGCCAATGAGTCCGTGATCCTGATCGCCGCCACCAACCGGCCCGATGTGCTCGACCCCGCCCTGCTGCGGCCCGGCCGCTTCGACCGCCAGATCGTGGTGCCCAATCCCGACCTGGGCGGGCGCGAAAAGATCCTGCGCGTGCATCTGCGGAAAGTTCCGCTGGCGCCGGATGTCGATCCGCGCACCCTGGCGCGCGGCACGCCCGGCTTCTCGGGCGCCGACCTCGCCAACCTGGTCAATGAAGGCGCCCTGCTGGCCGCCCGCCGCGGCAAGCGCGTCGTCGGCATGGCCGAACTGGAAGACGCCAAGGACAAGGTGATGATGGGCGCGGAGCGCCGCTCCATGGCCATGACCGATGACGAGAAGAAGCTGACCGCCTATCACGAGGCCGGTCATGCTTTGGTGGGCATGTATGTCCCCCAGCACGATCCGCTGCACAAGGTGACGATCATCCCGCGCGGCCGCGCCCTGGGCCTGACGATGAACCTGCCCGAGCAGGACAAGCTCTCCTACACCCGCCAGTATTGCGTCTCGAAGATCGCCTCGATGTTCGGCGGGCGCGAGGCCGAAGTGCTGGTGTTCGGGCCGGAGAATGTCACCAACGGCGCCACCAGCGACATCCAGCAGGCCACGCGCATGGCCCGCGCCATGATCATGGAATGGGGCATGAGCGAGAAGCTCGGCCGCGTCCGCTATCGCGCCAATGAGCAGGAAATCTTCCTCGGCCATTCGGTGGCCCAGACCAACAACATGTCGGAAGAGACCGCCCATCTGATCGACAGCGAAGTGCGCCAGTTGATCGAGAATGGCGAGGAAACCGCCCGCACCATCCTGACCGAGCATCGCGACCAGCTCGACCTGGTGGCCAAGGGCCTCTTGGAATACGAGACTCTGTCGGGCGACGAGGTGGCCAATCTGCTCAAGGGCATCCCGCCGATCCGCACGCCGTACGAGGAGCCTGCTCCGGCGCGGCCGGAAGGGCCGAGCGTGCCGACCGTCGGCAAGCCGCGGCCTTCGGCTGGGCCTGGGCCGATTATCGCACCGGAGCCGCAGCCGCGTTGATCTGACTTAATCCGAATGAGAAAGGGCGGTCGAATGGCCGCCTTTTTCTTTTTGCGCATCAGATTCCCCCTCCCCTTGCGGGAGAGGGAATCCCCGACCCAATTCTTTCGCGCCGAACCCCTCCCCCAGGCATTTCTCGCTGGCGCTCAAAATGCCAGCCCCCTCCCGCAAGGGGAGGGGGTATTGTGAGCTAACCCAAACTCACCATGGGCGGGCGTCGCCACGCGGTCGCTAGCGGCTTCGCCCACGCTGCAAAAATCCTCGCGCCGGGTGCTGAACTACCCCAAACTCACCATGGGCGGGCTTGACCCGCCCATCCAACTTTCTATCAGCTTGAAAGAAGTTGGATGGCCGGCTCAAGGCCGGCCCTGGAGAGAGTTTTTGTGAAAATCCTCGGCATCCTCAACATCACGGAAGACAGTTTTTCCGACGGCGGGAAGTTTCTCGCGGCGGACACCGCGATCGCCCATGCCGGAAAGCTGATGGCCGATGGCGCCGATGCGATTGATGTCGGCGCGGCGTCGTCGAATCCCGATGCGAAAGCGGTGCCGCCAGAAGTCGAGATCGCGCGCCTGGCCGCCGTCATCCCGGCGCTGCAGGCGAAAAGCATTCCGGTTTCGGTGGATTCGTTCTCGCCTGAGGTGCAGCGCTGGGCGCTGGGGCAGGGCGTCGCCTTCCTCAACGACATTCACGGCTTTCCCGATTCCGCGCTTTATCCCGAACTGGCGAAATCAAACGCAAAGCTGATCGTGATGCACATGGTGCAGGAACGCGGCGTGGCGGTTCGCACCGAAGTGCCGACGCCGGAAATCTTCGGTCGCGTCACCGCTTTCTTCGACACCCGGGTCAAAGCGCTGACGGATGCCGGCATTGCCCGCGAACGCCTGATCCTCGATCCCGGCATGGGCCAGTTCGTCGGAACCGATCCGGAGAATTCGCTGATCCTGCTGCGCCGCCTTTCCGATCTGAAATCGCGCTACGGCCTGCCGCTGCTGGTCTCGGTTTCGCGCAAGGGTTTCCTGCGCAAACTCACCGGCCGGCCCATCGACAGGATCGGCCCGGCCAGCCTGGCCGCGGAACTCTTTGCCGCCGGCCAGGGGGCCGGCTTTATCCGCACCCATGATCCCGGCGCTCTCCGCGACGGGCTTAAGCTGCTGGAAAGCCTCAAGGAACGGCGTTAACCAACGGCAACCCGATTGTGTTAAAATGCCCGCCTCGTCCAGGACTTCCCGCATGACCCGCAAATATTTCGGCACCGACGGCATCCGCGGCCGCACCAATTCCCCTGCGCTCACGCCCGAAGTGGCGCTGAAGGCGGGCATGGCGGCGGGCCGCATCTTCACCCGCGGCGAGCACCGCCACCGGGTGGTGATCGGCAAGGACACCCGCCTGTCGGGCTACATGATCGAAAGCGCGCTGGTTTCCGGCTTCACCGCCGTGGGCATGGACGTCTTCCTGTTCGGCCCGCTGCCCACCCCCGCCGTCGCCATGCTGACGCGCTCGCTGCGCGCCGACATCGGCGTGATGATCACCGCCTCGCACAATCCCTTCACCGACAACGGCATCAAGTTCTTCGGCCCCGACGGCCAGAAGCTCTCCGACGCGGTGGAGATGGAGATCGAGCGGCTGATGGATGGCGGCCTGGGCGAGGGCCTGGCGGCGGGCGCCGGCATCGGCCGCGCCAAGCGCATTGACGATGCCCAGGCCCGCTATATCGAATTCGCCAAGCGCACCATCACCCGCAATGTCCGGCTGGACGGGCTGCGCATCGTCATCGACTGCGCCAATGGCGCCGCCTACAAGGTGGCGCCGGAAGTGCTGTGGGAACTGGGCGCCGACATCGTCACCATCGGCACTTCGCCCGACGGCCTCAACGTCAATCTCGATTGCGGCTCGACCGCGCCCCAGGCGATGTGCGCCAAGGTGCGCGAAGTGCGGGCCGATTTCGGCATCGCCCTGGACGGCGACGCCGACCGGGTGGTGATGGCCGACGAAAAGGGCAACATCATCGATGGCGACCAGATCCTGGCGCTGATCGCCAAGAGCTGGTCGGCCAGCGGCAAGCTCAAGGGCGGCGGCCTGGTCGGCACGGTGATGTCGAACGCCGGGCTGGAGCATTACCTGCAGACCCTCAATCTCACCCTGGCGCGCTCGGCGGTGGGCGACCGCTATGTGCTGGAGGCGATGCAGAAGGGCGGCTTCAATGTCGGCGGCGAGCAGTCCGGCCACATCATCCTTTCCGACGTCTCCACCACCGGCGACGGGCTGGTGGCGGCCTTGCAGGTGCTGGCGGTGTTGGCGGAGGAGCGCAAGCCGGCGTCCGAGACGGCGCATCTCTTCAATCCGCTGCCGCAGGTGCTGGAGAATGTCCGCTTCAAGAAGGGCGTGCCGCTGGAGGACGCCCGCGTCAAATCCAGCATCGAGGCCGCCGGCCAGAAGCTGGGCGCCCATGGCCGCGTCCTGGTGCGCAAATCCGGCACCGAGCCCCTGATCCGCGTCATGGCCGAAGGCGAGGACGAGAAGCTGGTCCGCGCCGTGGTGCGCGACATCGCCCAGGCGATCGAAGAAGCCGCAGCCTAGGTGGTTCCCCGTCTCCTGGTCATCGCCGGTTCGGATTCCTCGGCCGGGGCGGGGCTGCAGGCCGATCTCAAGACCGCGCAGCATTTCGGCGTCTATGCCCAGACCGCGGTGACGGCGGTGACGGTGCAGGACACGATGGGCGTCAAGGCGGTTCATCTCGTGCCGCCGCATATTGTGCGGGCGCAGATCGAGGCGGCGCTCAGCGACATCGGCGCCGATGCGATCAAAATCGGCATGCTGGGCAGCGGCGCCATCGCCGCCGTCGTGGCGGATATCCTCGCGCAGGCGAAACTGCCCCTGGTGCTGGACCCGGTGATGACCGCCAAGGGCGGCGCGCCGCTGCTGGATGGCGCGGCGGCGCAGATCTTCAAGGAGCGGCTGCTGCCCCTGGCCCTGCTGGTGACGCCCAATCTGCCGGAGGCCGAGGCCCTGGTGGGCATCGCCCCGCGCGACGAAGCGCAGGCCGCCGCGGCGGCGGAGAAATTCGCCGCCCTGGGCGCCGCCAATGTCCTGTTCAAGGGCGGCCATGGCGAGGACGACACGGTGCGCGATTTCCTGGTGGAAAAAGGCGCTGTCACCCTGTTCGCGGCGCCGCGCCGCCACAGCCGCCACACCCATGGCACCGGCTGCACCCTGGCCACCGCCATCGCCTGCGGCCTGGCGCGCGGTGACTCGCTGGCCGAAGCGGTGGGCCAGGCCCATGCCTATGTGCAGGAAGCCATTCGCACCGCGCCCGCTCTCGGCAGGGGCCATGGCCCGCTCAACCATGCCATAAAACCCGCCTGACCGGATTTTCACGAATCGGCGCTTGCGCGGCGGCGCGCGCCGGGGCCACTTTGCGCCTCACAGAAAGGGAATACCATGTCGCATCTGTTCGCGCCGGACGAGAAAGTGCCGATCCTCAAGCTGCTGGAGCGCTGGTCGGGCGAGCACAACACCTATGCCGTCGGGGCGGAACCGATCTCCACCAGCACCTGGCACATCAACCAGGTGATCCTGGGGCCGGAATGCCGCACCGTGGCGGAACTGGAATGGGTGGCGGCGAAGATCAAGGCCGATCTCGACGCGATGCTGGCGGACATGAAAAAGCGCCTCGCCGCCAGCCAGTCCTAGGGTATTCGATCCGGGATTCAGCCCTTTTTGTCATGGCTCGCAGATGCGGGCCATCCAGGTGACCCGGACTCGATTTGCATCAGTGAAGTGTGCTTCACCTGGATGGCCCACACTCCGGTGGGCCATGACAAGTCGGGTTTATTTCCGCCGCGCCAGCGCGACTTCCCTGCGGAAATCGATCGCGGCGGATTCGCTGTCCAGCAGCCTGCCGTTGACGATGAAGGCGGGGGTCTGGAAGACGCGGATGCCGCGCGCCAGGTTGAAGACAGCGATGATCTGGTCGGAAATCCAGGGCGCCGCCATGTCGCGCCTGAGGCGCGGCACATCCAGGCCGGCGGCTTTCGCCATGTCGAAAATGTCGGCTTCGGTGAGCTTGCCTTCAAAGCGCATCATGGCGTCGTGATAGGCGGCGTATCTGCCCTGCCTTGTGGCGGCCAGGGCGGCCTTGGTGGCGACCAGCGATTGCGGCGTCAGGATGGGAAACTCCCGCAGCACCAGCTTCACCTTCGGGTCGGCCTTGAGCAGCGCTTCCAGCCGCGGCTCCACCGCCTTGCAATAGGGGCAGGTGTAGTCGAAGAACTCGACAATGGTGACGTCCGCATTGGCGTTGCCGATGGCGGGTGCGGCGGGATCGTTGGCAAGCGCCGCCCAGCGGGCGGCGATGCGCTGGCTGACATCGGCCTGGGTTTGCGCGTCAAGCCGCGCCGCATAGGCCTTTTCGATGGCGGCTTTTTCCGCCGCGCCGGGCGCGGCGGCGGCGCTGCCGGCGAAGACGATGAAGGTCAGGCAGAACGCGGCAAGGCGCATCAAAGCCTCCTATACAAAGGGATCGCGCACCATGATGGTATCATCGCGGTCGGGCGAGGTGGAGAGCAGCGCCACCGGCGTGCCGATCAGTTCCTCGATCCGGCGGACATACTTGATGGCGTTGGCCGGAAGCTGGGCCCAGCTGCGCGCCCCCGCCGTGGTTTCGCTCCAGCCATCCAGCGTTTCATAGATCGGCTTCAGCTTGGCCTGCACCAGCGCGTCGGCGGGCAGGTAATCATAGGTCACGCCATCGGCCTCGTATCCGACACAGATGTTCAGTGCCTCGAAGCCGTCCAGCACGTCCAGCTTGGTCAGTGTGATGCCGTCCACCCCGCCGGTGATGCAGGTCTGGCGCACCAGCACGGCGTCGAACCAGCCGCAGCGGCGCTTGCGCCCCGTCACGGTGCCGAATTCATGGCCGCGCGCGCCCAGCTTTTCGCCGGTGGCGTCCTTCAACTCGGTGGGGAAGGGGCCTTCGCCGACGCGGGTGGTGTAGCTTTTCACGATTCCCAGCACCATGCCGATGTCGCGCGGGGAAACCCCGGCGCCCGCCGCCGCCTGGCCCGCCACGGTGTTGGAGGAGGTGACGAAGGGATAGGTGCCATGGTCGATGTCCAGCAGCACCGCCTGGGCGCCTTCGAACAGTACCCGCTTGCCCGCCAGCTTGGCGGCATGCAGTTCGCGCCAGGACGAGCCGATATAGGGCGTGATCTTCGGCGCAATTTCGGTCAACGAGGCCAGCAGCGCATCTGCGTCTATCGCGGGAAGGCCCATGCCCCGGCGCAGCGCATCGTGATGGGCCAGCAGCCGCGCGATCTTGCCGGGCAATCCGGCGGGGTCTTTCAGGTCAATGGCGCGGATGGCCCGACGCCCGACCTTGTCCTCATAGGCCGGGCCGATGCCGCGCTTGGTGGTGCCCAGCGCCTGGACGGTGTTGCTGGTCTCGCGTGCGATATCCAGTTCGCGATGCAGCGGCAGTATCAGCACGGCGTTCTCCGCCAGCACCAGGATGTCGGGCGTCACCGTCAGCCCGGCGACAGCGGCCTTTTCGATCTCCTCCAGCAGCGCCCAGGGGTCCACCACCACGCCATTGCCAATGATGGAGCGCTTGCCCTGCACCACGCCGGACGGAAGCAGCGATAATTTGTAGGTCTTGTCGCCGACCACGATGGTGTGGCCGGCATTGTTGCCGCCCTGGAAACGCACCACCATCTCGGCCCGGTTGGCGAG
>Ga0265313_10001852_pt1 | contig 19286 bp, 22 predicted proteins | sample 4123metaG_FD_203122 | JGI IMG/M metagenome (GOLD analysis project Ga0265313, IMG submission 203122) | Rhizosphere microbial communities from Carex aquatilis grown in University of Washington, Seatle, WA, United States - 4-1-23 metaG | ecosystem: Host-associated > Plants > Roots > Rhizosphere >...
TGCTGAATACGCTGCGCGCGGCGCACGCGCAGCGGGGCCTGGCGCCGCCGAAGATCTAGCGGCCTGCCAAACGAAATGGCCGGGAAGAACCCGGCCATTTCAAGCGAGACATTCGCGTTGAGCGCGCCTTACTGCCAGGCGTAGGCGACCTTATCGAGCGTCTTGGCGCCGAAGCGTTCCGACGAACGCGCCACGGCGCGGCCGCCGAGCGCGCGGTAAAATTCCACCGCCGGCTCGTTGTCGGACAGCGCCCACACCACGAGACTCTTCAGGCCGCTCTGTCCGAGATCCTTGCGCGCGGCCGAGAACAGCCGGCGGCCGAAACCAAGGCCCTGAAACTCCGGCCGCAGATAGAGCTCATAGACTTCGCCGTCATAGAACAGGCTGCGCGCGCGGTTGCGCCCGTAATTGGCGTAGCCGGCAATGGCTTCACCGAACTGCAGCACGGTGATGCGGCTGCCCTTGCGGATCGCTGAGTCCCACCAATCCGGACCGCGGCGGTTGATCAGCTTGTCGAGTTCGTTTCCTGGGATGATGCCCTGGTAGGCGGCGCGCCAGGCATCGTCATGAGTTGCAGCGACCGCTTCGGCATCGGCTGCCTTGGCGCGGCGAATCTCTATGAGGGTCGTAGACATTCAAGAATAAGAGCAACGAACTTTGCGGCCTTCAAGCCCTATGATTAATGATCGGTAAGCGGTGTGGATTACTGGACACACCGCGATCCAAATTGCAGGATTGCTGCGCGAAACGTGCTCATCGGTGCGGCGAAGCGCTCAACGGAAAGGCGTTCGTCGTGCGGTATTGTCATGCGTCCCAAGTTGAGACACGCGCGGCGTCCCAACTGATTCGCAAAATGATTCGGCTGTGATTCGCGGCGTACGCCCGATCAGACCGCCTCGGCGGTCTTCGCGCGGTCCTCGCGCTTGCGGTCGGTCTCGTCGAGCAGCTTCTTGCGCAGCCGGATCGATTTCGGCGTCACTTCGACCAGCTCGTCGTCCTCGATATAGGCGAGCGCCTTTTCCAGCGTCATGCGGATCGGCGGCGTCAGCCGCACCGCCTCGTCCTTGGAGGTGGTGCGGATGTTGGTGAGCTTCTTGCCCTTGAGCACGTTGATGACGAGGTCGTTGCCGCGCGTGTGCTCGCCGACGATCATGCCCTTGTAGACCTTCCAGCCGGGCTCGATCATCATCGGGCCGCGGTCTTCCAGGTTCCACAGCGCGTAGGCGACGGCGTCGCCCTGGTCGTTGGAGATGAGCACGCCGTTGCGGCGCCCCTGGATCGTGCCCTTGTAGGGCGCGTAGGCGTGGAACAGCCGGTTCATGATGGCGGTGCCGCGGGTGTCGGTGAGCAATTCGCCCTGATAGCCGATGAGCCCTCGCGTCGGCGCGTTGAACACCAGGCGCAACCGGCCGCCGCCGGACGGTTTCATCTCCAGCATCTCGGCCTTGCGCTCGGCCATCTTCTGCACGACGACGCCGGCGTGCTCCTCGTCGAGGTCGATGACGACCTCCTCGATCGGCTCCAGCACTTCGCCGGTCGCCGGATCGTCCTTGAGCAGCACCTTCGGCCGCGACACCGACAGCTCGAAGCCCTCGCGCCGCATCGTCTCGATCAGGATGCCGAGCTGCAATTCGCCGCGCCCGGCGACCTCCATCGAATCCTTCTCGTCCGACTCGCGCACGCGCAGCGCCACGTTGCCTTCGGCCTCGCGCAACAGACGGTCGCGGATCATGCGGCCGGTGACCTTGTCGCCTTCGGTGCCGGCGAGCGGGGAATCGTTGACGCGGAAGATCATCGCCAATGTCGGCGGGTCGATCGGCTGTGCCGGCAGCGGCGCCTCGACCGACGGGTCGCAAATGGTCATGGCGACGGTGGCGTTCGGCAGGCCGGCCAGTGCGACGATGTCGCCGGCTTCCGCCTCCTCGACCGGCACGCGCTCGATGCCGCGGAACGCCAGCACCTTGGTGATGCGGCCGGTCTCGATCAGCTTGCCGTCGTGGTCGAGCACTTTGACGCTGAGGTTCGGTTTCACGGTGCCGGACGTGATGCGGCCGGTGACGATGCGCCCAAGATAGGGGTTGGCTTCCAGGATGGTGCCAAGCAGGCGGAACGGCCCATCTTGGACGACCGGCGGTTTCACGTGCGACAGGATCAGGTCGAACAGCGGCTGCATGCCCTGATCCTGTGGACCTTCGAGGCTCGCGGCCATCCAGCCTTGCTTGGCGGAGCCGTAGAGGATCGGGAAATCGAGCTGCTCGTCGGTGGCATCGAGCGCGGCGAACAGGTCGAACACCTCGTTCACGACTTGCGTCGCGCGGGCGTCGGCGCGGTCGACCTTGTTGATCACAACGATGGGCTTGAGGCCCATCTTCAAGGCCTTTGACACGACGAATTTTGTCTGCGGCAGCGGGCCTTCGGCGGCGTCGACCAAGACAAGCGCGCCGTCGACCATGTTCAAGATGCGTTCAACTTCGCCGCCGAAATCGGCGTGGCCCGGCGTATCGACGATATTGATGCGCGTGCCTTTCCATTCGACGGAAGCGGCCTTGGCGAGGATGGTGATGCCGCGCTCGCGTTCGAGGTCGTTGGAATCCATCGCGCGCTCGACCTGGCGCTCGTTGGCGCGGTAGACGCCGGACTGTTGCAGCAGCCGGTCGACCAGCGTGGTCTTGCCGTGGTCGACGTGAGCGATGATGGCGACGTTGCGCAAATTCATAATGGGTTCCAAAAACCAAGCGCGGGCCGAATCGGCCCGCGACTACAACGCTATTGCGGCGCAATATAGTCACCAACCGGCCGGAAGCAACCGGCCAAAGGTCCGGTGGTTAAGCCGTTTTTGACGACGGCGGCTGCGTCCAGGGCCCAAGTTGGACGCCTTTCGGCAGCGAATTCTGCAACATCATCATCTGCGCGATGGTTTCGCCGGTGACGAGGCCGACCAGCTTACCGCCGCTGTCGGTAATGCCGACCGCCGGCGCCTGCTTCTGCTGCAGCAGCTTGAACGCCTGATCCAGCGTGGTGCGGTGGCCGATGGTCGGCATGTCGGCGACCATGGCGTCGGCGACACGCGCGTCAGGCCCAAGCGACTTGATGGCGCGGATCAGGTCGTCGCGGCCGAGCACGCCGACCGGCTTGCCGGCGGCGTCGACCACCGGGAATTCGCCCTGGCCAGTCTGCAGCAGCGCCTGCACCGCGCCGTCGAAATGCTCGTCCGGCGTCAGGGTCCGGAATTCCGTCATCATGGCGTGGCTCACCGGCACACCGCGCGAGGCGGCGCGCAGCGCCACCATATGCGACTCCGACGAGGCGGCGAGATAGACGAAGATGGCGATGAAGATGAGGATCGGGTTGTACAGCAGCCCGACGAAGCCGAGCACGAAGGCGACGAACTGGCCGATGGTCGCGGCGATTTCGGTCGCGCGCACGTAGCCGAGCCGCGTCGCCAGCAGCGCGCGCAGCACGCGGCCGCCATCCATCGGGAACGCCGGGATCATGTTGAACAGCGCGAGAAAGAGATTGACGCCGGCGAGCCGGTCGATCATCGCCACCTGCATGTTGTCGATCGCCGCAGACTGGCTGTGCAGCGAAGCTCCGCCGATCAGAACGAGCGCCAGCGTGATCGCGACATTCACCAGCGGGCCGGCGATGGCGATGAGGAATTCCTCCCATGGTTCTTCAGGAATGTGCTCGAGCTGGGCGACGCCACCGATTGGCAGCAGCGTCACGTAGGGCGTCGACACGCCGAAAGCGCGTGCGGTGAAGATGTGGCCGAACTCATGCAGCAGCACACACGTAAACAGCAGCAGCATAAACAGCAGGCTGTTCCAGGCGCTCGCCGGTCCGCCCGAGGCGTAGCTGGCGAAGAAGATCCAGGCGAGAAAGAGCAGGAAGGTCAGGTGGATGCGCACCACCGTGCCGGCCACTTTGCCGATATTCAACGACCAGGACATGGGACGCCTCGTCTTGCGCGAAATCGCTATTTGAAAGGTAATATCGGTGCGGACCCATTGCGAGGGCCGGGCGTTGCCGTTCCAGGAGATTGATTATGGCCGAGAAATTGACTGCAGATGCACGCAAGGCGGCGCTGGGCAAGCTCAAGCTGTGGTCCGAGGTGTCCGGCCGCGACGCCATCACCCGTAAATTCAAGTTCAAGAATTTCCGCGAGGCCTTCGCCTTCATGACGAAGGTTGCCGAGGTCGCCGAGCAGATGAACCATCATCCGGAATGGACCAACATCTACCAGACGGTCGAGGTGACGCTGTCGACCCACGATGCCGGCGGGATCACCAAGCTCGACATCGATATGGCGGAAGCCATGGATAAGCTCGCCGGATAGGGCCAAAAACGGGTCCTTGCACTCGCCCAAATCGCCGCCCACATCTTCGTCATGGACCGGGTATTTCCCCAGGGCGGCGATGATGAAGGCGCGTTGAGCGGCAGCTTCTGGCTGAAGCTCAAGCGTGTCGTGGCGCAAATCCCGTTCGCCGAAGACCTGATCGCCGCGTACTACTGCGCGTTCGACAAGAACACGCCGCTGCCGGTGAAGGCGACGCTGCTCGGCGCGATCGCCTATTTCGTGCTGCCGATGGATGCCATTCCCGATTTCATTCCGGTGATCGGCTACACCGACGACGCCGCCGTGCTCGCCGCCGCGATCAAGGTCGTGTCCGATCACATCACGCCGGCACATCGCCAGGCGGCGCGCGAGAAGTTGGGCAGCTACTAATTCGCTTACGGGTGCAGGATCACCTTGCCCATCACCTTGCGCGAGGCGATCGCCTTGAGCGCGGCGGCGGCATCGCTCAGCGGATAGACCGCGTGCACATGCGACGACAGTTTGCCGTCGGCGACCCATGTCAGGAGTTGCTCGGTGTTGGCGCGGTGTCCGGCCGGGTCGCGCGTGATCCATGAGCCCCAGAACACGCCGAGCACGTTGCAGCTTTTCAGCAGCACGAGGTTGAGCGGCAGCTTTGGAATCTCGCCGGCGGCAAAGCCGACGACGAGAAAGCGGCCTTCCCAGGCGATCGAGCGCAGCGCCAATTCGGCATAGGCGCCGCCGACCGGATCGTAAATGACATCGGCGCCGTTGCCGTTGGTGGCGCGGCGCAGCCCATCCTTGAGGTCGTCCTTGGCGTAGTCGATGCCCTCATCGGCGCCATGCTTGCGCGCGAAGGCAAGTTTTTCTTCCGACGAAGCACAGGCGATGACGCGCGCGCCCATCAGCTTGCCGAGCTCGACCGCGGCGAGGCCGACGCCGCCCGAAGCGCCGAGCACGGCCAGTGTTTCGCCTCGCTTGAGGTGAGCGCGATCCTTGAGTGCGTAGAGTGTCGTGCCGTAGGTGACGCAGATGCCGGCGGCGCGATCGAAGTCGAGCGCCGGCGGAATCTTGACCAGCCGCTCGGCGGCGATGGCGATGCGCTGGCGCGCCGCGCCGTAGCCGGCATAGCCCAGCACGCGGTCGCCTGTGGCGATACCGGTGACGCCCGCGCCCACGGCTTCGACCGTGCCGGCGAATTCCGCCGCCGGCGAAAACGGCATAGGCGGTTTGGTCTGATACTTACCGGCGATGATCAGCGTGTCGAAGAAATTCAGCGCCGCCGCCGCGACGCGGACCACGGCTTCGCCGGGCCCCGGCGCGGGGTCCGGAATATCGGCAAGTTCGAGGTCGTCGGGCGTGCCGTAGCGGGTGCAGAGCAGGGCTTTCATCGGGCTTCGCTGGCTGATGGCAGAAGGGCGGTGATGTTTCTAGCACGCAGCGCCAGGCTTTTTCGCGCCTTCACATTGCCGATTTTCGCCCCTATGACGGATAGCGGGGGAGTTTGCTAAACACCGAAAGACGACGCAAATGTCGTCATCCAGAAGAACCGGTAGGGCCCGATGACGATGACGTGTTGGTTACGCCCCGCAACTGCCTTCGCGCTGAGCGCTGCGCTGTCCATTTCCGCGCTCGCGCAGGACAAGCCTGCTGCCGAGAAACCGGCCGCGCCAGCCAAGCCCGCGGCCGCGGCAAAGCCGGCGGCGCCAAAACCCGCCGCCGCGCCGAAGCCGGCGAAGACCGATCCGACCGAGCAGGCCGTGCTGCTTGGTCAGTTCGGCGACTGGGGCGCCTACACAGCCAATCCGGGTGGCAAAAAGGTCTGTTTCGCGCTCGCCAAGCCGAGCTCCGCGGTCACCGAGCCGGCGGGCCGCAAGCGCGATCCGTCCTATGCCTTCGTCTCCACGCGCCCGACCGAGAAGGTGCGCAACGAGGTGTCGGTGATTGTCGGCTACGCGCAGAAGCCCGGTGTCGACGCATCGGCCGCCATCGGCACCGCCTCGTACGTTATGTACACGCAGAACGACGGCGCCTGGGTCAAGAACGCCGCTGAAGAGGCGCAGATGGTGGACGCGCTGCGCAAGGGTCCCGACCTGGTGGTAAAGAGCGTGTCGGCCCACGGCACCAAGACCACGGACACCTATTCGCTCAAGGGCCTCGCCGAGGCGCTCGACAAGGTCGCCGAGGAGTGCAAGTAGCGTTGCGCCGTCATTGCCGGGCTTGACCCGGCAATCCACGGTGACTTTCTGCATGCGCAGACATACGTAAGGCTGGCAAGTTTAGCGGCGCATCATGGATGCCCGGGTCAAGCCCGGGCATGACAGCGAGAGTATGACGATCATCGAAACCAGTTCAGCCTTCCTCGAAAAGGCGCCGCTTGAGCGCTACGTCGCGCCGGCGAAGCCGTCGCTGATCGGCCTGTCGCGCATGCAGCTTGCCGATGCACTCGGCGAAGTTGGCGTCGCGGAAGCGCAGCGCAAGATGCGCGTGCAGCAGCTCTGGCACTGGATCTATTTCCGCGGCCTCACCTCGTTCGAGGCGATGAGCAGCGTCTCGAAGGAGCTGCGCGCGGCGCTGGCGGAAAAATTCACGCTCGACCGCCCTGAGGTTGTCGCAGAGCAAATCTCGGTCGACGGCACGCGCAAGTGGCTGCTGCGGCTGCCTAGCGATCCGGACAGCGGGCTGCCGCATGACGTTGAGTGCGTCTATATCCCCGATACTGACCGCGGCACGCTGTGCGTCTCGAGCCAGGTCGGGTGCACGCTGAACTGTTCGTTCTGCCACACCGGCACGCAGCGGCTGGTGCGCAACCTCACCGCCGGCGAAATCGCCGGCCAGGTGATGGTGGCGCGCGATCGCCTCGGCGATTGGCCGGCTGCTCTAATCCCTCCCCCAAAGGGGGAGGGTGGCGAGCGAACCGAGCCGGGTGGGGCGGAGTCAGACCCCACCCCGCCCGCCTCCGCTCCGCTCGGCGGGCGACCCTCCCCCTCCGGGGGAGGGATGAGAAAAATCACAAACATTGTGATGATGGGTATGGGCGAGCCGCTCTACAATCTCGACGCGGTGCGTGACGCGCTGCTGATCGTGTCGGACGGCGACGGCATCGGTATCTCGAAGCGGCGCATCACGCTGTCGACCTCCGGCGTGGTGCCGGAAATCGAGCGTGCTGGCCGCGAGATCGGCTGCATGCTGGCGGTGTCGCTGCACGCGGTGCGCGACGAGCTGCGCAACGAACTGGTGCCGCTCAACCGCAAGTACAACATCGCCGCGCTATTGGAGGCCTGCCGCAATTATCCCGGCGCCTCCAACGCCAAGCGTATCACATTCGAATACGTCATGCTCAAGGGCGTCAACGATTCGATCGAGGATGCCAAGGCGCTGGTGCGGCTGCTCAAGGGCATTCCGGCCAAGATCAATCTGATCCCGTTCAATCCGTGGCCGCGCACCAAGTACGAATGCGCCGACTGGGAGCAGATCGAGAAGTTCTCGCAGGTGGTGTTCGACGCCGGCTACGCCTCGCCGGTGCGCACGCCGCGCGGCCGCGATATTCTCGCCGCCTGCGGCCAGCTCAAGAGCGCGACCGAGAAGCTCACCGCACGCGAGCGCATGGCGCTGCGTGCCATGGCCATGACGGACTGATCCATGATCGGCCGCATTGTCCTCGTCGCCTTCGCCCTAATCTTCGCCATGCTGGCCGCCGGCATCGCGCTGGCGATCGGTATCCTGGCGCCGGAATGGCCGTGGCTCGATACCGATCCGGTCGAGCGCGTCAGCTTCTTCGTCGTGTCGTTTTTTGCGACCAGCTTTATCGGCGCGACGGCATTCGTGCCGGCTCTGGTGCTGATCGTCATCGGCGAAGTCGCGCGCCTGCGCAGCCTGCTCTATTACGCGGCTGCCGGCGCGGTGGTTGGGCTCGCGTCCTATTTTGGCTCCAACGTCGAGCTGCGGCTGGAAAACACCACCGATGTCTCCCCGGTCTTCCATCCATTGCAGCTTGCGGCGGCTGCCGGGATCATCGGCGGACTGGCCTATTGGCTGATCGCGGGCCGCAGCGCCGGGCGCTGGCGCGACAGTGCACAGGCTAACGTTTAGCCCAGGCCAGCGCCGCTTCCAGCCGGTCGTTGCCCCAGAACAATTCGCCGTCGGATGTGATGAAACTCGGCGCGCCGAAGATGCCGAGGCGCTGCGCTTCCTCGGTCTCGCTGCGCAGCCGCGCCTTGTTGTCCGCGGCTTGCGCGCGCTCGATCACGTCCTTGGCGTCGCGCTTCAGCCCTTCGAGGATGCCTGCGATCACGGTGGCATCGCCGATGTTGCGCGCTTCGCCGAATTCGGCGCGGTAGACCGCGCGCGAGAATTCTTCGTCCCAGCCCTCGCCGAAGCCGATCAGCGCCACGCGCGCCGCCAGGATGCTGTTCTGCGGGAACAGTTCGAGCCGCTTCAGCGGCAGGCCGAGGCTCTGGCAGATGCGTTCCATGTCGCGCCACATGTAGCGGCCCTTGCCGGGATAGATGTTGAACGGCGACGTGTTCCAGCCCTGCGCCTGGAAGATCGGTCCGAGCAGGAACGGCCGCCAGCGCACCGTGACGCCGGCGTCGCGCGCCAGCGCGCCGATCCGCTCGGCGGCGATGTAGGAGTAGGTCGAGGCGTATTCGAGCCAGAAATCGAGCGCGGGCCGGGCCATCGCGGCACTATAGCCATGTATGGCCGCCAGTGCTTTTCATTTCTGGAGGCGTCGGCTAGACCCTCGCGCGCATGAACCGCACCGGATTGATCGTCGCGCTCGCCATCGCCGCCGTGGTCGGTCTGGCGTTCGGGCTGTTCCCCGAACTCGACCTGCGCATCTCGCGGCATTTCTACGAGTACATGGATACGAGCCACAACGCCTTCGCCTGGCGCATCAACCCGCTGGCGATGCACGCGCGCAACATCGGCTTGTGGATCGGCACACTGCTGATCGCGCCCGCGGTCGGCGCGCTGGTGATCAAGCTGATGTTCCCCGCGAGCAGGCTTCTGGTGTCCGGCCGCGCCATCGTGTTCCTGATCGCGACCATGGCGCTTGGGCCCGGCCTGCTCGTCAACGGCGTGCTCAAGGAGCATTGGGGCCGGCCGCGCCCGATCGACGTGACGCAGTTCGGCGGCGATGAGCATTTCGTGCCGTGGTGGGATACGCACGGCGACTGCCCGAACAATTGTTCCTTCGTCTCCGGCGACGTCGCCGGCGCGTTCTGGACGCTGGCGCCGGCGGCGCTGGCGCCGCCGCAATGGCGCGTGCTCGCCTATGGCGCGGCGCTCATCCTCGGTGCCGGCATGAGCGCGCTGCGCGTGATGGCTGGCGCCCACTTCGTCACCGACGTCGCCTTTGCCGGCATCTTTACGTTCCTGATCATCTGGCTCGTCTACGCGCTGATCTACCGCTGGCCGCGGACGCGGCTCACCAACCGCGCGATCGAGGACGCATTGGAGCGATTCGTCTACGCGATCCGCGGCGCCGGCGCGCACACGGCAAATGAAATCGCCGGCGCTAAGGCCGGCGATGATCGCACTGAAAATCCGAAAGGCTGATCGCGCTCAGCGGCGCTTCTTGACCTGCAACGCCGGCTTCACGCTCGCCTTCGGTGCGGGCTCGCTGTCGGCGGTCTTGACCGAGCGGCCGCCGTCGAGCTTGTCGGCGAACAGCGCGATCGTCTTGGCGTAGACCTCCGCCTTGTTCCACTCCTGGATGACGGCGAAGTTCGGCTGGCCCTGGTCCCAGCCCTGGCCGCGCTGCCAGCCGTGGCTCTTGAGATAATTGGCGGTGGAGGCGAGCACGTCCGAGGGATTGCGGATCAGGTCGGCGTGGCCGCGGCCGTCGAGATTGACGGCGTACTTCACGTAGGACGACGGCAGGAACTGGGTCTGGCCGATCTCGCCCGCCCAGTCGCCCCGCATGTCGGCGGACGCCATGGCGCCGGTGTCGACGATGCGCAGCGCGTCGACCAGCTCGGCCTGGAATTTGTCGCTGCGGCGGCAGTCATAGGCGAGGGTGGCGACGGAGCGCACGACTGACAGCTTGCCCTGGTTGACGCCGTAGTCGGTCTCGAGGCCCCAGATCGCGACCACGACCGCGCCCGGCACGCCGTATTTCTGTTCGATGCGCTTTATGGTCGCGGCATGCTGCTGCATCATCCGCGCGCCCTTGGTCAGGCGGTCCTGCGAGATCATGCGGCTCGAGAACTGCTCGAAGCTCTGCTTGAACACGCCCTGCCGGCGGTCGGCGGCGAGCACGCTGTTGTCGAGGGTCACGCCGTCGAGCGCGGCAAGCCCGCGCGGGGAAATGCCCTGCGCGGCGGCGTCTTTCTTGAAATCGGTGACGAAGCCGTTGAAGCCGCCTTTGTGGTTGCACTGCGCGGCGAAGGCCGGTGCGGCGGCAACGAGGACGGCGCCGGCGAGTGCCGCGGCGATTATGGCGTTAACTTTTGGCATCGATCGGCCCCAATGGTGATTTCCGGCAAATTATCGCAGCCGCGAGAGGCCGAGTAGCGCGTTCGGGCGGTAAGCTTAATCGGCCGGCAATTGCCTTGATCGCAACGGCTCCGTGCGGTGCTAGAATTGCGACCGATTCACGTCAGGAGGATCCGGTGACCGAGCCCGCTGAAAACCTTAAACGGGTGCTGCAGATCAAGATGCGCGCGCTTGGCGATGCAGCCCAGGTGCTCACGCTCATCCGCAGCGCTGCTCCGTTCTACCGGACGCTGGGGGGTACAGGCTTCCGCGTGCTGCAGAATGTCGACGATCCGGCCCAACTGCTGGTCGAGATCGAATACGCGGCGAACGCCGCGCTCGAGCTCAATCGGCAGAAAGTCGCAAGCGACCCGATGGTGCGCACATTCCTGCAAGGCTGGCGCGCCATTCTCGCCGGCAGCGCCGACATGGATGTCTACGAGGATGTCACCGGGTAGCGGCGCTTTGCGCAATCCGTCATTCCCCCTATAGTCCGCGCGCTTAAAGGACTGGAGAGAATGGCAAAGCAGGCGCCCAAGAAAGTTGTGCTCGCGTATTCGGGCGGGCTCGATACCTCGATCATTCTGAAATGGCTGCAGACGACCTACGGCTGCGAGGTGGTGACATTCACCGCTGATCTCGGCCAGGGCGAGGAGCTTGAGCCGGCGCGGCAAAAGGCGCTGCTGCTCGGCATCAAGCCGGAGAACATCTTCGTCGAGGATTTGCGCGAGGAATTCGTGCGCGATTACGTCTTCCCGATGTTCCGCGCCAACACCGTCTACGAGGGCCAGTATCTGCTCGGCACCTCGATCGCGCGGCCGCTGATCGCCAAGAAGCAGATCGAGATCGCCGAGAAGGTCGGCGCCGACGCCGTCGCCCATGGCGCGACCGGCAAGGGCAACGACCAGGTGCGCTTCGAACTTACTTATTACGCGCTGAAGCCGGACGTTACCGTGATCGCGCCGTGGCGTGAGTGGAATCTCACCTCGCGCACCAAGCTGATCGAGTTCGCCGAACAGCATCAAATTCCGATCGCCAAGGACAAGCGCGGCGAAGCGCCGTTCTCGGTCGACGCCAACCTGCTGCACGCGTCGTCAGAAGGCAAAGTGCTGGAAGACCCCGCGCGGGAAGTGCCGGATTACGTCTATTCGCGCACGATCGATCCTGAGAAGGCGCCGGACAAGCCGACCGTCATCACTGTCGATTTCGAGCGCGGCGACCCGGTGGCGATCGACGGCAAGCCGCTTTCGCCGGCGTCGCTGCTCACCCGCCTCAACGAGCTCGGCAAGGCCAACGGCATCGGCCGGCTCGATCTGGTCGAGAACCGCTTCGTCGGCATGAAGTCGCGCGGTATGTACGAGACGCCGGGCGGCACCATTCTGCTCGCCGCGCACCGCGGCATCGAGCAGATCACGCTCGACCGCGGCGCCGCGCATCTCAAAGACGAATTGATGCCGAAATATGCCGAGCTCGTCTATTACGGCTTCTGGTTCGCGCCGGAGCGCGAAATGCTGCAGGCCGCGATCGACAAGAGCCAGGAATTCGTCACCGGCCGCGTGCGGCTCAAGCTCTACAAAGGCAGCGTCGCGGTGATCGGCCGGGAGAGCAAGTATTCGCTCTACGATCAGGAACTGGTGACCTTCGAAGAAGGCGCGGTCGCCTACGACCACCGCGATGCGGAGGGTTTCATCAAGCTCAATGCGCTGCGGCTGCGCACGCTCGGGCAGCGGCGGAAGAAACTGAAGCTGGAGTAACCGGTGCGTTGCAGCGTGTTGGTCATGGGTCTTGCGGCGGCTCTGCTGGCGGCCTGCAGCAGCGACAAGCCGAAGGAGCTTGACCCGAACATCGTGCCGACCGACTACAAGCAGGAAATCATCGACACGTTGCTCAAGACGCTCGACGACCCGACCAATGTGAAGGACGCTTATATTTCCGCGCCGGTGTTGACCGATGTTGCCAGCGGCAAGCGCTATACGTCATGCGTGCGCTACAACGCGCGCAATGGCGCCAGGCACTACTTGGGCAGCACCGACCAGATCGCCTACTTCTACGGCGGCCACCTCAACCAGCTGATCGATGCCACGCCAGCGCAATGCGGCAAGGCTGCCTACCAGCCGTTCCCCGATCTGGAAAATCTCTGCATGGCGAAGAAGTGCGAGTAGCGCGGCCTTAACTCAGGCAGGCGCGTGGCAAACCGCCTCGATATTGTGGCCGTCCGGATCGAGGACGAAGGCGGCGTAGTAGTTCGCGTGATAATGCGGACGCAGGCCGGGGGCGCCGTTGTCCTTGCCGCCGGCAGCCAGCGCGGCCCGGTAAAAGGCATCGACGCTGACGCGGTCCTTGGCCGCTAAGGCGATGTGGATCGGGCGGTTGAGCTTGCCTTCGCCGCCGATCCAGAAATCTGGCTTGCCGGTGATGCCGAAGCCGGCGGCCGAATAGCCCCTCTCCTTCTGCTGGTCGACTTCCATCACTAGCCCGTAACCGAGCGGCGCCAGTGCCTTCAGATAAAACGCCTTGGCGCGCTGGTAGTCGGAGACCGGAAAGCCGAGATGGTCGAGCATGCCGGCGTCACAGCTTCCGCTCGACCATCGCCATCTTCAGTTCGGCGATTTCCTTCGCCGGATTGAGACCCTTCGGGCAGGCTTTCGTACAGTTCATGATGGTGTGGCAGCGGTAGAGCCGGAACGGGTCCTCGAGATTGTCGAGCCGTTCGCCAGTCGCCTCATCGCGGCTGTCCTGCACCCAGCGGTTTGCTTGCAGCAGCGCGGCCGGGCCGAGATAGCGATCCGAATTCCACCAGTAGCTCGGGCATGAGGTCGAGCAGCAGGCGCACAGGATGCATTCGTACATGCCGTCGAGCTTGGCGCGGTCCTCGTGGCTCTGCTTCCATTCCTTTTCCGGCGTCGGCGTCGTGGTGTGCAGCCACGGCTCGATCGAGGCGTATTGCGCGTAGAAGTTGGACAGGTCCGGCACCAGGTCCTTGATCACCGGCTGGTGCGGCAACGGATAGATCTTCACCGGCGTCTTCTCGTCGTCGATCGCTTTGGTGCAGGCGAGCGTATTGGTGCCGTCGATGTTCATGGCGCACGAGCCGCAGACGCCTTCGCGGCACGAGCGGCGGAAAGTGAGCGTCGGGTCGACGTTGTTCTTGATCCAGATCAGCGCGTCGAGAACCATCGGGCCGCAGTCGCCGCGGTCGACAAAGTAGGTGTCGATGCGCGGATTGCCGCCGTCGTCCGGATTCCAGCGGTAGATGCGGAATTCGGTCTCGCGCGTCGCCTTCGGCGTGTGCGGCCAAGTCTGGCCCGGCGTGACTTTGGAATTCTTCGGCAGCGTGAATTCGACCATAATGAATCCGTCAGTAGACGCGAGCTTTGGGCTCGATATAGGCGACGTCGTTGGTGAGCGTGTAGGCGTGCACCGGGCGATAATCGATCGTCACGTTGCCCTTGGCGTCGAGCCAGGTCAGCGTGTGCTTCATCCAGGTCTTGTCGTCGCGGTTTGGGAAGTCCTCGCGGGCATGCGCGCCGCGGCTTTCTTTGCGGTTGAGCGCCGAGTCCATCGTCACCAGCGACTGCGCCAGCAGGTTGTCGAGCTCGAGCGTCTCGATCAGGTCCGAATTCCAGATCAGCGAACGGTCGGCGACGCTGATGTCCTCCATGCCGGAGAACACGTTCTTGATCAGCTTCTGCCCTTCGTTGAGCACGTCACCGGTGCGGAACACGGCGCAGTTGTTCTGCATCACCTTCTGCATGTTGAGGCGCAGCTTGGCGGTCGGCGTGCCGCCCTTGGCGTAGCGGAACTTGTCGAGGCGGGCGAGCGAGCGGTCGGCGGAATCCTTCGGCAGCTCGGGCTGCTTGTCGCCGGGGGTGAGGATTTCGGCGCAGCGATGCGCGGCCGCGCGGCCGAACACCACGAGATCGATCAGCGAATTGGAGCCGAGCCGGTTGGCGCCATGCACCGAGACGCAGGCCGCTTCGCCCAGTGCCATCAGCCCCGGGATGACGGTGTCGTCATTGCCGTTCTTCCTGGTCAGCGCCTCGCCGTGGAAGTTGGTGGCGATGCCGCCCATGTTGTAGTGCACCGTCGGCAGCACCGGGATCGGTTCGCGCGTCACGTCGACGTCGGCGAAAATGCGCGCGGTCTCGCTGATGCCGGGCAGCCGCTCGGCCAGCACCTTCGGATCGAGATGATCGAGGTGCAGGAACAGGTGGTCCTTTTCCTTGCCGACGCCGCGGCCTTCGCGGATTTCCATGGTCATGGCGCGGGAGACGACGTCGCGCGAGGCGAGGTCCTTGGCCGACGGCGCGTAACGCTCCATGAAGCGCTCGCCTTCGGAATTGACCAGATAGCCGCCTTCGCCGCGCGAGCCTTCGGTGATCAGGCAGCCGGCCGGATAGATGCCGGTCGGATGGAACTGGACGAACTCCATATCCTGCAGCGGCAGGCCGGCGCGCAACACCATGGCGTTGCCGTCGCCGGTGCAGATATGCGCGGAGGTGCAGGAGAAATAGGCGCGGCCGTAACCGCCGGTCGCCAGGATCGTCATGTTGGCGCTGAAGCGGTGGATGGTGCCGTCGTCCATGTTGAGCGCGACGACGCCGCGGCAGCGGCCGTCATCGTCCATGATCAGGTCGATGGCGAAATATTCGATGAAGAACTCGGCCGAGTGCCGCAGCGCCTGGCCGTACATCGTGTGCAGCATGGCGTGGCCGGTGCGGTCGGCAGCGGCGCAGGTGCGCTGCGCCGTGCCCTTGCCGAAATGCGTGGTCATGCCGCCGAAGGGGCGCTGGTAGATCTTGCCGTCTTCCTCGCGGCGCGAGAACGGCAGGCCCCAATGCTCCAGCTCATAGACGGCGTCCGGCGCGTTGCGGCAGAGATATTCGATGGCGTCCTGGTCGCCGAGCCAGTCGGCGCCCTTGACGGTGTCGTACATGTGCCAGCGCCAATCGTCCTCGCCCATGTTGCCGAGCGCGGCGGCGATGCCGCCCTGCGCCGCGACGGTGTGCGAGCGGGTGGGGAAAACCTTGCTGATGCAGGCGGTGCGGAGGCCTGCTTCGCTGCAGCCGACCACGGCGCGTAACCCTGAGCCGCCGGCGCCGACGACGACCACGTCGAAGCTGTGATCCTCGATCTTGTAGGCGCGGCCATTGATCGCGGGACCGCCGTTGGCTTTTCCGTTGCCGGCCATTTCAGACTCCGAACGACAATTTCAGGATGGCGTAACCCGAGGCGAGCCCGACGGCGAAGACGTAGAACGTATTGGCCATCAGGCTCACGAGCTTGAGGAGGTCCTCGTGCACGTAGTCGAGGATGATCTCCTGCATGCCGATCCACATGTGATAGGCGCTGTTGACGATGAACAGCAGCATGACGACGGCGACCAGCGGTGAGCCGAGCACCTGGATGACGGTTGCGTGGCTGCGGCCGAGCAGGCCGAGGGTGATGATGATGAAAGCGATCGTCAGCGGGATGCCGGCCACGGACGTGACGCGCTGGTGCCAGAAATGCCAGGTGCCGGAATGGGCGGCGCCGAGGCCGCGCACGCGGCCGAGCGGTGTCCGCATTTGCGCGCGTTCGGTCATCGCGCGCCTCCGGTGGTGAAGTAGCCGATCATGACGACGATGATCGTCAACACCACCGAGCCAACCAGGGTAGCTAACGTGAGCATTTCGCGCTCGGCCGGCTCGAAGCCGCGGCCGGTATCCCAGATCAGGTGGCGGATGCCGCCGAGCATGTGGTGCAGCAACGCCCACGTGTAGCCGATCAGCACGACGCGGCCGATCAGGCTGCCCATGAACCATTCGACGTTGGCGTAAGCGTTTGGGCCGGAGGCGGCTGCGACCAGCCACCAGGCGAACAGCAGCATGCCGAAATAAAGCGCCGCGCCGGTGATACGATGCACGATCGACATCATCATCGTCAGCATCGGCGTGTAGATTTGCAGATGCGGAGAGAGCGGGCGTTGAGCGCGGGCCGGTATGCCTGCGTCGATCTCGGCCATGAGAGCCTCCCAGAACCGGGCTGGGCCGGTGCTACCGATATAGCACCCATGTTGCAACGCACCATCTTGGCTGAGAGCCACGCGCGGCGGTTGACAACTTAGGCGACTTCAATAAAAACGAAGCTTGGACCTTAAGTTCCGCCCATGCAATCTGTGTTTTACGTAGTCTGCCTTCGCGAAATAAGAAGGTAGCCCATGCGGGTCGACTTCACCGATCTCAATCTCTTCCGCCACATCGTCGAGGCGGGCAGCATCACGCATGGTGCGGAGCGCGCCAATCTCGCGCTGGCCGCAGCCTCAACCCGTATCCGCAAGATGGAGCTGGCGCTTGGCGCCGAACTTCTGGTGCGCGGTCGGGCCGGCGTGACGCCGACGCAGGCCGGCCGGACGCTGCTCCAACACGCCCGCGCCATCCTGGCGCAAGCCGAACGGCTCGAGGAAGACATCAGCCCCTACGCGCGCGGCCTCGCCGGCCAAGTGAGGGTGCTCTCGAACACCAACGCGCTCACCGAGTTTCTGCCCGAGACGTTGAGCTCGTTTCTCACCGCCTATCCCGACATCAGCGTCGATCTGGAAGAGCGCCTGAGCGATGAAATTATCGGGCTTATTGCCGAAGGCGCCGCCGACATCGGCATCGTCGCCGGAACGGTCGATTACGGCGGCCTGCATACCTACCCGTTCCGCAGCGATCGCTTTGTGCTGGTGGTGGCGCACAATCACCCGCTGGCTTCGCGCTCGCGCATCGGCTTCGCCGAGGTGCTCGATTACGACATGGTCGGCCTCGACCGCGCCAGCGCGCTGCAGCGCTTCCTCGCCGACAAGGCGAGCCGCATCGGCCGTCCGCTGAAGTTGCGGGTGCAGCTGCGTAGTTTCGACGCTATCTGCCGGCTGGTCGAATGCAATGTCGGCCTCGGCATCGTGCCCGAGACGACGGCACACCGCATCGCCAAGGCCTCCTCGATCGCCTCGGTGCGGCTGACCGACACGTGGGCGGCGCGCGACCTCACCATCTGCGTGCGCAACGAGGAGACACTGCCGCCTTACGCGCGGCAATTGGTGGATCACCTGCGGGCCAGCGCCTGAATCTTGCGGCTTCCTCGGCGTTGTGCCGATCCGGCGTGCGCGCTAATCTCACCCCAAACAACGATGGACCGGGAGAACGCCATGCCGAAGTTCCTGATCGAGCCGCATTTCCGTCTGCAGGAGTGGGTTGCGGAGGAGAAGGACTATTTCCGCAAGGAAGGCCTCGATTACGAATTCCGCGAGCTCATGCGTTCGACCGACGGCAAGCAGCACGACAAGGGCTCGAAGGGCGCCTTTCAATCTTTCGAGGAAGGCCGTCAAGCCAGCGTGTCGTGCGCCTGCCACTGGACCGTCAACGTTGCGGCCTCGAACGGCCACGGCCGGATGATGCGCGACGTCTATTCGGTTGCCACCGCCGGCATTTTCGTTCCTCAAGATTCGCCGATCAAGACGCCGGCCGATCTTGCCGGCGTGCCGGTGTCGGTCGGCTATCAGTCCGGCAGTCACTACGCGACGGTGCAGGCGCTGGAAACCTATCTCAAGCCCGAGCAGATCAACTTGCGTTACGAGACGGGCATGCTGTTCAAGCGTATGGAGCACTTGTTCGACGGCAGCGCTCCGGCCGTGCATCTGTTCAACGGGCCGTATTATTTCGCCGAGCAACTCGGCTTTCGCAAGGTGATCGACGCGACGTTCATGATCGGCACCATGATCCACGGCGACCCCGATCCGGAAGACCTGCGCAAGTTCTTCCGCGCGCTCCGCAAGGCGCAACGTGACATCGACCTGCGTCCCGAGCTCTACACGCACTACTACAAGAACGAATTTCCCGACCGCTTCCACGCCATGATGGACACGCGGCGCTGGGGACCCGGCGAGCGGCTGGTATTCGAGCCCTACACCAAGGACACCTACGAGGAAGCCTTCGAGTGGATCGCCGACCACAAGATCTTCCCTGAGGGCGGCATGGGCGCGGGCAAGTACGAGCAGGCGACGCTGTCGCTCGGATAGCCGGCGGGGCCCGTCAGGGGATCGGCACCATCGCCTGCGGCTGGTAGTTGGCGAGCGCCTGCATCGCGTCGGCGTCGATGAACTCGACCACGCGGTCCTTGTCGGAAATCATTTTCTCCGCGCGCAATTGCTGCATCATGCGGTTGAGGTGCGGCACGCTCAGCCCCAGCACGTCGGCGATGACCTCCTGCGAGAACGGGAGGCCGCAGCTCGTCTTCTCGGCACGGCCGACTGCGAGCAAGCGGGCGTGCAATTCGAGCAGGAAATGCGACAGGCGCTCGATCGGCGTGCGCCGTCCGACGTCGATGATGTGCTCGGCGTAAGTGGTTGCCTCCTGCACGGCGATCCAGGCCAACGCCAGCCCGAATTGTGGCCGCTGGTAGCAAAGCCGGACATAGGAATCGAGCGTGCACACGTTCATGCGCAGGTCGGTGACGGCGCTCACCGAATAGC
>Ga0265313_10001855_pt1 | contig 19247 bp, 21 predicted proteins | sample 4123metaG_FD_203122 | JGI IMG/M metagenome (GOLD analysis project Ga0265313, IMG submission 203122) | Rhizosphere microbial communities from Carex aquatilis grown in University of Washington, Seatle, WA, United States - 4-1-23 metaG | ecosystem: Host-associated > Plants > Roots > Rhizosphere >...
CTTACCGTTGGATTCTTTAGGGATCTTAGGAAGGAGATGCGAAATATCGCCGCGCAGATCCGCCGCCACGCGCTTCAACCGGCAGATCGCCACCGGAGCGCCATCCAGGCGTCCGCGGCGGCAGGCTGGCTCGCATGGACGATCGCAGGTGCGGCCTAGAATCGCCGGGAATACGTTGGACTCCCGGTTGACCATGTAGGCGTCGGTGTACTTACCCTGTGCGATGAGACGGATGTACTCCGGCACATTCGTATGCGCAGGGCAGGCCCACTGACAATCGACTACTTGGTGGAAGTAATCAGGGTTGCGAACGTCGCTAGTCTTCAGAGTCTTTCCCCTGAGATTTGATTTTACAACAACTTATAGGCGACAATTTCAGACACCCGTGAATTCCCTAGTGCTTCTTCCTGGGTTCCTGTGCGATCAAACCGTCTGGAAACACCAGATGACGTCGCTAGCCGACGTGGTAGATCCCATATGTATGGCCTGGGCACCCGAGCACGATTCGATCGTCGCCATGGCGGAGGCAGTGCTGCGCTGGGCGCCGCCCACCTTCGCGCTGGCGGGGCATTCCATGGGTGGTCGGGTGGCATTTCAGGTGTATCGCCAGGCGCCCGAACGAGTGACTAAAATCGCAGTATTCAACACTGGCTCCGACGGGCGAAGCGAATCCGAGGAACCAGGGCGCCGCCGGCTGCTGGAGATCGCTCGGTCCCAGGGCATGCGGGCCATGGCGGTCGAGTGGCTGAAAGGTATGCTTCCCCCGTATCGCCAAGGCGACACCCCGCTGGTGGAAGAAATCATCCAGATGTTCGAGCGCAAGTCTCCGGATCTGTTCGAAATCCAGATGCTGGCGCTGCTCGGCCGCCCGAACGCGACCCCCTTGCTGAGCGGGATTCAATGTCCGGCGCTGGTTCTGACCGGCCGCGACGATGCCTGGAGCCCTCCGGCGCGCCATCTGGACATGGCTCAACTCATCCCCAAGAGCGAGCTGGTGCTGGTTCCGAAATGCGGGCACATGTCGACCATGGAACGCCCGGACGAAGTCAGCGCCGCCATGCGCCGATGGCTAAAATAGGTGATGTTGTCACCTGTCATTCGGAACGGCTATGATTGTCTTTTCCCTGTAGTGAACGGATTCATAATAAGTGGCTAGAATAGTTGGGGTCCTTAAAGAGACCTTCCCCGGTGAACGGTGTGTGGCGATTGTCCCGCGCTCGGTGGAGGCTCTCAAAAAATCTGACATCGCGGTGATCCTGGAACCGTCGGCCGGCGTTGCAGCCGGCTATACCGACGACCAGTACATCGCCAAGGGCGCGACCACGGCGTCGCGTGAAGAGGTTTTCGCGCAAGCCGATATCCTCATCCAGTTCCGCAGCCTCGGTGCGAATCCCGAAGCCGGCCGAGCCGACCTTCACTTCCTGCGCGCGGGCCAGATCGTGATGGGATTGGGCGAGCCGCTGACGGCGGTTCGCGAAGCTGCCGATCTTGCGGCCGCGGGCGTGTCGTTTTTCGCTCTCGAACTGATTCCGCGAACCACGCGCGCGCAGAGCATGGATGTGCTGTCCTCGCTCGCGACCATTTCCGGTTACGAAGCCGTGCTATTGGCCGCCAGTGCGCTGCCGAAAATTTTCCCGATGCTGATGACCGCCGCCGGAACCATCACCCCGGCGAAGGTGTTCGTCATCGGCGCCGGTGTCGCCGGATTGCAAGCCATCGCTACAGCACGCCGCCTGGGATCGGTGGTCAGCGCCTACGACGTCCGTCCGGCGGTCAAAGATCAGATCGTCAGCGTCGGCGCGAAATTCATCAGCCTCGATGTCGAGGCCATGGCCGCCGAGGATAAGGGCGGGTACGCGAAAGTCATGGATGAAGCGTTCTACCGCCGCCAGCGTGAGCTGATGATGGAGGTCGTACGCGAACAGGACGTAGTGATCTCGACCGCCGCCGTGCCGGGCAAAAAAGCTCCCGTGCTGATCACCAAAGAGATGGTCGAAGCTATGGCGCCCGGATCGGTGATCATGGATATCGCCGCTGTGCGCGGCGGCAATTGCGAGCTTACGCGTCCCGGTGAAACGGTGATCCACAAGGGCGTCACGATCCTGGGCCCGACCAATTTCGCGTCGATGGCTCCCTACCACTCGAGCCAAATGTTCTCATCGAACGCGATCACGTTCCTCAAACACCTGATTGGGTTCCTGCCTCTGTCGAGCGACGTGACCGACGATATCGTGACCGACACCCTGGTCACGCACGGCGGTGAGGTGACCAATTCGCGAGTCCGTGAAGCACTCGGATTACCCGCCGCGGAACCTGTTTCTTCCGGAAAGGCTTCCTAACGAATGCAGTCCTACGAATTTGGCTTGTATGTCTTCATGCTTGCTGCGTTCCTCGGCTTCGAGCTGGTGAAGCGGGTTTCTCCGCTTCTGCACACGCCGCTGATGTCGCTGTCGAATGCGATCTCGGCGATCGCCGTAGTCGGCGCGATCCTGATCTCCGGCGAGAAAGACGCCTCGACGTTCCAGCGCGTGCTTGGATTCGTCGCGGTGATCTGCGCCACGCTCAACGTGGTGGCGGGCTACCTGATCACGGATCGCATGCTCAGGATGTTCCGCAAGCGCGAGCCAGAAAAAACTAAATGATAGAGAACGTTCTTCCGGCGATATACCTGCTCGCCTCCGTCGGCTTCATCCTCGCGGTCAAGTGGATGAATAACCCCGCCACCGCGCGCCGCGGCGTCATCATCGGCGAAATCGGCATGCTGCTGGCCGTGATCGGCACGCTGCTGCGGCCCGAGGTGGTCGAATACCGATGGATCTTGATCGGGCTTGGAATCGGCTCCGCGATCGGCGCGCCGCTCGCCTACCTGATGCCGATGACGGCGGTCCCGCAGCTCACCGCGCTGTCGCACGCTTTTGGCGCGATGGCATCGGCATTGATTGGCACGGCGGAATTCTATAAGGGGTCGGTGCCACTCGGCTTTCCCATGGGCGCCCTGGTGATCGAAACACTGTTGGGATTTCTCACCACCACGGCCAGTATCCTTGCGTTCGCCAAGTTGCAGGAACTGATGCCTACGCGTCCCCTGACCTATAAGGGCCAGAACGTAGTCAGCCTCAGCATCCTGACTGCGGCGATCGTCATCGGCGGCTGGATGGTGGCGTCGCCCGCGCCTCAGTGGGCGTTTCCGGCTTTCATTACCCTCGCGTTGCTCTTTGGCATCATGCTGGTGATGCCGATCGGCGGGGCGGACATGCCTACCGTCATCGCACTGCTCAATTCTTATGCCGGTGTCGCGGCGGCGGCGATGGGTTTCGTGCTGAACAACCGCCTGCTGATCATCGCCGGCGCGCTCAACGGATCGGCGGGTTTGATCCTGTCGATCATCATGTGCAAGGCCATGAACCGGTCATTTACCAACGTTTTGTTTGGGGCATTCGGGCAATTGGCGACTGCCGCAGTCGGTACGGTCGCCCAGCGGCCCGTTCGTTCGGCGACCCCGGATGAAGCCGCGTCGATCCTTGATTCCGCGCGCAGCGTGATCGTCATTCCGGGCTACGGCATGGCCGTGGCGCAAGCTCAGCACAAGATCCGCGAGCTGTACGATGCTTTGACCAAGCGCGGGATCGACGTCAAATTCGCGATCCATCCTGTTGCGGGACGCATGCCCGGCCACATGAACGTGCTGCTGGCGGAAGCCGATATTCCCTACGACAAGCTCCTGGAAATGGACGAGATCAACGGCGATTTTCCCAATACCGATGTCGCCCTGGTGATCGGCGCGAATGACGTAGTGAATCCCTTGGCTCGCACCGACAAAACCAGTCCCATCTATGGCACGCCGATCCTGGACGCCGATCGCGCCCGCACCGTCATGGTGATCAAGCGCAGCATGAGTCCCGGCTTCGCGGGTATCGACAACGAGCTGTACTACATGAACAACACCCTCATGCTGTTCGGCGACGCGAAGAATTTCGTAGCCGGCATCGTGAAGGAACTCGCCGGTTCCCACTAGTTCCCACTAGTAGGGGCGAGGCATGCCCCGCCCGTTATAATGGGACGTTCGCCGTAGATCCAACATGAAAATCGATATCTTCAACCACATCTTCCCCCAGAACTATTTCGACGAGTACATCGCCGGCCCCAAAGCGCTCCCCGATATCGGCAAACGCGTGCGCAACATGCCGACCATCGTCAACCTGGACGCACGCTTCAAAGTGATGGACGAGTTCGGCGAGTACTGCCAGGTCATCTCCCTGCCTGCGCCCGCCATTGAGGCGTTCGGCGGGCCAAATGAGACTCCCGCGATCGCACGGTTCGCCAACGACGGAATGGCCGAGCTCTGTCGAAAACATCCCAAGCGTTTTCCGACCTTCATCGCATCTCTGGCGATGAATAATCCCGACGAAGCCACCAAAGAAGGCATCCGCGCGGTGACAGAGTTAGGCGCCGGCGGCGTTCAGATCTTCACCAACGTGACCGGCGAGCCGCTCGATGAGCCCAAATATCAGCCCTTCTTCGATGAGATGGCCAAGCGCGATATAGGCATCTGGATGCATCCAGCGCGCGGCGCGAACTTCCCGGATTACGTCACCGAGAAGAAATCGAAATACGAGATCTGGTGGACTCTGGGGTGGCCCTACGAAACCAGCGCGGCCATGGCACGTATGGTCTTTTCCGGCTTGCTCGACCGCAACCCGGGAATCCGGATCCTGACGCATCATCTCGGCGGCATGATCCCGTACTTTGAAGGCCGCGTCGGCCACGGTTGGGATCAGCTCGGCACGCGAACTTCCGACCAGGACTATGTGTCGTTGCTCAAATCGATGAAGAAGCGTCCGGTGGATTACTTCCACATGTTCTATGCCGATACGGCGCTGTTCGGCGCGGATGGCGCAACGAAATGCGGCATCGACTTCTTCGGATTCGATAAAGTTCTGTTCGCTTCCGACGTGCCCTTCGAACCGTCTCCGGGCCTTTACATCCGCGAGACCATCCGCATTCTCGATGCCATGGATATCACCGCCGCGCAGCGCCAGCAGATCTACCATGACAATGCGCTAAAATTCCTCAAGCCCGCCAGGGCTCTGCAAACCGCATAAACATGCGCCATTACGCTCCGGTAGTATTTTCGTTGATCGCTATCGTACCTCTCGCCGCTCAATCCTACAAGGCGCCGCGCACGCCCGACGGCCACCCGGACCTGCAAGGCATCTGGCAAGTGTTGAACACTGCCGCGGTGAATCTTGAAGATCACGTCGCGATACTCGACATGCCCGCAGGCCGCAGCGTCATCGTGGATCCGCCGGATGGCAAGATTCCATACACGCCAGCGGCCGCGCAACAGCAGAAAGAGAATTTCAAGACCCGCGCCAAGGCCGATCCTCTCAACGTCTGTTACATCCCCGGTGTTCCGCGCGTCATGTACTTGCCGTTCCCAATACAGATCGTGCAGACGCCCAAGTTCGTGCTGATGGCCTCGGAATTTGCCCACACCCTGCGCCGGGTTTTTATGGACGGCACCAAGCATCCCGATGTCGCGCTGTTCTGGATCGGCGATTCACGTGGGCACTGGGAAGGCGAAACGCTAGTGGTCGATACGGCGAATAATCTTCCCGATACATGGTTGGACCGGTCGGGAAACTTCCACAGCGACGCTCTTCACATCGTCGAACGCATTACTCGCACGGAGCCCGACATCCTCACCTACGAAGCCACCCTCGATGATTCCCAGGTTTACACCCGGCCCTGGACCATCCGGATGTTGCTATATCGGCACAAGGAACCGAACGCCACGCTGCTCGAGTACGAGTGCAATGCCTACCTCGAGGATGCCGCGAAGGAGCGCAAATGAAAAAGACCCTGAGTCTGTTGGTGGCCACCGTCACGGCGGCCGCGCTGATGATGTTCGCGCCCATCCCCGGTGCGAGTCAAGAAAAACAAGAAGCCAAGCAAAAAGGCGGTAAAGGCAAAGGCGGACCTCCCGGCGGTGATCAGTACGGGCCGTATTATGCCGCACCGGTGAAGCCCGGAGAAGCTGTGGGGCGCACTCCGGATGGACAGCCCGACATGCAGGGTTTCTGGACGCCTCGCTTCAACCAGGCGATTTTCGAAGTTCAGGATCATCCCACGGCGCAGCCCGGAATCGGCCCAGGCAAAGGCGCGATCATCGATCCGGCTGATGGGCGGATTCCCTACAAACCCGAGGCGGCGGCGAAGGCCAAGGAGTTGCTCTCGAAACAAATTTACTTGGAGCCGGAAGCGCACTGTTACGTGTCCGGCGTGCCCCACGCCGCGTACCAGCAGTTCGGATATCAGATCGTCCAGCCGGCAGGATATGTTCTGTTTCTGACCGAGTACGCGCACACCTACCGCGCCGTTCCCACCGACGGCCGTCCGCACATCTCACCGAACGTCAAACTATTCCGCGGCGATTCCGTCGGCAAGTGGGATGGCGGAACGCTGGTGATCGACACGACAAATCAAAACGGCAAAACCTGGTTCGACATGGCGGGAAACTTCACCACCCAGGCAATCCACGTGGTCGAGCGTATCACTCCGGTCGATTCCAACAACATCAACTATGAAGCAGTGGTGGACGACGCCACCATCTACACGCAACCCTGGAAGATTGCCGGGCAACTCGCGCGGCATCCCGATCAGAACATGGAGCTGATGGAGTTCGCTTGCGTCGAAGGCAACCAGGACCTGGTTCACTACACCGAAGGCGTCGGCGGAAAAGCCAAGGAAGTAAAGAAGTGAAAAGGGGACTGGCGTGGAGCCAGCGCGTTTAGCGCCGCCTGTCCCCTTTTTTCACTTCACAATACTCGCCCGCTTGATGTAGTCGAGCTTCGGAAACCGCGGGACCAGGTACGCGTTGGCGCCTTCTTCCACCGCGCCCGGATCGATGAACTTGCCGGTGGGACGCAGCTCCCCATAGCCCGAGTAAAACTTATCCACGACATCCAGGCCCTCGACAATCTTGGCGAACGGCACGAAGTGCTGCTCGTCCAGGATCGCGTTATTGTTCAGGTTGATGAAGATTTCCGTGGCACGCGTATTCGGCCCGGATTGCGCGAATGCCAGCGTACCGACCAAGTTCTTCTGCTGCGGCGGATCGTCGACGATAAAGAGATTCCGCCAGACGGTGTGAACGTCGTAATCGCGATGCACGCCGAACTGTACGACGAATTGAGGAACCACGCGAAAGAAACGGCCTTCCGTGAAGTAACCCATGCGGACCAGCTCGTGAAACCGGTCCACGCCCTGCGGCGCCCAGGAACGCGTTGCTTCCACGATTACGTCCCCTTTTGAGGTTTCAAACTTCACCCGGAAGACTTCCGGGACGACGATCTTCTTCTCCCCGCAGGCGGAAAGTATAAGAGCGAGGACAATCGCGATCGTCCCGGCTCGCATGGTGTGGCCTAGGAAATCCCCAGCAGCTCGATCTCGAAAACCAGAGTCGCGCCGCCGGGAATGTCCGGTGGAGCGCCACGCTCGCCATAGGCGAGATTCGCGGGACAAACTAATTGCGCTTTGCCGCCGACTTTCATCATCTGTACGCCCTCGGTCCAGGCGCGAATCACCCTGTTCAACGGAAACTCGAGAGGCTCTCCGTCGTAGGAGCTATCGAATTCCTTGCCGTCGATCAGCGTGCCGCGGTAGTGGACTTCCACGGTATCCGTCGCTTGGGGCGACGCCCCCGTGCCGGGTCGCAGCTCGCGATAGATCAAGCCGCTCGCTGTTTTCTGCGCGCCGGGTTCGGCGGCAGCTTTATCGAGATACGCTTGTGCGCTCATTTTGCGCTCGTTGGCGGATTGATCCCTAGGAGCTCGACCTCGAAAACCAGAGTCGCGCCGGGAGGAATCCCTGGGCGGCCCTGGTCGCCGTACGCGATATCCGACGGGCACACCAGCTTCGCCTTGCCGCCGACCTTCATCTTTTGCATACCTTCGGTCCAGCACGGGATCACTTGGTTGAGTGGGATCTCGAGTGGCGTATTTCGCTTGTAGGAACTGTCGAACTCAGTCCCGTTGGTTAGCGTGCCGCGATAATTCACCCGCACTTTGTCCGTCGCTTTCGGCGAGGGACCTGTACCGGCCGCCAGTTCGCGATACACCAGTCCGCTGGCCGCGCGAGTGGCCCCGGGCTCGGCCGCGGCTGCATCGAGAAAGGCCTTGGAATTAGCTTTCTCCGCCGCCGCCGCTCTCGTGGCCCGTGCCTGAGCGAAGCTATTGATCTTTGGTCCCCACGTGTTGAGATCCTCGGCCGGCTTGCCTGCCGCGGAATCGGTCAGAGCCTGCTTGACGATCTCCAGCTCGGCCCGCGAAAGCCCCAGCTGGGAAAGCTGTTGCGCCATGCTGAGGCCAACCGCGTAGACGATCTTCTGGTCGTCCGTAGACAAGGCTCCCGGCACCGCAGCCTTGGTGGCGGGTGCAGCTTTGGTTGCCGGAGCCGCAGCTTTGGTGGCGGGTGCAGCTTTGGTTGCCGGTGGTGGAGTCTGCGCCATCAGGATGGCCGGAAAAAGTAACAAAAATGAACGCATTTTTCCAGGGTAACACTGGAGGGTGTCAGCAACGCTCTATCGAGCTGCCGCCTTCAGCCGGACCTTGAACAGATGCGTGCAGGCCGTGATGAACAGACCCTTATTGTCCGCATCGCCGAACGCCAGGTTGGACGCGCAGATGCGCGGCCGGGGTTCGCCCTGGATCTGCGGCAGTTCGAGCGTGCCCAGATGCTTGCCCTCCGGCGACGTGATCCATACCTCGCCTGGACCCACGGCGTTGACCGAATACAGGTTCCCTTTCGAGTCGACCTTCATGCCGTCGTTGCCGGCCGGGATGAACGTTCGGGCGTTGGCGATCGAGCCGTCGGGCTGCACGTCCCAGCGCAGCGTCTTGCCGAATCCGGCAGTCACGTAGAGATACTTTTCATCGGGCGAAAATGCGATGCCGTTGGGAAACTCGCCCGGCCGGTCTTTGTCGCTATCGACCAGCGTGATCGTTCCGTCCTTGACTCGATAGACTCCGTTAAAGGGCAACTCGCGCAGAGGACCGGTGGCCCCGCCGCGAAGTCCGTTCACGCTGTCGGTAAAGTAAACCGCGCCATCCGACTTCACGACTACATCGTTCGGACCACTCAACCGCTTGCCCTCGTAACGATCCGCAAGTAGCGTGCGCTTGCCGTCTTTTTCCAGGCGCGTTACCGTGCGATCTGCCATCTGCGTGATGATCAGGCGGCCCTGCGGATCCAGCGCCAGCCCGTTGGAACCGATGAGCAGGATCGCCAATCGGCCGCTCACGGTTTGCTGGCCGACGTTCAGAGTGTCGGTCCCGGTATATCCGCTTTTCTCGAGGTACACCGACAGCGGCCTGCCCGCCATCCATTTGTAGATCACGTTCGCGGCGCAATCGCTGAACAGGAGGTAACCGCCTGCGGGATCCTGAATCCATACCGGACCTTCGGTGAGTCCGAAATGCTCGCCCAGGATCTCGATCTTGGCATCGGTGGAGATGATCGCGTCCAGCGCCGGATCCAGCCTAACGACCTTGAACGGTCGTGGAGTTGGCGCGGGTGCCTGAGCACATACGAGTGCGGGCAACAGAACCGCGAGCGCCAGCGAGCAGCCTAACACGTGTTTCATCTAATTCAAATCCGGCGATTGCAGCAGCGGATTGCTCCACGCCTTATTCCGCACATGCGTGCGCTTCTTGATCCGCCAACCCGCCGAGGTCTTTACGTACTGGTCTTCATACCCTCCATATCGCGTTACATCGCGCGGACCCTTCTCCCCAATTGCCACCAGGTAGACCCGTCCGCTCGCGCCCTCCGGCGTCGGCGTGATCACGTGGTTCACCATCAGGTGGCTCCAGTCCTTCCAGCCGACGTTCTTGCATCCCAGCGATCCGCCCCCGGCCGCGGCTGCCAGTTGTTCCCGGCCCTTGGCGCGCACCAGGCCGTGCTTCGCAAAGCCTTCCTCGGTGATGTTATCGACGAACTCACCGTCCGGCGTGTATAAGTCGGCGTAATCGTAGCCGTTGTTGGAACACGAATCGATGGCCTGCGCATAGCGGTTCGCCAGTTGCTGGATTTCGATGTAGTCCATCGCCGTCAGCGACGGCTTTTGCTGCGCCCGAACCGCTACCAAGGTCAAAGCGCCGATGCCGAAAATCCCTGCTGCGATTAGCTTCCTATTCCGCATGTCGAATATCTCCTTACTTGCCCCCACGCAGGGGAATCGTCCAAAGATACAACTTCTTGCTGAAGTAGCCCTCATCCCCGGTATCCACCGTGAGCTCTTTTTGCGGCTTCCAGTCGCCCATATCGAAGGTGTTTGAGACCACGCGAGTTCCCACGCGCAACTCCAGCAGCAGCTTGGGACGAAGCCGCGCGTTCACGCGCGTCAAGAGAAACAGGGTCACCACGGTGGCATCGCGGATGTTGGCCTTGAACAGGTCGTTCTCCTCGAACCGGACCAGTTGTTCCACGCCGGCTTTCTTAGCGTTCTCGTTGGCTTCCCGGATGCGCTGCGGGTCGATATCGATCCCCACGCCCCGCGCGCCGTAGAGTTTGGCGGCGGTGATCACGATCCGGCCGTCTCCGCAACCCAGGTCGTAGACCACATCATCGCTGGTTACCCCGGCGAGTTTCAGCATGGCTTCCACGGCCGCCTGGGTGGTGGGTACGTAGGGAACTTCCGGAGCCTTTTTGGCATCCTGCGCGGCTGCGGCGCCCGAAACCAGCAGGATCGCGGCGGCCACGGATCGCATGTTCGCGCCCATAGTTCACCTCCAGAGGACCAGACTATCGTAGTCTGTACAAAACCGTCATTTCATCCGATAGATACCCGTTAGACACCTTAGTTAGTTCACAATAGGAGTGAGGGAGCTTTCGTGAATCTGGCGGGATTCTTCGGCTGGCCAACCAAGCTGAACGGGTCGGGGCCTCGCAATCCTTCGCGTGCCGCGCGCAAGGTTATCCAGCTCTGCCGCAATCTGTTGTCGGAGCGTGGTGAAGTCTCCGGCACGCTTCTTGCCGGCGAAGCGCTGGCGGCTTATCAAGCGCTCGATGAGACCTCCCGTGACGGATTTTTCGACCTTCTCGTCCAGGAGTTTTCTCCCGATCCCGAGCAAGTCGGACGCGCCGGGGACGCCTATCGTGCCAACCCCTCCGCGGCGAATCTGGCGCGGTTGCAAACGTCGGTGGAAGCACCTCGCGTGGAGCTGTTCCAGCGCCTGAATCTTGCACCCGGCGGTACGGGGACGCTGGTGGCGTTGCGCGCCCGGATGCTGCGGATGTTCGATCTGAATCCGCACTGGGAACCGGTGGTGACCGACCTGGAGCGCGTGCTGATCGCCTGGTTCAATCGCGGATTTCTGGAGCTCCGCCGCATCGACTGGCGCACTTCGGCGCTGGTGCTGGAGAAGCTCATCCGCTATGAGGCGGTTCATGAGATCCACGGCTGGAACGATCTGCATCGCCGCCTGGAAGCCGACCGGCGCTGTTACGCGTTTTTTCATCCCGCGCTGCCGGACGAGCCCATCATTTTCATCGAAGTGGCGCTCACGCGCGGCATGAGCGAGAAAGTCCAGCCACTGATCGATCCCGGCGCGCCCGTCTTGCCGCCGGAATCGGCCGATTGCGCGATGTTCTACTCCATCACCAATTGCCAGGAAGGTCTGCGCGGCGTGCCCTTCGGCAGTTTCCTGATCAAGCAGGTGGTCGAGGATCTTGGCCGCGAATTCCCCCGCATCCGGAAATTCGCGACGGTTTCCCCGGTTCCTGGTTTTCGCGAATGGCTGGCGTCGCATCCCGAGCTAGCGGACCTGCAGGCCAAGCTGGCGCAACCCAATTGGTGGGAGAACAAGAAGCTTGCCGATGAGCTTCGCCAGGAACTGGTTCCCTGGTGCGCGCGCTATCTGTTGCACGCCAAGCACCGCCGCGAGCCGCTCGATCCGGTGGCTCGCTTTCATCTCCGCAACGGAGCGCGCCTGGAGCGAATCAACTGGCTCGGTGACATCTCCGCCGTGGGGATGCAGCGTTCCGCGGGCATCATGGTGAACTACTTCTATCGGCTTTCCGATCTTGAACGCAACCACGAAGCCTACACGCATGACTACGAAATCGTGGCTACTTCCGAGATCGAATCGCTTGCCAGACGCAAGACGCCGCGCCCCGCGACTCCCACGAACGACAAGCGCCTGCCCGCATAACGTCACAATCCGCAGTTCGATCGCCAGGCCAACGGAGAGCAACACGAAACCTATCGTGATACCTTTACTCCATGGCCGGCAAGAACTTCGCCGCAACGCTTCTAGCCTTGGCTCCGGCAGTCTTCGCTCCATCAGCTCTGGCTCAATCTGTCGCACAACCTGCTAAACAGCCCATCACACAGGCAATAACAGGGCGGTGGGACGCCACTATCCAGATCAACGGCGTCGAAACGCCCTTTCCCCTGGAGATTTCGGGCTCGGGCACGAGCGTCACCGCATCATTCTTCAATGGCGATGACCGCTACGCTTCGACGCAAGGCCGGTTCGAGAATGGGAAGCTGGTCCTAAACTGGGACTACTACGCCGCGACCCTCGAAGCGACGCTCAAAGACGGCGTGCTCGAAGGTCAATATGCTGGGACACGTCGCATGAAGGGACCCTTTGCGATTCGGGCTGTGCGGACCGCCGCGGCCAAGCCAAGCGCGGTCTCAGTGATTGTCCCCTTGATCGACGGGCTGTGGGAAATCCCCAACAAGAGCGGGAAGGGCGAGCTGGCATGGCGCTTTATAGTGCAGCAGTCAGGCACGAAGGCCGCCGCGACCATCTTGCGCGTGGACGGAGACACCGGGACTATCAGCGGCACTTTTCAGAATGGCAAGTTCGTGCTCAGCCATTTCGACGGGGCTCGCGCCCATTTACTGGAAATCACACCCGCGAGCGACGGCACGCTGGATATCCTTCAAGACGGCAAGACCAAGCTGACCGCTTACCGTCCCGCCGCCGCCCGAGCCAAGGGCCTTCCGGAGCCTACCGACCCCGATTTGCACACCACCATGAAGGACCCGAGGGAACCTTTCCGGTTCAGCTTCCCGGACCTGAACGGGCGCGTCGTATCCAACGCGGATGCCCGGTTCCGGGGGAAGGTCCTGGTGGTCGAGATAACCGGCAGTTGGTGCCCCAACTGCCATGACGAGGCTCCTTTTCTGGCCGAGATGTACCGCAAGTACGGCCGCCAAGATTTCGAGATTGTTTCGCTCTCTTTCGAAGAGGCCGATCAACTCAAGGATCCGGCGCGCTTGCGTGCGTTTGTGAAGAAGTACGGGCTGGAGTTCCCTGTGCTGCTGGGCGGCGATCCGGATGAGGCGAATGCCAAACTGACCCAGTTGGTCAACTGGAATACGTGGCCGGCCACTCTTTTCCTGGATCGCCGGGGCTTGGTACGGGGCATTCACTCCGGTTTTCCTAGTCCCGCTAGCGGCGATCTTTTCCGCCAGGCGAAGGAAGAGTTCAACGTCCAGGTGGGGCGTCTGCTGGCGGAGAAATAAGCCGCTGTTTTTTTTTGACCGGCAGTAGCGTGGGCCTCTACCCCGCCGTCTTACTTCTTCGTGACGCTCGCCGCCGCCGGACCCACCGCGCCCTTGGTCGCCGAATCCCAGTGCTCCACCAGCTTCCCATTCACCACCCGCAGCATGTCGAACCAAGTAGTGGTGTACTTCTTGCCTGGAGCCGACGGATCGGGGTACTCTTTCACGAACGATAGCGTCACGTAGTCGCCTTCGGCCTGGATCGCCACCAGATCGTCGAGCGTCGCCGGAATCGGCGGCAGCTGCTTCGGCTTGATCGCGTTGAAGTACGCCTTGAACCCGGCGATTCCGGTTTCGGCATTGGGGTTGTGCTGCATGTAGTCGACAGCCATGTACTTGTCCGCCTCATCCACGCGGAATCCGCGCAGCACGATGCGGAAAAAGTCGTACACCAGCTTCTTGTTCGCCGCGAGTTTCGGATCGCTGCTCTTGAGCATCGCGGCCTGATCCTTCCCGGGGACCACGGGCAGCGCCGCGAATACGGGCGCGCATACCGCGGCCAGCGTTAGGGCATAACCAAATATATTCATGTTCGTTTCTCCTGAAGAAATAAGTTTACTTGCCTACCAAGTGCCGCACGTCCACATTGTTTTCCTGGCAGATGTACTCGTACAGTTCCCCGCCAGGGACGAACGGGATCAGATAACTAGTGGTCCAGGGCTTCTCATACGTCTCGGGATCGTCGATAGTCACCTCGTAACGCATCGACAGCTCATTCAGCCGCGTGAACTTCTCCATCACGTGCAACTGCTCCCCATGCGGATGGCCATCCTGGTCGAGCCAGGTCCGGTTATTGAATCCGATCACGTCCGTCACTAGCGTATCGCCTTCCCAATGCCCGATCGACTCACCCAGGTATGTGGGGTTCGGATCTTTGGAATGCGGCCGTCCGTCCGTATAAATGATGCGCCACACATGCGCCGCGCCTTCGAAGATGAAGATCACGCGATCGGGCTGCTGGAAAATCTGGAACGGAAACGGCGTCGCGTACATGCGCGGAATGCCTGGCGGCAGGCACAGCCCTTCCGGATCGTCTTTAGACAAGTTCGCTTGCCGCCGGTCGTATTCGGCTTTCCCCGCCGGCTTGAAGGGGATCTCAATCAACTTCTCCACCGGCGACCGGTTCGGCCCGCCCGTGCCGGTTCCCGACAGATTCACGATGGTTCTGGGGTTCCATGCGCCCTTGCCGTTCCCGAGATCCGGATGCCCGTCGGCCAGTCGCGGCGTGGGTTTCGGATTGGCGGCCTGCGCTCGCGGAACATCGGTCAGCCGTCCGCCGATTCCCCCCTGCGCGGCCAATTGAAAGGGGACGGCAACACCCATCACCGCCACGGGAACCCACCTAAACATAGCGTTTAAAATGATAGCCTATGTCAGAGGTGATCGCCATTATGCAAAGCAGTCGCCGGGAATTCCTTACAGTCTCCGCCGCCGGACTAGTGACCGCCGCCATAGGTTCGGCCGCCGAGCCCGTCCTAGGCATGATTTTCCCTCCGGCGAACTACGAGGTTCCGCCCGAGGCCAAGCTCATGTACCCCACCGGGATCCGCTTCCTCGCCAAAGGCGTCGGCCTGGAGCGCATGACGCCCGAGGGCTACGACAAAGCCGTGCCCAAGATTCTCCCGGCTGCCGAGGAACTGGCCAAGCAAGGCGCGAACGCCATCTCCATCATGGGCACGTCGCTCACGTTCTATAAGGGCGCGGCGTTCAATAATGATCTGATCGCCCAAGTAGCCAAGGCCACCGGTCTGCCCGCCACCTCGATGAGCCGAGGCATCGTCGAAGGTCTCAAGGCCGTCGGCGCCAAGCGCGTCGCCGTCGCGACCGCCTATAACGAGACAGTCAACGGCCGCCTGCGCGTGTTTCTTGAAGAGTCCGGATTCCAGGTGCTGGGCGTCAAGGGCATGGGAATCGAACGCTTCGAGGATCGCCCTCCCGTGACGCAAGACGAGCTGTTCAACTTCGGCGCAACCACCTATGAATCGATGTCGAAAGCGGACACACTTCTCATTTCCTGCGGCGCGCTGAACACCTTGCGCTTGCTCGACCCGCTGGAAAAGCGCTGCAAGGTCCCGGTGGTTTCGAGCGCTCCTCACGCCTTATGGGCCAGCGTCCGGCTGTTGGGATTGAGCGGCCAGGCCAAGGGCTACGGCCGCCTGTTGTCACGTGGCTAAAGAGTTAGAAGCGCGACGGATCGTACAGATACATCGCGTATCCCGGACGTGCGATCGGCTCGTACGCGCGTAAATACGAAAACTGCTGCGCCGGATCGCCATAAAGCCTCTGCACGCTGATTGCGATCAGGCACGGCTGCCGCTTCGCTTCCTCTAGAGAGCCGGGAACAGGCCGGTGATCCGGAAAGTAATAGTTCGTATCGGCACGGCCGAAATACTCCAGAGCCAGACATGTGTGCGGTTTCAAGGCAAGCTCTTCGCGAAGATCGATCAAGCCTTGTCCCCAATCGAGATTTGAATCGAGCAGGTAACGCGGGCCGGCTTTGGGACCGCCCGCCAGAGTGTTAAAGAACGCCAGCGGATACGGATAGACCTGCACGAATTCGGCCAGGTTCACGAGCAATGCGAGACCTAGGGCCAGCTGTACGGCTCGAGGCAGCGGGACGCTTTCGAGCAGAGTGGCCAATAGGACATAGAGGAATGGGTAGATCAAGAGGATGTGTCGAATGCCGATGTCGATGCTTGAGAATATCGCCACGCACATGTACATCGCGATAGGGATGCCTAGGGCCAGAAGCAGGTCCGAGCTAGCCCGCGAACGCCGAAGAAATAGTAACCCTGCCGCCAGGAGCAGAAGCGTTCCAGTTGGAGTCTTGACCAGGAACGCCACGGGAAAGTACGCCACAAACCCTTTGGTCGATAGGGTTCCCAATAGATACGCGGGGGTGGCATGCCCTCCGAGTTGATGCCGGGCGACAAGTTGAAGGCCTCGAAACCAGTAGTAGCCCGGAACAGGCACCCGCTGCCATGCGGATGAGGTTTTCGATTGGGCATCGAAACGGTTGGCGATGAGCGGATCCTGCGCGGTGGAGCGCGTATCGCCGGCGTACAGGAGGAACAGCATCGCGGCTGGAATCAGAATGAGGGCAGCGAAGGTGCGGGCAAAGGGAATCCGTTCGCGCCGTTCGCGCCTCAGCATCCAGATCACAGCCCAAATTACGGCCAGGATCGGAAACAGCAGCACCGCACTGAACTTCGATGCCAGCGCCAGCCCGAGGACCACGCCCGTCAACCAAAGATCTCTATTCTGGCGCGTGCGAAGCCACGTAAACCAGCAAACCGGCGTGAAAAAGAAGAACGCCGTCACAAAGATGTCGGTGGTGACGTAGCGGCCGTGAGCCGCCATATTCGGATCGAGCAGAAAGAGGAAGAACACCACCAGCGCCGCTTTAGTCGACACATTTCTCCGGGTCCAGAACGCCAGGAAAACGGCGAACGCGCCGGTGAACAGAATCGTCACCGAGCGGCAGGCGAGCAGAATCCTGTGACCCCCGTCGGGAGAACTGTAGAGCAATTCCTTGCCGAGCTTGAATTCGTCGGCTTCGGCCCAAGCGGATGGATCATCGGGAAACGCGGGTTTTAGAAAGAGTAGAGGGATCGTGCAAAGCAGCTTGCTGAGCGGAGGATGCTCGGGGTTTAGACGGAAGTCGCGTTTAACCCAGTAGCTATAGCCGGCGATGATGTGGGCGGGCTCATCGTTCGTTTCATTCTCGGTCCGCACGGAGAGGAACAGCAGCGCTGCATAGAGGAGCGCCGACCCGATGACCACCACGGGGAATAGCCGTCTCATTACGAAGATCGAATTCTAGCATCCCGCGTCGCAGAGCCTTAGAATGGATTTGTGAGTAAAGTGCCCACGGCGTGACACGGTGAAACGAACGAGCCTTTGGCTCCTCATCGCCGGGGCCATGATCCTCCTCTACTTTCTCTACCAGCACCGGCATTCGAGCAGCGACTTGGATGTCGAGCCTCACGCACTGGAAGAGATCGAGAAGGCCAAGCACCAATGAATTGACGGCGGATCACTGACCTTTCTTGTGGCCCTTCTTCTTGTGCTCCTTCATTACCGTGCGAGCTGCAACTTCTGCCGCACGGGCCCCATAGCGTCCGGTTTTTTGGGCGCTCTCTTTGATGTCCTCATATTGCCGTTGCTCTTTGTCTCCAACGCCGCGGAGATGTTTTTTGCCAGGCATAGCTGTTCCTCCTTCTGACCTAAGAACCCTTGCAATTAGACTGCCGATCTGGACCGGTTCTTCAACCGCGGTATGTTCTATACTTAAGATCTTTTCAGTCACCTGTGCATGCGGTGCTCAGCGGCAGTTTCGTTGGGTCTATTGTGCGGCCTCACGGGTCTCGCGCAAGAATCAGCCCAGGAACGTGCCCAAGAGCCGGATCAGCACACCATCAAGTCGAACATCGAGTATCGTCTCTCTCGCGGCGACCTCCCGAAGCTCTCGTTCGGTGTCGAGAAGCCGAAAAACGTCGAAGTAATCGGGGGCAGCGAAGAGCTGCTAAAGAGCTGCTTGAGCAATACCATGACGTGGTCGAAAGACCCGCTCATGTTCCGGCTGGCGCATACTCATGCCACCGAAATCCAAAGTTGCCGTGAGAACAGCTCCCCCTCGATGCACGCCGTTTTCCTGATAGTGCCGCATGAACCCCTGCAGGCCTGGGTGCATCTCGACGGGCACGGTTCCCAAACCCCCGGAAGCCGGGTGGTCCATTTCGGCGAGTTCATCTATCACAAGGTCACGCTCCGGACCAATAACCAGGACCGGATGTTCGAAAACCTCCAGCGGTCCTTTTCGAGCTCGCTGCAGACGCCGCCGGCACCGGCAACTCCGCTCACTGGACATGACCGGTTCAAGCTCTTCGCCTCCAAGACGCTGACCCGGGTGCAGCCGTATGCAAATTCGGTGTTGTCGTCAGCCTTTCAGTTGATCAGTCCGACCGATGTTTGGGGCCACGGCGTGGACGGATTCGCCGACCATCTGGAGGCGTCCTTCGCCCAGCGAGTGGTCACCTACGGACTCCAGAGCGGCGCTGCCGCGGCTCTGCACGAAGATGTGCGCTACAAGCCGTCTTTGAGCAGCAACGTATGGAAGCGAACCGCCCATGCCCTCATCGGCACCGTGGTCCTCGAAACTCCGCGGGGCGACGACATCGCTTTCGCCAACATCGTGGCCGCCGTCGGCAGCGGATTCGTCATCAATGCCACACATCCAGGCCGGGATCTTTCTAATCGTCCGGGACCCTGGAACTTCGCCGCGCTGGACCTGCTGGGATTCGCCCAAGGCAACCTGTGGACCGAGTTTAAGCCTGACATCAAGCACCTGGTCCGGCACAAACTGCTCCATCGCAACTGACCATCCTTGCGCCAATCCGGTGGACGGGCTACGATTTTGGTCACGATGAAGACACTTGGATTGTGCCTGGCGGCGTTGTTTGCCATCACCTTGTTAGGACAGACTCCGCCGAGAGATATTGACGGCTGGGGCAAGATCCACTGGGGCATGACCATTGCCGATGCCAGCCAAGCCTATGTGATCGACCGGCATGAGGACAACGAATCCTGGTCGCAGCTCATCGCACAACCGGTTGCTGTCGGCGACATCACAATGCGGGTATCCATCGGGGCCAAGCATGGCGTTGAACAG
>Ga0265313_10001858_pt1 | contig 19223 bp, 16 predicted proteins | sample 4123metaG_FD_203122 | JGI IMG/M metagenome (GOLD analysis project Ga0265313, IMG submission 203122) | Rhizosphere microbial communities from Carex aquatilis grown in University of Washington, Seatle, WA, United States - 4-1-23 metaG | ecosystem: Host-associated > Plants > Roots > Rhizosphere >...
TCAAAGTAGCGGAGTTCGGATACCGGTCGACAGACATAATCGTAGCGCTGAGGGAGGTTGTGGATTGCATGAGCTGCTTCTCCTGGTCGTGCGTGGAAGACGGTTTGACATAGATGGGTTGAAAGAGAGCGAGTCCGGGTGCGACCGCCGAAGGATCGCATGTTCACTTTGTCTGATCGAGTCAAAGTTAGTGTGAGCGCCCTCGGAGCGCACTCTGATCTAGTAAGTCTTTATTTAATCCGCTGAATCAACAATACCCACTTTGCGTGATGCGGTGGAAAACTCCAAATCCTTCCGCAGTACAGCAGTAACTGGCTCGGAGTTACTTACGTAAATGCGATTGGAAGCCAGAGTCAATAACCATACGCCTAAAGCCAACAATTCGTTATTTTGCCGTCAGCACTGTCTCAACCTGACACTGTTCGGCCGAAGGCACGACTCTTTCCAACCAGATCTCCCGCCAATACGGATAAATGGCTCTCGGGCAGAACATGCGGCAGTTGCTGTAGCGGGATTCGCACACCACCGAATCGAGAATGACGCATGGGCTTTTGAAAAGCTGCATCTTACCCGTTTTTTCATCGATGATCTGAGTGACACGGGTCCGCACACGATAGGTCTTTCCGCAGTAGGGAACCATCTCCGCATCCCAGTACATGCCACGATTCCGACTCTTGGTATTGAGCGTCTCGAGAATCGCTTGATGCGACTTGACCCGCACGAGTTCTCCCGGCTGGAGATCGAGAGAACCCTTGGGCGTTGGCTCTCCGTCGGGGATCTTCCCCGTCTCGCGCGGAAATCGAGTTCCTTTCAAAGGCACATTAACTGCGTTGTAGAGCCATCGCAACGGCCGTCCAAGGCCGATACCAGCGTTGATGAGGCCGTCATACATTGAATACGCCATTCCCCGAAGCACCAGCCAGAGGCTGACATTCCCGGACAGGACGTCCTCTACATATTGGCTCAGATGCCACCACTCAAGCGGCGAAGTTGCGTAAGGAAGCTGCGTAGCCTGGCAAACATACTGCGGTTCAGCGTCTTGGGGATCGGAGACTTTGGTCACCAGGGGTTGATTCTCTGCTCCTCCATCGGGATGAATCTCGATTTGATGCAGGGCCGCAGGCGGCTGATTGGCTGCTGCTGGGCCATCGACTCGTTTGAGCCACGCTTCTTTCCAGAAAATCAGGCATCCTGCCTGGCAGCCTCCGTGTGCCGCGCCGTCACAGCGGGTCTCAAGATGGACAGCTCGATGCACCCGGCGCCCGCGGACCGGAAAGACTGTGTCGCAGGTTTTGTGGGCGCTCTTATAAACCTGAAATCTCCGGCCGCAAAAGGCGAACATCTCAGGCATAAACGGCATTCCCTCGAATTGGCTGGAGGCATCGAGTGTACCGAGGATCTCCTCCCTGGAGCGTACTTCAACCCATTCGCCGGCCTTGAGCTTAGGTCCAGACGCGGCGCCCGTAATAGCTTTCACCATTCCGCATTCCTCTTCTTCCACATATTGTTAGTCATTAGAGACTTCTACAATTTCTTGCTGGACTTCACTTAGCGCGCGCTGCAGGCAAACTGAGACTTGGCGGAGGCTCTAACAATCAACCTGCAGTTACCGGCCCCATCCGCGACCTCCAGCGACAAACCGCTTTTCGGCACGGCTACGCCTGTTCCGTGGCAGGATTGCGCCCGGCGGAATCACGTGCTGGCCGGCTGCCGACCAGCCGCGCGATTGTCGAGCCAGGGTTCGCTACCGCGCCAAGCGCCTCGCGAGCGACAGCCTTGAACAGTCGCACTCGCTCAAACCCAACGCCCGCTTCAGCAAGCCTTCTCTTGTGATAGTCCCAGAACTCAGAGCCGCGTCGATGGATTACACTTCGAGCGAGAAAGTCATAATAGTGCCGCAAGAGTCGCTCCAAACAAGCATCGAACTCCTCCGGCGTCAGGAAGTCCCGCCCATAAGCTGTCAGTTCGCGCAAGTTACCAGCAACGAATGTTCCCATGTTACTGGAAAAGGCAAACATCGAACCCTCTCGAACACGCGTAAACGTCAGGACCTGGTTTATGAATCCGAAGTCGCAGTTTCGCAACAACTCACAACATTTCTCAGAATCGGCATGTATGTTGGATTCGTTAAAGAATGCGGCATTTCCGTGCACCAGATCGGCACGGTAGAGCACGGTAGTGGCCGTTCCGAAGACAGATTGGCGATCCAGAAACCGGTTGCGGCAAATCTCACGCCCCGGAATGCAGGTGCTTGGATAAGGCAAGCCGGTCCATGCAACATCGCGGTCTTGTAGTGCGTAGGCACCCACTATGCCGACCGAGGGATTTGCTTCGGCCAGAGCGACCATCTTTTCGATGCATTCAGGAAAGATCCAATCGTCTGCGAAGACAACCTTGCAATAGGCGGCCTCAGGAGAGATCCTCTGGAGAGCCTGATTGAAGTTCCGGTTCGCAGGCAAGAGGCTTTCATTATCAAATACTTTGATCCTGCAATCCTTCGCAGAGTATCGGCGCGCAATGTCTCCAGTTGCATCGACACTGCAGTTGTTAGCGACGATGCACTCCCAATGTTGATAAGTTTGAGCGAGTATGCTGTCAAGACATTCAGCAATATTCTTCTCTTCGTTATACGCGGGAGTTACGATACTTACGAGAGGTTGGTTGTTCATCTTCAATCCGGACTTATCGTTCCTGTTTCCACGTGTTAGATCGTAGAGAGCGATTTATCTTGCACAGATCGGCGAGGTATGAGGCCGCGAATAAGGTCAGCGTAAACCTGGCGCTGACCCATGACAAATAGAAGCATGACATAATATGCAACGACGAAGATCGTGCCGCCAGCAGCAAGCCGCAAAAGGGATGTCGGCAGTCGGCCGGATACAGCTAAAGAGGCGAGCGAACACGCCGAAGCCACAACGCCGGAGAGCAAGGGAATGCTCACGGTCCGGATGACATCCCAAAATGAGATTGCGGTGCCGCGCACACACCAGGCGATGTGCGGAAGCAGCCAGAGTGCCATGGCCGCGGAATAGCCGAGGGCTACGCCCTTGGGTCCGTAAGGCAAGCCGACTAAATAGCCGGCAATTACGAGCGGCGCAATGACAAATGCGATCTTTAGGCTTCGATTCACCTTGCCGATGGCAAAGAGAAGCCATGAAAATGGATTGATCATCGCAAACATGAGGATTGTCGGCGCCAGGTAGCGGAAGATTGGAACCGCCTCCTGCCACTTTGCTCCCAGGAGAACGAAAATTACATCCTTGGCATAGATCGTGCTCACCAGCGTGATTGGAACTGTGAGCGCCAGCACGAGGGAATAACCTTTTAGAAAGTAGCTTTTCAGTTTCTGCGGATCGTCCTGAACTCGTGAAAGGGCCGAGAAGGCGACTTCGCCGACCGCTGAGTTGAGATTATCGGTCGGAACGTTGACAAGCTGGTATGCGCGGCCATAAAGACCGATCGCATCAGCGCCCCAGAATTTTCCCAGGAGAACTTTTTCAAGGTTATAGGCGATATAGACAACGATGCCGTTTAGGGTGACAGTTCCGCCAAAATGAACCATCGATTGGAGCCCGATTTTTCTTTGCGGTAAGCCAGGCAGCCAAGGGCCCGCCAGCCATGCACCGAGGGTCATGACGACGGGGTTTGCAACCACCATTGCAGCGAGCGCCCAGTAGCCAAATCCCGCCATGGCCAGCGCAATTGCTATTAAGGTGCTCGCCAAGATAGCGGTCACGTTGATGACAGAAAGCGTCGTAAAGCGCATCTGCCGCTGCAACATTGCGGAATGCTGGACTCCTGCTGCATTGAACACGAAGCTACAGGCAATAAGAACTGTGACCCAATAGAGTCGCGGCTCGTGGTAGAAGCCCACGATCACCGGTGCCAGCGCAGCAGTCGCAACAGACAATGCTGCCCCGACCCCGATATTCAGCCAGAAGAGCGTTGAGACCTGTTCGTCGGTAACGGTTGCGCGTTGGACTGTCGCGGTCGAGAGGCCAAAATCCCGGAAAAGATTTAGCACTCCAGTAAAGGCGGTGACCATCCCGACCAGGCCAAAGTCCCTGGGGCCGAGCAAGCGGGCCAGAATCATCAACGACCCGATGCGGAGCGTGAAATTTGCCGCCTGGGCAAGTACTCTCGCGAAACCGCCTCGAATCGTCTTTTCTTTTAAGTCTTCCATTCCGCTCCAGGTTATTCCGGGTCGATGCGCAGAAACAACGCGGCCCAGCGAAGCAGGCGGATGTCCCCATCGTCCATTCCTTGTAAATAGGGCGTGACTAAAGCACGATCTTGCGGCTGTAAAAGGCCTCAGCGTAGCCGCTTGAAGAATTGCACTCCATCCCGCGAAGACGCATCAACGACATGAATGTGCTTTCTTCGAACCATCTCTTGCTGCGTTGCGAGACGAAGGACTCGAGGATGTACTTCACTTTTCTATCGCAGAACTCTTGTTTAAGAGGCACAAAGACCGAAGGCTGTCCCAAGTCCCCGTCATACTTGGGAATTTCGTACTCGAAGATGCAATGATCCCGAAAAGTGTTCCAGGTCAGCTCGCCAATCAGCCGATGGTCCTGGTGAGCGTCGCGCCGGTTTTGTGTGAACACAATGTCGGGATTGCACCCCTTGAGCTCGTTCTCGAAAACGTCTTTGACTAAAGCGCCTTCAAATGGCATGAAGCCGTCGCGAAACGTTTTCACGGTCATGCTTTTGAGGTTGGAGCCGGCAAACAACGAAGCCGCATGTTCGGCTTCAGCTTTTCGAACTCCCGCCGCACTGAACACCGCCCAGTGGAATTCACACTGGTCAAATTGTTCCGCGAATCGAAGGAGTGTTCCCCCGCAACCAATTTCGATATCGTCGGAATGACAGCCAATGCAGAGAATCCGCAAAGGCTGCTCTCTCGGCTTATTTATATCGATGCGAATCATTTCTCGACTGTCCTCAGCCGAGCGCCATTGGAAGCCGGATCCTCTTGCATCCACACTTTCCAAGGCGCGGACCGATCATTCAGCTCATCCAGGCGGTGCTTATCCTTGAAAGTATCCATGCACTGCCAGAAGCCCGTGTACTTATAGGCAAGCAATGCTTTCTTTTCAATGACTCGCTGCAATGGTTCGCGGACGAGCTCCTCTCCATCTTTCATATAGCCGAAGATATCCTTTCGCATGATGAAGAATCCGCCATTAATCCAGATGTCGCTTTTGGTCAGCGGCTGGATCTCCGTGACCCGGCCCTCCGGTTCAGCGTAAACCAAATCGAAGCTGGCCGTGGGTTGGACAAGTAACAGCGATACCACCGCATCGCTTCGCTTGAATTCTGACATCATTGCGGGTAAGGGTACATCGCTCAGGCCGTCGCCATAATTCGCCAGGAAGACTTCCTCGCCCTTCAAATGCGGCTCAACAGCCTTGAGCCGCTGACCGATATTCGAATGTGCTCCCGTCTCGACGAAGGTAATTGTCCAATCATCAATATCGCGATTGAAGTGCTGGATCTCTCTTCCGCCCTTTGACCACACAAAATCGTTCGAGACGGACTCGTCATAGTTCAGAAAGTAATCCTTGATCACGTTGCCGCGATAACCAAGACAAATGATGAAGTCTTTGTGGCCGTGAAATGCATAGTATTTCATCAGATGCCAAAGGATAGGCCGATTCCCGATTTGGACCATGGGCTTGGGAATGTCGTCGGCATAGCCTCTCAGACGCATTCCTTCGCCACCGCAGAAGAGAACCACTTTCATCGAATTACCTCCATCTTCATTCGTTGCTGCTTCCGGCGCTTTCAATCCCGGAAACCGTGCGGGCACTCACGCAGCCGGCACGAGCGACGGCATTACAGAACGGTTACGGTTGGGATGGGCACGACGAACTTTCCGCCCCATTCCCGAATAAACTCCAGCTGACTCACGATCTCGTTCTTCAAGTTCCATGGAAGAATTAGAACGTAGTCTGGTTTCGCCTCACGGATGCGGTCTGGGTGGAAGATCGGAATCCGCGTTCCCGGCAGGTACCGGCCCTGCTTGTAAAGGCTGCGGTCCACTGTGAATTCGATGAGGTCCTTGCCGATTCCGCAATAATGGAGAAGAGTGGCGCTCTTTCCTGGAGCCCCATAGCCGGCTACTCGCTTTCCATCGCGAGCCGCTTTGATGAGAAACTCCACCAATGCGAATTTCGTGTCTCTCACCTGGATGGCGAACTGCTCATAACCGTCGATCTTGTCGAGGCCTGCATGGATCTCATCGTCCAGCACTTTCTTAACGTTCGGCGTCGGTTGATGCGCCGTGCTCGATTCCCGGCAGGCAAATATGCGCAGCGAACCACCGTGCGATTTCAATTCCTCAACGTCAAAGATGCGCAGCCCGTGCGCTTTCAGGATCTTGATCGTGCTGATCAGAGAAAAGTATGAGAAGTGTTCGTGATAAATGGTGTCGAACTCATTGAGCTCGATGAGCCGAAGCAGATGCGGGAACTCGAGGGTCAGTACCCCATCAGGCTTCAAAAGGAGTTGGAGGCCCTCAACGAAGTCATTTAGATCGGGCACCTGCGCCAGCACATTATTGCCCGCGATAAGGTCCGCCGCAGTTCCATCCGCCAGCAAGTCCCGCGCTGTCTGCACGCCGAAAAATCGAACCAAAGTGGGAACGCCTTTTTCGACGGCGGCTTTTGCCACGTTCGCGGCCGGCTCAATGCCGAGCACCGGAACTCCGCGCTTAACAAAGTACTGCAGGAGATAGCCGTCGTTACTGGCGACCTCAACAACAAAACTCTGCTTCCCGAGCCCGAACCGCGCCTGCATCTTGTCGCAATACTCTTCGCAATGCCGGAGCCATGAATCAGAGTAGGACGCGAAGTAGGCGTATTCCGTGAAGATATTCTCTGGAGTCTCATATTCCTCCAGCTGTACCAACCAACACTCCTGGCAGATGAAAACATGGAGTGGATAGTACATCTCTCCTGCGTTCAACTGCGCAGCCGAGGGATAGGTTTCGCAAAGCGGCGACATCCCAAGATCGATAAATGTACGCTCCAGAGCTGCCCCGCAAAAGCGGCAGGATTTGCGTACGCTTCCTTTGTCACTTTTTTCCAATGTCACTGTCGTTGTTGTCATTTGAATGGGATCCTTATTGAACGCTTATTGGCGCTTCGGTTTGGTTTGCAGTCCAGTGCAAGCCGGAGTCCAGCTTGTGCGTAGCCAGGAGCTTGCGGATTTCCTTGAGGCGCGTGTAGCGTCCCTCAGAGTGATCGGCTGCGGTGAGTCCGGCACTGCGGTAGGCCTCGTAGAGTTCTTGCGCCCCTTTGCGCGCGGTCCATTGCGGCCGGAAGGCGGGAACCAGCTTATTGATCTTGTCGAAGCTGACGCGATAACAACGCAAGTCCGGGCCGCCGCCTGGCGCGAATTCAATTTGGCACCCCGGAACAACTTCCGCGACGATCTGGGCAAGTTCGCGAACACGGAAATTTTCATCGTTACGGCCCACATTGAACGTTTGATTATGTACCACATCGCGAGGCGCATCGAGAACGGCAATGACGGCGCCGATGATATCGCGAATATGCACGATCGGGCGCCAAGGCGTGCCATCGCTCTTGATGGTGATCTTGCCGGTTGTCAATGCCGAGGCAACCAGATCGTTAAGAACGATATCGAGGCGAAGCCGCGGAGACGCGCCGTAGGCTGTGGCGTTGCGCATATATGTCGGAGTGAATTTGTCATCCGCCAGGAGTGCTACGTCCCGTTCGACAAACACCTTCGACTCCCCATATGGAGTTACAGGGTTCAGGTCGGAAGTCTCGTCCAGAAAGTCGTCGCCGGCAGCTCCATAGGTACTGCACGAAGATGCAAAGACAAAGCGCTGCACGCCGGCCTGCTTGGCAAGCCTGGCAAGATTCACTGCGGCGAGGTGATTGATGTCGTAAGTAAGCTGAGGGTCGATGTTTCCGATCGGATCATTTGAAAGAGCCGCCAGGTGAACGACCGCATCCATTCCTTTCAGATCCGCACCTACGAGATCGCGCAAATCCTTGCGAATCTCTGGAATCTCGGGCGCGGGGGCGCCGAAATCGCAATTCGCATAGAGATCGGTATCGAGCCCCACAACCTCGTGGCCGGCTTGCTGCAAAAGCGGGCCCGCGACCGAACCGATATAGCCCTTATGGCCTGTCAACAAGACTCTCATTTCATGCTCCTCTTTCTATGATCATTTCGCTTTAATTCGATCGAATGCAATGGCCCTAACGTGTAACGTCTTCAAGCAGTCCTGATTCAAGAAGCACATCAGCAGCTTCTCGAATAGCGGTGAATGTCAACCCTGAGCGGCCGGCAATGTCGAGCAGGGAATTCTCCCCATCGGACAAATTGAGCACCCAAAGCCGCGCATTGATTTCTACCCCAATCGACTCGCCCCCGGTGGATCGATAGAGATTTCGCTTGCCGAGCTGCGGCTCGCAGAAGGGGCTCAGATTGCGATAGCGCCGATTCTTCTCAAGGATCTCGGCAATTCCAGCGCAGACGCGGAGCGAGTCCTCGAGCTGCGCGGGTTGAATGAAGCTGAGGTTGTCGGCCGAGGTGTGATATTCGGCGAAGGTTCCCCACACACTCCGCATCAGGCAGCCAACCGGAAGATTGAATCCGGGCGATCCATACTGCCGCTCATCGTATCCATAGGGCGTGAACTCAAGGATTTGGGAGTCTACGCCGGAGTGCTTCAAGACGTGAGCAGCGGCGCGGTCGATCTCCGCATCGCCTTGCCTGCTCTTCTTATAGTGAAAAGACCCTGAGTCGCCGATCCCAGCCAAAACCAGACCGTGACGGATGTCTATGGCGTGCTCACGGTTTCGCGCCAGCCAGGTGATGGCTCCAATGGTTCCAGGAGCGAAGATGAATCGCCACGAATAATGCCGCTCCTGCTCTTTCAAGAAAGCCGCCAGAGCCGTCGCAACAACGATGCTGGAGAGGTTGTCATTCGCAAGCGAAGGGTGGCAGGCATGGCACGAAACAACCACCTCTTCCTTAACTCGGCCTGGTAAGTACGCCTCTCCATAGGTCAGGCTCCCGTCTTCCAGAGAAGAGTCAATGCAAACTTCGTATTCTCCGTCTTTGAGCGCGTCGAATTGGTTCTGCGTCAGGCAAAATCCCCAATCCGGCTTGTAGTACGTCGTTCGGTAGGGGATCCAGTCCGGATGTTCGGGGATCGTGTGCAGGTGCGGTCGCAGCTCGTCGAGCGAAAAAGTTCCGGAGACGGGGACGCTGTAATTGACGGCGTGAAGATTGTGTTTCTGGAAATCAATGACCCGGATTCCGCGCGCATCTTTGACATAGGCGTCGCGAATGTTCCACTCTTTCGGCACTGTCCAATCAAAGACGGCTGTTCCGGAAGGAACTTCAGTGATGGTGAGCGGGATTCTCTCTTGAATCATCGCCAGAGTTTGCCGAAGCCCGTTACCCGTGATGCTTCGGCAGATCGGGTACAGCTCGGATGCGAAACTATGCATCTCCAGTCCCGCATGTTGCAGGTCTCTTCCGCAAAACTCCTTAAGCAATCCTGGCATCATTGAAAGTCCGGCAATGTTCTGTCGCGCTCGGAGATGACTGCCACCTTCTCCGGCCATTCGATTCCAAACGCCGGGTCATCCCAGCGCACTCCATGTGCAGCCTCCGGGTGGTAATACTCAGACATTTGGTAGAAGACCTCTGTGTCGTCGGCAAGCGTTAGAAATCCGTGCGCACAACCGTCAGGAATGTAGACCATGTTCCGGTTTTCCGAGGAGAGCGTAACCGCAACCCACTGCTTGAATGTTGGCGATTCCGCGCGAAGGTCAAGAATCACATCGCAGATTGCTCCCCGCGTGCAGCGCACGAGCTTCACTTCGGCAAACGGTGCGGCTTGATAATGCATGCCCCGCAAAGTTCCTCTCCGTTCGTTGTAGGAAATGCTGCACTGCACAAGACGGGAGTCCAACCCGGCCTCTTCGAATTCTGTTCGGCACCACGAGCGCGCGAAGAAGCCGCGCTCATCGGTTTTCCGGTCCAGTTGAACTTCGATGACTCCTCCGATTTTGGTTTTCTGAAAGAACATAGGCGAACGCGATCTAGGCAACGGTTTCAGCCGGTGAATGCTGTACCCGGAGCCACTGTTCAAAAACCACAATGCTGAAGAGAATCTTGTGATAGTCACTTTGCCCGGACTGATGACGGTGAAACATTCGCTGCACCGCGGAGGGACGAAGATAGCGATAGATTAATGACTCCGGATCCATCAGGATATCCGTCATCTGCGTGCTCATCGCGCCGCGGAACCAATCGTCCACAACGTTCACTCCGAATCCCCGCTTCTTCCTCTTCAGGATTTCGGGCGGAAGGAGTTCCCTGCACACCTGGCGATGTGCCCATTTTTGGCCCAGATTACGGACCTTAAAGCTCGAGGGCAGCCGTTCGACATACTCGACAATCTCCTTATCGAGATAGGGAACCCTGACCTCAAGGCTGTGGGCCATGGAAAGTTTATCCCCGAACATCAAAAGCTCATCGGGAAGAGTCGACCGCATCTCCAGGAACTGAAATCCACCAAGCTCATCCATCTTGCCCGAGAGCGCCAGAAGATCGTTCCACGATTCGATCAACGCGCCGCCGGCATCTCGATCCAGCTGCCCATCCTCGAAAAGGCCTTCGATCTCTGCTCCCGGGAGCAGGGAGAGGACCTGCTGGTAACGCTCTGTCCGATCCCCTACATTCAGCGAATGGAGAGCTCTCTTCAGTGTCTCGTTACGGGGCAACGCGCGAATAGCTTCCTCCACGGGGAATCGCATCCATCCGGGAACCGATGCCCAGGAAGAGCCATACCGCACCCCGAGATGGCGCTTGTAGCCGCCGAACAATTCATCGGGCCCCTGACCGATCAGCGCGACCTTCACGTCCTCGCGAGCGCGCTGGCATACGAAGTACATGGGGACGACGGATGAAGAAGCGATGGGCTCTTCAACGGACGCGACGATCTTGGGCAGCGCTTGCTCAAATGCTTTCCTGTCGAGCAGCACCTCTGTATGCTGCGACGAAAACTGTGCCGCAGTTTTTTTCGCGTCGGCCAGTTCGTCGTCAGCGAAGCCGGTCCCGTATCCGACGGTGTAGGTTCTCCAGGATGAGCCGTACAAATTCATGAGTGCCAGCAGCAGCCCGGAGTCGACGCCACCGCTCAGCAAGAGTCCAACCGGCACGTCGCTCAGCAAGTGCCGCTTCATCGCCTGCCGGTAAAGCTCTGCTAACTCTTCCCGCACCTCGTCTTTGCTCTTGGACGGAGAAAACGGCGTGGGCTGGAAGTTATACCACTGACGCACACGTGCTGTTCCCTTCTCGCACACCAGCATGCTACCGGGAGCAAGCTTGTTTATTCCTCGATATATCGTGTGGGGAGAGGGTGTAAATCGGTATCTCAAAAAGAGATTCAACGAGTTAGGATCCGGCTCGGGTTGCTCGTTCATCCCGGCCAGAACAGCACGAATCTCCGAACCGAAGTAGAGGCGCGACTCAGTCAGCTTGTAGTAGATGAGCTTGATTCCGAATGGGTCTCGGGCGAGTACCAGCCGCTGCTCCCTCGCGTCCCAAATCGCCAAGCCAAACATCCCGTTCAGATGGTTGAAGACATCATCGCCCCATTGCTTGTACCCGTGAAGAATGACTTCTGTATCCGATCGCGTGCGGAAGACGTGCCCGTGCGACTCAAGTTCGCGTTTCAGCTCGGGAAAGTTGTAAATTTCCCCGTTGAAAATGATCCAGACGGACTCCTCGGCATCGGACATGGGCTGGTGGCCACCAGCCAGATCGATGATCGACAGGCGCCGGAATCCCAACCCCAGGGGACCGTTGATGAAGTATCCCTTATCATCCGGTCCGCGGTGCGCGATGCTGTCCGCCATCCGCTCGATTCCGGAACGCAGCACCGGGGCGCCATCAGCAAAATTGTATTGACCACAAATTCCACACATATCGATTTGCTCTCGTCTTTTCCCTAACTAATTCTTCGCTGCTTGCGGATTCCTGCTCACGAGGAAACACAGGCTCCTGAACATTTGCGATTGCGCCCAGCGGTGCATTGGGGTGTTATCCCAACCCAGGTATAGCTTTCTGGCCCTGAATGACCCATCCGACTTCTGCCATGCCTCGAAGTTACTCAAGCGGCTCAGCGTGTTATCAAGTTCAGGAAATCGCCCGCTGAGCAGAACGCAGAGATTGAGACACTCAGCGTAATCGTAAAGTTCGTTCTTATAGACAGTGAGTCGAGGCCGCTTTGAGAAGGGTTTTGGTTCCCCGTTCTCATCGAACAGATTCGCCAGGTAGTAACCGATCCCGCGCTCAATCGCTGCTGTGCAGAGGGAATTTCCAGTAAGGACTTCGATCTTTGCCAGCGCTTTGAGCACAAAGCAGGTATGAAAGTGATCGACAAAGTCTCTCGCTCCGTCGACCGAGTAGTACCAGGAGCCGTTGCTGTTCTGCGATTCGACTACGAACCGGAGATTTTTCTCAGCGGTCTGCAAATAGTCATCTCGAGAGAAGTCCAATCCCGCTTTCGTCAAAAGGAATGCTCTGTATGCGCTTGCGTTGATGACCCCACAGGGGTCGTCCTTCGCCGGTGAGTATGCGCAGCTTGCAGCATCAACCGAGGTCGGGTTGTCGCGATAGTCGTGGAATGCATGTTCGGCAATGGACTGCATAATATCCCGCCACTGAGCCAGCCCATCAATCCCGTACACCTCGCTGAAGGCCTCGTACATATACGGAACCGATGTGATGAATGGGGTTCCCGCCTTAAAGGTTCCAGTCCGGGTCACCCAATCGAATGGATATCCCCAGCAGTAGTGTTCAAAGCCGCGCGTGCGCGTCTCTTTCAGGACTTCAAGAAAGTGAACGGCGCGCTCATAGTGGCGATCATCGTTATACGCCTTGGCCAGCATCGCGAATCCCATCGCGTAGTGGGCGTCTGCGATCGGAAATCTCTGCTTCCCTGCAAACAGACGTCGCGCCGACGGAAGAAAGGCCTCACTCGCGATCATTGGAGCGACCGCGAGCGTTCCCAGGAGGCGACTGCGGTAATAGAGTGCCTTGGCGGCGCGCCCGACGGGCCCAGCGAAGTAAGACTGATGGTCCCAGGAAGTTTCTCCATACCGATCCAGCCAGTCGGTGAACCGCTGGAGATCCTTCCGGATTTTCGCTGTATCGATCTGTATGGTTGCCAATTCGGGCGTGGCTAACATTTGTTCCCCAGTATGTTGCGTGAGCCTGTGAAGTTATGAGGCGGCGATAGAAGCAGGTCAAAACGGCTGAAACGAATGAACGAACTCTTCAAAACGGTCTGCGTTCTCCAAGCCCTGCGGATTGAACAGGCATTTGAGTCGCGCTCGGTCCATTTTGGTTCGCGTGCCTTACTCGTTGGGTCGCGGCTCGAAGCGGCGGTACCGCTTGAATGTGATGAGCGATCCGAGGATGGACCGTAACTTATGCATCTCTTCCTGGCGATGGAATTTAATCAACTCGCGCGATATCGGCCGTTTCTGTCGGGTCACGACAGCCCATAGATAACCTGAGCCGAGAGCCATGCCGTTCAGGAGATAAGGCCGCTTTGTCAGTCGATAGCTAACTCGAAACAGTTCCCATAACGGATGGTTGCCGAGATAATAGTCCTTCTCGCCATACGAGAAGCTCGAAGCAAGCGGATTGCGCTCGGCCGTCCCAAGTTTGCGATAGTGAAAGAGCGACTTCTCGCAAAACGCGCGCGTCTTCCAGCCCAGCATTCTCGCGGTCGTGACCGCAATCCAATCGATCCCTCCGGCCTTATTCGGAAGATACCCTCCGATCTGATCGAAGCACTCGCGGCGAAACATCTGGGCCGCGCCGGCGACGTGGTTCTGCCCCTCCATGCTGTCCTTGCCGGAGCTGTAGCCTTCTTCCATGAAGATCGTTCCGGCCACGCCGAGCCTTGAATCCTCACTCATCTTATCCAATAGGAACTCGAAGTAATCGGGCTCAAAGGATACATCGGCGTCCAGATTCCCGATGACCTGATAATCGAGGTTCTTTACTGTATCCCATCCGGCGTTGAATGCATTCACCTTCGCCGCAAAATGGCGTTCCTTACGAACCGGCAAATCGACGAGTTTGATCCACGGATTGTCAGCAAGGTACGACCGAACAATCTCTGACGTGTTGTCCGTCGAGCCATCGTTTACGATTACCCATCGTAACGGCAAAACTGTCTGCTTGATCACGGACTGAATTGTCTTTTCGATGAGCGCCGACTCATTTCGGGCAGGGCTTATCAATATATATGTCAAGTTGCTCTCGTTCATGGGTTGACCTCAGACCGGCGTCGACCGCCAGGCTCCAGTTAAGATGTCCGGCCTTGGAGCGTTGCCGGGAGTGCTCCACGGTAAATCTCGCCTCGGTGCTCTGAGAGAGCCTTGTCGTATGTTGCCTCGGGCTCATAGACCACTACCTGGCCTCCGCGATTCGAAAAGGCGAACGGGACGCAGAGCAGACTGCTCAGTTTCGCCTGCAACATCTCGCGCCGTTCCGGCGGGACATAGAAGAGCATGAAGCCTCCACCCCCCGCGCCAAGAAGTTTGCCGCCAAGCGCCCCAGCTTGCAAACCCGCCTCATAGATTTCGTCGATCCTTGAGTTGGTGATCTTGCTGGTCAGACCCCTTTTTATTTGCCAGCCCTCGTGCAGGAGCCTGCCGAAATCATCCATCGACCGATTTTCATCGGACAGAATCTTCTCCGCTTCTTCCACGAGTTCCATCATTGCGGTGAGTTCGCGCTGCTTGCTCGGCGTCACTTTGACCTGTTCTTGCGCGATTTCTGATGCGGTGCGTGAGAAGCCCGTGAAATACAGCGCCAGGTGGTCCTGTAATTGGTCAAGCCGGCCCATCGGGGCCACCACCCGCTTCACCTCGACGCCGTCGCCCGGACCGAAATCGATGCGATTAAAGCCACCGTACGCCACGCTTACCTGATCCTGGGATCCGACCGTCTCGCGCAGCAAATCCCGTTCGACGTGGATGGCCTCGGCCGCAATATTCCGCTTGTCGCGCATCTGGTTCTTGAGCGCATAAAGCGCCAGCAGAAGCCCCACTGTAAATGCAGAACTGGTCCCAAGTCCGGTGCGAGCGGGCAAATCGGCGACGTGGTGAATTTCCACCCCATCCTCAATCCCCAGGTAGTTCAAACAAGCGCGTACCGAAGGGTGCTCGATCGCTCCATTCGATTGCACGTTTTCCACTTTCGAGTACGAGATTCGGCTGTGGTATTCGAAAAACGGAGGCAAGCGCCGGCAGGTGATATAGCAGCTCTTGTCGATCGTGGTCGAGAGGACAGCTCCCCCGTGCTCCCGGTACCACAATGGATAGTCAGTTCCGCCGCCGAAAAAGGAGATTCGAAGAGGCGTGCTTGTGATGATCATCAGTACTTCCTTGCTTTGCGACGTGAAGGTTGCGCGCGTTGGATACGATCGGCGGTGTGCGACGCTCATAAAGTCTGCGGTTTGCAACCGCAGCCATGATAAGGCCGCGATCTTACAAAACCGCTTCCCAGTGTTTCAACATCGACGACAGCGTGTCGTCGAGAGAGAACTCAGGTGTCCAGCCTGTATCTCGGCGGAAGTTTCTTGTGCTGCCAAAAATAACCCGTTCATCGGAAGGGCGCATCAGGCGATCGACTGGCCGTATCTCCGCTTTAACACCTGACAACCGAAGCGCGGTTCGCAACAACGTATCGATTCGATTCGTCGATGAGGCGCAAAGGTTATAGGATTGGCCGGGCTTTCCCTTCATGGCAGCAAGGTAGAACCCGCGGACGGCGTCGCGCACATCAAGGAAGGCGCGTCGAGGCTTCAGGTTTCCAACTTCAACACACGGCGCCTGCTTGCCCATCTTGATGCGAGCGATTTGACGCACAAAGTCCGAAGGCGCGTCGTTTACTTTTCCCGGACCGGTTGTATTAAACAAGCGAATATTCACCGCCCGAATTCCGTAGTCGAGAAAATACTCGCGGGCGAGCAAATCGAGCACCACCTTGCTGATTCCGTAAGGATGCAGCGGCCGTAGGTGCTGCTCTTCCGTAACAGGTATCTGAGCGGGCGGGACATTTCCGTACTCCGCGCTGGAGCAGGCCGAGACGACAACGGGCGGGCGCGCCATGTAACGCACGGTCTCAAAAAGATACAGCGAGCCCATGATGTTCGATTCGAAAGTCCCAACCGGATCAGCCCAGGACAACGTGGGCAGGCTCTGGGCACCGAGATGAAACACATGCGTCGGGCTGAAGCGGGTCAAGACCTGCTTCACGCGCTTTTGATCGCGCAAATCGCAGTGGAAGGTGCGAATGTGTTTACGTTGCCAAGGTGACAAACCATCATCCCGGAGGACTCCTCCGGCAACTTCCCACCCTTTGGAGTGAAGAAACCGCACAAGGTGCGATCCGATAAACCCTTCGGATCCGGTTACAAAGGCTCTTTTGGTTTTTGACATTGAGATTCGGTTCAAGATTCCTGCCATCGGCGATCACTGCGTCGCTCGTGAATTCCGCCGGGGTGCGGTTAATCGATGCTTAAAACTTCCCGTGTCATTGTCGCTGCGTAGTTACAGCTATTTTACGCCAAATTGTTTGTCGGTGATCTATTGGGGTGTGCCACCACTCGGCTCTGGAACAGCTTCAATCGGCGATAGTCCATCGACCCGCCGGTAGATTTCCATGGTCATACGCGCCACCGTAGTCCACGAGTGCTCGCGAGCAGCCCGTTCACGAATCTCTTTTCTGTGTCTGTCCAGCTCCGCATAAAGGTCGCTGCGAAAATATTTCTCGATTGCGCCGGCAAGTTCTGCGTCGCTTTCACGCTCAAAGGTGAAACCGTTCTGCCCTTCGAGCACGGATTCCTTCAAAGATCCGGCGTCCGAGGCTAGCACGGGCAAGCCAAAGCTCTTGGCCAGAATGAGCACCCCGCTCTGGTAAATCTCGCGGTAGGGCAGTACCAGCGCATCCGCAGCCTTAAAGTAGATTTCAGTCTCCGCGTCGGGAATGAACTCCGCCCTCAGGAGGATTTGTCCGGTCCGCAACTCATTCTGAATGTCATCGCGAATGGCTTGCCAATAATCCTCGCATTGGTCGGGCCTGCCGGCGATTACGAGCCGAAGTCCCGTGACAGAAACGAGCGCCTTTCGAAACCCCGCGATCAGATACTCGAGACCCTTATAAGGAGTGATCCGGCCAAAAAACAGAATTGCCTTGTCGCCGGTTCCCAGGCCGAGGCGCTGCTTTGCGTCGGGCACGCTAAGGTTGGTCTGTGGCGCGGCATTGTTGATGCCGAAGGGAATCACTGTGATTTTCGATCCGCGCACTCCGAATTCCTCGGCCAGCTCGGCGCGCATGCTTTCGGTGTGCACAAACAGGTGATCTGCCAATCCGTATTGCATGCGAAGCGTCGCCCGGTTCAGCAGACTGTCGCTCTTGTCTCGGCGGCCGGCATTGACGTTATGCAGCGTCATCACGATGCGCTTCCGCAGTAACTTGTAATACAGCATCAGAAGCGTCCGGTCGAAATACTCGAACTTGTTGTTCCACAAGATATGAAGGACAGGTGCGCGCGAGATGAATGCGTATCGAATGAGCTTGCAGTAATAGGCAATAACACGGGTAACCTTTGTTACTAAGTTGGCTGCCGCATTCTGATCGCCACGGAGATTCAGAAGATTTATCCCGGCCTTGCTCCGTAAAAATGGTACGTCGAGTTCATCCCCGGTGATGAGGTCGATCGTCAATCCCTCGTCAGCCAATGCGGTAGCCAGGCCGAAGGCATACGGCTGGTCTTTGCCGGCCGTGAGCAGTGCAACCGCGGGCGGTCGAGACCCACGCCCCTCTGCCGTGCGCTCGAACTTTTCCGGCATGGCATCGCGGAGAATCGTTTCGGAGCTAACTTTCATGCTGAATCCGGAGCATTGCCTTGTCGTATTGCCTCATAGCGGAAGACTTCAGTTGAGGAAGGAAAATCTGAGCACGTTTAGCGGCCTTCCACCCCAAGATCGGTTGAATCCAGGCATATTTCCAGCGAAGTTGCGGCTCCTTCAATGAACCGTGAAGTTCCGTCGCCAGCTCCTGCATCGAGCGGACTAAGTCCGGCCGCTCCGGATAGAAGCTTCCATAATACTTCTGCAGATAAGTAAGGCACGCCTGCCGAGTACGCTCGCTATCTTCAAGCGAGCGCAGATACTGGAGGTGCAGCTTGATCGAAGCAAACAATGCGTCTTGTTTTCTCACAGATGTGCCGACGAAGCTCAGGCGGCTTGACGGAGTAAGTCGATAAAGAACGCCGCAATCCGCAACGAACCGAGTTCCCGTGGAGGCCAGGAGAACCCGGCAGAAGTACTCGCCGTCGTCGTCGCTTAGAAGCTGTGTGTTCCACGGCCCCGCAGCCTCAGCTAACACCCGACTCGTCAGCCATGTCGCGGTTTGCATATGGAAGTTCTCCCCCATCTTCCTCAGCAGCCACTCCACCGGAGTCAGGTCCTGGCACAATGGCGTTTGAACAAACTTCCGTGATCGGGTCCGGTAGTAAAAATGCGCCCATGATGAGGACAGAAGCGTGCGTTGCTGATCCCCGTCTTGAAGAGCAGCGAGCTGGCACTCGATCTTATTCGGTGTCAGAAGGTCATCTGCATCGAGCCACTGAATGAAATCTCCCTGGCAGAGCTTATAAGCATGGTTGCGGGTGGCCGCGGCGCCTTCATTCTCCTTCACCACGACTTTCACTTCATTCGAGGCGAGGCTGCGAGCAACCTCCGCGGTGTTATCCCGAGAACCGTCGTCGACGACGATGATCTCCTTCCGCGGCCAGGTCTGCTGAAGCGCCGACCGGATGGAGTCCGCAACCCAGGCTCCAGCGTTATATGCGGGGATCAGAATCGAAACGAGGGGTTTCATGAGTAGCTCATGTTTTCGAATGTGATTGATATCACCAAGCTCAAAGTGGGGTGTAAAAATTACAACTGACTGCAAGGAATGAGGATGGGGAAATTACCGTTCTGTGTAAGAAATTACGTAAGTAACACTTGATGGATTACGAATTGCTTTTCAGGTTACCTCGTGATCTAATCTCTTTGTTTACGCCCGCTTGCCCACGACTTTTTGTAGGCCTGTTCCCGGCGGCACTCTATCTTGTTTGCGAATAGGAACACTTA
>Ga0265313_10001860_pt1 | contig 19216 bp, 14 predicted proteins | sample 4123metaG_FD_203122 | JGI IMG/M metagenome (GOLD analysis project Ga0265313, IMG submission 203122) | Rhizosphere microbial communities from Carex aquatilis grown in University of Washington, Seatle, WA, United States - 4-1-23 metaG | ecosystem: Host-associated > Plants > Roots > Rhizosphere >...
GTCGAGGATCACGTAGGCGCAAATCGCCGAAAAGCTCAGCGTCACAGCGCAGCCCAGCGCGATCAGGCGCTTGATGGGGGCTTTCTTGAGAGCCTGAACGTGCATCGCAAATGATTGTATCCGTCGGAATCGCCCGCACGTGCGATCCGTTCGTAACGGTCGATCATTGCCATCAACTACGCATGTTTCGCGCGTTTATCGGTTCCAAATTAAGATTACGGTCATCTTGTCTTGCTGTCCGCATGATGGCCCGGTGATACCGTTTGCCTGCTCGAGACCGTCTTTCCTAATTACCGCTGAATGTGTCGCCGCGTTCTGCAATTGCGATCGTCCAGACAATCACCATATCAAGACAGGTTCACCGCACGCCGGGACATCTGTCTGACCTCGGTCTGCGATGGGAAGTGCCGCGGCTTCGGAGCCGCGGCCTTTTCACGGTGCATGGAAAGACATTCAGTGATGGCGTGGGCTTCAAGTTTTAATCCGAAATCCGACGCTAAACCGTCACCGACCGGCGTGACTTGCGTCCGGTGTGGAACCGTCATCGCCGTGAAGGCGTCCAAAGACCTTGCCGCTGATTTTTCAGTGGCGTGTCCGAAGTGTGCGCACCGCGATTTCTATTCGGCCCATTCGCTTCGGCCGCTCGACGCGGCATAACGCCGCCTCAGTGGGCTGCGTTAGAACTCCACGTCGAGCTCGACGACCTCGTCGGGCTCGGCCTTGGCGCCTTCGATCCATTCCTTCATGTGCGGCAGCGCCATGATGTCGGTGCAATAGGCGGCACAATCGGAGTCGAGCTTCACGTCATAGGTCAGGAAGCGCGTCACTACCGGCGCGAACATGGCGTCGGCCATGCACGGCTTGTCGCCGAACAAAAATGGACCTTTGCTGGTGGCGAGGCATTCTCGCCAGATGCTGACGATGCGGTCGATGTCGGCCTGCGCCCCGGCCCAGACCTTGAAGCCTGGATGGTGCGCCTTGAGATTCATCGGCAGCGCCGAACGCATATTGGAAAAGCCCGAATGCATCTCGCCGGAGATCGAGCGGCAGTGTGCGCGCGCGGCGCGCGTCTTCGGGATCAGGCCGGCCTCAGGCAAAATCTCGTGCAGGTATTCTGCGATCGCCAGCGTGTCCCAGATCTTGATGCCTTCATGCGTGAGGCAAGGCACCAGGAAGGATGGCGACAGCAGCAAGAGCTCGGCGCGGGTCGAGGGATCGTCGCTTGCCGCGCTGACCTCCTCGAAAGGGAGACCGGCCATCTTGCAAAGCAGCCAGCCGCGCAGCGACCAGGAACCGTAGTTCTTGCTGGCGATGGTGAGGGTAGTCGAGTCGCGGGCAACCGTGGCCATCAGACGAAGGTGTCCTTTTGCGTCGTAGCCCGGCAAATCGAAGCTTAGACGAAAGTTCTGCCGGATCAATACTTTCCCGTCGTGCACCGGGAATGCAAGTTCCCGGCCGTTTTGCCTTGTCCCCAGCCGGACTTGCTCAGAATATTATCTCGCACTGCAACATGAAATGCACTAGCGTCCACCGGGGCAAGGACAATTTGGGGCATTGATGCTGTATCAGGCTTATCAGGCGCAGGCCGACATCATGGGGCCTGTGCGGGCCTTCGCCAAACTTGCGGCGAAGAACGGCGGTGAGCGCCTCAATGGCGCCGCGCGGCCGTCGCCGCTATCCAACCTGACCGCAGCCTACGAACTGATCGCGCGTGCGGGGCTCACCCACACTCGCCCGGACTACGACATTGCCAGCGTCATGGTCGGCAACCGCGAGGTGGCGGTAACCGAGGAAGCCGCCGACGTCACGCCGTTCGGCACGCTGCTGCATTTCAAGAAGGACATCGACCAGGCGCAACCGCGGGTCATGCTGGTGGCGCCGCTGTCCGGCCATTTCGCCACGCTGCTGCGCGCGACGTTGCGCACGCTGCTCGTCGAGCACGACGTCTACATCACCGACTGGCACAACGCGCGCGACGTTCCCGTCGCCGACGGCCGCTTCGGCTTCGACGAATATGTCGGCCACATGATCCGCTTCCTCGAGAAGATCGGTCCGGGCGCGCACATGATCGCGGTGTGCCAGCCATGCGTCGCCGCGCTGGTGGCGGCGAGCGTGATGGCGCAGCGCGAGAATCCGGCTGCGCCGCGCTCGATGACGCTGATGGCCGGTCCGATCGACTGCCGCGTCAACCCGACCAAGGTCAACGAGCTTGCCAGGGGCAAGCCGATCGAGTGGTTCGAGAAGAACCTGATCGCCACCGTGCCGCATCGCTATGGCGGCGGCGGCCGCAAGGTCTATCCGGGCTTCGTGCAGCTCGCGGCCTTCATGAGCATGAACATGGAGCGCCATCTCAAGGCGCACCGCGAGCTCTACGAGAACCTGGCAAAAGGCGAGGACGCCAAGGCGGCGCAGACCAAGGCGTTCTACGACGAATATTTCGCCGTGCTCGATCTGACCGCTGAATTCTATATTGAGACGGTGAAGCTGGTGTTCCAGGATTACGCGCTGCCGCTCGGCCTGCTCACCTACGAGAACCAGAAGGTCGATCCGTCGGCAATCAGACGCACGATGCTGTTCACCGTCGAGGGCGAGAAGGACGACATCTGCGCGGTCGGGCAGACGCTCGCCGCGCACGATCTGTGTTCAAGCCTGCGGCCATATCGCAAGCGCCATCACATGCAGGCCGGCGTCGGCCACTACGGCGTGTTCGCCGGCCGCACCTGGCAGAACCAGATTTATCCGATGGTGAAGAACGTCATTTTGCAGAGCGATTGACGTCGCGTCTTCGCGTCGAGCAGACAAACAAAACAAAGCCCGCCGGCGAAAACCGGCGGGCTTTGTTGTTTTCGTTTCTTAGGCCACGCCCAGCAGCATCAGAACAATGATGAGACCGACGGGCAGGCCCAGTAACCACAGTAGGATTGGCATAGCTCGCTCCTTGTTTGCTGTCTTACTCGGCCGGCGCCATGTCGACTCGCGCGCGGCTGCGCTCGGCGTCAGTCAGGTACCACTCACGGTTCCGCAGATTGCCGCCCTCGATGGCCGCGAGGCTGGCTGACAGCGCGCCGGCAAGCATCGAGACCACCAGCCACAAGGCGAAGGCCGCGGTTGATTTGCGCGCGGTATCGGCCGCCGACTTCATCTCGGTAATGTTCTGGTTGACCTCTTGCTCGGCCTGCTGCTGCGAAATGCCCTTGCGGGCGGCGACGATGCTGGCGAGGTAGGATTTATCGGCATCCGAAACATTTCCGCCTTTCACCATGGCGGGAGCGAGGATGCGGCTGATGGAGGCGCGTTCGACGCCGACAGGCTGGTTCTGCGCAGCGGAGGTCTGGCCACCTTGAAGCGGGGCAGGCGTTTGACTTTCGGCCGCCGGGTTTGTTGTGGCGGAGGCGCCGTTGGCGGTCTGGTTAGGCTGCGACGGGTTGGTTCGCAGTAATTTGTCGACGTAGATGTCGCTTGTCGGGCCTTGCGCAGCCATCCCGGCCGCCGGCGCGAGACCGGCGCTCGCACCGGCGAGGATGTGCGTCGCCACGCCGCCGAGAATGGTGGCGCCGGCAACGGTGGCAAGCGCCCACACCAGAAAGCCGTGCGCGGAATCGCGGAAATAGCGCTCGTGCTCGTGCACTGTCTGCCAACGCGAGCGCAGGCGTCCGGCAAGATAGCCGCCGATGGTTGAGGACAGCATCGCAACGACGATGAGATACAGGCCAGCGGAGATCGTGAAGGCGGTGGTCGACAGGCCGCTATCGCTCCATGGCGAGACCACCGAAAAACCGAGGCCGATCCCCAAGGCAAACAAGAGAAGTGTGATGGCGAGCGATGCGGTGCTCCCCGCCAAAATTGCCCGCACGCTCACCGCGGAATTGTTGTCATCGCTGCGTAACGTCCCGGTTTCCGAAATCATGGTGCCCAGCCTCGAGTGTCCTGAGGCGAATTGATTTCCGCCCCTCAGCGCCATAACCCGTGCGGGAACAGTTGGTTCCGACACGTGCGCTCGGAGAGAAAGACCTAGGCGTCGACGAACGTGTGGCTGGAACAATCATCACCGCTTGCGACTTGTCGGCTGCCAACAGAGGAGGCGGTCATGGGCTTTGGACGAGGTGCGCTGTTGTGGTTGCTGGGTGTCCCGTTGCCGATCGTGCTGCTACTTGCGCTCTTCATGCATCACTGACGCCGCTGCGCGCGTGCATCGCCGCGCGCCAGGCAAACACGAGCGCGGGGCCGAGCGTGGTGCCCGGACCGGGATAGCTGCCGCCCATCACCGAGGCCATGTCGTTGCCGCAGGCGTAGAGGCCGCGGATCGGTGCGCCATCGCTCCCAAGCACACGCGCGTCGGCGTCGGTCGAAAGGCCAGTGCTGACCGCGATGTCGGCCGGCCAGACCGCGACAGCGTAGAACGGCGCGACGGCGAGGGGACCGATGCACGGATTAGGCTTGTGCGCGGCATCGCCGTTAAAGCGGTTGAGTTCGGTCTCGCCCTTGGCGAAATCGACGTCGATGCCGGTTTCAGCGAAGCGATTATGGCGCACGACGGTCGCGCGCAGTTGCGTGGCGTCGACCCTCATGTTCGCTGCGAGCGCGTCGAGCGTTTCGGCGCGGACGAGATAGCCGTCGTCCTCGAACTTTCCGAGATTGCCGTGGCCCGGATAGATGGCGCCGAGGCCGTACGTCTTGATGAACGGCGCGTCGCAGATGAGCCAGGCCGGGATGCTCGGCACATCCTTGTGGCTCTCGAACATCGCCAGCACGAAGTCATGGTAGGAGACGGCCTCGTTGACGAAGCGCCGGCCGGCCGAATTGACCGCGATCAGGCCCGGCTTGGCGCGATCGAACATGAAATGCGGATAGAGGCCCTTGCTGCCGTCGGCGCGCGTGGTGACGGACGCCGGCGTCCATAGTCCGCTGCTGCTTTTGTCCGGCGCGGTGGCGGCGCCGAGGCGGCGGCCGATCTCGACGCCGTCGCCCTGGTTGCCCTCGAAGCTCATCGAATGTTGCGGTACCGGGGCGGCCATGAATTTCTCGCGCAGCGCCTTGTTGTGGGCATAGCCGCCGGTCGCCAGCACGACGCCCTTGCGTGTCTTGACCGTGATCTCGTTGTCGGCGACGCGCAGCCGCGCGCCGGTGACGCCGTCCTTGCCGCCAAGGATGTCGACGATCGCGGCATCGAACAAGATCGGTACCTTGCACTTGCGCAGGCTCATGAACAGCCGCGCGACCAGCGCGTTGCCCATCATGACTCGGGTGCCGCGAGGATAGCGAAGCCGGTCGGCGAGGTAGCGCGCGAACAGCTTTGCGCTGTACAGGAAATTTCTGAACGAGCGGAAGCGGCCGATCAGCGGGGCGATGTCGAGCTTGCCGACCATCATGCCGCCGAACACCATGAATTCCGGGATCGGCGCGCGTACGCGGGCAAAGTCGGCGCCGAGTAGGCGGCCGTCGAACGGCTTCGGCACGATGGCGCGGCCTGAGATTGCGGCGCCCGGCATGTTGCTGCGGTAGTCGGGATGAGTGCCGCAGGGATTGAACTGCACGTCGGTGCGGGCTTCGAGGTAGTCGATCGCCTGCGGTCCGGTGCGCAGATAGGCCTCGCGCAGGGCGCGATTGGTGTCCTCGCCGATCAGCGCACTGAGGTACCGGTCGGCCGCCTCGGCGCTGTCGGTGAAGCCGGCGGCGCGGCTCTGGCTGTTGCCCGGAATCCAGAGCGTGCCGGCGGAGGTTGCGCCGGTGCCGCCGACCTGATCCGACTTCTCGCACAGCAGCACGTCGAGGCCTTCGAGCTCGGCGACCAGCGCCGCCGCCATGCCGGCGGGCCCGGCGCCGGCCACCAACAGATCGACCTCGCGCGTCGTTTCCATGCTGCCTCAGAAGTAGACGATGTAGATCGCCGCGGCGGCGATGCCGAGAAGCGCAAGCGCGAGCAACATGAGCGCCGGCCGCCTTGCCGCCATGCCGCCGAAGACCACGGCGCTACCGGCCTTGAACACATCATTCGACGACGATGCGATCAGGATCGCGGCGCACAGGTCGGCGATCGGCGAGCCGGCTATGCCGCCTTGCGCGATATTGAGCACGAAGGGATCAATGTCAGTCGCGCCGACCACCGCCGACAGCGCGAAGATGCCGGCTTCGCCGAAGGTGTCGCGCATCCATGTGGTGACGACCGAAATGACGAGGATGAGCGCAGCAAACAGCAGCGCGGTTGGAATTTGCAGTGGGTTCTTCGGCGGCACCGACAGGTTGCCGTTGCGCGAATGGGCGGTGCTGTCCTTGCGCCACTCGTAGAATGTGAATGCGGCCCCGATCACGCTTAAAGCGATGAGCGCCGGCGCGAGAAGCAGCGCGACCCCGGCGTTGAAAATCGCGACAACGACCCCGATGCGCAGGTACATGATCGAGGTCGCCACCACGATGCCGGCACAAATGTCAGGTGGCGCGGTCGTGGCGCCCTGCAGGCGCTTGGCGAGCACGATGGTGGTCGCGGTCGAGGAGTAGGCGCCGCCGAGCAAGGCCGGCAACAGCGCGCCGGCTCGGATCGGCGCATAGCGCTGCACCAGATAGCTCGCATAGGAGAGGGTGCAGATGGCGACGACCGCGAGCCAGATGCCATAGGGCGTAAGTGGGGTCAGCGGCGTCACCTGCACGTGCGGCACCAGCGGCAGGATGATGCCGGTGAGGATCAGGAATTTCGCCGCGGTCGACAGCTCGTCAGGCGGAATGATGTCGATCAGCCGGTGCAGCCGTTCGCGGGCGCCGAGCAGCAGCACCGCGGTCACGGTGAGCGCGACCGCGACCCAGGGCGGCTCGATCAAGGCGATCGGGCCCAGCACGTAGGCGAGCAGATTCGACGTCGGGACCATAAAGGTCGGCGCTTCGCGCTCCGGCGGCGCTGTGCGGATATAGCCGTACAGCCAGCCGGCTAGGCCGCACAGCCCGGCGACGAAGGCGAGAGCGTAGGTCTGTTCGATCAGGTAAAGCGTCGCCCCGCACATCGCCAGCATCGGGAAGGTGCGCACGCCGCCCGGGCTCGAGCGCTCGGCCCGCTTGTAGACCTCCTCGAAGGTCAGCCCCATGAACACGGTCAGCCCGATGGCCAAAGCGAGGCGTCCGGCAAGCTGCAGCGGCGCGAGCGAGGTCATGGTCAGGCCGGCTTTCCTGCCCCTCAGGTGCCGGTCTTGCCGGCATCTTCCATTTTGGCCTCGTCATCCTACATTGAGGCCCACATCAACATAACCCCTGAGCGTTCCATGCTCGATTTTGCTTCGTCTTCCGATATCGGGGACGTCGGCACGAGCGCATCGCCGCCCGATACCGAACTCCTCGACGCATACTCCAATGCCGTCATCTCCGTCGCCGACAGCGTCGGCCCGGCGGTGCTGCGCGTTGAAACGGCCGGCGCCAACGGCCGCCCCGGCGGCGTCGGTTCCGGCGTGACAATCGCACCCGACGGCCTGGTGCTCACCAACTGCCACGTGGTCGAGGGCGCCAAAGAAGTACGTCTGATGGACGCCGAAGGCCGCATCATGGAGGCGCGCAAACTCGGCGTCGATCCGGACACCGACCTCGCGCTGCTGCGCGCCGGTTCGGCGCGCGATCTCGCCTTTGCCCCGCTCGGCGATTCCAAGGGCCTCAGGCGCGGCCAGCTGGTGGTCGCGATCGGCAATCCGCTCGGCTTTGAATCGACGGTCACCGCCGGCGTCATTTCGGCGCTCGGCCGCTCCTTGCGCGCGCGCACCGGGCGGCTGATCGAGGACGTGATCCAGACCGACGCCGCGCTCAACCCCGGCAATTCCGGCGGCCCGCTGGTGTCGTCGCGCGGCGAGGTCGTCGGCATCAATACCGCGGTGATCATGGGCGCGCAGGGCATCTGCTTTGCGGTCGCCTCGAACACGGCGCAGTTCGTGCTGAGCGAGCTGATCCGGCACGGCCGCGTGCGCCGCGCCTTCATCGGCGTCGGCGCCGAGACGCGCCCGGTGCCACGGCGGCATGCCCGTGCCGCGGGCATCGACAACGCTTCGGGCGCCACCATCACCGGCCTCGACCAGAAGGCGCCGGCGGCCCTTGCCGGACTGATGACGCTCGATACTATCGTGCGCGCCGACGGCGCGCCGGTGACCGGCGTCGACGACCTGATCCGCCTGCTCAACGGCGAGCGGATCGGCAAGACCATCGCCATCGACGTGCTGCGCCGCGGCGTACGCAAGACCTTCGACGTCCGGCCGCTCGAGCGGCCGGCCGTCAAGCCGTCCTGAGGACCCCGTCCTTCAGGAATAAAGAGGAGGCCGCAATGCGGAAATTCCCCTTCGTCGCTGCGGCAATCTTCGCATTACTGCTCACCGCCGCGCCGGCCAGCGCCTTCACCTTGGATTATTCCTGGTCCGGCATCTCTGCCTGCCAGAAAGTTTCACCGGCCTTCACGCTGTCGGGTGTGCCCGGAGGCACCAAGCGCCTGCGGTTCGCAATGACCGATCTCGACATGCCCAGCTTCAATCACGGCGGCTCCGTCATCTACTACGAGGGCGACACGGTGGCGCAGGGCGCGATCAGCTATACCGGGCCGTGCCCGCCCGAGGGCCAGCATCATCGCTACACGTGGGCGGTCGACGCGATCGACACGTCCAACGTGGTGCTTGGCCGCGCCACCGCGACGCAGACCTTCCCGCCGTAACGGGCAGCTACATCTTGCCGCCGGAGGGAGGGGGCGCCGAGCCCGCGGACGGCGGCGGCGGCATTGCCGGCTTGGCGGACGCCGCCTTGGGCGCCGGACCGCGCGCGTCGTTGTGGTTCGCCATGCAGCGCGTAATGAACGCCTTGCGTTTGGCGCCGGTAAGCTTCTGGTCGTCGGCGCCGAACTTGCAGGTTTCCATTTTCTCCGCAGACGTGATCGCGGCAGCCGGACTCGCGGCCAGCACGGGCAGCGCCGCAGCAAGCGCGATGAGAGGCAACAGTTTCATTGCGGTTCTGACCGGCACCCGGTCTCCCTGTTAGTCTTTGTCGCCGAGCAGGCGGCGTCCCCACCAGCCACGCTTGGGCGTCGCGCTTTCTTCGGCGGCGGTCGACGAGACGACCGGCGTTGCGGTCGGCGCACTCGCGGGCGCCGATGGGCTGCCGAATGACTCTCGGATGGTCGAGCGCCGGCGCGGCGGCTCGCTGTCCGCGCTCGCCGCCGGGGGTGGCGGCGACACGGGCTGCTCGAAGCTGGGCGAGAGTTCCTCGTAGCGCGGCCGCTCATCGGCGGTGTGCGCCGGCGGCCGGTCGAGATCCTCGACCGCGTGCCGCAGGCTCGGCTCCGGTGCGACCGGCGCGTTGGCGCTGATCTCGTCGCCCGCAGGGGTCATCTCGGCTCCGCCGATGTCGTTGCTAGCGTATGAGGGCTCGCCGTTGCGGCCATTGCGGTTGCGTCGGCCACCACGGCGGCCGCGGCGGCGCCGGCGGCGTCCGCCGTCGTGATTTTCGCCGTTCTCGCCGCCAACGCGCGGCGCGCCCGGCGCCAGCGGTTCGGCGGCAAGACCTTCGTCCTCGCTGCCGCCCTCATGATTTTCATGCGCGACCGCGTTCTCTGGCGCCGTGTCGGGCGTGAACTCGCTGCGTTCGCGATGCTCGCCGCCGCGGGCACGGCCGCGTCCGCCGCGCCGCCGCCGGCGGCGGCCGCCTTCGCGTTCGCCGCCCTCGCGGTGATGGCCGTTGCCGTGGGGCTGCTGCTCTTCGGCGTCTTCGGCTTGGATCGGCTCGAACGTCTGTTCGGTGTCGGGCGCGGCTTCGCTCTCGGCCTCGATTTCGGCCTCAAACTCGCCTTCGGTCTCGTCTTCTTCCTCTTCGACGGGCGCGGGGAGTTCGGGCTGCGCCGCGGCGATCGCTTTGGCGGCATCCGCGGTGTGCACCTGATCGCCACGATCGATGATAAAAGACTGTGGCGCCACGACTGTCGCATCGGCCGACACGGTGATGACAATCTTGAAGCGCTCTTCCAGCGCCCGCAGATGGGCGCGCTTGTGGTTGAGCACATAGAGCGCCACCTCGGCGCGCGTGCGCACGATAAGGCTATGCGTCGCGCCCTTGATCAGCATCTCCTCGATGCCGCGCAGCAACTGCAGCGCGACCGAGGAGACCGAGCGCACGTGCCCGACGCCGCCGCAGACTGGGCATTTCTCAGTCGAACTCTCCAGCACCGAGGTGCGGATACGTTGGCGCGACATCTCCATCAGGCCGAAATGCGAGATGCGGCCGACCTGGATGCGCGCGCGGTCGTGCTTGAGCGCCTCTTTCAGACGCCGCTCGACCGTGCGGTTGTTGCGGCCTTCATCCATGTCGATGAAGTCGATCACGATCAGGCCGGCAAGATCGCGGAGCCGGAGCTGACGCGCGACTTCCTCGGCCGCCTCGATATTGGTCTTGAGCGCGGTATCCTCGATGTGATGCTCGCGCGTGGCGCGGCCCGAGTTGACGTCGATCGCGACCAGGGCTTCGGCCTGGTTGATGACGATGTAGCCGCCGGAGCGCAACTGCACGACCGGCGAGAACATGGCATCGAGCTGGCTCTCGACACCGTAGCGCGTGAAGACCGGCTGCGTATCCCGGTAGAGCTTCACGTGCTTGGAATGCCCGGGCATGAGCATCCGCATGAATTCCTTGGCGTCGCGATAGGCGGCTTCGCCGGCGACGACGATTTCGTCGATGTCCTTGTTGTAGAGGTCGCGCAAGGATCGCCGCGTCAGCGAGCCTTCCTCGTAGACGAGCTTGGGCGCGGTCGATTGCAGGGTCAGGTCGCGCACCTGTTCCCACACGCGCAGCAGATATTCGAAGTCGCGTTTGACTTCCGCCTTGCTGCGCGCCGCGCCGGCAGTGCGCAGGATCACGCCCATGCCTTCCGGCACTTCGAGCTCCTGGGCGATTTCCTTGAGCCGCGTGCGATCTTCGCCGCTGGTGATCTTGCGAGAGATGCCGCCGCCGCGCGCCGTGTTCGGCATCAGCACCGAATAGCGGCCGGCGAGCGAGAGATAGGTGGTGAGCGCCGCGCCTTTGGAGCCGCGCTCTTCCTTGACGACCTGCACCAGCATCACCTGCCGGCGCTTGATGACTTCCTGGATCTTGTACTGGCGGCGGAAGCGCGGCGTGCGCTCCTGCGCCTCCTCGAGCGCGTCGGCGCCGCCGACGGATTCGACGGCTTCTTCCTCGGCCGCTTCCTCGCCGTTGCCGTTCTCGGCTGGCTGGATCTGAGGCGCTTCGGAGTTGGCGAGGGCGGCCTGCTCGGCCGGCTCGCTGGCGTCCTCGGCGGAGAGGGCTTCGCTTGTCTCGGTGTCGCTAGCTTCGCCGTCGGCGGGTTCGTGATGGTCGTGGTCGTCGTCGTCATGATCGTGGTCGTCGCCGTGAGCTTCCGGCGCGGTCTCGATATCGCCGACCGGGCTCTCGTAGGCTTCGCGCGCTTCGTCGAGCGCATCGGGGTCGGCGGCGGCCGTTTCAGACAGCGGCAGTTCGGTGGAGGGCGGTTGCTCCGGCGCGATGCCGCCGAGCGCGGTCTGCCCGGCGGATACTTCCGCCTCGAGCGGCGGCTCGTCGGTCGTTACCGGCTCGCTGCGCTGGACGTCGCGATTGCGGCCGGCGCCGCGATTGCGGTGGCGATTGCGTCCGCCACGCCGGCCGGCGCGGTTGTCGGCATCGGCATCGGCCTGCTTCTGCGCGCGCTCTTCTTCGGCGAGCAGCGCCTGCCGGTCCGCGACCGGGATCTGGTAGTAGTCGGGGTGGATTTCCGAGAACGCCAGGAAGCCGTGGCGGTTGCCGCCGTAATCGACGAAGGCCGCCTGCAGCGACGGCTCAACGCGTGTGACTTTGGCGAGGTAGATGTTACCGCGAAGCTGTTTGCGGTTGGCGCTTTCGAAGTCGAATTCCTCGACGCGATTGCCACGCAGGACCACGACCCGGGTTTCCTCCGGGTGGGTTGCGTCGATCAGCATTTTGTTGGGCATAGTCAAATCTCACTGGGGCAGGCGCTATGGCGCGCTGGCGCATCGTTGACGGCGCTAGGCGGCTTGAGCCTGCCGGATTGTGGTTGAATGAAAGGGGCGCGTGTTCACGCGTGTGTTCGCAAAAGCGCAAGGCGCGGTCCCACCTCGCCGCCGCGATTGAATCGCGGCTGCCGGGGACTTTGATGTGCCGTTGCTGCAGTTGCAGCATGAAATTGCGACCCGTGGCGCTACGGCTGCGCTGTCAAAAGCGCCGCCGAGGTTTCTCGTCGCTTACGGTCAAATGACGAACGGCCAACGATGCCGCGCGCTGATCCGGATGTCCTTAGAAGGGTTTCGGCTCGTTTCGCCGTCCGGTCGCAAACCTCCTCAAGGGGGCGATCCTGGACTGGCGGGCCGGGGCCCGAACGCGGCACAACCGGAACTCATAACCGTCAGCGCTTCCTACATACGAGGGGATTCCGGCGATGGCAAGGGAAGCGTGCCGATCGGCCACACTCGGGTGTAAAGGGCCTTAATTGGTCAAGTTCCGTTAACCGATGCAGCCGCTAATGGAGTAAATTGCCCGAAAAGGGACCGGATTCGTGACATCGCGCGCGCTTGCCATCGCCTCGTTCGTGGCGGCGGCCCTGCTTGGGCAGGCCGCCGGCGCGGTCGAGCGCGCGCAGGCCAAGTCCGACTCGTTTCCGGTCGCGAGCGAGGTCCGCCTCGGTGGTGACGACAAGCAGACCCGCCTGGTGCTCGACCTGAGCCAGAAGATCGATGTCGCGGCCTTCACGCTCGCCGATCCCTACCGCGTGGTGATCGACCTGCCGCAGGTCACCTTCAAGCTGCCGGCCAAGGCCGGCGATGAAGGGCGCGGGCTGGTCAAAGCCTTCCGCTATGGCCTGATCATGCAGGGCGGCTCGCGCATGGTGCTCGACGTGAAAGGTCCAGTGCGGATCGAGAAGGCCTTCGCGCTCGATGCGTCCGACGGCCAGCCGGCGCGGCTGGTGATCGATCTCGCCGCCACCGACCGCGACAGCTTCATGCGCAACATCTCGCTCGAGAACCGTGGTGCGCACGCGACGCCGACCCGGCAGAGCGAGATCGCGCCCAAAGCAAGTGACGATCCGCGCCCGCTGATCGTGATCGATCCGGGCCATGGCGGCATCGACAGCGGGACGAAATCGCTCGACGGCAAAACCGACGAAAAAGACATCGTGCTCGCCGTCGGGCTCGCCTTGCGCGATCGGCTGGAGAAGGGCGGCAAGTATCGTGTAGCGATGACGCGCAGCGACGACACTTTCATTCCGCTCAACGACCGCGTCCGTTTCGCGCGCCAGCGCAAGGCTTCGCTGTTCATCTCGATCCATGCCGACTCCGTGCCGCGCAGCGAGGGCTTTGCCACCGGCGCCTCGGTCTACACGCTGTCCGACCGCGCTTCCGACGCCGAAGCCGCTTCGCTTGCCGACACCGAAAACAAGTCCGACGTGATCGCCGGCGTCGATCTGTCGGCCGAACCGGACGATGTCGCCAACATTCTGATCGATCTCGCCCAGCGCGAGACCAAGGTGTTCTCCCTGCAATTTGCCCGCACTTTGGTCGGCGAGTTCAAGCCGACGACCAAGCTGCACATGCACCCCTTGAAGTCGGCAGGCTTTATCGTGCTCAAGGCGCCGGACGTGCCCTCGGTGCTGGTCGAGCTCGGCTACATGTCGACCAAGGAGGACCTCGACCACCTGACGTCGCCGGTCTGGCGGTCAAAGACGGCGGACTCCCTGGTGCAGGCGGTCGACACTTTCTTTGCACCGCGGCTCGCCGGCGCCGCCGGGCAGACGCGGGGGCCCGATTGATGGGCTACCGGCCTCAGTTTCAACATAAAACCCGCCGATTGCTGGCCTTTACCAGTCCGGCAGATGGCGGCAAAAGCGGCAGTGACAGCGGTGGCCGGGCGGTGAAAAAGCTGCCATTTTTGGGGGCCATGCTTGTGGTCGTCGGCCGTCGCCGGGCCAGGCTTGGGATGCTTCGCGGATGCGACTGATTTTGCGCTTCTTCGGCCTGCTGTTCGCAGCCGGCACCATCCTGTTCGTGGTCGGGGTCGCCGCGACCGCCGGCCTGCTGTGGCATTTCTCCAAGGACCTGCCCGACTACTCTCAGCTCCAGGACTACGAGCCGCCGGTGATGACGCGCGTGCACGCGTCCGACGGACAGTTGCTCGCCGAATACGCCAAGGAGCGGCGGCTCTATATTCCGATCCAGGCGGTGCCGAAGCTCGTGATCAGCGCCTTCCTCGCCGCCGAGGACAAGAACTTCTACGAGCATGGCGGCATCGACTTCACCGGCATCGCCCGCGCCGCGGTCAACTATGCCCAGAGCTACGGCTCGGGGCGGCGTCCGCAGGGCGCTTCAACCATCACGCAACAAGTCGCCAAGAACTTCTTGTTGAACAACGAACTTTCGCTGTCGCGCAAGGTCAAGGAGGCGCTGCTGGCGCTCAAGATCGAACGCACCTACAGCAAGGACAAAATCCTCGAGCTTTACCTGAACGAGATCTATCTCGGGCTCGGCGCCTACGGCATCGCCGCTGCCTCGCTCGTCTACTTCGACAAGTCCGTCAACGAACTCACCGTCGCCGACGCCGCTTATCTGGCGGCGCTGCCGAAGGCGCCCAACAACTACCATCCGTTCCGCGCCCGCGAGCGCGCCATCGAACGCCGCAACTGGGTCATCGACCAGATGGCGCAGGACGGCTTCATCAAGTCGGCCGACGCCGAGAAGGCCAAGCGCCAGGCGCTTGCCGTGACGCAGAAGATCAGCGGCGAGCACATCTTCTCGGCCGAGTATTTCACCGAGGAAATCCGCCGCGAGATATTCGAGCGCTATGGCGAGAAGAAGCTCTATGAGGGCGGACTGTCGGTGCGCACCACGCTCGACACCAAGTTCCAGGTGCTGGCGCGCAAGGTGTTGACCGACGGGCTCGTCAAATACGACGAAGCGCATGGCTGGCGCGGGCCGGTGACCAAGATCGACATTTCCGGCGACTGGGGCACCAAACTCGCCGACGTCAAGGCGCTCAACGACATCGATCCGTGGCGGCTCGCCGTGGTGCTGGAGAGTGACGACAAGTCGGCGCGCATCGGGTTGCAGCCGACGCGCGATCCGGGCGGCTATGTCAGCAAGGCGCGCCCGGTCGGCATCATTCCAATCGACGGCATGAAATGGGCGCGCACCGGCGGCAAGCCGGTGGCGAAGGTCACGCAGGTGCTCAATCCTGGCGACGTCGTCTATGTCGAGCCGGCCAAACTCGATGGCCAATTCGCGCTGCATCAGATTCCGGAAATTTCGGGCGCGATGGTCGTGGAAGATCCCTGGACCGGCCGCGTGCTCGCCATGGTCGGCGGCTTTTCCTACGACCAGAGCCAGTTCAACCGCGCAACGCAGGCGCTGCGCCAGCCCGGTTCCTCGTTCAAACCGATTGTCTACGCCGCGGCTCTCGATAACGGCTACACGCCGTCGAGCCTGATCCTCGACGCGCCGATCGAGATCGACCAAGGCCCCGGCCTTGGCACCTGGAAGCCAGAGAACTACGAGCACGACTTCTTCGGCCCTTCGACCTTGCGCTTCGGCGTCGAGCATTCGCGCAACGTCATGACCGTGCGGTTGGCGCAGGACGTCGGCATGCCGCTGATCGCCGACTATGCCAAGCGCTTCGGCGTCTATGACGACCTGCCGCCGTATCTCTCGTTCGCGCTGGGCGCCGGCGAGACGACCCTGCTGCGCATGACGACGGCCTACGGCATGTTCGACAATGGCGGCCGCCGCGTGAAACCGACTTTGATCGACCGTATTCAGGACCGCTACGGCCACACCGTCTATCGCCACGATGAGCGCGAATGCATCGGCTGCGACGCGCAGAAATGGCAAGACCAGCCCGAGCCATCGCTCATCGACCGTAGCGAGCGTGTGCTCGACCCGATGACCGCCTACCAAATCACCTCGATCATGGAGGGCGTTGTGTTGCGTGGCACCGCAGCCGGCGCGGGGTTCCAGAAGGAAGTCGGTAAACCTGTCGCCGGCAAGACCGGTACCACCAGCGATTACAAGGACGCCTGGTTCATTGGCTTTACACCCGACGTCGTCATTGGCGTGTATATGGGTTTCGATAAGCCTCGCACGCTCGGCCGCGGCGAAACCGGCGGCGCAATCGCCGCTCCGGTCGTGAAGGACTTCATGAAGACGGCACTTGCCGGCAAGCCGCCGATGCCGTTCCGCGTGCCGCCCGGCATCAAGCTGATCCGCGTCGACCTCAAGACCGGCGTGCGCGCTGGTCCCGATACCCAGCGTGCGATCCTCGAAGCCTTCAAGCCCGGCACCGCGCCGCCCGACAACAATTCGGTGGTCGGCTACGGTAACGGCGAAGGCGGCGGACAAACCTGGGGGAATGCCGCGCCGCCCGGTGCCGACCGCGCGGTCCGTTCCGGAACCGGCGGCCTCTATTAGATCATCAAACAAAAACCCCGGCGCGATGCCGGGGTTTTCGCTTTCGGCGCTTGTTACGCCGCCTTCTGGTTCACGTTGCTCTCGGCGATGCGGGTGAGCTTGGCGTCGGCCGCCTTCTCCTCATCGAGGTTCTGCTGGAGGAGACGCGCGCAGTCAGGCCGACCGAGCTGTTTCGCCCATGCGATCAGCGTGCCATAGCGCGTCATCTCATAATGTTCCACGGCCTGCGCGGCGGCAATCAGCGCGGCATCGAGCACGTTCTTGTCCTCGACTTCGCCGGCGACGTCTTCGGCTTCTTCAATGATGCCGTCGATCGCCGGGCAGTCGATGCCCTTGGCCTCGACGCTGTGCATCTTGAACACCTGCTCGAGGCGGGCGACATGGTTCTTGGTCTCGCCCAGGTGCGCCTGGAACCCCTGCTTCAGCTGTGGGTCGGTCGCCTTCTCGATCATGTCCGGCAGCGCCTTCACGATCTGCTTCTCGGCATAATAGATGTCGCGCAGCTGATGCACGAAGAGGTCGTCGAATGTCTTGATGTCTTTGCTGAACAAGCCCATGGCTGCTTCCTTCTGATCGGATGGATTTAAAAGAGCGCGCGGCTCTCGGCAGGGACAATGCGGACATGCGCTCCTTGTTCCTGGATCAGCCAAGTTCGAGGTTGCAGGATGGGTTCAGGGACGCTACATGCGGAACTATCGTTCCACTCGAGTCGAAGACATGCGCGCCGAAACTCAGAAGCTCGTCGAAGAGATCAAGCAGTCGATGCAACTGCTGAGGAGGCATCTTTGACGTCGATGCCGCGCAACGCCGTCTCGCCGAGCTGAACAAGGAAGCCGAAGACCCAACCCTCTGGAACGACCAGGCGCGCGCTCAACGCGTGATGCGCGAGCGCGATGCGCTCGACGACCGGTTGAATGCGATCGGCCGCATGGAGCACGAGCTCGACGACCAGCTTACCTACATCGAGCTCGGCGAGGCCGAGAAAGACGATAAGACCGTCGCCGGCGCCGAAGCCGCGCTGAAAAGGTTGAAGGCGGAGGTGGCGCGGCGCGAGATGGAAGCGCTGCTGTCCGGCGAGGCCGACGCCAATGACTGCTATCTCGAAGTGCACGCCGGCGCCGGCGGCACCGAAAGCCAGGACTGGGCCGGCATGCTGATGCGCATGTACACGCGCTGGGCCGAGGCGCGCGGCTACAAGGTCGACTGGCTGGAGGAAACCGAAGGCGAGGGCGCCGGCATCAAATCGGCAACCATCATGATCAAAGGCCACAACGCCTACGGCTGGCTCAAGAGCGAGAACGGCGTGCACCGGCTGGTGCGCATCTCGCCGTTCGACGCTAACGCGCGGCGGCATACGTCGTTCGCCAGCGTGGTCGTTTATCCGGTGGTGGACGATCGCATCAAGATCGAGATCAACGAGAACGACGTGCGCACCGACGTGATGCGGTCGAGCGGCGCCGGCGGTCAACACGTCAACAAGACCGAATCCGCGGTGCGCCTCACGCATATCCCGACCAACATCGTGGTGAAGGTGCAGCAGGACCGCTCGCAGCATCGCAACCGCGCGATTGCCTGGGACATGCTGCGCGCGCGCCTGTTCGAGGCGGAGATGAAAAAACGCGAGGATAAAGCCCTCGCGGAGCAGGCCGCCAAGACCGACATCGGCTGGGGTCATCAGATCCGCTCGTATGTCTTGCAGCCCTACCAGATGGTGAAAGACCTGCGCACCGGCGTGACGACCTCAAATACGGCCGGCGTGCTCGACGGCGATCTCGACGAGTTCATGCAGGCGGCGCTGGCGCAAAAGGCATTTGGCGGCGGACCGGCCGAGGTCGAGGACGTCGAGTAGCTAGAGCGCGCTGCCGAGCTTGATGCCGGCGTTGAGGAATTTCTGCGGGTTGACCGCTTCGCCGTTGATGCGGGTCTCGTAGTGCAGGTGCGGGCCCGTCGAGCGGCCAGTCGATCCGATCAGGCCCACGGTTTCGCCGATGCGCACGAACTGGCCGGGCTTCACCAGAATTTTCGACAGGTGACCGTAGCGGGTGGCAAGGCCGTTGCCGTGGTCGATCTCGACCATATTGCCGTAGCCGCCATCCCAACCGGCGATCGTCACCTTGCCGGTAGCGGTTGCACGCGCCGGCTCGCCGGTGTCGCCGCGCAGATCAATGCCGGTGTGGACCGCCGGGCGGCCGAGGAACGGATCGAGCCGCACGCCGAACGGCGAGCTCATGTCGATGTCGCCTTCGACCGGCTTGCGCACCGGCACGGTGACGAGCGTCTGCGAATATTGCGCGACCTGTGCACGCGCGACGTTGACGCGGTAGAGTTGTTTGTCGAAGCCGCTGGCGTTGGCGCGCGGCGCTTTCAGCGGCACCAGCGGACCACCCATGCCTCCGGCCACGGCTTTGTGAATGCCGAGCTCGTCGAGCACGCCGCGGATGCGCTGTGCCTTGTTGTCATAGCCTTCCTCGAGGCTGGCGAGCGTTGCGCTCTGGCGCTGCTCGACCTTGTCGAGTCCGGTTGACACGCGCGCCAGCACGCCGTTGAGGCCAGTGCCTTGCAGCATAGCGCCGTTCATTGGCGTGGGCTTCGCCCGTTCCGACGGACGGATCGAGCCGGTGGTGAGCGCGTCGTTGCTCAGGACCGAGGTGCGCTGTTCGAGAACCGTCTGGCGCTGCAGGAGCGCGTTGAGCTTCTGCTCGAACTGCTCCTGATCGAGCAACTGTCGGCTGGTGACGCGGTCGACCTGCGCACGCAACTCGGCGATGCGGTCC
>Ga0265313_10001861_pt1 | contig 19184 bp, 17 predicted proteins | sample 4123metaG_FD_203122 | JGI IMG/M metagenome (GOLD analysis project Ga0265313, IMG submission 203122) | Rhizosphere microbial communities from Carex aquatilis grown in University of Washington, Seatle, WA, United States - 4-1-23 metaG | ecosystem: Host-associated > Plants > Roots > Rhizosphere >...
TATCCGACTATAAAGTAGGCAGTCAAATTGGTGAATACAACGAAATAGAGCTCCATCCACACGCCTGTGAGCTTACAAAACAAGGGCACGCTGGCATTGATCAACCAGAGGGCTGCGAAATACACATAATCGCTTTTGGTGGCACTGCGCACAAACGGCCTGAGTATCGGCGCAGCCAAATAGAGTCCAGTCAGGAAGTACATAAAACCAAGGTGATAGTAGGCCGGGATTTGCAGGAGCTGTAGGCAGCGATAGCCTGTAACGGCTGTGCCGGTCATATACTGCGACCAGAGCAGGTAAATGCCGGACCAGACAACCAGTGGCAGAAGGATACGGTTGAAGAGCTTTCTTAGAAACCGAGAGAGGGAAACTTCCTCAGTCTGAAAAAGGAATAATCCGCTCAGCATGATAAACAAAGGGACGCTGGCTCGGCCCAGCACCTCCGGGATCAAGCAGGCCCACCAACCACTCTTTTGCGCCAAACTAGGCATGAAAGGCGCAACGCTATGGACATACACTACTTGCACAATGGCAAGAGCGCGCAAAATATCAGCGTAGATAAGACGGCCGCTGCTCTTCGGAGAGTTCGCGATCGGCTCTTGGCTTCTTGGCGATTCTAGTGAAACGGTCATGTGGGCATGATAATGCCTTGTTGGTATCTCTAAATTTAACGGAAATAAGGAACCTTATATTCAAAGCCTTGCTTTATCCAAACCAATATCGTTGGTCACTGCTTTCCTTCTCGAAACTCTGGCAAGTACTTTCCATCCGTGGTTGTTTTCAGAAAACTCAAAGTCGGGTGAAAGTTTTTCTTCGAAATATTTCCAACATGCGCTCCGGAACTTGTCGCCGGCTAGGTATGAATCGTCAGTGTCTATGAGAATCTTGTCTACGCTGGAGTTCTTTATTTGTTGTACAAAGTCGTCTGTATATTTTATGTACGTCAACTCCTGGAATGGATCATCGAAATCGGTTTTTAAGTAAAGCCCAGTCAGTTTCGGGATCAAGACCGTACTTCCGGTGAGGTAGATCACCTTTCCTAAGCTGTACTTCTCCTCAAGAATTTTTGCCTTTTCCTTAAGCTCTTCTGCCGCTTTCGGGTGAACGTAGATGCCTGAAATCATCTGCGCATTTTTCTCGCTCAATTTCCCTCTGCTCCACTGGCGAATCATTGTGCGGTAACTGGGTAAGGCATTCTCAAATGCCAGCACCATCTGCGGTGATATAACGAAAATAAGACACATAATGGCGATGCTGCGTCTTTCGAATGTTTTAGAAGTCCATGCCCTAGATTGTGCAAGCCTTGCGACATCAATCAAAAGAACGGCATAAAAGAAAAACTGCGGTTGGAAGTACCATTCATTGGGTCGATTGAAATAGTACACACTCCAGACAAGCGCAGTGGTTGCTGCAAATGCGCGAAAACATTCCCTTTGTGTTAGCAACCGTGTGCTAAGACTGGCGCGGAAAAGTACGTAGCAATAGTGGCAGAAAAAGAAGGCGGGTAAGGGAGAGAATTGGAGTTTGAAGCCTCCTGAATATCCGGTCCTCGTCATGTACTGAAGAGTCTGGAGATGGTGTAAGTAAGATTGCAGGTTTGGGCAATAACCGAATGCGATGCAAGTGAAGACATAGAATAGCGACACGAAAAATGCAGCTCCCAAAAGACACAGCAAGGTACCTTTTAAGAAGTCAGCCGGCAAGACCTTTCCCGCGTCATGACTGGAAAAATAGATGAATGACAGAATGCCGATTAGGATAGAAACACCAGTTTCCAAATTGAGCGACAGACATATTCCGGCAACTATCCCCAGGCAGAAAAACCTCATTCTGGCGGGCAGCCGTATGCACATCAGCACTGAGAGAAATGCCAGTGGGAAACCAAAGCTACGCCAAGGTGAAAGATTTGGAAAGAGCAGACTGAGCTGATTCGTGTGCAACCAGGGCAACACCAAAAGAAAGGCGAGTGCCAACGGAAATGGACGTTTCCGCGCGTACCAGCTGTAGATAATGAACGCAAATATCACCGTCAGGGTCTGGAGCCATCGAATGATTTGGATGTTTTCACCGAAGCTGAAAATGCCAAAAGACTTTTCCCAGAGTCCGCAAAGGACCTGTAGAAGTATGCCGTAATTTGGCTTAACAGCATCAAAAATGTGATGGCCCATGGATATTCGATCGCACTGTGAAGCCACCACGCTATAGCCCTGTTGAAACTCGATAAATGCAGTTGGTGGCATCCAACTGGCGTCATATGGAATCATCAATCCCGGAACAACCGCCAGCAGTCCAATGGCAATCAGAATCAACATTGATAAGTTGTTCAGACTTTTGTTTTTCTGTAAATGACTGGTTAGGGCAAAACCAAGAATTGCGCATGCAGTCGCTAGCCATGCGATTTTCGAAATCGGTTGGTTAATCCACCAAAGGAGGCTTACCAGGCAGAATGAAACAACCAGGAGGGAGGATAGCTTACTCAAAATTTCTGGCATTCTTAATAAAGAAAGCCTCTGGGCGAACCTGGTTCCAAGAAAAATCAGCAGTGTGCACGAAACCAGAGCTGCCGCATGCGCTTCGCGCTGCGAAAGATAGTTGGCATTTTTTCCAGCTTGGCACCACTCAACCAGATAAGGATGGACGCCCATGGAAGTAGGTGTAGCCCCAACTCGGTCAAGCGAAAGCACTGCCACAGTGACACCAACCACCGACAATGCAGCGAAGCCGCTAAGCATAGTAGTGACGGCAGAATCGCTACGATTCACTTGCTCTCTCTACACTTGCCAGTTTGACTTCTTTTGCCAAGCTGGTCACCTTCTCAGCGCATTCAGGCATCATTTGCTTGCTCGAAGGAGTAAGCACCATTATTGCCAAAGTGTATGGAATACGCAGGAGGTCGGAATGTACGTTGATGGTTACCCCTGCAAAAACTGAAGAAACAAGGTTTTGATAACCTTCTTCAGTGCGAACGAATTTACCCCGATCGTTGTTGAGCATCCAGGTATCAACTGGGTGCTGTTTGGCGGTTCGGCAACCGTCAAAGGTGACCATTCGACCGGCTGGTTTCAACAATTTTGAGCAGGAGCGAAGTAATGTAACCGCTTCCGTGTCTGAAAGATGGTGCAAAAGTCCGGTCGCAAGAATGATGTCGAACGGTTCAAATTCATTTGCCGTTATCTCCGTAACGTCTTTGCAAATGAAACTCGCTTTGTCGCCATACCTCTTTCTTGCCGACTCGATGTATAGCGGGTTCATGTCGATTCCCAGATAAGACACCGCAGGCAAAGATTCCACGATGTCCGCTACTCCGCAACCTACGTCAAGAATTCGATCACCACTTTGCGGGCGAATGTAGCGCGATACGTGCACTTGCCGTGTGCGTGGACTTCCCAAGGCAGTCATGGCGAGGCGGTACAGCACGGGCGTACCGAGCAGTGCATGTAGGAATTCCATCGGTTTTCGCATTGGCTGATATTAATAACTTGCAAAAGCCCTGATTAGACTAATATTCTCGCCGTTCCCCAATGCTGCCAAATTAAAAGGGACTCATTACTTTGTTCTTGAATATTCTTACTTGAGCGTTGATTCAAATCAAGAATTGACCCGCGTTTATCGCAAAATGCTATTCTTGTCTGCCCTAGGAAATGGGCGAGGTAGAAGAGTTGCAAGCGCTTGAAGTGAATATTGATTCCATTCGAAAAGAGGTTGCTCAAAATGCATTCAGCATCTTGAGACCGGCTGGCTTCGACCTGGTATGCGAGGCGGCCCGGCAAGATTACTTAAAGGCGCTGCAAGCGACCGAGATGAAACCTCCCGGTGTCAAATTCAATTATGCCGATCTTGAGAAAGGTCCATGGCGAAAGCAGGCAATAAGTTCAACCAACGGGATTGGCGAGCCTTATGCTCAATTTCTGCAATCCATGTATTTCGATCATCAGAGTTCTGCCTATCCACATCTCAATAAGCTGTTCGAATTCGTCATCGAATTGCGAAACCAGCTCATGGATGTGCCAAAAGACTTTGGCGACGATCCGGATCGCGACGGTTTTTGGAATGCCTGCAGAGTGCACCATTATCCAGCCGGCGGCGGATTTATGGTTATGCATAAAGATACGTACTTTCCTGTGGCGCTGGGCGAGTACTCTTACTATCAATTGCTCGTGCCTTTCAGCAAGAAAGGGCGCGATTTCACTACCGGTGGTGGCGTGGTTGTGGACAGACACGGTGTGAAGCATAATACCGACGAATTGGCCGGCATGGGTTCTGTGCTTGTTTACGATGGACGGACCTTGCACGGGGTGGAAGATGTGGACTCACATGAATTGCTCAATTTTGAGAGTCCGAAGGGACGTCTCTGTGTGGTTTGCAATCTCTACTGCAAAGAAATTCCTGAACGGATCGACAAGTAGATTCTGACTGTCAATCGGGAAGACGATAGAGCAGCTTTGCCGGCTCCGGTCCAATCACTGAACGGTCCGGGAAGCTTCCTTTGCAAACACTATTTGCACCGACCACGCTGAAGGCGCCGATTTCTGTATCCTTTAGAATCGCGGCACCAACACCAATCCATGAACCTTTCTTGATCAGGACTGTTTTTCCTTGCTGATTGGGTTGCTGCATAATTGGCACATGCGGATGCGAAGTGCCGTGGTTGTTGTCGCCTATGAACACTCTTTCCGACAGCAAAACATTTTCCTCTATCAATATCTCTTTTGTGCAGGAAACAAAGAAAAAGCGCCCAGCTTGCGATTCGTTGCCAATTACAATCGAGGAGTCATAGAGGTAATCTTCTTCAGGAAAATCAGACTTGTATTCTTCACGAACAAACTGTCGCAGGTAGGTCGAGTCCTGAAATGCGTTTATGGAACAGTATTCTAGGATGCTGACTCGATCGCCTATTCTGATTCTATGCGGATTGAGTATACGCACCGGTGGCTTGATCTTCGCGCCTTCGCCGAAATAGGCGAACATTGCTTTCTGTTCTGAAGTCAACTCGCTGGCCGTGCTTAAGAGAACGTTTTTCTCTTCTATCAGAGTCTTCATTCTTGGTGGTGTACTTGCCTGATGATGGTGTAGGGCCGCATTTTCGTTTCAACAAAAATACGTGACGTGTACAGACCGACCACCCCGATGCAAAAAATTGCCAGACCGCCAAGGAACCAGACCGACGCCATAACGGAGATCCATCCTGGAAGTGTTTTGCCGGAAATCCACAAAGCCAAAAGGCTGAGAGACACGCAAGAAGAAAGTGCCAGAATCGCCAATCCCAGGAAGAAGACGAAATACAGTGGGCGCTCACTGAATGAGGTGATGCTGTCCAGCATGGCTGTTAGTCGCGTCGTGAAGCGATAACTGGTCGTTGAACGCGATAGTTTCTTGAATTTGAGGCCAGTCTGTTTGAAACCCGTCTCGACCCACAGTCCGCCGATGGCAGTCTTGTGTTCTTTGTGCAATAACAAGGCTCGAGCGTAGTCCGCTCTCATGAGGCGAACGGTGCTGTGATTTTGCGGAACCTTTCTGGGTAAAAGCAGATCCAGAAGCCACCAAGCTACTGCACCGCTGTATTTCTCGAACAGCCCGCCTTTTCGCGCTTCTTGTGTGCCATATACGACATCCCATTGTCCGGCAGCAAGTTGATTGAAGAAAGTGCCGAGCAATTCAGGAGGCTCTTCCAGGTCCACATCAATTAGAAAAATCAGCTGTCCTCGTGCCTGTTCGATGCCGGTCATCAATGCCTTGTGGTGACCAAAGTTTCGCGCCAATTCGATAACGTGGACATGAGGATCTTGCCTGACGAGATTGAGGGCTTTCTGCAAAGAATCATCAGGCGAACCGTCATCTACCATGACGATTTCGTAGTCTGCTGTAATTTTGCGGGCTTCGATCGTGGCGCGCTTGTAAAACTCTTCGACATATTGCGACGACATGTAGAGCGTCGTGACAATCGAGAGTTCTACTGCTAACTCCGGCCTTTGGACAGCGCCGGAGCTTACTATTGATTGAGCAGCAAACTGGCTTTTTGCAGGTAGAGTCTGCTTCATAGGGATCATCTAACTCAAAACTGAAAAGCTAAATTCCGCATCTAGTGCGCGGACATTTGAATACTTGGCAAGGGAATTATGACTCTACTTAAGGCTCAGTGCATGTGAATTCTATAATGACCACGGGTTGCAGTATAATTCGCCGTCAAACCTACCAGGGTAATTTGAAATACATGCAATCAAAGACCGGCATTCTCCAGTCCAATCAGGTCGATAGCGCGCCGTCTGATGCTCCACGTTGCATTGCTTGCGAAGGAGATCTTTCCTTTCTTGGCGAACATCGGCAATATACATATACGACTTGCCAGTCATGCCGGTCTGTTCAAATTGCCCCTATTCCAGAGCCTGACTATGTTGAGACCTATTACCGGGATTCCAAATTCTCTTCGGATGTGCACGAGAATACTGACCCCGACGCCATGCGCGCATCTTCTCAGCCGTATTACTCGGCGATCGAGAGAGTGTTAGCGGATTATAAGATTCGAGGGCTGGTGGTGGATTTCGGTGCAGGATGGGGTGGGCTTTGTGAACATCTTATTAACCGAGGCTATCAATGCCGAGGCCTCGAACTTTCCCAGCTGCAGGTTGAGGAATGTCGCAGGAGAAATTTGCCTGTCGAGCAATGGTCACTCGGTGAATTAGCCGCCAAAGGTATCAAAGCCGAGGCTCTCGTATTGAGTGGTGTTTTTGAACACTTAAGCGATCCCGCAGCCTTTCTCCGTGAGGCAGATTCTTTGCTGGAGAATGGAGGATTATTCGTTTCGTTGCAGCCGACGGCTCCATTTGCGCAATTGCTAGCCTGGTCATGTCGAATCGGTTCTAAAAGTAAGCCGTTGCCAGCTCTGTTTGGAATATTTGATGCACCATGGCACATTGTGCTGTATTCAATGCAGGGAATGAAACTAATTGCAGAGAGGCACGGCTTCGAGTTATTGGAGATTCGTCCGGCTCCGCAAGGTCGGGTGAAGGGTTTTTACGGCGTCATTCAGTTTTTAGCCGGGATCCTCAATGTGGCTGGTTGGGCTGGATTTCGCACATCATGGCCACTTTTAACTTCGCACACATTCGTTTTTAGAAAGCGTTCTACTTAGAGTTCAGTTCGCTATGTGGACTATGGAGGTCCCAAATGTCCAGAGCTTCTGATGTTGAGGCATTGCAGAACGGCTTTAAAAGCGAGTTTTTTGCTGATCTATATGAGGTGGAAGCAGCTAATTTTTGGTTTCGCGCCCGCAATCGATTGATCGTCTGGGTTCTGCAAAAATATTTTCGCCAGTGTAAAACCTTTCTAGAAGTCGGATGCGGCACCGGTTTTGTTCTAACTGAAGTTCGCGAGCGCTGCCAATACTTGCAGGTTTCAGGCAGTGAGCTAGCGGCTGAGGGGCTGACATATGCCAGAAAGCGCCTGCCTGATGTGCCTCTGCTTCAACTCGATGCTCGAGATCTGCCTTTTCGTGAGGAATACGACTTAATCGGCGCTTTCGATGTGTTGGAACACATTGAAGAGGATGAGCAAGTCTTGACCGAACTCTGGAAGGCGACAAGACACGGGCTTGTTCTGACTGTTCCACAACATAGATTTCTCTGGAGCGCTATTGATGAGTTGGGCGGGCACAAGCGTCGTTATTCCGCACACGAATTGCGCAGCAAGCTGGAGAAAGCCGGGTTTAAGGTGTTGCGCATCACGTCATTTGTCTCTCTCTTGCTTCCGCTTCTGGCCTTGAGCCGCTATAAGAAGCGTGAATCGAAAGAGCTCGACAAGTCGGAATTTGAGATCCCCAGGACGGTCAACCGCCTGCTTGAAATGGTTTTGGATTTTGAGCGTCTATTCATTCAAGCTGGGGTGAACTTCCCGGCCGGCGGCTCCTTGCTTGCCATTGCCGTTAAGCAAAAGCAGAGCTAGTCTCTGCCTGAGCGGCAAATATTAGAAAACATTTTTAATAGATCGCATCGTTATTAGAGAAAGCTCACAGGGACGGCGACAGGCTCTGTTAACCTCATTTTGTTCTTTCTCAGCCGAGCGGCTCAAAGAAGGCTTTGCACTGTGGCAAGTATTTTCTTCAACTACCCGCACATTACAGGCAAAGAAAGCGATTACATCAATGAAGTGCTTGCCGAAAGGCATTTGTGCGGCGATGGAAAGTTTTCGCGCCTTTGTCACCAGTGGCTGGAAGAGACGCTTGGGTGTCCTAAGGCTCTGTTGACTCCTTCCGGCACTGCCGCCCTCGAAATGGCAGCTCTCCTTCTGGATATCGGACCGGAAGATGAAGTAATCATGCCGTCATTCACGTTCGTATCGACGGCAAACGCATTTGTGCTGCGCGGAGCCAAAGTTGTCTTTGTAGACATCAATCCGGAGACTCTCTGTATCGAACCTTCCGAGATCGAAAAGGCAATCGGCAAGAAAACGCGCGCTGTTGTCCCCGTGCATTATGGCGGAATCGGCTGCGAGATGCATGCCATCACACGCATTTGCCGAGACGCTTCAATTTCTATTGTCGAAGATGCCGCCCACGCAATCCAGTCAAAGTACGACCGCAAGCCACTTGGAACATTCGGAAGCCTGTCGGCTTTTAGCTTTCACGAGACGAAAAACCTCGTAGCCGGAGAAGCCGGCGCACTAATCATCAACGATGAGACATTGATCGAACGAGCGGAAATCATTCGCGAAAAGGGCACCGATCGCAGCCGCTTTTTCCGAGGACAAATCGATAAATACACCTGGCAGGATATTGGCTCATCTTATCTGCCAAGCGAGCTGCAGGCAGCTTTTCTATGGGCTCAAATCGAGCATTCAGATTTCATTCTGTCTCGCCGTCAATGGGCCTGGCAGAATTATCACAGTTTGTTGGAGCCGCTGGAAAAAGCGGGCTTGCTGCGTCGTCCTGTGGTGCCTGAATATGCCATGCAAAATGGGCATCTCTATTACATTCTTCTGCCAGACAGGCAGACTCGCGACGAACTCATGGCATTTCTACACAGCCGCGATATTGGTGCTGTCTTCCACTATATTCCTCTGCATGACTCGCCAGCAGGCAAGCGATATGGCAGGAGTGTGGGTCAACTTTCCGTCACCAGCGACGTGAGTGGAAGACTGCTTCGACTGCCACTTTCCGTGAGTCTTACCATTGAACAGATTGAGTTCGTAGCAGCTTCGGTTGGCGAATTTTTCAAAGTAAACAAGATTGAGCAGCCGCGAAAGCCTCTTTTTGATTCTGCTAAATCGAGCTAGCAATTGTGACCAAGAGCTGCGCCATACTCCAGTCTTCATACATTCCCTGGAAAGGGTATTTCGACATGATCAATCTTGTCGACGAGTTTGTTTTATTTGACTGTGTGCAATTTACCAGGCGCGACTGGCGCAATCGCAACAAAATAAAGACGCCCAGAGGTCTTGAGTGGCTGACCATTCCAGTCGAGTCAAAAGGAAACTTTCACGCCCGCATTGATGAAATGCAGACGAGCAATGCGTCTTGGTCCAGGGAACACTGGGAAAGTCTGCGGCATAATTATTCGAAGTGTGCTCATTTCGCTGAGTTCAAAGATGCTTTCGAGAATTCCTATTTGTCGCTCGACACAACCAGCCTGAGCGCCATCAACAGAAAGTTCCTTGAACAGATTTGCGGAATCCTGGGCATCAAGACGAAACTGACCAGCGCCAGTGACTATGACCTTGCCGACGACAAGAACATGCGTTTGATTAGCATCTGCCTGCAAGCCGGTGCGGACACCTATTTATCCGGACCGGCAGCCAAATCATATGTAGATGAGAGCTTGTTCAATGAGCACGGCATTAAGGTGAAATGGATGAGTTATGAAGGCTATCCTGAATACAGACAGCTATTTCCGCCTTTTGAGCACGGAGTGACGATATTGGACCTGATTTTCAATGAGGGGGCAGGGGCCTCCCAATATATGAACTCATTTGCGCTTTCAGGCTTGAGCGACAGGCCTCATTCTTAGAGAAATCCAAGCAAACCGCTGAAAATGTGACAATGAAGCCTGTCAGGACGGCAAGATTGAGATGTCTTGATAGAATTGTGCGGTTTGAAGACAAACCTAGCTGGTGCTCACCTTGCAAACCATTCCCGATCAGACAGCCCCTTGCGCGCCCCTTGCCGCTCTGGATGGCATATTCTTGGACCTGCTCAAACTTACTGCCGATGCTGCCGCCGATTCGATGACAATGAATGATGTCGTACTTTGGGATTCTTTGCGTCATATGGAATTGATTACGGCGATCGAGCAACAATTCGCCTTAGAGCTGACTTTTGAAGAAATCTCGACGATGCAGAGTATCGGAGCCATTCGCGAGCTTGTTTCCAAGAAGACAGCAGTCTGATGCTCTCCCTTGAAGGAAAATATTGCATAGTCACCGGTGGTTCCAGTGGGCTTGGTGCGGCTATCGTCAGCCAGTTGTTGGCAGAAAAGGCCAAACCGATTGTTTTCGACATTGATCCAAAAGCCACAGAGACTTCATCAGAGGTTCATTTTGTGCAGTGCGATGTGACTGATGAACAGCAGATTGAAAGCGCCGTGCAAAAGGTCATGGAGGAATCCGGCCGCATCGATGTATTGGTCAATAATGTCGGCATTCTTTTCAGTGCGCCTTTAATTTCTTTGGGTGCCGATGGTCTGAAGTTGCATGATTCCCAGATGTGGGACAGGGTTCTTTCGACAAATCTTTCCTCTGCTTTTTACATGTCTAAGCATGTAGTTGCCTGCATGCTAAAGAAAAGAACCAAGGGTGTGATTGTGAACATCAGCTCTGTTTCCGCTCGTGGAAATGCCGGACAGTCTGCTTATGCCGCAGCCAAAGCCGGTCTGGAGGCGATGACGAAAGTATGGGCCAAAGAACTGCCGCCCATGGGAATTCGGGTTTTTGCGGTGGCTCCCGGCTTTTGCGATACTGACTCGACGCATGCAGTCATGAACGAGCAAATTCTCAAGGAAACGGTCGGCAGAGTTCCTCTAAGAAGACTGGGACGAGCTGAGGAGATCGCAGCTTTTGTGATGGCCGGAATCAAGAATGAATTTCTAAATGGCAAGATTTTGGAAATAGATGGCGGATTGGTCATTTGAGGCAAGCAGGCGTGTACACATACAACCTCGGACAAAGGTTCAAAGAAATTGCCTCGTCTTTTGCCGACTCCAATGCGCTTTTGTCTGAGTCGCAAACAATTACCTATGCAGAGCTGGACGCTGAGAGTGATGCCCTGGCCGCTTTTCTCATAGCGTCAGGTCTGACGCCAGGAGATGTCATCTGTATCTCAGGCGAAAAACACGTGCGGTCAATCGTCTGCATAATTGGAGCCCTGAAGGCCGGAGTTACATATAGCGTTTTCGATCCTGATAGCCCGTTGGCTCGGCTGAAAAAAGTCTTCGACCGCTGCAGCCCAGCCCGCATTTTTTGCAGCGGAAATCTTTTTACCGAAGTCACCACCCTTGGTTTTAGTGCGGTTGACTGCCGAACCATAGACCTCGACTCAAATCGCCTTGAAAATGGCAAATTGGTGAGCGAGCATTTGCCCTCGATTTCTGCCGCAGCGCCTGCGTACATCATGTTCACCTCCGGTTCAACGGGCTTTCCTAAGGGCGCCGTGATGACGCATCAGAACGTGCTGAATTTGATCAATTGGAGTCTGGAGACTTACTCTTTTGAGGACCATGACGTTCTCACGTCCATCAATCCGCTTTTCTTCGACAATTCTGTCTTTGACTTGTATTCCAGTTTATTTACAGGCGCGACGCTGGCATTGTTCGACAGTCAAACAGTTCGAGATCCGGCCAAACTTCTGGCCCTTATCGATAAGTTCCATTGCACTTCCTGGTTTTCCGTTCCCTCTATGCTCATTTATTTGCAGACGGTACGGGCGCTGCGGGCGCAAAGTTTTCAGCATTTGAAGCGAATCATCTTTGGTGGTGAAGGATACCCGAAGGCCAAATTGAAAGAGCTGTTTGACCTTTATTCTGAGCGCATTGATTTTCACAATGTCTACGGGCCGACGGAGTGCACTTGCATATGCTCATCGTACAAAGTGGGCAAAGATGATTTTGCCGATCTCAAAGGGTTTCTTCCTCTTGGTTCGCTGGCAGCAAACTTTTCTGGACTGATTCTTGATGATGAGTTAAAACCGGTCAACGATGGCGAGGTTGGCGAACTGGTTTTAGGCGGCGCAAATGTTGGGTTGGGATACTATCGTGATCTCGAGCGAACGGAAGCAAGTTTCATTCAAAATCCGATCAACAAGTCCTTTAGAGAGATTGTCTATCGGACCGGCGATCTCGTTTACCTGGATGCTAAGGACAAAAAGATGTGGATCGTCGGCCGGGCCGACAATCAGATTAAGCACATGGGTTATCGAATTGAGCTTGAGGAAGTGGAAAACGCGCTCAGCTGCATCCCTGGAATTGAGCAAAGCGCTGTTATTCACTGCGAAATCAGAGGTTTGAGCCAGATTGTCGCGTTTATCAAAGGCGGAGAAACTCGTCCGGATGAGAATGAAATTCGCAGCAAATTGAGCGCGCTGATTCCACAATATATGATTCCGACCAGGTTTGAATTTCGCGGGCAGCTGGCGCGAAACGCAAACGGTAAGCTAGATCGCAAACAATTGAAGGCTGAATATACGGGGCAATTGGTGAATGGCTAAGGTTGTTATTTTTGGCACCGGTCGTGGTGCCGACGTAGCTCATCGATATATGTCGAAGGACAGTCGCCATGAGGTATGTGCTTTTACCGTCGAAACGGAATATTTGAATTCGTCTGAGTTTAAGGGGCTGCCGGTGATTAATTTCGCGGAAGTGCAATCCAAGTATCCCCCACAGGAATTCCAACTGTTTGTGCCGTTGGGAAGCCAGGAATTGAATAAGCTCAGACAGAGAAAGTATCAAGAGTGCAAAGCAAAAGGCTATATGCTCGCCAGCTACGTAAGTTCAACGATTCAGTTTGGAGACGAGCTGGCCGTCGGCGAAAACTGCTTTATTTTAGAAAACAATTCCATCAATTTCGACGTAAAAATTGGAAACAACGTCACTATCTGGAGTGCCAATCAAATTGGAGACAATTCTGTAATTGGCGATCACTGCTGGATTACATCGCATGTTTGTATGGCCGGTGAAGTAACCATCGGCGCTTTGTCCTTTGTTGGAATCAACGCTTCCATTTCAAATGGAGTCAAAATAGGCGAAGAGAATTTCATTGGTGCCAATGCTTTGATCACTAAAAACACCCTGCCCAAGGAGGTTTATATCACCGGACAGACCCCCAGGGCCGCATTCGCCAGTGATAAATTTTACTCAATGTTGAGCAAGTCCTTCTAAAGCAGCCAATCTCCCTATGTGTGCGCCAGTCCAGCAGAAGGCGCCGCGGTTCTGAATCATTGAATTATAAGGATTACAGGGATTAAGCCTGCCGACTTGCCATACTGCTTTTGCACGCAATAGGAACTGTAGAGATTGTCCATGAATAAAGCACTTCTGAAAGAGTATGTATGTCCGTTGAGCAAGTCGCCTCTGGCCCTTGAGCAGTCCGAAGCGCGGGCTGATGAAGTGACCGAGGGATGCTTAATTTCCGCAGGAAACGTTTCCTACAGCCTCAAAAATGGGATTCCTCACTTCATCTATCCCGATCAGTTGTCGAAGATAGAACAAGAGACGAAGCAGCAGTACGAGGAGTACTACACTGAGGAGTTCTACGACAACATTATGGAATGGCTCTTTCAGAGCTTCTACGAAGATGAGGAGGCAGTGCGCGAGACAATGGTGAACGCGCTGGCTCTGAAGCCTCAAGCGAGAGTGCTCGAAATTGGTTGTGGCACAGGCTGCGACTCCTATCGGATTGCCCGCCGCCTTGATTCTGAAGGTGAGCTTTTCCTGCAGGATCTGTCGGCTGCCATGGTCGACATAACCAAAAAGAGACTGGAGAGAGATTACGAGAAGCTGGGCCTTTCATGCAAGCTCAATTACTTTGTTTCATCGGCGCGCAAATTGCCTTTTCCTGATCAGTCTTTTGATGCGCTCTTTCATTTCGGGGGCTTCAACAATTTTGAAGATCCTAAAGGCACGCTGGCCGAATTCTCCAGAGTTGTGAAGGAAGGAGGCAAGATTGTTGTTGGTGACGAGTCTGTCCCACCCTGGTTGGCAGGCACCACATTTGGTGAGATTGTCTGCACTAATAATCCATTGTTTAAATACAAAGCCCCACTGGAACATCTTCCGGAAGGTGCACGAGATGTGAATGTCCGTTGGCTGCTGGGCAGTTGTTTCTACTTGATTGAATTTCGGGTCGGAAATGGCCCCCCACCCATCAATTTGGATCTGCCTCACAAAGGCAGGCGCGGCGGCACTATGCGCACACGATATTACGGGCAATTGGAAGGAGTGTCGATGGAAGCGAAGGAAATGGCGCAGAAAGCCGCCGAAAAGAAAGGCGTGAGTTTGCATGAATGGCTGGATCAATTGGTGCGCAGCGCGTCGCAAAAGGACTTGCAGTGACAAGATGAACAATCCTGGAGGCGAGAGATGCTGACTTTCAGCAAGGCGTTCGAAAGCAACGATCAGAAGAAATATCGCTGGTTGAAACTTGGACACGTCTATAAGCCCAGCGGAAAGTTGGCTTGGGCAGTCAGCCATGCTGCTAATCCAACCGCCGAACACATAAAAGACGACATTTTCCGCATTTACTTCAGCGCTCGAGACGGAGGAAATCGATCCAGCATTGGCTCGGTAGTCATTGATTTAAACAAGCCTCAGCAGATACTCGACGAATCTGCGCAACCGGTTCTGGGACCTGGCGAATTGGGCATGTTCGACGACTGTGGTGCATCAGTTGGATGTATTGTGCGCGTTGGAGAAAAGCGCTTTCTCTATTACATGGGTTGGAATCTTGCTGTTACGGTTCCCTGGAAAAACGCCATCGGTCTGGCCATTAGTGAGGGACCAGACAAACCGTTTCAACGTTATTCCAGATTTCCTGTTGTTCCTTTGAGCGAAGTGGATCCTTTCACGATCTCTTATCCATGGGTAATTCAAGAATCCGGGCGCTATCGCATGTGGTACGGCTCCAACCTCAAGTGGGGTCCGGTCAAAGAAGATATGCTGCATATTCTCAAATATGCAGAATCGAATGACGGCATCAATTGGGAACGCACTGACAAAATCACAATTGATGCGGATTATCCAGCTGAATATGCCATGTGCAGATCTACTGTTCTAAATGAAAATGGCGACTATTGGATGTGGTTTTGCAGTCGCGGGCAGCGATACAGAATTGAGTTGGCCAGATCCCCGGACGGTATCAATTGGACTCGATTGGGAAAAGACCCGGGCATCGACGTTTCCGAGTCTGGTTGGGATAGCGACATGATCGAGTATCCCTGCGTCTTCGAGCATAAGGAGCAGCGCTATATTCTTTATTGCGGGGCGGAATACGGAAGAACCGGTTTTGGTTTGGCTGTGTTAGAGAAGGACTCCTAGCTGGCACGAAGGATCAACATGAGCGTGGTTATGCTCCGCGTATAGATATTGCATGTGTCGCATAGCCGCACTGCTGGCTGGTTCCCGCGGATTGGCAGTGATTTGATTAAGCCTGATTCACTAATTTAGACTCGGCTTTTCCGGTCCTGTTCACTAGCTCCGATTGGCTGCCATTTCTTTCTGCTGGCAACCCCTAAAAATCCCATTGTGAAGCCCCGGTTAAGTCTTGGTAAGGCCATTGTCATGAGTCCCTTTTCAGCTCTTTTCAGATTACTCTTCTATGGCAAGATTGAAGTAGTCAATAGATGAGGTTTCAGTTTCTCAATGGGTTCCGGCAACAAGCTTTTCGGTGCATACGACATCCGCGGCATTTACGGTCAGGCTCTGAATGAAGATTTCGCTTTCAAGCTCGGTCGAGCCTATGGGCGCTTTCTCTCTGCTACTGAGCGTTTGCGGGTTTTGGTCGGGCACGACAGCCGCACTCATTCACCGAAACTGGCCGATGCTCTCTCTGCTGGCTTGATTGCCGCTGGGCACGATGTGGTTTCACTTACAATTGCCTCCACTCCCATGATCGCCTGGTATGGTGCCGCCAACGGCTTCGACGGCAGTATCGCCGTGACCGCCAGCCACCTAGGCAAGGAGCACAACGGTTTCAAGCTTTACACCGGAAAGGCTAACCCGATTGGCGCTTTGAACGGTTTGAAGGAAATCGAGAAGATTTTGAACGAACTGGAGCCGGTCAATGGCAAAAAGCCCGGCTTAATCTCACAGATTGACGGCGTCCAGCAATACATCGAGTTTCTCTGCTCGCTATTAGCCCCCCAGCGCCGCCTGAAAGTGGCGATTGACGTCGGACACGGAGCGGCGGCACCCGAGGTGACTGAGCTGCTTAAATCGTGCTCCAAGGTCGATTTCATTGCTCTCTCCTGCACGGCTGATGGCGAGTTTCCCAATCGTTCTCCCAACCCATTGGATGAAGGCGCCTTGGCGCAATTGTCCAAAACCGTTATTGACGAGAAATGCGATTTTGGCGTCGCTTTCGACGGCGATGCAGATCGCGCCATTTTCGTTGACGAAAAAGGCGTCATGATCGGCACCGATTTGATGATCGGCGTCGTCGGCGCCCATTTGATTGAGAGCAAAGGCAAAGGAACGGTCGTATTTGACCTGCGCGCCAGCCGCTCGGTTGGAGAGCATATCGAAGCGCTGGGCGGCAAAGCGGTGCGCACCGGTGTCGGTACCATGTTCATCAAGAGCAATATGCAGGAGCACAAAGCGCTCTTTGCCGGTGAACTTTCGGGACACTATTATTACGGTGACATGTACGACAGCGACAATGCCATGCGTACTATGATTGAGGTTGTAAATCTCGTATCCCGGCATGATCGCCCGCTTTCGGCGCATATCGAGCCGCTCTCGCATTATCCTTCAAGCGGCGAGATCAACCTGCGCGTCAGTGGCATCGAGCAAGTGCTCAGACACCTGGATGAAGCCATCACCGGCGGTGCTAAAGAACACATTGACGGCTTGTCGGTGAATTTCCCACAGTGGTGGTTCGCCGCTCGCGGTTCGCAAACCGAGCCTGTTTTGAGGCTGACAGTCGGTGCCGTCAATCGTGAAATTCTCGAAGAGCAGACCAAACACCTGATCGGTGTTATCAATCAAGTGCAGGCGCCGGCTGAGTGCAATTAAGAATGCCTGCCGAATCAATTATGTTTGGCGCTGCTCATTGTCGCTAGAGGCTTTTCCGTCGTGTTCAAGGGTAGTTCGGGCACACGCACGACGATTATTCCTTGCGTCAAGATAATCGGCCAGTTTACGTGCTTAAAGACTAGCTCACCGTATTTGCCTGCTTCGCTGACAACTTCTTTCATAGTCAACGGACGCTCGTCATGGAATATCCATTTTCCTAAAAGTTCAATCGTTCGCCTTGATGCGCAATATAGCCAGGTGGGAGTGGGGAATGTCATCAAGACAAGTCCGCCTGGTTTTACGGATTCGAAGTGGGCTTTGATGGCCAGGCGCGTCTCCGGTTCGTCAAAATGCTCAATCAATCCGACGCTGAAGCAGATATCAGCGCGCTCAACCTTGAAAGAACGATCCAGTATGTCATCACAGATCAACTTGTGGTTTCGCGCCTGCGGATAAGTCTTCTGAAACTGGCTTAGCCCCGCTTCGCTGTTGTCCACGATTGTGTATTGACTGGGGGTGATGTGGTCTTGAATATCCTGAAAAAAGCAACTGTTTGCACCGCCTAACTCGATGATGGAGCAATTGGTGGCGGAGTCTGCGTATTTACGGAAGCAGTCTATGATCTTCTTGCTAGTGATTTTTCTGGTGATGCTGGATGTTTTTGCCGGACTTTTGTAATAAGTTGCCCAGTCGGTTTTTCGGTCTGATTTCAAAGTATTGCTCCAGCGGCTGCTAAACACGAAGAGCCTCTGTAATGTGAAACTCAGCAAGAAGAGTACTGTTTCTGAAAACACTTTGGCTACGATCACAGGTATTCCCAGAGTCTTTACGAAAAGCGTGACCAGACTGTACGAGACGAGCATAAGTGAAAATACCAACACTGCATAACGAATCGCTTCGCGTGCCAGCGGTCCCTTCGAATGAAATACTAATGTGCGACCCAAGTTGAAATTGAAAATGCCTGCCGCGATCCGGCCTGTAAGCGTGCTCAGAAAGATGTATCCAGTGAAGTGGAAGGCTGCAGAGAAGACGATCGTGTCAATGACAAAGGTCACAAGCGATGAAAGCGAGAAGCGCAAAAACACTGAATAGACCCGCAGCGAATCCAACATCGGATTGAAATGAGAGCTTACGTTTCCGTCCAGATAGACAGTCTTAATTGGCACTTGTATGACTGTAAGTCCTCTCTGGCATGCTGAAACAAGCATCTCTAGCTCGAAATCATAATGCCTGCTTTTGAGACTGAGCAGCTCAGGCAAAAGCTCAGGGGGAACGGCACGCAACCCGGTTTGGGTGTCGAGAATGAGCTTGCCCATTAAAAGGTGGAAGATCCCGCGCGTTAAAATATTTCCAAAGAGGCTTCTCACAGGCATTTCTTTAGTGAGTGCACGCACACCTAGACAAAGAGAGTTAGGATGACGGGCCGCTTCATTTGCAATTCGCCTCACGTCTTCCGGAAGATGCTGCCCATCAGCATCCACGGTGACTAAGCCGCAATGAGCGAAGTTTCCCTGGAGCAAGAACTCAATTGCCGTTTTCAATGCGGCGCCTTTACCTTGATTGGTTCTATGTTCCAGGACGCGAACTCTGGTATTGCCTTTCAGCTTTGCAAACACAGCTGCATAATCCGGGCCTGAGCCGTCATCTACAACCACGATTAAAGGATAAGGATCGTCCAAAAGCTCATGCACCAGCTCTATAAGGGCGGGTGACGGACGGTATGCAGGTATCACGAGACAGGGAATCAAGAATGTATTCTCCGCTACAGGCTGTGTTGGCCGCTACTGAGGTATGCAGGCGATTGAATCAGGCGCCAACGTGAACAGCCGACCTTATCGAAAATTGTTTTGTATCCATTGTTCGTCAGCCATTCATCCGTTTCCTTATTGAATTGCACAGACTTAAAGAGCAGGAAGTTAGGCGAGTTCTTCGTAGCGCAGGTTTTTAATTGCGCTATTGAGGGCGGCGCAAACAACT
>Ga0265313_10001864_pt1 | contig 19177 bp, 12 predicted proteins | sample 4123metaG_FD_203122 | JGI IMG/M metagenome (GOLD analysis project Ga0265313, IMG submission 203122) | Rhizosphere microbial communities from Carex aquatilis grown in University of Washington, Seatle, WA, United States - 4-1-23 metaG | ecosystem: Host-associated > Plants > Roots > Rhizosphere >...
ACGCTGCCTCGACGCCCCCACCCGCCGCGCTTCGCGCGGCGACCTCCCCCGCAAGCGGGGGAGGTGAAGAAAAAAAATGGCGCCGCAGCCAAGGCCTGCACACGCTCTATATCTCGCCGCTCAAGGCGCTGGCGGTCGACATTGGGCGCAATCTGGAGACGCCGGTCGCCGAAATGGGGCTGCCGATCCGGCTGGAGACCCGCACCGGCGACACGCCGGCCTCGAAACGCCAGCGCCAGCGCCGCGATCCGCCCGACATCCTGCTGACGACGCCGGAACAGCTCGCGCTGCTGCTGGCCTCCGCCGATGCACCGTTTTTGTTCGGCAGTCTCAAGCGCGTCATCCTCGATGAATTGCATTCGCTGGTCACCTCGAAGCGCGGCGATCTGCTGTCGCTCGGCCTCGCCCGGCTCGCCGCATTGGCGCCGGGCCTGACCAGCGTCGGCCTGTCGGCGACGGTCGCCGAGCCCGACGAGCTGCGCCGCTTCCTGGTGCCGCAGCCGCTCGACGGCGTCGCGATGTCCGATCTCGTGATCGGCGCCGCCGGCGCGCAGCCGCAGGTCACCATGCTCGATACCGCGCAGTATCTGCCATGGGCCGGGCATTCGGCGCGCCACGCACTGGCGGAAATCTACGATCTGCTGCGAAAGCACAAGACCACCTTGATCTTCGTCAACACCCGCAGCCAGGCCGAATTCCTGTTCCAGGAATTGTGGCGCATGAACGAAGACAATCTCGCCATCGCGCTGCATCACGGATCGCTCGACGTCGCGCAGCGCCGCCGGGTCGAGGAGGCGATGACGCGCGGCAAGTTGCGCGCGGTGGTCTGCACCTCGTCGCTCGATCTCGGCGTCGATTGGGGCGACGTCGATCTGGTCATCAATGTCGGCGCGCCGAAGGGCTCGTCGCGGCTTATGCAAAGAGTTGGTCGGGCGAACCACAGGCTGGACGAGCCGTCGAAAGCGGTGCTGGTGCCGTCGAACCGCTTCGAGGTACTGGAGTGCCGCGCCGCGATCGACGCGGTCGCCGACAATGCGCAGGACACGCCGCCGCTCCGCACCGGCGCGCTCGACGTGCTGGCGCAGCATATCCTCGGCCGCGCTTGCGGCGAGCCGTTCTTCGCCGACGACGTCTATGCCGAGGTCCGCGCCGCCGCGCCTTACGCCGGCCTGACACGCGCCGATTTCGACGCCGCGCTCGATTTCGTCGCCACCGGCGGCTACGCGCTCAAGGCCTATGAGCGGTTCGCCAAGATCAGGCTCGGCAAGGATGGCCGCTGGCGCATCAGCCATCCGCGCGTGGCGCAGCGGTATCGGCTCAATGTCGGCACCATCGTCGAAGCCGACATGCTGAAAGTCCGTCTGGTGCGCTCGCGCCGAACCGGCCAGCACGTGCCCCGCGGCGGGCGGCTGCTCGGCGAGGTCGAGGAGTATTTCATCGAGATGCTGCGCCTCGGCGACACCTTCGTGTTCGCCGGCGAAGTGCTCAAATACGAGGCGCTGGTCGAGGACCAGGTTTACGTGTCGCGCACCACCGCGACCGATCCGAAAGTGCCGGCCTATGAGGGGGGTAAATTCCCGCTCTCGACCTATCTCGCCGCGCGAGTGCGGGCAATTTTGGCCGAGCCCGGCGCTTGGCGCGCGCTGCCCGAGCAAGTGCGCGAATGGCTGGAGATCCAGGAATGGAAGTCGCTGCTGCCGCCGGCCGGCGATCTGCTGATCGAAACCTTTCCGCGCGCCGCCAAGCATTATCTGGTCTGCTATCCGTTCGAAGGCCGGCTTGCCCACCAGACGCTCGGCATGCTGCTGACGCGGCGTCTCGAACGTGCCGGGATGAAGCCGCTCGGCTTCGTCGCCAATGAATATGCGCTGGCGGTGTGGGGCGTCGGCGACCTGCAATTGCGGATCGCGCGCGGCGACCTGTCGCTGGGGCAATTGTTCGGCGAGGACATGCTGGGCGACGATCTGGAGGAATGGCTCGCCGAGAGCGCGCTGATGAAGCGGACCTTCCGCACCTGCGCCATCATCGCCGGGCTGATTGAGCGCCGGTTCCCGGGCGAGGAAAAGTCCCGCCGCCAGCTAACGATCTCGACCGACCTGGTTTATGACGTGCTGCGCAAGCATCAGCCCGATCATCTGCTGCTGCGCGCGGCGCGGATGGACGCGGCGACCGGGCTGCTCGACATCAAGCGGCTCGGCGAAATGCTCTCGCGCATCCGGGGCCGAATCATTCATAAAGCGCTGGACCATGTGTCGCCGCTCTCGGTTCCGGTTTTGCTGGAGATCGGCCGCGAGACGGTTTATGGCGAGGCGTCGGACACGTTGCTGGCGGAAGCCGCCGACGAATTGATCAGGGAAGCGATGACGTGACTGCGCAGAATTCCGCTCATTCCCGCGCAAGCGGGAATCCAGATGACGCTTTCTCCGACGCCCCTGGGTCCCCGCTTTCGCGGGGACGAACGGAGGGTGTGGTCGCTGTCGCGGATGTCGAATTTCTCGCCGATGCCGCCGGCGCGCTGTATTGGCCGCAGGAAGGCGTGCTGGTGGTTGCCGACCTGCATCTGGAAAAAGGCTCGAGCTTCGCCCGCCGCGGCGTGTTGCTGCCGCCCTACGATACCGCCGCCACCCTGGCGCGGCTGTTGCTGCTGATCGTGCGCTACGCGCCGCGCTGCGTGATCGCGCTTGGCGACAGCTTTCATGACGGCGGCGGGCCGGATCGCCTGAGCGATACCGACCGCGCCGATTTGCGCGCGCTGCAAGCCGGCCGCGACTGGATCTGGATCACCGGCAATCACGATCCGGAGCCGGCTCAGAATATTGGCGGCCAGTTCGGCGGCGCGCTGGCGATCGGGGCGTTGACGTTCCGGCATATTCCCTCGGGCACTCACGGTGAGATCGCCGGTCATCTGCATCCGGTGGCGCGGATCTCACATCGTGGCCGCGCCGTCAGCCGGCGCTGCTTTGCCGCCGACGCGGCGCGCATGGTGATGCCGGCGTTCGGCGCCTTTGCCGGCGGATTGAATATCCGCGACGCGGCGTTTGCCGACCTGTTCGGCACGCTGGCCTTCACCGCGCATATGCTGGGCGACGAGCGGGTCTATGCCTTCGGCGCCCGGCACTGTTTGGCGGATTAATCCCGCCTGAACACCACGCTGGCGATCCAGCCGGTCAGCAGCGCCAGCAACGCCGTGGTGAGCCCGTAGAGCAGGCCGTGATCGCGCGCAGCGTTGGCGATGTATTGCTCGAACCCGGCCTTGGTGATGTCGAGCGTGGTCTTGGTCTGCGCCAGCAGCGATCCGCCCGAGAACAGCTTGATGTCGAGGTCGTAGGCTCCGGTCGGAATCTGCGACGGGATCGGCACACCCACCCGAAATACGTTTGGCGTGATGAAGGTGGTCGCCACAGGGTCCTCGGTGTAAAGGCCGTCCTCGCCCTGGATCGAGACGAACGCAACGCGGAACGGGTCGTCGCGGACCGTGTCGGCGATGTCCGGTCCGATTCGTTGCGGCAGCAGATAATTGTCGAGCCCGATCTGCAGCCGGCGCAGGTCGTCCGGCGAGGCGATCCGCGTGAGATGCCGGTTCGACAGCACAGTGAGATAGGACGGCACGCCAACGAATTCGCGCGAATTGACATTGACCCAGATGCCGAGGACGCGCGCCTTGCGGCGCGTGTAATAGCTCTGGCGCGGCCCGGTCGCGGTGACGACGACGTCGTAGCTGTCGCGCAGTTGCGCGCCGGTGTCGGGCTGGACGGCGCCGAACAGCACCAGATCCTCGCCGCTGAAATTCGAATTGATGGCGACGTGGTGGTTGGAGAGCGAGACCACGATTTTCTCGGCTTGCGCCGTATCGGCGCCAAGACTGAGCCAAAGGCCGGCGCCAAACCAGCAGATCGACGACAAAGCCAATGCTGCGGCGTGGCGGTTCATAGGCCGCCCTCCAGCAGGCGGATCGAGTACAGATTGTCCGGCTCGATCACCAGCGCATAGGCGAAGCGCAGGCCGACCGCGAGCACCAGCACGCCGAGCAAGAGCCGCAGCCGTTCGCCGCGCATCTTCTGCCCGGTGCGGGCGCCGAACTGGGCGCCGATGACGCCGCCGACCATCAGGATGAAGGCCAGCACCGCGTCGACCTGGTGGTTGGTCGCCGCATGCATCACCGTGGCCGAGGCCATGGTGACCAGGGTGAGCACCATCGACGTGCCGATCACCGTCGCGGTCGGCACCCGCAGCAGATAGATCAGCATCGGCACCAGCAGGAAGCCGCCGCCAATGCCCATGATGGCGCCGATGAAGCCGATCAGGAACCCGATGCTCCAGACCGGGATCGCCGACACATAGATCTTCGAGCGCTTGAACCGCATCTTGAGCGGCAGGCCGTGAAACCAGACATGGCTGCCGGGGCGGCGCTGCACCGGCGACAGGCCGCGGCGGGTGCGCAGGATCGCGCCGGCGCCCTCATAGACCATCAGGCCGCCGACCGCGCTGAGCAAGGTGACGTAGGACAATCCGATCATCAGATCGAGCTGGCCGAGCGCGCGCAGCTTGGTGAACAGCCAGACGCCGGCGGCGGTGCCGAGGATACCGCCGCCGAGCAGCATCAGCGCCAGCGCGACGTCGAGCGCACGCTTGCGCCAATAGGCGATCGCTCCGGAGAACGACGACGCTGCGATATGGCTGGCGACGCTGGCGACCGAGACGGCCGGCGGCACGCCGATGAAGATCAGCAGCGGCGTCATCAGGAAGCCGCCGCCAATGCCAAACATCCCGGAAATGAAGCCGACCGCAAGTCCCATGCCGAACAGCAGGAACACGTTGAGCGGCAAGTCGGCGATCGGGAGATAGATCTGCAAGGCGTGGCGATCCGGGTCTCGGACGATTGAGTGGCCGCGCCGGCGGCGCTGCGTCTCAAATGGCGTCCGGTTATGTTACGGCACTGTTACGAAAATCTCGCTTCGCGTGCCGGTGCGCCGCGCAACGACCTAGCGCGCGCCGAGCGTGATCGGCCCCGTGCTCTTCGGCTTGCGCGGCTGGGCCGGCGTGGCGACATCCCATCCGCCGGCCGGTGCCGGAATCGCGGTGGCCGCGGCCGGCTGCGGCTCGGCGGTCCAGGTGTTCAGCGTCTGCTTGACGGCGGCGAGGTCCTTCGGATCGAGCCGGGTGCCGACTTCGTCGCGTTTGCGCGCCGCTTCCTTGTCGCCCTGGATCGCGGCGAGCGCGAACCATTTGTAGGATTCGGCCATGTCCTTGTCGCTGCCGAGGCCGCGCGCATACAGCACGGCGAGATTGTATTGGCTGTCGGCGATGCCGCGGGCCGCCGCTTTCTGGAACCATTGCGTGGCGTTCTTGAAATCGGGTTTGCCGCCGATGCCCTCGGCGTAAAGCACGGCCAGATTGTGCATCGCCTTGGCGTTGCCTTGTGCCGCTGCCGCCAGGTAATTCTGCCGCGCCTTCTCGATGTCCTTCTTCACGCCCTGGCCCTTTTCATAAAGGCTGCCGAGGCGGAATTGGGCGGCGGCCAATCCTTGGTTCGCCGCACGCTCGAACCAGCGCGCCGACTCCACCGGATTGGCCGGAACGCCGCGGCCGTCGGCGTAGCGCACCGCGATCTCGTAAGCCGCGCCGGCATCCCCGCTCGCCGCGGCCTTGCGCAACAGCGGTCCGCCGATCGCGATCGGGATGTCATCGGCCGACACGGTCTGTGGCGGCGCGATCGTCGGCGCCGGCGTGTTCGGTTGGCGCTGGCCCGGACGCGAGATCGTCGCAGTGGTGTCGCCGGCCGGGTTGGCGTTTGGCGGCTGACGGTTGACCGCGAGCATCGATTGGATCGCGGTGTCAGGCACGTTGGAAAACAGCGGCGAACTGGCCGGGGCGGAGATGCCGTATTGCGAGATCGGGGGAATCATGCCGGGCAGGCTGAGCGCCGTGGCGCTGCTGCCGGTGGCGCCGGTCACGATGTCGTCGCTGCCTTTGGCCGGCTCGTCCGGGCTCCGTGCCGCGGTCTCGGTGGGCTTGCCGCCGGCCGCGCCGAGAATGGACGGCGGAAAGAATCTCGATCCGATCTGCAGCCCGCCGATCACGATTGCGATCACGCTGGCGGCGACGAACAGCGACTTGATCCGCTTCGACAGCCGCTTGACCGTTGAGCTTTCGCCGTCGGCGAGTTCGATGGGTCCTTCCGGTTCGGCGCGCAAGGGCGGGCGCTGCGACTTGTCGCGCATCGCGGCCTGCGCGGCGCGGCGCGCCGCGGCGATGAAGCCGGACTTGCCGTCCGGCGCGCCTTCCGCCGGCGGATTGGCATTGCCGAGCGCGGCTTCCGAAGCGGCGATGCGGGCGGCCGCATCGGCGCGCAAATGCGGCGCGCCGGTGCCGGGCTCGAGCGGCAGGTCGGGCGGCAGGTCCGGATTGATCGGCGCGATCTTGGCGCGCATCACCGGCTTCTTCGCCGGCTCGGCCGGAGGCGCGAGCGGCGGGCTCGCCACGATAGGTTGCGGCTGCGACGGGCGTTGCTGCGGGGCCGGCACGATCGCGGCCGACGGCAGGTCGAGCGGCGCGTCCGGCACCGACGCCTGTCGTGACGCCGGCATCGGCATCTGCGGTGCCGGCGGCAGGGCCGGCATGGCGGGAGCGGCCGGAGCGGCTACCGCCACGGGTTGGTCCGCCACCGCGCGAACCGCGACCCGCCCGATCGGCTTTGACGTGGCCGCCGGATGGCCTTCGCCGCCAAGACTCTGCTCGATCAAGGCCAGCCGGTCGACCATCTTGCCGAGCGTGCCGTGCACGGCTTCGATTTCGCTCTGGGTGCGCGCAATGTCCTGCTTGAGCGTATCGACGCCGCCGGCCGCGCCGCCGCGCAGGCCGTTGCCTTCGCTCTTTTGCGCGCGCAATTCCGACATCTGGATCAGCAGGTCGCCGAGGCCGCGCTCGACCGCTTCGAGATGGCCGAGGCGCGAATCGGAGGCGTCGAGCTTCTCGACCAGCTTGACGATGCGGTCTTCGAGATGGCTGAACGCGACATTGTCGTCGCGCGACAGCTGAAGTTGCTCGATCTTGTGCGTGAGCGAATGGACCAGTGTTTCGAGCTGCGGCGATACCGCCGCGCCGCTTTGGCTGCGTGAGGCCAGCGCGTCGGACAGCGCCGAGATGCGCTGCTCGAGGCCGCTCAGGGCGTCGCTGCCGGCGCCGGAATGCGCGAGGCGGTCGATCTTCTCGGCCAGCATCGCCACGTCGCTGGCGACGCGGCTGACGGTCTCGTTCGACGCGACATGGGTCGACACCTGGCGCAGCGTGTTGATCGCACTTTCGAGCTGGTCGAGCGCTGCCGGATCGCGTTGCGCGACGATGAGGTCGATCTTGTCGGCGAGGCCGTGGATCGCTTCATTGAAGCCGACCAGGCTTTCCGCCGGGGTCAACTGGTAGAGCGCGTCGCGCACTTCGGCGAGGCCATGCTCGATGCCGGCCAGCGCGCTGCCATCGACGCCGGCCTGGCGACCCTCGGCGATGCGTTGCGACAGGCTCTGGATCTGCCGCTCGATCGTATCGATCGACTGGCGCGGCACCGCGTCGTTGAGCGAATTGCCGATTTCCGCGAGTTCGCTGCGCAGCGCGTTGATCGCGTCCTCGACGCCGGGCGTTCGCAACGTATCGATGCGGTCGGTGATATTGCGCAACTGCTCTTCGAGACCCGACAGGTCTTGAGCCGGCATCGGCGCGCGCGCGACCGCGGCCGGCATCTGCATGGCGGGAGCGTGAGCAACCGGAGCCGGGACGATGGGTGCCTGGAACATCGGCACTTGCGGCATTGGCGGTTGCGCCGCCGGCGCCACGGGCCGGGGGGCAGTCTCGCCATTGAGCGAGCGGCGGCGCGCCGCAATCTCGGCAACGGCATTGTTGAGGCCGGCCGACCAGGCTGGCGGCGGTGCTGCGGGTGGCGCGTAGCTCGGTTGAGCAAGCGGGTGCGGCGCGGGTGGCGGTGCATAGACCGCGGGTGCGTAAGCCTGCGGCGGATAGGCCTGCGGCAGGTAGCCAGGCGGGGCGTAATGCTCCAGCCGATGGGTCAGGGAAGCGCGATTTTCGAAATCGTTGCGGATGTGCGGTGGCGCGTAAGCTTCGGGGCTGCGGCCGAGGCGATCGATTCGCCGCGTCAGATCGTCGAGCTTGGCGTGGACCGCCGAGACGTCTTCACCGCCGGCTTCATCGGAATCGTCGTCCTCGATGTCAGCGGCCGAATGCAGGATGACCGAGTTGAGCCAGTCGCCGAGCGACATGCCGGAGCGCCGGGCGGCTTCCCTTGCCGTCTCGCGGGCCTCCGGCCGGATGCCTTTCACGCTCCACGGGACGCCAAGTTTCATGCTCGCCTGCGCTCAATTGTGAGGCGGATAAGGGCGCGGACCCGGTAGAGCCGGCGCGCGTAGCGGGATTTCCAGGCGAACGCGGCTCCCGCCCTCGCAGTCGGACTTTCTGCTCTTTAGGGTAAATAACCGGTTAACTTTTCGGCGGAGCCGCCGATTTGGCGCGTATTTGGCTCAAATGGGCGTTAACGGCCCAGACGGGCCGGCCCGGCGAGCGGTGACTATCAAAGGTCGTATTTGAGGTACAATGCAACCCAAGATAGGGTGTTAAAGCCTTCTGAACCAGAATGCCAATTCGGCGGCGGCTTTTAATTCGGGCGTAAAGTGCTGCCGCCATACTCCCGCCTGGACGTGGGGACATCTGCTGCCGCAAAGGCCTGGCGGAACGCATCGCCTGGCCGGCAATTAATGCGTCGCGGCGGACAGCCGGGGAGTGGGGACAATGCCGACATATAAAGCGCCGGTGGACGACGCGCTGTTTCTGTTGAACGACGTCTTCCATTTCGACCGTTACGGAAACCTGCCGGGTTTCGCCGATGCATCGCCTGACATCGTCGAAGCGATCCTCGGCGAAGCCGCCAAGTTCTGCGAGGAAACGCTCACCCCGCTCAACCGGATCGGCGACGCGCAAGGCTGCACGCGCCATGACGACGGCAGCGTGACCACGCCGGACGGATTCAAGGCGGCGTTCAAGCAACTGGTCGAAGGCGGCTGGATCGGCATCTCGGTGCCGGCCGAATTCGGCGGCCAGGGCCTGCCGGAGACCCTCACCCAGATCGTCAACGAATTCATGTGCTCGGCCAACATGGCCTTCGGCATGTATCCGGGGCTGACGCAGGGCGCGATTGCCGCGCTGCTGGCCCACGCCTCGCCGGAACTCAAGACGAAATATCTGCCGAAGATGGTGGCCGGCGAATGGACCGGCACGATGAACCTGACCGAGCCGCATTGCGGCACCGATCTCGGCCTGCTGCGTACCAAGGCGGCCAAACAGGCGGACGGCAGCTACAAGATCACCGGCACCAAGATCTTCATCTCGGCCGGCGAGCACGACTTGGCCGACAACATCATCCACCTTGTGCTGGCGCGCATTGAAGGCGCGCCCGCCGGCACCAAGGGCATCTCGCTGTTCGTGGTGCCGAAGCTGATGGTCAAGGATGACGGTTCGCTCGGCGACCGCAACGCCGTCATGTGCGGCTCGATCGAACACAAGATGGGCATACACGGCAATTCCACCTGCGTGATGAATTACGACGGCGCCACCGGCTGGCTGATCGGCGAGGAGAATCGCGGCCTCAATGCCATGTTCACGATGATGAACGAGGCGCGGCTCGGCGTCGGCGTGCAGGGGCTGGCTTTGTCCGAGGTCGCCTATCAGAACGCCGCGATCTATGCGCGCGAGCGCCTGCAGGGGCGGTCGATCTCCGGCGTCAAATATCCCGACAGACCGGCCGATCCGATCATCGTGCATCCTGACATCCGCCGGACGCTGATGTCGATCCGCGCCTTCAACGAGGCGGCGCGCGCGCTGGTGCTGTGGACCGCGCTCAAGGGCGACGTCGCCCATCGTTCGGAAGACGACAAGGAACGCCAGAGCGCCGACGATCACATGGGTCTGCTGACGCCGGTGATCAAAGGCGTGCTCACCGATTACGGATTCTCCAATGCGGTGATGGCGCAGCAGGTGTACGGCGGGCACGGCTATATCGTCGAGCACGGCATGGAGCAGTTCGTGCGCGACGCCCGCATCGCGCAGATCTACGAAGGCGCCAACGGCATCCAGGCGCTCGATTTGGTCGGCCGCAAGCTCGGCAAGGACGGCGGCCGTGCGCTGATGGCGTTCTTCAACGAGGTGCAGGCCTACATCAAGGACAATAGCGCCAACGAGCAGATGAAGGGTTTTGTCGGCCCGCTCGGCGCCGCGCTCGGCCACCTGCAGCAGGCCTCGATGTGGTTCATGCAGAACGCGATGGCCAAGCCCGACAATGCCGGCGCCGGCGCCACCGATTACATGCATCTCTTCGGCCTCGTCGCGCTCGGCTACATGTGGTGCAAGATCGCCGACGCGGCGATCGCCAAGCTGCCGAAGGCGAACGGCTCGGCGCCGCGCTATTCGGCCAAGCTCGTCACCGCGCGCTTCTTCATGGAGCGGATGCTGCCGGAAACCGCGACTCGGCTCGCCCGCATTCAGTCGGGCGCGGCGTCGACCATGGAAATGCCGGACGAGCTGTTCTAGCTCGCCCGGCTATTTCACTCTTCAATCGCCGAGATTAGCGAATGACGCGGCGCGTCTCATAGCCGACATATTGGCCGTTGACGCAGGCGCCGTGATTGGCGCCGAACAAGGCGTGGAAGCCCGAGCACGGCTGAATGGCGGAATCCAGCACTGCTACGGTGCCGACGCCGGCGACGCCGCCGACGGTCACTGCGCCTGCAGTCGTAGCTGCCGCGCCGGCCAAGGCGGTGCCGCTGCCGAACCAGCCCTCGGACAGACCAACCCCAACGACCGTACCGGCCACAGCTCCGGTGCCCGCTTCAGCAGTCCTGGTACTGTAGTCATAAGTTTCCGCCAAAGCGGGAGTCGAAAGCGCCGCAACGGCGGCAATTGCCATTAATGTCTTACGCATTGAATCACTCCTATTTGTAGTGGATGCCCACCACAGAAACGTCCCAGCATCCGCATCCGTTCCGCAGTGCACTCAACACAGCACGAGAGTTCATATTTCGTGGCGCTGATGTGAGGAGCCGGGGTGAACTTCGGCGCCCGGACGTTCCAATCGTGTCATCGACATGGCAATGATGTCGAATGAATGCGCGGACCCTATCGATCGCCATTGTCGGCGGCGGCATTGGCGGACTCGCCGCCGCGCTGTCGCTGTTGCGTCAGGGATTTGATGTTGAGGTTTATGAGCAGGCCGCGGCGCTGCGCGAGGTCGGCGCCGGCATCGTGCTGACGCCGAACGCGACGCGCGTACTGCATGCGCTCGGATTCCGTGCGCAGATCGAACGGCTCGGCGTTGCGCCCGACGCCTGGCGGCAGCGGCGCTGGCAGGATGGGCGCACGCTGATGCTGGGCGCTGTTTCGACGATGGTCGGAGACAGGGACGAGCGGCTGTTCTACACCTCGCACCGCGCCGATATTCTCGCCATGCTGCGCACCGCGCTGCCGCCGGAACGGCTGCATCTCGGCCATCGCCTGACAGCGCTGGGCCAAAACGGTGATGGCGTCGAACTGCAATTCGCCAATGGCGCGCCGGTCAAAGCGGATGTTGCGATCGGCGCCGACGGCATCCACTCGACGGTGCACGAAATTCTGCTCGGCGCCGAGTGGCCGCAATTCACCGGCTGCATCGCCTATCGCGGCCTCGTCGCCGCCGATCGGCTCGCCCATCTGCGATTGCCGCCGGAAGCGGAAATCTGGCTCGGCCCCGGCAAGCACTTCGTGCATTATCCGGTGTCGAACGGCCGGCTGATCAATTTCGTGTGCCTGATCGACCGCGACGCCTGGACCAAGGAATCGTGGACCGAGCCGGGCAATCCGGCCGACGCGCTCGCCGCCTATTCCGGCTGGCACCCGCATGTGCGCGACATGATCGGCGCGGTGCAGGAGACTTTCGTGTGGGGCCTGTTCGACCGCGCGCCGCTGCCGCGCTGGTCGTTCGGCCGCGTCACGCTGCTCGGCGATGCCTGCCATCCGATGCTGCCGTTCCTGGCGCAGGGCGCGGCGCAGGCGATCGAGGACGGCGCGACTTTGGCCGGCGTGCTGTCGCGCGGCGGCGACGTTGTCGAGGCGCTGAAACGCTACGAGGCGTTGCGGCTGCCGCGCACCGCCCGCGTCCAGGCCACCGCGCGCGGCAACAAGACCCGCAATCATCTGCCGGACGGCCCGGAGCAACAAGAGCGGGACGCCGCGATGGCGGCCGGCGAGGCGCAATGGTCGATCGGCGCCAGCCGCTGGGTCTATGACCATGACGCCATCGCGGCGGCGGAGACCGGCGCCTTGGGGCTGCCGGCGGATTAGCCAAACGCCGGCATCACCTCGCGCGCAAACAGCCGCAGCGAAGCCGCCGCGTCATCGAAGCCGATGTCACCGAACACCATCTGGCACAGCACGTAGTTCACGCCGGTATCGCGTTCGAGCTTTTGCAGATAGGCCCGCACCGTCGCCGGCGAGCCGGCAATGCCGTGGCCGATGTTTTCGAGCGCATTGAAATCTTGCGGATAAATGTCCTTGAGCGTGAAATCGAGCTGCGAGCGCCGCCACAGGAATGTCATGGCCTCGATCCAGCGTGGATAGGCGGCGCGGGCAATGCGCTTCGCCTCATCGTCGGTTTCGGCGACGACGATGTGGCGGGTGATGCCGATCGACGGCAGTTCGCTCGCCGGCTTGCCGAGCGTGCTCCATTCGCTCCGATAGCGGTCGCTGATCGCCCGCGCGCGCTCGGCCGGCCCGAGCGACACGACATTGATGGCGCGCGGCGCCGCCCAGGCGACCGCCTCGGCATTGGGCGCGCCGTACCATAGCGGCGGGTGCGGCCGCTGCAGCGGCTTGGCCTGCACCAGATAGTCCTTGTAGTGAAAGAACTGGCCGTCAAAGTTGACAATGTCGGATTCGAAGGCGCGCATCAGAACCGCGAAGGCTTCGTGATAGAGCGCCCCGGCATCTTTCGGCTCGACACCGTAGCGCTGGTGCTCGATCAGCGCGCCGCCGCGGCCAATGCCCAGCATCAGCCGTCCGCCGCTCAGATGGTCGAGTATGCAGATTTCCTCGTACAGCCGCAGCGGGTGATGCAGCGGCAGCACATAGACCAGCGGGCCCATGCGCAGGCGCTCGGTTCGCGCGAAGGCGGCGGCCAGGAAGACACTGGGGCTCGCCGCCATGCCGAGCGGGGTCGAATGGTGCTCGGCGAGGTGATAGCCGGCAAAACCCGCGCTTTCGATCGCTTCGATCAGGCGCAGCCGCTGGTCGAGGAAATCGCCGAGCGGCCGGCCATTGCTGTCGAGGTGGTCAAAGATGCCGAATTTAAGCATCGGGGGAGCTTCGGCTGGACACGAACGAACCTCTTGGTGGGCGCGGTTGGGCAGCAACGAGCATCATTGACCCGTGGAAGCGGGGTCAGATACCGTTGCGCAAAATAACACCGGAGGGAACGACAATGCACAAATTAGCCAGTCTAACGATTGCGGCGCTGGCGACGACGCTCGGCATCGCCTCGGCGCAGGCCGCCGATACGATCAAGATCGGACTGATCATGTCCTATTCCGGCCAGTTCGCCGACACCGGGACGCAGATGGACAATGCCATCAAGCTGTTCGTCAAGCAGAACGGCGACACCGTCGCCGGCAAGAAGGTCGAGTTCATCCGCAAGGACACCGGCGGCCCGAACCCGGACGTCGCCAAGCGCCTGGCCCAGGAGCTCGTCACCCGCGACCAGGTCGACGTCCTCGCCGGCTTTACCCTGACGCCAGAAGCGCTCGGCGCTGCCGGCGTGTCGGCCGAAGCCAAGAAATTCATGGTGGTGATGAACGCCGCGACCTCGATCGTGACCGAGAAGTCGCCTTATATGGCGCGCACCTCGCTCACCATTCCGCAGCTCGAGAACACGCTCGGCGATTGGGCCGTAAAGAAGGGCGGCGCCAAGAAGGCGTACACGATGGTGTCCGACTACGGTCCCGGCATCGACGCCGAGACTTGGTTCCAGAAGGGCTTCAAGGCGGCGGGCGGCGAGATCGTCGGCGCGGTGCGGATGGCGGTCGCCAATCCGGACTTCTCCGCCTACGTGCAGCGCGCCAAGGATCTCAATCCGGAATCGATCTTCGTGTTCATTCCGGGCGGCGCGCAGCCGGGGGCGTTCGGCAAGGCGCTGGCGGAACGCGGCATCGAGGCCAAGAAAGTGATGGGCCAGCTCGAGATCACCGACGAGCATGCGCTCGCGGCGATGGGCGACACGGCGATCGGCATCGTCACCGCGGGCCACTATGACTACAATCACAAGTCAAAGATGAACGCCGACTTCGTGAAGGCCTACAACGCCGAATTCCACCGCAACCCCGACTTCTTTTCGGTTGGCGGCTGGGACGGCATGCATCTGATCTACGAGACGCTGAAGAAGACCAACGGCAAGACCGACGGCGACTCGCTGATCGCGGCCGCCAAGGGCATGGCCTGGGAAAGTCCGCGCGGCCCGATCTCGATCGATCCGGAAACCCGCGACATCATCCAGACCGTCTATATCCGCCGCGTCGAGAAGGTTGACGGCAAGCTGGTCAACGTCGAGTTCGACAAGGTCGAGAAGGCCAAAGACCCGGCCAAGACGGCAAAGTAACAAGGCTTCGCAGCCAAACCGGGGGCGGGGGCTTCAAAGCCCTCGCCCCTTTGCTTGACCGGCCCTATTGTACCCGCGGACGATTCGCCAGCCGCCCGGGAATCAATGGACGTCCTCAATCTGCCGCGCCCCGATTGGATGACCGAGGATCTGGTCCTGCTCGAGGACCAGTCGCGCCGGTTCATGCAGGATGAATTCGTGCCGCACCTCGACAAGTGGCACGAGGACCACATGTACCCGCGCGAGGTCTGGACCAAGGCGGGCGCCGCCGGTCTGTTGTGCCCCTCAATGCCGGAACAATATGGGGGCGCCGGCGGCACCTTCGCCCATGACGCCGTGATCAACCGCGAATACAGCCTCGCCGGATTCGACACATTCGGCGCGCCGCTGCATTCGGGCATCGTCGCGCCCTATATTCTGCATTACGGCACTGAGGAGCAGAAGCAACGCTGGCTGCCGAAGCTCGCGACCGGCGAGATGGTCGGCGCCATCGCCATGACCGAGCCCGGCACCGGCTCCGATCTGCAGGGCGTGCGCACCTCGGCGAAGAAATCCGGCAACGGCTACGTGCTGAACGGCTCGAAGACCTTCATCACCAATGGCCAGCACGCCAATCTGGTCGTCGTCGTCGCCAAGACCGATCCGAAGATGGGCGCCAAGGGCGTGTCGCTGATGGTGGTCGAGACCGACGACGCCAATGGATCAACTTTGGGCTTCCGCCGCGGCCGCAAGCTCAAGAAGCTCGGCATGGATTCCGCCGACACCTCGGAGTTGTTTTTCGAGGACGTGCAGCTGCCGGCCGAGGCGCTGCTCGGCACCGAGGAAGGCCAGGGCTTCTACCAGTTGATGAAGGAGCTGCCGCAGGAGCGGCTGATCGTCGCGCTGCACGCGGTCGCCATGATGGAGCGCGCGCTGGCGCTGACCATCGACTACGCCAAGCAGCGCCAGGCCTTCGGCAAGAAGATCATCGAGTTCCAGAACACACAGTTCGAGCTGTCGGACTGCAAGACCCAGGCGACGGTCGCCAAGGTGTTCGTCGACAATTGCATCGGCCGTCACGTCAATGGCGGCCTCGACGCCGTCACCGCCTCGATGGCCAAGGGTTGGTCGACCGACGTACTCGCCAACGTGGTCGACCGCTGCCTGCAACTGTTCGGCGGCTACGGCTTTATGGACGAATATCCGATCTCGCGGCTCTACCGCGACGCCCGCGTCATGCGTATCTATGCAGGCACCAATGAGATCATGAAGTTGCTGATTTCGCGAAGTTTGTAACCAGCCGTCGTCCCGGGCGAGCGCCAGCGAGGCCCGGGACCCATACTCCGCAGCCTATCGATGGCGCACGGCGTATGGGTCCCCGCCTTCGCGGGGACGACAATAGGAGGGTCAATGCCCGACGCATTCATCTACGACGCCGTCCGCACCCCGCGCGGCCGCGGCAAGGCCGATGGCTCCCTGCATGAAGTCACCGCGCTCAATCTGGCGGCGCAGGCGCTCGGCGCCATCAAGCAGCGCAACAAGCTCGATCCCAAGCAGGTCGACGACGTCGTGCTCGGCTGCGTCGATCCGGTCGGCGAGGCGGGCGGCGATATTGCGCGCGTCGCGGCGATCGTGGCCGGCTACGGCAACGAAGTGCCCGGCATCCAGATCAACCGGTTCTGCGCCTCCGGCCTTGACGCGGTGAATTTCGCGGCGGCCGAGGTGATGTCCGGCCAGCACGACATGACAATCGGCGGCGGCGTCGAATCGATGAGCCGCGTCGGCATCGGCGCCTCCGGCGGCGCCTGGCCGATCGACCCGTCGATCGCGCTGAAGTCGTATTTCGTGCCGCAGGGCATTTCCGCCGATGTGATCGCGACCAAATACGGCTTCTCGCGCGACGATGTCGACGCCTACGCGGTCGAAAGCCAGAAGCGCGCGGCGATGGCTTGGGGCGAGGGCCGCTTCAAGAATTCGGTGCTGGCGGTGAAAGACGTCAACGGCATCACGCTGCTCGACAAGGACGAGCACATGCGGCCCTCGACCACGATGCAGACCTTGGCGCAGCTCAACCCGTCCTTCGTGCAGATGGGCGACATGGCCGGCTTCGACGCCGTCGCCATCCAGCGCTATCCGGAGATCGAGGCGGTCAACCACGTTCATACGCCGGGCAATTCGTCCGGCATCGTCGACGGCGCCGCCGCGGTCCTGATCGGCAATGAAGAGGCCGGCAAGCGAGCCGGCCTCAAGCCGCGCGCGCGTATCCGGGCCTTCGCCAATATCGGATCCGAGCCCTCGATCATGCTGACCGGGCCGATCCCGGTGTCGGAAAAGGTGCTCAAGCGCGCCGGCATGAGCAAGAGCGACATCGACCTGTGGGAGCTCAACGAGGCTTTCGCCTCGGTGGTGCTGCGCTACATGCAGGCGCTCGACATCCCGCACGACAAGATCAACGTCAATGGCGGCGCCATCGCCATGGGCCATCCGCTCGGCGCCACCGGCGCCATGATCCTCGGCACCGTGCTTGACGAGCTGGAGCGCAGCGGCAAGGAGACGGCGCTGGTGACGCTCTGCATCGGCGCCGGCATGGGCACCGCGACGATCATCGAGCGCGTCTAACATGCCGAAGATCGACATCGGCAAGGCGACGGTGCGCAGAAGCAGCAATTACCCGCCGCAATTTCAAGGCGCGGTCGAAGGCCGAGAGAAGACCGTGCTCGGCGACCTCGCCGGGCTCAGCCAGTTCGGCGTCAATCTGACGCGGCTCAAGCCAGGCGCGGCCTCGGCGCTGCGTCACTGGCACGAGCAGGAAGACGAGTTCGTCTATATCCTCGAAGGCGAGTTGGTGCTGGTCGAGGACGGCGGCGAGATCGTGATGAAGCCCGGCGACTGTGCCGGCTTCAAGGCCAATGTCCCCAACGGCCATCACTTGATCAACAAGACGCAGCGCGACGCGCTCTATCTCGAAATCGGCACGCGCGCGCCGCATGAGCGCGCACATTATCCGGACTGCGATCTGGCATTCGAGCGCGGCCCGGACGGCGTAAAAGTGATGCACAAGAACGGCGAGCCGTATTAGCTTTTTGTCATGGCCGGGCTTGTCCCGGCCGATCCCGATCGGGAGCGCATTGCGTTCCTAAGCGGGATGCCCGGCACAAGGCCGGGCATGACAGCAAAAGAGGACGACCAAGGACCATGCCCAACTTCAAACTCGAAACCGACGCCGACGGCATCGCGCTCATCACCTGGGACATGCCGGACCGCTCGATGAACGTGCTCACCGTCGCGGTGATCGAGGAACTCGCCGCGCTGGTCGAGAAGGTCGCGACCGATGCCGCGATCAAGGGCGCGGTCATCACCTCGGGCAAGGATACTTTCTCCGGCGGCGCCGATCTGACCATGCTCGAGGCGTTGACCGGCAGCTTCCGGAAAATGGCGGGGACCCAAGGCGAGGAAGCCGCCGCCAAGACGCTGTTCGAGGAAAGCCGCAAGCTCTCGCTGCTGTACCGGCGCATCGAAACCTGCGGCAAGCCGTTCGTCGCAGCGCTCAACGGCACCACGATGGGCGGCGCCTTCGAGCTGGCGCTGGCCTGCCATCAGCGCATCGCTTCCGACAATCCGAAGACCCGGCTCGGCCTGCCCGAAATCAAGGTCGGCCTGTTCCCCGGCGCCGGCGGCACGCAGCGCATCGCGCGCATGATCGCGCCGGCCGACGCGCTGCAAATGCTGCTCAAGGGCGACCAGCTCAAGACCGACCGCGCCAAGGCGATGAAGCTGATCGACGCCGTGGTGCCGGCCGCCGATCTGATCGCCAAGGCCAAGGACTGGATCAAGGCCGGTGGCAAGGCGAAAGCGCCGTGGGATGTCGACGGCTTCCGGCTGCCCGGCGGGCCGGTCTATTCCAAGGGCGGCATGATGGTGTTTCCGGCGGCCAACGCGATCTACCGCCGCGAGACCTACGACAATTATCCGGCGGCGCGGGCGCTGCTGCAGGTCGTCTATGAGGGCCTGCAACTGCCGATGGACTTGGCGCTGCGCGTCGAGTCGCGCTACTTCGCCAAGGTGCTGCGCTCGCCGGAAGCGGCGGCGATGATCCGCTCGCTGTTCGTGTCGATGCAGGAACTGAACAAGGGTGCGCGGCGTCCGGCCGCGGTGCCGGCGAGCAAGATCAGCAAGGTCGGCGTGGTCGGCGCCGGCTTCATGGGCGCCGGCATCGCCCAGGTCAGCGCCGCCGCCGGCCTCCAGGTGGTGCTGATCGACCGCGATCAGGCCACCGCCGACGCCGGCAAGGCCGGCCTGCACAAGCGGCTGTCGGAGCGCGTCGCCAAGGGCCGCATGAAGGGCGACGAGCGCGACGCGCTGCTGGCGCAGATCACGCCGGGCGCGGACTACGCCGCGCTCAAGGATTGCGACCTGGTCATCGAGGCGGTGTTCGAGGACCGCAAGGTCAAATCCGACGTGATCGCCAAAATCCAGGCGGTGATCGGCGACGGCACGATGTTCGCGTCGAACACCTCGACG
>Ga0265313_10001866_pt1 | contig 19163 bp, 15 predicted proteins | sample 4123metaG_FD_203122 | JGI IMG/M metagenome (GOLD analysis project Ga0265313, IMG submission 203122) | Rhizosphere microbial communities from Carex aquatilis grown in University of Washington, Seatle, WA, United States - 4-1-23 metaG | ecosystem: Host-associated > Plants > Roots > Rhizosphere >...
TCTAGCGGCCCTCTACGAAAGCTGGTCGATCCCGTTCGCCGTGCTCCTTTCGGTGCCCGTCGGTGTCTTCGGCGCCCTGCTCGCCGCCAAGCTTCTGGGGCAGTCCGACGATGTCTATTTCAAGGTTGGGCTATTGACCACCATCGGCCTCGCCGCCAAGAACGCCATTCTCATGGTAGAGTTCGCCAAGGATATGCAGTCCGAGGGCAAGACGGCACTCGAGGCCATCATACAGGCCGCGAAGCTTCGCATCCGCCCGATCGTGATGACTTCCCTCGCGTTTATTCTCGGTGTGCTGCCGCTCGCCGTCGCGACAGGCGCGGGCTCCGGGGCGCAGAATGCGATCGGCATCACCGTGCTCGGCGGCATGCTCTCCGCGACTCTACTCGGCGTCTTCTTCGTTCCGGTGTTCTTCGTTCTCGTCCGGCGTCCGTGGTGGCGAGGAAAGGCCCGCGCGCAATCGTTTGCGCCCACTCCCGGCAGCCCGAGTGGGCAATGAATGCGCAATCGTCTGTCCGCCTGTCTGTCCGTGGAGCATCACGTCGGCAAAGGCGCAGGAACAGCCTGCCTGTTCCTGTCTCCCTCTCCGCCAGTTCCTCCCAACCCAGCGCGTCCCAGAGTGTTGCTAACTCCGCGTCGCATCGGGGCTATTGCGCGGGGGGTCTTCACTGCCGATCGAACGCGACGGCACCTCGTCCCGGGCGGTTCAAACCGTAGCCTCTGGGATGCCGGGCGCCTCTACGACGTTGAGAGCCGGACTCTGCCCGCGGGATTTGCAGGAAAGTTCAGGCTGGTTGCCCACACCAGGCCGCCATCCATGCACACCTCGACAAGACCGTTGTCGACGAAGATCTCGAGAGTGGACGGATCTGATGTAAGCGTGAGGGGAACCAGATAGTCATGGTCGAAGCCAACCATCTCGTGGGGCGAGGATCGCCGGAGCCGCATCATCGGTGGTCCGTTAATCGGTCGTTGGATTTCTATCTGCGGAACGGACTCGGAGAACAGAGCGACCGAGAGTGACTGTGATCCGGCCAGGGGAAGAGACAACCGATAGGTCCCGCTTTGCGGAACGGCGGAATCGTCGACCAGACGCAGTTCGTCGAAGTGTTCGGCGACGCCTGCCGGGATTTCGGCCGCGAGCCGAAGCCCCACGCCGGTCTCCAGCAGACGCAACTCGCGGGGAAGGGCAAACGACCCACGAAAATTCCGCGTCGGTGTCTGGCGCGCATACTGCCAGTTGCTGGCCCAGGCGAGAAGGGTTGGGGGCCGATCGCCGGCCCCGGAGAAACTCTGGGCGGCGTAATAGTCTCGGCCATGATCCAACCACAGGCTCACGTCCGGCGCGTTGGCGTTCTCGAACCTGCGGCCGTCGAAATCGCCCACGAAATATTGCGTACCCGAGCCGCCCGCGAACGCCCCGTCTCCAATTCCGACAATGAGGACCCAACGAGTCTTGCCATCCGGACCGAGCATCTCGATAAGATCGGGGCATTCCCAGGGGCCGGTGGAATGGCGGCCGTGACCTTCGCCGAAAGTGCTTTCGAGCGACCAGTGTCGACGGTTCGGCGAAGAATAGAAACCGATCGACTGGCCGTGCGTTAGAACCATGATCCAGCGCTGCGTGAGGGCGTGCCAGACTACCTTGGGATCGCGGAATGCCCGCAGACCTGGATTCGGAATGATCGGATTTAAGGGATCCTTGACGAAGTCGAGCAGGTCAGACGAGCCGCGCGCGACGCATTGAGTCTGCAGATCCTCGCCGTTCGCATCGACGCGGTGGGCGGTGTAGAACAGCTCCACGTCGCCGGCGGCGGTCTGGATGGCGCTGCCTGAAAAGCAGGTCCCGTTGCTGTCCGGGTAAAGGGCGATCGGCTGCTCGGTCCAGGTCACGAGATCTGGTGTCGTGGCGTGGCCCCAGTGCATTGGGCCGTGCGTGGTGCCGTCCGGGTAGAACTGGAAGAAGGCGTGCCACAGGCCATCCACGCGGATCAGGCCGTTGGGGTCGTTCATCCAACCGCGCTTCGGCGAAAAATGACGAGCCGGCCGATAGATTTCCGCGTCGACAACACTGGTCACGACAGGCCCTCTGCAACTCGCGCAGAGCTATGGGAAAATGTCTCACGTTGTCAATGGCGATTGCTGGCCCAGGGACTGCCGCTCGATGAACCGGCCGGGCAGCTCCAGGACCTGCACTGGTCCCGGAGGGGGCTCGATCGCCATCAACATCGCGGCCCGGCCCATCTCGTAATAGGGCAGCTGCATCGTCGACAGGCCCGGCCGGAGCAGGCTGGCGATCGGCTCGAGGTTGTCGAAGCTTGCCAGCCCTACATCGCGGCCGACGGAAAGGCCGAGATCGGCGAGGACGAAGTAGACGTTCATGGCCAGTACGTCCTGGCCACAGATGATCAGGTCGGGGCGCTCGCCGACGGGCGCGGCCATCAACGGACGCAGGATCTCGTCGGCCGCGAACCGCACCTCGCCGCGTTGCTCGAAGACCGCCGTATGGATGCGTCCGGTCATGTCGACACCGAACTTTCGGGCGGTCGCGACGATCGCTGCGGCGCGCAGTTCGGCGGCGACGATGGTTTCAGGCAGATTGAGGAAGATGGGCCGCCTGAACCCTCGCTCCATCACGATTTTTGTAAGCGTTTCAGCGAGTTGATAGTCGTCCGGCACGACCGAATGGTGTCGGGATTTTGGGTCGAAGCAGTTGAGGAGGATATGCGGAACGCTCGCCGGGGGCAGTGTAACCGGCTGGTGAAAGCGTGCCGCATAGATCACGGACTCGGCGCGAAAGGCGGCCAGTTGAGCGTCGGCGTTGCGATGGCTCTGCGTGCCCCGCTCGATGTTGAACAGCATCATCTGCTTGCCGTGTTCCCAGGCGGCATCCTGGGCTCCGCGCACGAGCTCGATGGAGGATGATGTCGTGGCGACGCGGTCGGCGAGGAAACCGATGATGTTGCTGCGCTGCGAGCGCATCATGCGCGCGGCCTGATGAGGCTCGTAGCCGATCTCCGCGATGATCGCTTCAATGCGGGCGCGGGTTTGCGGATTGACCAGCGGGTCCTGGTTGATCACCCGAGACACCGTCTTCAGGGACGTCTTCGCCCGGTCCGCTATTTCGCGCTGGTTGGCCATGTCGCCCTTGTCCGCAGTTCATATTCTCCGTGGGCCGGGTCCACGCAAGTGCGCTCGGACCGGCCCTTCATAGCGAATTTGCAGGCCTACCAAACCGAGAATCGCAAAATAGGCTAGACCTCCGCCATTGACAACGTGAGACAATTGCGAATATCAAGGCCCATCCGGTGCGGTCTACGCGGGCTCATCCCCGCTTCCGCCGGTAATGATCGGGAGGACAACATGAGACTTTCATTGACGGCCCTTGCCGTCGCGTGGCTCGCGGCCAGTTCGGCGTTCGCTGCCGGCCCCGCCATCCCTCCACAGGGGGATATCGTTCCGCGAGAGATCAGCTGGCTTGCGTCTCGGCCAAGCGATGGTCCGGTCATCAAGACCGTCGAGGCCATCGCCGACGAGTACGCCAAGACTCATCCGGGCTTTAAGCTCGACATCATCGAGACGCCGGATCGGCCGTCCTATCTGCAAAAAGTGGAGACGCTGGCCGCAGCCCGTCAGCTGCCTGAATTCTTTGACACCGACGCCACGCCGTTTGCCCAGAAGCTGCAGCAGCAGGGGTTGATGGTCGATACCGCCGCGATCCTCGACAGCCTCAAGCTGACGGACCAGTTTCGTCCAGTCGCCCTCAACTATGATCGCTTCGGCGATGGCAGCCTCTACCTCATCCCGCTCGAGTTCGGCTTCGAGATGTTCTGGTACAACAAGGCCATGTTCCAGAAGGCAGGCGTCGACGTTCCCAAGACCCTCGACGATCTGCCCGCCGTTTGCAGCGCGCTCGCCAAAACCGGTGTCCTGCCGATCGCGCTCGACGGCGTCGATGGCTGGCCGCCGATGCGCATGATTGCGTGGTATCCGTTCCGGCTCGCCGGCAGCGACTATTTGCAGAAGCTGAAGACCGGTGCCGCCAAGATGAGCGACCCGCCGGGCGACAAGGCAGTGAAGTGGCTCGCGAGCCTTCAAAGCGCAGGCTGCTTCTCCAAGGACTTCTCGGCTCAGGGCTACACCGACGCGCGTGATCTCTTCACCCAGGGCAAGGCCGCCATCTACTACATGGGGACCTGGGAGACCGACGCGATGACCAACGAGGCCAGCCAGGCCCCGGCAGTCCGCGGCAACATCGACTACTACACCCTGCCGATGACGCCGGACGCCAAGACCACCGCCGACGAGTTCTTCGTCAACTCGGGCATCGGCATGGCGGTGGGTTCGACGACCTTCGATCCGCTGGTCTATGACTTCCTCAAATACCTCTTGTCGCGCTACCCCGCGATGTACGCGGCGACCGGCTCCCTGTCGCCGATGACCGCTGCCCCCAAGGAGCTGCCGAACAAGTCGCCGATCTACGCCAAGATCGTCGGCGAGCTTCCCAAACTCGGCGCCGAGTTCGCCGTGCCATGGGACACTCAGCTCGATCCGACGTCGAACACGGTCATCCAGCAGAACATCACGCTGCTGCTGCAGGGCAACATCACGCCCAAGCAGTTCGAAGACACGGTCGACGCGGCGATCGCGGAGAATGCGCCCGGGTTCTTTGGGAAGTAAGCTGCCGACAACGGATCGGGCTCGGCGACGAGCCCGATCACGCTGCAAGCGAGGGCCCCGATGCTCACCTACAGGAATCGACTTGCCGTCGCCGTGTTCCTCGCGCCGCCGCTTCTCGCCTATCTCGTGGCGGTGGTGCTGCCGATCGGCCAGTCGCTCTATCTGAGCCTGTTCAAGTGGGACGGCCTGTCCGACCCTCGCTTCATCGGCCTCGGCAACTACAGCAAGATGCTGACCGCCGATCCCGCCTTCTGGGCATCGCTGCTGCACTCGCTCGTCTATCTGGTGATCACGCTGATCTTCCAGCTCGGTCTCGCCCTGCTGGTCGCCAACCTCCTCACCTATGCCGGTAAGGGGCGCGAGGTGATCAAGACCCTCGTCGTGCTGCCGGCGATCGTGTCGACCGTGGCGATCGCCCTGCTGTTCCGCCGCCTCTACGCCTTCGATCCACCCGGGCTCATCAACGACCTGCTGTCCTGGGTCGGCCTCGGGGCCCTGGCGCGGCCCTGGCTCTCCGATCTTTCGACGGTGATGTCGGCCGTCTCGATCCCGGAAGGCTGGCGCTTCTTCGGCATCTACATGCTGATCCTCTATGGCGGGCTGCTGGCCGTGCCGCGCGATCTCGAGGAAGCCGCCAAGCTCGATGGCGCCAATGAGTGGCAGGTCTTTCTCTTTGTGCGCTTTCCCTATTTGCGTCCGGTCTGGATCACCACGGCGATCATGGCGACGACCTACGCGTTGCGCGGCTTTGACGTGCCTTACCTGCTGACCAATGGCGGACCGGGGCAGGCCTCGGAGCTCCTCACGACTTACATGTATAAAACGGCGTTCGCCAACACAAACTTCGGCTATGCCAGCGCGCTGTCTGTGGCCATCGTCGTCGAGTGCCTGATCGCCGTCGGCGCCATTCTCCTGCTGGTTCGCCGGCGAGGTTTCTCGGTATGACGCTCGCAATGTCACACGCTCCGGGCAAGACTTCCGGTTCAATGACCGGCACGGGCGCGCGGCTCAATCTTCATCGCTACGCCGCTTGGGCTATCATCGCGCTGATCGTCGTGGTGCAGGTCTATCCGCTGCTCTGGATACTGCTCACTGCGTTGCGGCCCGCGCAGGAGTTCGCTGCGGGCGATGCGTTTGCGCTGCCCTCGTCGCTGACCCTCGATAATTTCGTCCGTGCGTTTGCACAGGGCAATCTCGGCCGCTTTCTGTTCAACAGCATCATCGTGACCGTGGCCGCCGATGCGCTGATCGTGCTGCTCGGGATGATGGCGGCCTACGCCATCCAGGTGATTGGCTTCAAATGGAGCCGCGTGGTGCTCGGGCTGTTCCTGATTGGCATCATCGTGCCAGCCCACGTGACGCTGGTGCCGCTCTTCCTGAACTATCGGAACCTCGGTCTGCTCAACAGCTACTGGTCGATCATCGTGCCGCTGGTCGGCTTCTCGCTGCCGATGTCGGTCTACCTGTTCCAGAGCTTTTACAGCTACATCTCGCGGGAGCTCTATGACGCCGCGACCATCGACGGGGCAGGGCCGTATCGAATCTTCCTGCTGATCACCGCGCCGATGTCGGTGAACACCGTCGTGACGGTGGTGTTCGTCAACACGATTTTCATCTGGAACGACTTCATCTTCGCCAACACGTTCGTCCTCGACAAGAACATGAAGACCGTGCCGCTCGGGCTGCAGAGCTATATGGGCGCGATGGGATCGATCGACTGGACGGCCACCTTTGCCGCCGTGTGCGTGACGGTCACGCCGCTCCTGCTGGCGTTGCTCGTCCTCAACCGCGCGATCATCTATGGCATCCAGGGCGGCGCGACCAAGGGCTGACCTCTACGCTCGCAAATCGAGACTCGGATGACTGAAACAAAGCAGGCTGTGGCCATGAATCCAGCGGGTATCCGCGATCCGCTGCGCGACGGCCCGCACGGCGACGCGATCCCGTTCTTCTTCAAGGGCCGCTACCACCTCTATTATCTCGAGGCGCCTGCGGGCGTTCAGGACCAGCCCGACCGCGGCCGCACGCCCTGGCGTCACCTGGTCAGCGACGACCTCGTGCACTGGGACGATCTCGGTATCGCCTTGCCCCTGGGCGCAGGTTCAGATCCGGATGTCGACGGCATCTGGACCGGCTCAGTGATCGAACGCGATGGCTTGATCCACATCTTCTACACCGGCGGTCGTCGCCGGGCCGACACAACGACGCCGCAGACCGTCTGCCATGCGACGAGCGTGGATGGCGTGATCTTCGTCAAGGATGAGGTGCGGCCGATGATGCGCCCGCCGGCCTGGTTTGAGCAGCGCGACTGGCGCGACCCCTTCGTCTTCTGGAATGCCGACCGCGGCGAGTACTGGATGCTGGTAACCTCGCGTGCATCCGAGGGGCCGTCCGGACGTCGCGGCATCATCGCGCTCAGTACCTCGCCGGACCTCACGGTCTGGACGACGCGCAAGAAGCCCTTCTATGCGCCGGGGATCACCTACTCGATGGAATGCCCCGAGCTGTTCGAGCTCGGCGGACGTTGGCGGTTGGCCTTCTCGCGCTTCACCGAGGAAGCAGCCACCGTCTATCGCGAAGCCGACAGTCCCGAGGGTCCATGGCGCACGCCCGCCCACCCTGCGTTCGATGGCCCGCGCTGGTACGCCGCAAAATCGCTGACCGACGATCGTGGCCGACGCATCTCGTTCGGCTGGGTGCACGATCGCCGCGACCAGTCTGTAACCTCCGAGTGGCTGTGGGGCGGCGACATGTGCCTGCCTCGCGAAATCTACGTTGGGTCGGCCGATAGGCTGTGCGTGCGGCCGCCCGAAGAGATCGATGGTTGGTTGAATCGCTCCGCGGAGATCCCCGTGCTTGACGCCGGCGGCAAAGAGCACGCCTCGCTTGCGGCGATGGGGAGCTTTGCCTTCGCCGAACTCGCAATGCCTGTCGTCGGTCCGGAACTCCACCGCCTGACGGTCACGGCGGAGCTGCGCGATCTGAGGGGAGGGGTCGGCCTCGTGCTTTTCGGCGACGAAACGATGACCGGGGGTCTCCGCCTCTTCGTCGACGCTGCCTCGGGTATGGTCAGCCTCGGCGACATCGTCTCCGGCAACGAACCAGATCGCATGCCACCGCCCCTCGTCACCAACTGGGTGCCACCGCGCGCGACTGGTCAGTTACGTTTCGATATCTACCGGCGGGGCGACGTGCTCGAAATCTTCGTCGATCGGCAAGCGGCGCTCACTCACCGCAACTATGATACCGGCCCGATGCGGAGCTTCTTTTTCGTCGAGGACGGCGCGGCGGCGGTCACGGCGTCGCTCGCGTCGCACTCGACATCGTCGGCCTAGCTCAAAGATCGCGTTGACGCTACCGGCCGAAGACGTTGACTGATCGGCTCGGATACGACGATGTTGGCTTTGAGACGTCAGTCAGTTCCTCAAGCTGTTCGGACGACAGGCGAAGCGCCGCCGCTCCCAGGTTGTCCGCCAGTTGTTCCGGCGTTTTTGCTCCGACGACCACCGACGATACGCCCGGCTGAGCAAGCGCCCAGGCAATCGAGACCTGCGCCGGCGTCGCCCCGTGCACGGCAGCGATGCGCCGCACCGCCGCAAGGGTCTGCCAGTTCCTCTCGGTATCGCGGCGGGCCCACGACTCTTCCCACGCGTCCGGCGTCGAGCCGATACGTCCGGTATCGGACGACGGACGCTTGTCTCGCGAGTATTTGCCGGTCAGAAAGCCGCCGCCGAGGGGCGCCCACGGCACGAGGCCGACGCCTTCGGAGTCCCAGAAATTGGCGAAATCAGCTTCGAGGTCGCGGACGGCCAGCGAATATTGGTACTGGCCGGCGACAAAGCGGGCCCAGCCATTGCGCTCCGAAATGCCGAGTGCCTTCATGGCTTGCCAGGCGAGAAAATTCGAAACGCCGACATAGCGCGCCTTGCCGGCCGAGACGAGGTCGTCGAGCGCGCCGAGCGTTTCCTCGAGCGGGGTGAGTGCATCCCAGCCGTGCACGTAGAGGATGTCGATGGTCTCGATACCGAGGCGCCGCAGGCTCGCGTGGGCGGCGTCCATCACATGATGGCGGGAAAGGCCCACATCGTTGACGTCCTTGCCCATCGGCCAGCGCAGTTTGCTCGCGACGATGGCGCCGGCGCGCTTGCCCTTGAGGGCCTTGCCGACGATTTCCTCCGCGCGGCCCCCCGCATAGACGTCTGCGACGTCAATATGATTGCCGCCCGCGTCGCGGTAAGCATCAATCAGGCGCAGCGCGTCGGTCTCGGACACACCGCGGTCTGTTCTCTCGCCGAATATCATCGTCCCGAGCGCAAGCTCCGAGACCATCAGACCGGAGCGTCCAAGCCGGCGGTAGTTCATCGTCGATCCTCTGGTTAGGTCTTGACGGCGCCCGCGGTCAGGCCGCGGACGAAATAGCGTTGCAGGGCAAAGAACACGGCGAGCGGCAAGACCATGGAGATGAAGGCACCCGCGGTCAGCAGGTGCCAGTCGTCGCCGCGCGAGCCGACGATCTCGGCGAGCCGCATCGTCAACACCTGCACATTGGGCTGGCTGCCGATGAAGATCAGCGCCACCAGATAGTCGTTCCACACCCAGAGAAATTCGAAGATCGCGTACGACGCGAGCGCGGGTGCGGCGAGCGGCAGGATGATCGTCCGGAATATTCTGAGGTGGCTCGCGCCGTCCACGGTTGCGGCCTCAAGCAGCTCGCGCGGTATCTGGCCGATGAAATTGTAGAGCAGGTAGATGCAGAGTGGCAGACCGAAGCCGGCATGCGCGAGCCATACCGCAAGGTAGGTGCCGTTGAGTCCGACCCTGACGTAATCCGATAGCACCGGCACCAACGAGATCTGCAGGGGTACCACGATAAGCCCGACAACCAGCATGAACAGCGGCATGCGGGCTGGGAACCGGATCCAGGCAAAGCCGTAAGCGGCAAATGCGCCGGCGATAAGCGGGATCATCACCGCCGGCAGCGTGACCGCGAGGCTGTTGAGAAAGGCTCCGGACAGGTCGTCGCCGCGCAGCGTCTGCTTGCCGCCCTGCGGATTGGTGATCTCGTATTGCTTGCCGGTGAGGACGTTGGCGTAGTTGGACAGCGTGAAATTGAGATTGGATGTCCAGACCTGCGACTGGATTTGCACGGTCCCGATGCGTCGGTTGCCGACCCACAGTACCCGCCTTCCATCCGGTGCAACGACACCCTTGCGAAAGTCCTCGAACGTGCCCTGGGCGCCATCGAAGGTCATCGTGCCGCTGCGGTCGAGCGAGGCGTCAGGCGTGATCGTCTGTACGGTCTGCCACTCGAGATGCGGAAACACCGTCCACCAGCCGCTCTCGCGCACGTCGTCGGCGCTGCGGAAGGACGAGACGAAAAGGCCGATCGTCGGGACCGACCAAAGCGCGCACATCACGACCAGAATGATCGTTGCGAGCCGGCCGCTCTTTCGAAGGCGGTGACGATAGCGTTCAGCAGCCCGATCTGCGGCTCGCTCGGGTCCTTCACCGCATAGATGAACTTCCAGATGATGCCGGCGCCGACGAGCGAAATCGCCATCGGCATGAAGATGATCGCCTTTGCGACCCGCTCTACCGGGCTACGGTCGGCGAGAGCGGCAATCGTGAGCCCGAGCACCACGGTGAGGCCGGCACCAAAGACAAGCCAGAGCAGGTTGTTGCGAAACGTCTCCAGCATGAAGGGCTGGGTGAAGATCGCAAAATAGTTGTCGAGCCCGACGAATGCGCTGCCGTCGCGACTGAAGAGACTTGCGATGATCGTCCTCACCATCGGGCCCGCGATGAAGTAGGCGACCATGATAAGGCCGGGGCCCACGAACAGCACCGGCTGCAGGCGGCGTGCCACCAGCGGCGGCGCGAGCTGCAACAGCGCGTCTAACGCCAGGTAGAGGAGGATGAGCGCGGCGCCACCGCCCGCAATAAAGATCAGTGTGAGTACGAGGCGTGGCAGGTCGCTGGTGCGTTCGAATTCAACGCCGTAGCCAATCAGCAGTACCGCCGCGACGGCGAGCCCCGCATTGACGAGCGCGGCCAGGCGGCGCCTGGGAGTCCCAGATCGCTCGGCGGCCTGAGGCAGCGCCGGTCGGGGAAGGGGAAGGTTTGAGGGCAGGGTCATCGGCACGGGGACATGGTCCCCGCATCACCCGAAGGTGACGCGAGGACCGTGCGCGGGAGCTATTTGGACGGCCAGGAGGCGTCGATGTTCTTGAGCGCGGTATCGAGATCTTCGGAGCCGGCGATCCACGCCGTCATCTGCTTCCAGAACGATCCGGTGCCGACCTCGCCGGGCATCAGGTCCGAGCCGTCGAAGCGTACGCTGGTCGCGTCGCCGAGGATCTTGGCGACGCCGCGGTCGATGTCGTTGCCGTACCAATCGAGCTGCACGTCCTTTTGCGGCGCGATCGTGCCGCCTGAGGCGAGCCAGACCTTGAGGTGTTCGGCGCGGCTGAACCACTCCATCACCGCCCGCACCTCCGGCCGATCCTTGAACATGGACCAGATGTCGCCGCCCACTTCAACCGGGCGACCGTATTGGGGGTCGATCGGCGGCAGGTAGAAGAAATCGTAGTCGACGCCTGCCTGGAGCGGCTTGTCCTTGGGGAAGAAGCTGACGATGAAGTTCCCCTGTGCATGCAGCCAGCACTTGGGCGGCGTCGCAAACATCGGCGCCGGCGCATCGCCGAACGAGGTCGACACGATCGCCTTGCGACCGCCGAACACGTATTTGTCGTTGAGCCAGATGTTGCCCACGACCTCGGCAGCGTGCTTGACCTCAGGAGAGGTGAATTTGAGCTGGCCGGTCGTCCACTTGTCGTAATTGTCGAGCGAGGTCGTGCGCAGCATGACCTCCTCGATCCAGTCCGTCGCGGGCCAGCCGGTTGCATCGCCCGATTCGATGCCGATGCACCACGGCGTATCACCGTCGGCCACGATCTGGTCCTGCAGCTTGGTCATCTCGTCCCACGTGGTCGGCACTTTGTAGCCGGCGGCGTCGAACGCCTTCTTGGGATACCAGACCAGGCTCTTGACGTTGACGCGCTCCCAGAGCCCGATCATCGTCGGCTTACCGTCCGGCCCGGGCTTGGTTCCCATGTCGAGCCAGCTCTGCAGGTACTGCCCCTTGAGGTAGTCCTGGGTCATGAAGCTTGTGAGGTCGATCAGCTTGCCCGCCTTGGCGAAGTTGCCCATGAGCCCGGGCTGCGGAAAATCGGCAAGGTCGGGTGCGTTCCCGGCATCGACCCGCGTCGCGATGGTTGCCTCGAATTGCTTGGAGCTTTCGTACTGGATGGTGATCCCGGTCGCGTCCTCGAACGGCTTGACGTCCTGATTGAACTTGACCTCGTCGGCGTCGGCGAAGGCGCCGAAGGCGGTGACGACCTTGCCCTTGAATTTGCCGGCCATGGCGTCGGCAAGTTCTTGCGGCATCGCCTGTGCCAGGACCGGCGAGACCAAGAGCCCGAGCGTGACGAGCGACACGCCGAGGGAAAGGCAACGATTGCGCATATGAACTCCTCCCTATTCAGACCGCGGTCGGTGACCGCATTTTCGAGGATTTCGGCACGCGAACGTCCGGTCCCACCGCTGACGCGGCGAGGCGCAGCCACTGTCGCCAGTGGTCCATCCGGGTGACGATGTTCGACGAATGCCGCCCCTGAAGTGCCCTCTTCCGGGGCACGACAATCCGGTATTCATCTCCTCCGAAATCCACCATATTGCGCGTGTCCATCGATGGTCAACAATTTTCTGTCTATCGATGGACAGGAGTAATTTCATGCCCAACATCAAGACGGTCGCCGAGCGCGCAGGCGTGTCGTTGAAAACGGTGTCGCGCGTTCTCAGCGACCCCGATGCGGTGGCCGAGAAGACCCGCGCGAGGGTTCTCGCCGCGGCGGAGGAACTGAATTTCGTGCCTGATCGTCGGGCCCAGGCCATGCGGTCGGGCCGTTCCGGCGTGATCGGCCTGCTCACGGACGTCGTCGCCACGACTCCGTGTTCCATCGACATCGTCCGGGGCGTCGAGGCGGCGCTCGCCGAGCGCAACATGTCGCTGCTCATCGGCAATCTGGAGCATCGTTCTGAAACGCCCAGTTCGATCCTGCGCAGCTTTCAGGCCGGCCGCGTCGAGGGCGTGCTTTACGCGGCGAGCTACCACCGCGAGATCGACGATTTCGAGCCGATGCATCTGCCAAGCGTTCTGGTGAACTGCTTCACCCGCGACGAGCGCCATCTTGCGATCATTCCCGACGAGGAGGACGGCGGCTACCTCGTCGGCCAGCATCTTCTCGCGCTTGGGCATCGGCGCATCGCCTACCTTTCGCTCGCCCCTGATATCGAAGCCACGCGATTGCGACTGCGGGGTCTCGAGCGTGCGATGCGCGAAGCCGGCGTTTCCGTGAAGAAGGGCTCGCTCTTGCGGGCCGGACAGGCTCATCCGGGGGCCTTCGACCAGGAAGAGGCCTTCGCCCGAGCGTGGGCGCTGCTGAGCGACGAACAGCGGCCAAGCGCTGTCTTTTGCGGCAATGACGAACTTGCCATGCAGGTGTACAACGCCGCCGCGAAACTGGGGCTCAGCATACCGGGCGACCTTTCGGTGGTCGGTTTCGATGACCACCGGTTGTTTTCCGAGGGTCTGCGACCGGGTCTGACAACAGTGGCGCTGCCTTACACAGCGATGGGCCGGCTCGCCGTCGAAACACTGCTCAACGGTGAGATATCTGAAGGCGCCCCTAGAACGGTGCGCGTCAAGGGACCATTGGTCGTGCGCACCTCGACAGGCGCTGCCGCCCGAACTTGATTGGTGCCAGGGCCTTGGGCTTCAGGCGCTGCGGCGAAGGCTGATACTCAACCCGGCCGTCCCCGGCCTGTCCCGGAGCATCAAGCCGGCAGGGGCACCAGGACGCCTGTGTCCTGCCTCCCTCTCCGCCGCTCTGTCGTACCCCCACCTCCCAGAATGCTGCTATGTGCCTTTAGGCTCTGCGGAGACACGGCGTCATAGACTGTCTGTCGGTTCAGCTCTGGGCGGACACGGTCGTGGTGCAGGATCGGAGTCCCGGCGGGAGGACCGGGTCACCTGTTCGCTCGGATCGTCTGCCTTCACCGTCCTGCCTTCCGACAAGAATTCGATTTCAGCATTCAGGGGAGCGGCCTCAGTCGATCGCATGTGCCGCGCCGGCGCTTGAATTTTATCGTAGCACCCAATAGCGATTGGCCATGGTGAAGCGTGCGGGTGCTGACAAAGACGGGCCGACGCCAAAACTATCGCGGGCTCGTCGCAGGCCGAGCGGGCCGACGATGGTCGCGGTAGCCGAGGCCGCGAGGGTGTCGATTTTCACTGTGTCAGCGGTGCTCAACGGCACCTCGGTGGTCAGTGACGAGTTGCGGCTGCGCGTCGAGAAGGCCATCGGCACGATCGGCTACAAGCGCAATTCTGTCGCCCGGAGCCTCAAGACTGGTCGCACGCAGACGGTCGGAGTGGTCATCGGCGACATTACCAATCCGTACTACACCGACGTCGTCGCTGCGATCCAACAGGTGCTGTATCGTGCAGGCTACGGCGTGATGCTGTGCTGCAACGACCGCAATGTCACGCTGCAGCGCGATCATATCGCAGTGCTGCACGATCGAAGGGTCGATGGGCTGATCATCGCGCCGACGGGAGACGACGAACAGCTGCGGACAGCTCTCGAGCAAACGCACCTGCCGGTCGTTCTTGTCGATCGAACCCTCGAGGGTCTCGAATGCGACGCCGTCATCATCGACAACCGCGCCGCGGTGATCGGTGCGATGCGCTATGTGTTGAGCCTGGGGCATCGCCGCATCGGGTTCGTCGCGGGCATGTACGAGTCCTTCACAGGTCGCGAGCGTCTTGCCGGCTATCATGCCGCTCTCGGTGAAGCGGGCGTCGAGTATGAGCCGGACCTGGTTCAGCTTGGCAATTTTCGCACGGAGGAGGCCTACAACGCGACGCTGAGGCTGATGACGCTGTCCCGGCCGCCGACGGCGATCTTTTCGTCCAACAACCTCATGGTCATTGGGGTGATGAAAGCCCTGCGGCACCTGGGGTTGCGTTGCCCCGAAGACGTGTCGATCGCGGGTGTGGACGATTTCCCGTGGGCGGATGCGTTCCACCCGCAACTGACGACCATGGCGCAACCGACCCGCAGCATCGGTGAGCAGGCCGCGCACCTGCTACTCGACCGGCTCGATGGTCGAGCAAGCGGCAAAGGCCGGCGGATCGTCCTCGAAGGCGATCTCAAAATTCGCGAGTCTTGTCGTCCCGTCCTGTTGAGCAGCGTTGCCGCCAAAGTCGCGACCCAATAATCCGCTGGACAAGCGCAACGGCGTCGGATTTGTTTTCTCCTAAACGTTAAGGAGACGCGCGGCTGTGCGTCGGGGAGCAATACGCGCGATGGCAAAACTGCCAGCCAAGATCCTGATCGTCGGTGAGTCCGTCTTCAAGATCCATACGCATTTCAAGGGCTTCGCATCATACGAGACCGGCTATGCGAGCCTCGGCCTCGAGAAGTTCATCGCCCGGTTCGACGGCACCGGGGTCGAGATCACATTCATGCAGAACCAGGAGGCGTCGTTGCGCTTCCCGCTCTCGCTCGAAGCGATGAGGGCCTACGACGCGATCATCATTTCAGACGCGCCGGCGGACTCGTTCCTGCTGCATCCCGATACCCTGGCCGGCGACATTGTACCGGACCGGCTGCGGCTGATCGGCGACTACGTGCGCGGCGGCGGTGGCTTCGCAATGATTGGCGGCTGGATGGCGTATGGCGGTTTTCACGGCAAAGCCCACTACGCGTTCTCCCCGCTCGCCAAGTTCCTGCCGGTGAAGATCGCGCCGCATGACGACCGCATGGAGACGCCAGAAGGCGTGATCCCCAAGGTCACCAAGTCCCACCCGATCCTCAGCGGGCTCCCGCAGGCGTGGCCGGATTTCCTCGGATACAACAAGGTTGAGCAAAAGGGCGGCACGTTGCTGCTCGAGTTTCCCGAGACTGGCGATCCGCTGCTCATCGTCGAAGAGATCGGTGAAGGCCGGGTTGCCTGTTTCACCTCCGACATCCTGCCACACTGGGGTTCGCCGCGCTTCGTCGCGTGGGAGGGATACGTGCCGTTCTGGGAGCAGTTCTTCCGGTGGCTCGCGCGCAAATAGAACGCCACTCTCGGGGACAATCAGATGATCGGCATGGCTAAACTGCAAGGTACGGTGGAGACGCCCTGGCTCGAAAGCCGGGTCCTCCAGGGCAATCTTCCGGGCGATGCAACCGAGCGCATGCTGCCGATCTACCTGCCGCCCGGCTATGCCGAATCGGGTGAGCGCTATCCGGTGATCTTCGTGCTTTCGGGACACGGGGGCAGCGGCCCGCTGATGCTCAACTCTCCTGCGTGGGGCGAGTCGTTCCCGGAGCGGCTCGACCGCCTGATCGTCACCGGTAAGGTCCCGCCCGTGATTGCGGTGTTGCCTGACTGCTGGACCATCTTCGGGGGCGCGCAGTTCATCAACAGCTCTGCGTTGGGCCAGTATGAGGACTACCTCATCGATGAACTCGTTCCCTATGTTGATGGGCACTATCGCACGCTGGCCGATCGCGACCATCGCGGCGTCACGGGCAAGTCGAGCGGCGGCTATGGCTCGATGGTGCAAGCCATGCGCCATCCCGAGGTGTTCGGCGCCTTCGCGTCGCATTCGGGCGACATCTACTTCGAGTTTGGGCTCCTGCCGGATCTCGCCAAGCTCCATGCGAACCTGTCGAAATTCGGCGGGCTCGAGGGCTATATTTCGCAAATCCCCACCATCAAGCCCAAGGGCCACGACCCGTTCTTTTCGGTGCTTGGCATGCTTTGTTACGGCGCCGCCTACGCGCCGAATCCCAAGGCGCATCGAGGCTTCGACTTTCCGATCGACATGGAGACCGGAGCGCTGGTGGAGGAGGTCTGGCAGCGCTGGCTCAGTTGGGACCCGGTGCGGATGATCGACCGACCCGAGCATCTCGAAGCCTGGCGCACGATGAAGTATATCTATCTCGACTGCGGCTTGTGGGACGAACTCAACTTCCCGGTGGGCACGCGTGTTCTCTCCAACAAGCTCAAGGCAGCCGGCATCCGTCATGACTTCGAGCTGTTCCCCGATGGCCATATCGACGTGCCCTACCGCTATGACGTGTCGCTGCCGCGGCTGGTCGGCGCGCTCGTCGACTGAACGGTGAATCTCCGCGGGTTCGATGCGCTGGTCGCACGACAGATTTCCGACAAGGCAGTTCCGTCGATATCGTATGTACTGTTTGACCGGAATGAAGTTCTGGCGCAGCGGCACTTGACGCAAGAGGGCGAGCTGTCCGCGGGCGTGTTTCGCATTGGCTCGCTGAGCAAGACATTCGCCGCGCTCGCGGCCATGCGGTTCGTCGAGCAGCAAGTACTGGCGCTCGACGCTGACATTGCCGAGGTCGTGCCCGGCTTTGCGCCGGCCAATCCCTGGGGCGGCGGTCCGGTCACGCTGCGCAAATTGCTCAGCCATCGCTCCGGACTGACGCGCGAGGCGCGCCACGGGGGCTATCTCGATGACGGCAACCCGCCACTGGCGCAAACCGTCGCGGGGCTCGCGACATCGGCCCTGAAAGCGCCCTCCGATGGCACCGCCTACTTCTACTCGAACGCGGGATTTGCGGTGATCGGGCGGGCCATCAAACTTGCGACGGGCCGCACATATGCCGGGGCTCTGCGAGAGATCGTCCTCGCTCCCCTCGGTCTCGACGACACGCAGATCGCACGGACGCCCGAGATCGAACGCCGCCTCGCACCTGCGCTGATGTGGACGACCGAGGGCGACGCCCCTGCGCCACGCTTCGACCTCGGCTCCGCGCCGGCGGGCAACATCTACGCGACGATGGAGGATATCGCCGGCTACGGTTCTGCACTTCTGCGGGGATCCCATGGGCTCGTCACGCCCGCTGCGCTCTCCCAGATGTGGACGGCGCCGATACCGGGCGCGACCTATGGTCTTGGTTTCCAACTTGGCGACCTCGACGGGCATCGGACAGTTGGCCACGGTGGCGCTCTCTACGGCTATTCTTCCAGCCTCATCCTGGTGCCCGACGCCGGGATCGGCCTCGCGATGATCGCAACACTCGACTGGTCGCATGAGCTCGTCGGGCGGCTCTCGTGCCACGCCCTTCGCCTTGCGCTCGCCCAGCGCGATCACGGGGAACCACCCGCCCCGGACGCAATTGAGGCCCCCTATGGGGAGCCGCTATCCTGGCGCGGCCATCCGCCTCCGCCCACACCCGACGAAAGCGTTTCGGCGCCGGCTGATGTCGCGCCACATCTGGGGACCTACGCCCCAGCCTTCATGCCGACTCATCTTCGCTGGTCCGCCGGCCGGCTCGTGTGCATTATCGAGACCTTCAGTCGGCACGATTGCGAGCCGATCGGCGGCGGCCGCTACCTCATGCATGGGGCAATGTACGAGCGCGAAGTGCTCGAACTGGGCGCCGAGGATGCCCACGGCCGAGCTGCCATCCGGGTTGGCGAAGTCCTGCTTCCGAGACTCTAGGGGCACGTCGCCTAAACGTTTAGCATTGACTTCGGCGAGAATATTTTCGACGCTGTCTCTCGTCGTGGGGAGACGATCATGGATCAGCAGGCGGATATCGCCCGGCTCGGTTTAGCGGTGAGGCCCGAGATCCTGCCGTTGCGCCGTCAGTCGGCGCTGATCACCGAAATGGTCCGCGGTCGTCTCGATACCATTCTTCCTGCCGCGATGGACGATGCCGGCATCGATGCGTGGCTGATCCTCTGCCAGGAGGACAACGAGGACCCACTGTTCTCGACCATGATCCCGTTCGACAACTGGCACCCTATTCTCAGCTGCCTGCTGTTCGTCCGCGATGGCAAGACCATCCGCCGCTACAACCTCTGCGGCACTGACACCAAGGACCTCTACGAGCGGCCCTATGCCGGGCAGCTCGAGGAGAAGCAGTGGCCGCTTTTGGTCGACCTGCTGACCCAGCACGATCCCAAGACCATCGGCATCAACATCGGCACCGTTGCCTGGTCGGCCGGTGGCCTTACCCACTTCCTCTACGGGCAGCTTCAGAAGTTCCTCCCGGCAACGTACCGCGACCGTCTCGTTTCTGCAGAGAAGGCCGCGGTGCGCTGGGCGAGCACCATGACGGACGCTGAGGCCATCCACTTCAAGCGCGTGACCGAGCTTGGTCAGTACATGATCGGCGAGTGCTTTTCCGCCCGCACCATCACGCCTGGCGTCACCACCATCGACGACCTCGTCTGGCACTATTGGCAGCACACCTATGACATCGGCCTCGATGTCGCGTTCCGTCCGTATTTCCGCATCCACCGCGATGCACGGCAGACGGGCTATCCGGACAATGTCGTGATGCCTGGTGACGTCGTCCATTGCGACGTCGGCATCAAATACATGCGATTCAATTCGG
>Ga0265313_10001869_pt1 | contig 19154 bp, 13 predicted proteins | sample 4123metaG_FD_203122 | JGI IMG/M metagenome (GOLD analysis project Ga0265313, IMG submission 203122) | Rhizosphere microbial communities from Carex aquatilis grown in University of Washington, Seatle, WA, United States - 4-1-23 metaG | ecosystem: Host-associated > Plants > Roots > Rhizosphere >...
GTGCTCCATTCACGGCAAACCAAGGGGTTGCGGTACGTTTCTTGACGCCGCAATCCCCGCCAGCGCGATCGATCGTCAGAGGGACCTGAAGATATTTACACACCCATCGCTTTTGATTACACCTACGACACGTTTGGTTAAGATGGGTTGGTTGCGCGCCAGCTATTCGGATGATGAACAGCGGGTCGTGAACGAGCGTCGCGAGTCAGACTTTGGTCGTTCACGCGAATCTTCGTGCTTGCGGCTTCCAGGCGACAGCCGCCGTCGAAGAAACAATCGACCAACTTCAGGGTGCGGAAGCCCCTTGCGCCTTTCCCATTTGGCGAAGCCAGCGGAAATGCGACGCCACACCCTCCAAAAACGTCTCGTGCGCCGTGTACCTGACCCCGAATTCCCGGCACGTTTCTTCGACTAGGCGCGCCAGTGCCGGATAATGGAGGTGGCAGATGCGGGGAAAAAGGTGGTGTTCGATCTGAAAATTAAGCCCACCGACAAACGACGAAAGCAACCAGTTGCCGCGGCCGAAATCAACGGTTGTTTCGACCTGGTGCACCGCCCATGCGGTTTCGATTCGGCCGGTGTCCGGCCGCGGTAGCGGAAAGGCCGCGTCCTCGACGCAGTGCGCCATTTGAAATACGACGCTCAGCACGACTCCCTGAACGAACGTCGCCGCCACGTAAAACGGCAGTACGATCCACACCGGGTGAAAGCAGAGCGGGATCACCAGCGCCAGCGCGAGGAAAGTGACTTTGCCTCCGATGAAAGTCACCAGGTCCCAGCCCTTCGGCCGCGCGAAGGGATACCGGCCGATGCGCGCGAGGAGCACATCGCGGAAGTCGTCGTAAAGCTGCCACTTGATCGGCAGAAGGCCATACAGCACCCAAAGATAGTAGTGCTGCAGCCGGTGGAACTTCCAACGCTCCTGGTGCGGCGACAACCGGCCCAGGAAGCTGATGTTGATATCGTCATCGTGCCCCGTGATATTCGAAAAACTGTGATGCACCGCGTTGTGTTTCTTGTTCCACACGTAGGAACTGCCGCCCAGCAGGTCCAGCGACATCGCCATGAGCTTGTTGACCCACGGTCGAGACGAGTACGCATGGTGCCCGGCGTCGTGCTGAACGTTGAACCCGATGGCCGCCATCGAAAGCCCCAGCGAAATCGTCACCAACGGGACCAGCCACCAGCTTTCGACGATGAACACCAGCCCGACGTACGACGCCACGAACCAGGCCAAGATGATCGCCGTTTTGAGGTACATTCGCGGGCAATCGCGCTCGCGTCGCCCACTGGTTTCGAAGTACGACTCGACCCGCCTGCGCAGCGCCTGCTGAAATCCGTCGCCCGAGCCAAACTTGATCGGCTCGCCGGGGGCCGTAGTCGAAAGCGCTTGAACTTCCGTGAGATTCATTGAGGCTGTACCCGAAGATTGGCGAGTTTCCAGGCGGGTCGTTGCAAAAAAAGCCGACGTGGCCCAACGCCCCAGGGCATTCGGCCACGTCGGCTTACTCTACAACGAGCCCCGGGACGCCGCCGGTTGCCCTTCGTCCAGTCGTCCGACGTATCGGTACTGGATTCTATACTATGGTGGTGCCAGTTCACAAGAGACGATGCGCGATCAACCTACCCCTTGCGAGGGTCTTATCGGTCACATTTCGACGTCAAAGACCCTCGTCCTGGCTTAATGACTTGCGAAGGGCCGTGCCGGCGATTCGCGTGATGACAATGGTCACCGCCAGCGTCGCGGCCAGCCCTACGAAGAACAACGCCCGCTGAACGAAACTATCGACCGCGCGGCCGGAGAACACGTCGCCGATCTCCTTGGCCGCGGCACCGAGGTAGACGTAAAGCACGGTCCCCGGGGTCATGCCCAACCAGGTGGCCAGGGCGTACCTCCGCAGCGATATATTCGTCAACCCGAACGAGTAGCTCACGACTCCGAAAGGCAGCAACGGCGAGAGCCGCGAGAGGAAGACGATCTTGAAGCCCTGCTCGGCCACCGCCCGGTCGATCGCCACGAGCCGGGCGTTGCCGGCCAGCCGGCGTTCGAACCAGCCGCGCGCCAGATATCGGCTGACGAGGAACGCCGCGCACGACCCCAGCAAGTGCCCGACCGAAAGCGGCACCAACGACCCCGAGATGCCCAGCGTGAAGGCGCCCATCAAGGTGATCCAAGACGCGGGCACCATCAACACTGCCGCTGGAATACAAATCGCCGCCAAAGCGAGCGGCGCCCAAAAGCCCAGTGCGCCCACTCGTTCGGGCCAGGCTGCAAGGTCGGCAAATTCGCGCGGCAGATACCGCCAAAACGCAATCCCGCCGCAGGCCAGCACACCGACGAGAAGCAATCGGTAGACGGCGGGCTTGCGCAAGCGATGATCGGTTTTCGCCATGGCGAACGCTAACGGTCGTCCGTGGTACGGCTTTCAGGCGGTCCATGCCATTCTACCGATTCATGTTGAGATTCGCTTGAAGAAGCGCGGAGGTCGTAGCCAACGTGAGTGGGAACTGACCGATCCGTCTGGAGCATCGGATGCGGCGACCGGTGCTGCTAGGCTTGTTGATGGCCCGAGGCGAGGCGGCTTATTCGGGGCCGTCCTGCTCACGGTCCAAGAAATCCAATAGCGAGCGGCGGTGCCTCGAGCGGCGCAGCTTTTTGACGGCTTGCTGGTCGATTTGTCGAATCCGCTCGCCGCTGAGCGATAACCGTTGACCTACGTCGTCGAGCGTGCGAAATTCGCCGTCGACCAGACCGTAACGCAATTGCAACACCGATTGCTCGCGCGCCGTCAATCCATCGACCATGCCGACCAGGATCGTTCGCAACGCGTCGCGGTTGATCGTTCGCAACAGGTCCTCGTCGCGATAGTCCCTGATGCAGTCGCCAAGGTTTGCCTCGTGCCCTTCCGCCTGAACGTCGAGCGACATCGGCTCGCGCCCTGCCCGCAATAGCGTGTGCACTTCCGATTCCCGCAATCCGGTCGCCGAAGCCAATTCGTCGACCGAGGGCGCGCAGCCTTGCTCGTGAGCCAACCTGTCGGCGAGCTGGTGCAAAGCTCTCGCCGATTTCCTCTTGGCGTCGGGCAACTGCAGCAGATGACCTTGGCGGGCTAATGCCCGCCTGATTGCCTGCTTGATCCACCAGGTTGCATACGTCGAAAAACGGTAACCCAGCGGCTCGAATTTCTCCGTGGCGCGCAGCAGCCCTGCGTTTCCTTCCTGAATCAAATCAAGCAGGGCGTTGCCGCGCTGGGAGTACCGCTTGGCAATCGAGACGACCAGCCGCAGGTTGCCCATAGCCAGCCGGTGTTTCGCGTCGTCGTAGCGCCGTTGCAAGCCGACAAGGCGTTCGATGAAGCGAGCGAGCGTGCGCGGGCTTTCCTTGGTGAGCCGCGTCAGACGGCGCAACTCGAGACGCTCCGCGCCCAAGGCGCCTCGTTGGGCAGGCGTTGCCCGCGCCAACTGCTCGGAAAGCAACGTCATGCGATTGCTGATTTCGATGAGCTTGCGAAACCAGGGCGACATCAGACGAGTGCGCAATCCAACCCTGGCCAGCCGGCGACATGCCTTGCGCCGTCGAAGCGCCAACCGTCGCCGGGCCGACCGCCGCTCGACGAGTTCGGCACGCCGGCTGCAGGCAACTTTGAAATCGGCCCGGTTACGGCTCAGCACGCGTTTCGCCGCCGCCGAGGCTGCCGTCAGACGCAGGAGCGCCAGCGGCTTTGCCTCGACGTCGTTTACGGCCACGTGCAATGTGCGGTCGAGGCGCAGGCGGCCTTCGCAGACGCGGCCAAGCAGATCCGCCGCCCCCCGAAGCATGAAGTCGGTGGCGAGCATCTCGCGACCGAGCCGTCGCCGCGTGACGTCGAGCTCCCTGGCCAATGCACGCTCTTCCTCGAGCGAGAGCAGCGGGAATTTCCCCAGCTCCTCCAGATAGGTTTGCACAGGGTCTCTTACGGCGGGGCGTTTAAGCCCAGGTCGCCTCGGTAAGCGTTCTTCGATGAACCGCGTGGAACCGCTCATTACCGTCGACATCGTACGTCCGTTCGCTTGGGGGCTGTATGCTGCGCTGCGGGTTAGTGTGAAGCAGACTGCGCCAACTTCCCCGGGACGATGAAACATCCAAGATGGGGTATCGCTGCAATCAAATACAGCAAATGCCGCGCCGAACGCTACGTTTGCCGGCAGTGACGGACTTTACCCGCCATCCGGTTCGGGCAATTCCAGCGCGGCCGACTCGCAAGTCGATGCCTTGAACTGCGCGGGCGGTCCGAACCAGCCGTCAGTCGTTTCCCGGGGCACTCGTGCGGTTGCCCAAGGACAAGCCCTGTAGAGGCAGGAGGCGAGAGAGAGCAAACGTCGAAATGTCTCATTTTTTGCCGCGGACAGTACGTTTCTGATACATTCGCTTTTAATTTGGACCGACGAGCACGAACGTGCCCCAGTAGTACGGGCTTTGCCATTTCTCCTGCCGACGCACCCAACGCTTGGCGTCGTGAAGTGCCTTGGCATGGTTGGCCGGTTCGCTCCTGGCTTCTGGCTCGGCGATGCCAGCGCAAAAATAGCTCACCAGGCTGGCCGCCGCTTCGTCGTCGACCAGCCAGTTGCTGGCCACGACACGCCGCGCGCCAGCGACCAGAAAGCCGCGTGACAGGGCCCACACCCCTTCGCCCTTCTGCTGGGGGCCGTAGTTCGTTTCGCACGCGCTGAGGATCGCCAACTCGCAGCTCTTGAGGTCCAGTTCGTAGATTTCCGGTAACGTCAAAAAGCCGTCGTCGGCTGGGTTCGCCATGCCTTGCTTGCCGGGCGTGAGGGCCAGCGCTCCGAAGAAATTGCCGTATGCCTGGTCGGTGAGCCCGTGACAGGCGAAGTGCAGGACGCGGCGGCCGCGCACGTTGAAGCGCACATTGGCCTCAGTCGCCAGACCAGCGAGTAAGCCCGCCGACGCGATGCCTTGCTGCTTGTAGACATCGCTCACCCAGGCCGATTCGGTGCCCGTATGGGGCAACGCGGCCAGGTGGCCGCCCACCGCGCCGTAGCGGCTGCGAGCCGCCAGGGCGTCGAGCGAGCTGGCCGCGGCGGCGGGTGTTCGCGGAGATCCACCATAGACAGGGTTGGCAATCGTCAAGACGGGCTGAGCAGACGCATTCGTTCCAGGGCCGTCAGCCGGTCGCTGGGCCAGGTTCAAGAGCAACGTGGCCGACGGGGCATAGAGAATAGGCGGGCCGACATCGAGCAGGTACTTGGGCGCTTCGCCCGGCTCGACGATCAGCGTTTCGAAGGGGAGCAGGGCCAGCGCGCCGTCGGGGATCACGACCAATTGCTCCACTTCGCCCTTGGTCAGGGCTCGGCGCTCGGCCTCGGGGATGAGCGACTTCCAGAGCGCGGCCAGGCGATCGAATGCGTGGGGGGCCGTGTTTGGATCCGACAAGAGCTTGGGGAGTTCCACGCCGTCAACGATCATCGCTTTTTGCATTCGTTCGGCGGTCAGTGGTCCGGGTTCAACACCCAGGGCTTTGGCTTGCTCGTCACCCACCGTGAGTTTCTCAATTCGCGGCTCACCTTCCGTCGGAATGACAAATAGGTATCCATCTTCGGCACCGAAGAAGTATTGCAAGGCCACGGCGTCGTCATGGTGCAAGTGCGATTGAATCTCGGCCAGGCCGGCGGGTTTGAAATCGCGTCCCACCGAAAGGCGGTAGGCTGGGCTGACGTTGCGAATGTCGCGATATACTTCCACGAGCGACTGGCGCGCGCGGCCGAGTTCTGATTGCAATTGGCTTTGTGCCGCGCCCTCGTCGGCAGCGACACCAGGCTCCCGTTCGATCAACTCCAATTGCTTTTCCAGGCTGGCGACTTTCGTTTTGGCGTCGGCGTCGCATCGGCGCAGTTGGGCGGCCTGCTCGGCCGGCAGGCCGGCGAGCAGATCAACCCTGCCGAGTCGGAGTTGGTCGATCAGCGAGCGGGCGCGGGCACGCTCGCTGGCTTGAAAGGCCGCGGCGGGATTGTTCAATTCGACCTGCCATCTCGCCATTCGCTCGAATGCACTCTCAAACTGACCGAAGTAACCGGCGCGCTCGTGCTCGCCGCCCGACGTGTTACCTCGGGCTTGTTCAATGAAGTCCAAGGCGCGGCCAAGGTCTTCAACGGCGCGCCCCTGTCGGCCAAGCCCCCACGCGATACGAGAACGCGTATTATAGGCACGATATCGAAGTTGCGGTGCAGCGTCGGTGAGGTCGTAGATTTCGACCGCACGCTGGGCCAGCGGCTCCGCTTTCGCGTATTGTCCCATGGCTTCGTACAATTCCGCGAGATTCTTGAGACCTAGTGCCACGTCGGGGTGGACCGGTCCCAGCTTGGCTTCGTTGATCTCGAGACTGCGCTGGAAGAGCAACTCCGCCTTGGCGTATTGGACCATGTTCTTGTACAGCAGTGCCAGGTTGTTGAGGCTCGTGGCCACGTACGGGTGGTCGAGTCCGAGGCTCGTTTCGCGGATTTTGAGGCTGCGCAGATAGAGCGGCTCCGCTTTCGCGTATTGGTTCATGCGCCAGTACAGAAGCGCCTGGTTGTTGAGAGTTTCAGCCACTTCGGGGTGGTCAGGTCCGAGCGCCTTTTCACGGACCCGCACGGCGCGAGTGTAGAGTGGTTCCGCCTCCGCATAGCGACCCTGAATCGCGTACAGATCGGCCAAACTAAGGAAGCTCTGGGCGACATCAGGGTGGTCAGGTCCGAGCGCCTTCTCGCGGGCCCGCAGAGCGCGCACCATGAGTGGTTCCGCGTCTGCATAGCGGCCTAGTGTCGAGTACAGCAGAGCGAGATTGTTGATGCACTTGACGGCGGCAGGGTGGTCTTGTCCGAGCGACTTTTCATCGACTCGCAGGGCGCGCTTGAAGAGTGGCTCCTGCTCCGCGTAGCGACCCAGCAGCCCATACAGAACGGCCAGATTGTTGAGGCTCACGGCGACGTCAGGGTGGTCCGGTCCGAGCACTTTCTCCTTGATCCGCAGGGCGCGCCCTAAGAGTGGCTCCGATTTCGCGTATTGGCCCATATCCGTGTACAGTGCAGCCTGGTTGTTGAGGGTCCCGGCCACGTAGGGGTGGTCCGGTCCGAGCTTCACTTCCGAGATCTTGAGGCTGCGCTCGTAGAGGGGTTCCGCTTTCGTGTATTGGCCCATACCCCAGTACATCAGCGCCAGGTTGTTGAGGATTGTGGCGGTGTCCACAGAATCCGGGCCGAAAATACGCGGCGCGAGCGCCAATGCCCGTTCATACTCCCGCTCGGCGGCTGGATAATCGGCCACCTTCTCGAACGCCATTGCCTTCTTCCATGCGGCGTCGAAATCCTCTCTTTCGCCGGCATAAAGGGCCGTTGCCGCAAGCGGCGCCAAGGCCAAACAACACGCCAGCAATAACCATCCACGCGTCGCGCACCGAACCATACGAAACTCCTCTCCCCGCAGGGCCACAACCGTTTCGCCGATTTAGTTGTTGTACTCGCGACGAACGGGGAAACAGAGAGACCGATCAACCGAACGAATTCCGTTCTACGGGTCCATCAACAGGGCCGCTTCGCGGCGCAGGATCTCCGCCATCAGCCAATCGGGATGGATCGTGATCTCGCTGACAGGCAGGCTCCCCTGAAATTCAGGCGAGCCGAGCGTCGCCAACTCAGGCGGAATCAAAGCCGTGCACTCCGCGAGCGACTGGCGGGCTAGGTCGGACTGTTGCGACCGCTCTTGCGCTAGGGCCAGCACCGCCAAGGCCAGCGCGCCCCCTGGGCCTTGCTTGCCAAAGTTCTCGCACGCCTTGCTGCTCCAGTCGGCCGACTCGGCGAAATGGCCGTCGCGATAGGCGCATAGGCCCAAGCAAGCGTGGTAATAGCCTCGATAATCGGGCCGCGCCGTGCCGTTTTCGATCGCGCCGGTGAGCACGGCCAGAGGCAGCTTTGCCCGCTCCACGCAGTCAGGAAGCAACGAACAGAGCTTGCATACGGAATCGGCCTCCTCCTCCGACGGCATGGCGAACTGCTCGACCATCCGGCCGCAAAGTCGGCGGTACGCTTCCACGTCACCAGCCAGCACCATCCGTGGAACGGTTTGCGACCAGGTAAAGCGATCTCCGGGATTGGCTTCCACGAGCTCGATTGCTTCTTTCGCCGCCTGGCCCCATTTACCCCAACGGGCAAGCAGATTGCCCGCCACCATGTGGCGGTGGACGGCGTCGGCCGCGGTTTCCGCGCTGGGTTGGACGGCCGCTGAGCGGGGATCGTTCATCGCGGAACGAGGCGATTGGCGAGTTACGGTGGCAGTTACGAGACTGGGGTCATGCTCACGCAACGAGTCCCAACGGGCTTGCCATTGCTGACGGTCCAATTTACTCAAGTCGCCAAGCTCGATGTGCTCGGCACTTGCCAACTCGGCCCATCGCGCCAGGTCGGCCGCAGGCGGCGGCGATGGCGAAGGCGACAACAACGCTTCCAGATTGACAATGCCGAGAGTCGTGCCCGAGTGGCCCACCAGGCCGCGCTTGCCGTCGGGAGTAATCGCTACATGGTGCGATGAACTCCCGCCGGAGTTTCCAAAGCTCTGCGGCGGCGCGATGCGTTTGCCGGTGGTCAGCTCCCAGAAATGGACGCACGGCACTTGCCCGCGAACCGCCGTCAAGGCAAAGCGGCCGTCGGGGGTGATGGCCGCGTCGTAGACTTCGTCGGCGTGGGCCATGGGAGGGCAGGCGAGCACACCCTGTTCCCAGTCCCAGTAGCGGGCCTGCCCGTCCTTGCACACCGTGAGCAGGCGCCGGCCGTCGGGGCTGAAGCAGGCGGAGAACAAACCGTAATGATCGCCGGGATGAGGCAGCGGCTCCGACAGCGCGCGGCCGGTGGCCAGATCCCAGACCTGGGCGGCGTTTTGGCCATTGACGATCGTCGCCAGCATCCGGCTGTCGGCCGAAAGAGTGAAACCACGGGCGGCATAGTTTTTTGTCAGGACGGGTCGTATCGGCTGACATCGAAGTTGGCCAGTGTCGGCGTCGCGCACGTTGATCGTCGTGTCGACGCCATCTCCCAAAGTGACTAACGTCTTGCTATCGGGAGTGTACAACGCGTACGGTCGCCGGGTCCCTTCAGAAAACCATTCCACGTGGCAAAGTTCCAACTCGCGATGGCCAGTTCGGCCGTCGAATACCAGCAGTTCGCCCCCCCTGCACAAGACGGCAATTTGCGAGCTCGCACTGCGAGCAGCCACGGAATTGGGAGACGACGGAAGTGCGACCGGCTCAAACTGCCGGCGCGCCGTGGCGATGTCCCACACGCCAAAAAGCCCTTTGCCGTCGCTCAGACAAACGGCCGCCACTGAGCGATTGTCGGCGCAAACGCACGAATCGACCAAAACACCCGGCAAGGCGATCGCCTCTCCCATCGGCCGGCCATCGTCGGCGACGATGACTTGCAAGCGATCGAGACGCTGGTAATTGTTAGTGAAAGGAGCTTCGTGCCAGATGCCCGGGGCGACCAGTCGGCCATCGAAGCTGACCCGCGGACACTCTCCCCACGGGCCCACTTCGGCTGTTACCAGATCGTCGAGAGGAAGCTGCCAAACGCGGATCAGGCCGTCGCCTTGCGCGGTAGCGAAATTCATACCGTCATTCGACCAGGCACAGTGCTCGACGTTGGCCATATGCGGCAGCGGTGCGCCCAAGGGTCTGCCGTCGGGTAGCGACCACAACCGGGCCGTGAGGTCCCAACTGGTCGAAAGCAATAGCGTACTGTCGGGGCTGAAACTGAAGTTCTTGACGAGGTTGGTGTGGCCGAGGTACAGCGGCGGCTGTTGGTTCAGCAGGTCGTACACTTCCGGTCCGTAGGAACCGCCGGTGGCCAGCCAGCGTCCGTTGGCAGAAGCGACGACGAGCGTCAGGGCATTCGACTTGACGTCGATCGTGGCGGGTGACGCGGGCCCTCCGGTCGCGATGTCCCAGCGCGCGAGCTGGGAAGTTGCGGAAATGGTCACCAGCGTGCGGTCGTGATCGGTTAGCGCCGGCAGGGAGGAGAATAGTGGCATGTGCGGCACCGGCGCGAACAAGGGGGCCGAACGATTCGGGTCGCTCGAAACGTCGTATACCCGCGCCAACTTGTCGTAACAGGCGGTAATCAACCGGTCACCCTCACGATTGAACGTGAGGTGCACAACCGGTTGCGGATGGGGCAAGTCTTCACTGAAGAACTTCTTTCGCGCCGTATCCCAGATACGTACCGTTTGGCCGCCGATGGCCAGCAAGCCCCAGGGGCTGAACGCCAGCGAGTGCACAGGTTGCCCGTGCGCGCATTGGTCGACGACGGAGCCGTCGGCGACGGTGCGGATTTGCACGTCGCCTGAATCGAGGCCGATTGCCAACCACAGGCCGTCGCGACTGAAGGCCACCGCGCCGACGCCGGCCAGGCCGTCGCACCAGTCGACCAGCCTCCCCTCGCGCCATGACCAGAGGAAGGCGTTCCCTCGGTCGCTGCGCGCCAACAGCAGATCACCCCCGGGTTGGAAATCGAGCTGGGCGGCGAATTCGTCGAGCGACAGAACGCCAACGGGCAACACGGCCTGCCGCAACCAGTTACCGGCTCGCAAGTAATTGTCGTCTTGCCGTTTTTGATCTTTGGCCTCGGCCGACTGCTCCGACGCCGTCGCGAACCACAGCGCCGCCTCGGCCGGGGCGTCGCGCTCGGCGGCCAGCAATCCACGCGCGGTTTGCATGTCGGCCAGCGTGAGGTCGGCTCGCGTCTTTTCCGATTCGGCGCGCAAGCGTTGGTTTGTCTCGGCCTTCTGCGCGGCGATGACCTTCGTGTTCTCGACCTCGATTTCCTGCTTCAGCCCGTTCTGGTAGATGGCGGCCCACAGCGCCGCGACTCCGGCCAGGCCGGTCATACTAAGCACGGCCAAGGCCAAACCCAACTGCAGCCTTCGCGCTCGGCGTTCGGCGCGAGCTGCGGCGGCTTGCTCCGCCGCGGTCCGCTGCGCCTCTTCGGCGCGGGCCGATTCGGCTGCGGCCTGGACTTCGACAGCACGCAGCCTCGATTCCACTGAAGCCAGATAGTCGGAAATCCGCTGCGCCACCACCCCGGCGTGCCTCGGTCGCTCGTCGGGCTCGGCCGCCAGACACTGCCTGGCCAACTCGATGAGGTCTTGCTCGGCGCCGCAGGCCGCCAAGCGCGAGAAGGCGTCGTTCAGGTTTCCGCGGGCCGCGAGACGGAACACTTGGGTGCTGTCACGGCCCGTGTAGGGGGGCCGGTCGGTCAAGATCTCGCAGAGGATCGCCCCCAGCCCGAACACGTCGGCCCGTTCGTCCAAACGGTCGACTTCACCCATCGCCTGCTCGGGCGACATATAGGCCGGTGTGCCCATGACCGACCCGTCCAGAGTGTGGCTGCCGCTGCTCGCGCCGCTCGACCCTTCTTTGTGCACCGTCCGAATCACACTGGCGTCTTGCACTTGTTGGTGTGCCTTCTTCTCATTGATCACGCCACCTGCCGCCAGCACCTTGGCCAAACCCCAGTCCATCACCTGCACTTCGCCGAAGGCGCCCACCATGATATTCGCCGGTTTCAAGTCGCGGTGGATCACGCCTCGGCTGTGTGCATAAGCCATTGTCTGGCAGATTTGCTGAAAGATGCCGAGAAACCGCGTCCGATCGTCGGCCGGCGTCTTTCGCGCGGCGAGCAACGACGAGAGCGTGTGCCCCTTGACCAGCTTCATGCTAAAGAAGGGGCGCTCGTCGGCGAATTGCCCGAGCTCATAAACTGGCACGATTCCCGGGTGCTGCAACTGGCCGCCGATCTGCGCCTCTTCGACAAATCGCTGCACGACTTCGGGCTTATCCTTGTGGGAATCGAGCAGCACCTTGATCGCCAAATCGCGCCCCAAGTCGGTATCGCGCCCTTTGAGTATCGCGCCCATGCCGCCACGGGCGATCTCGCCGTGCAGTTGATAACGGCTGTCGCTCTTGCCCGACGGCATTTCGCACGATTGCGATTGCACGACGGGTTCGGCGACACTCCCCGCCTCGTCGCGCAGCACGACGCGCGGCATTTCGGGCAGCTTCTGGCCCAAGGCGTGCAAAACGCTGTGCCCCGCCTCGCTGAACGCGATCGTTTGGCCGAGAGCAGGGTTCGCCGCTGGGTGATCGGGTGGCCCACCTTCGGACGCGATGGTGATTTCTTGTTGAGATTCGGATCGATCGGACACGAACGAAGCCACCCTTGGGGAATACAACGCGGCGTGATTGGCGGCATTCTAGCCCGCCGTGCAAACCGTAACAACGTCCGCAACCCTAGGGTATTGAAGCGGGTTGAGCCGTATGACAAGCCCGCCCGCGCTGGCGCGCCGGTGCACTGCCGAGCGGCATCGCTCGGTCCAGGCGGCCCTGCGGCCAGGGTCGGTTGTTGGATCGAGTCTATTCGAGCAGAGGAAAAACTGCTCATTCCGCTCGGATCGAAGGTATTCCGGCGAGAACCTGCCTATAATGAGATACTGGAGACGTGGAACATCTGGAAGCGACCGATCAGGATATGCCCTTCAACAATCCACAACGCCCCGCCAGCTACCTCAAGAACAAGAGCATTCTCTCGCTTGCCATGCTGGATGACCAAAAACTCCTCGAAGCCCTCGAAGCGATCGCAAAACCCACCTACGATCTGATCCAGTTCCTCAAAGCTGAGTTTTCCAAGCGACCCAAGATCTATACCGAACTCGCCTACATCGCGGCCAGACTCGAAAGAGACGTCTGAACCAGAGAGACTGCGAAACACGTGTGCTCTCGGCCACTATTACTAACGGACGCGCGCGAATGAAACAGCCCATTTTGAACATCGCCAAGCAGATCGCACAGGCGGCTCGCGATCCCGATTGCAACCCGACCGACCAATTGCCGAAGTCTGCCGCAATGGATAACAAGAAGCCCATCCCGCTCCCGCGGCACGACAAGCCCCGACACGTGTGTTCGGTCTGCGGTAAGTCGAGCTACTCCATAGGTGGAATTCACCCGCAGTGCGCCGAGAAACAAGCGGACGCCCAGCGCGTCGAGGGTGAGAAGGCGGCGAAGACTGCCGAAAATCCGAAAGAAAAGGTCGCCAAATCAAACGCCCCCAACCTCTGGCAGAAGAAGGTTTGCCCGAAGTGCCACACGAACTCACACGCCCGCAAACTCACCTGCGACTGCGGCCATCAATTTTCGCCAACCGGGAGTGCTTAGGCTCTGCTTCATGCCCGGGACCTGTCGTCGATGAGTCGAACGATCTACGAGCGTGAAAGAGGAATTTTAATCGCCGAAATGAAGAGGGAGGCGCCGAGGACGCGGCAAGCACGCGCAAAGCCAATTTCCCCCACACGTCCTGCAGTTTCGTTCATTAGTGCTTTGACGGCCGTTCCGGGTGCGATTGCCGGAACGGGAGGCTCATGTAGGGAATCAGGTTGTACGGGTTTTGGGTTTCCATCGGCGGAAGTTCGACTCGGACGTTCGGCTCAAATGCTCGACTCGGATGCTCGCCGCCATCGCCGCGGCCGACGAGGCAACGAGTGCAGCGCTGCGGCCGGGGGTCGACTGCCGCTCGGCTGCGCGCCGTGCGGCCCGGTCGACGAACGGGCGCGGCCTTGAAAACCGCCCGAGCAACCGCACCCCAGCACAGCATTCGATCTTGATGCGGCGCTGGTTTCGATTGTACCGCACGCCGAGGACCCGTCGAGGCGATGTTCACGGGCGGCGCGCGTGAGCGTCTGATAGCTTGCACCGGTTGTCGCCATCGGTAAAAATCCAGTCGTGTTCGACCGCCTTTGGCGGAGGCGTCGTCACCAGATCGCTGGTGCCGCCAGCGCCAGCGGTCTGTTGAACCACTGGGTTCGGCCCCATGCATCCGGTCGCTTCTGCTTCGGGACGACTCCTGGTCTCCGGCGTTGGCGGCGCCGGTGTTTTTCTTTCTCGCCGCCGTTTTCGGTGTGATACAATTCCGCCCACGTTGTCAGTTCCGGTTCTCAGGGATGCCACGATGAACGCCGAGCCAGCCAGCCTTCGGGCGTTCTTCGGCTTCCTGACACTTGCTTGCGTCTCCCTTGCAGCCTTCAGTTCGGCGAGGAGTTTCCGCGCGCCAGCAATCGTTGCCGTGGCTCTCGTCAAGGTTTCGTGCGCGGCTATCGGCGCGGCACTTGGATCATTATTTGGAAGGCCAAAAGTTGGGGCGCTGTGTGCGTTTATCGCGATGGAGGCAACAGCCCTCGGAAACGTCACTTTGTTCCGAATGCACTAGCTTGATTCAAAATGAATCGACCACAAAAGCCCGTCGACGAATCCGCACTTGCCGGTAAGGTCGGCGCGCGAATCAAGGTGCAGCGACTCAAAAAGCGCCTCTCGGTGCTCGAGGCTGCCGGCCACGCCGGTGTATCGGCCACAATGTGGAATAGCTGGGAAGACGGCCGGCGCTTGCCGCTCGACCGACTACCGGCGATTGCCGCCGCGCTGGGTTGCTCCGTGCGATCGCTTATGCCACCGGGCTGATGCGTCAGCCGGGATCGCCACCCAGGTAGTTGTCTGATGGCCGCCACCACGCGCCCGACAGCCAGACCGTCCGCGGTTGACGGATCGACGATGGTCCCGCTTGAATCGACCGCGAACGTCAGGGAAAACTTGAAATCCGCATCGTCGAAACGCCAAACCGTCACGCACTCGCCGCATGGAAAGGACGCCAGCGTTTCGCCGCCGCTGATCGTCGCTTCGCCACTCGTCTCTAGGCGTCGGTTGCACTGGGGGTCGTCATTCGATGTGCGCTGATTCATCACGTCATGCCTTTCCGCGTGCTTTGCGCGGGGGCGCGGTTTCGGTAGACTCTGGCGTGCCACTGCCGATACCGATACTGGTGGCACTGGAAGGGCCCGTAGCTCAGTTGGTTAGAGCAGGGGACTCATAAGGGAAAACGTATGGTGTACAAGCAATGCGGATAAACCCGCGAAATAGCCTTGTTTTGCAGGCCTTTATTCACTTTTCGCCGCTCGGCCAGATTAGTGTACATTCTCATGGTTTCTGCTGCTTGCGGTTGTCACTGACAACCGTTGGTGTACAAGGCAGGCGCATGAAAAAGCCGGGCTGGGTGAGCTGTTTTAATCAACCTTCTTGATCAAGTCGGCCTGGGTATGAAGCATCGACACCGCCCCGCTCCGCGAAACCGTGGCCACAAACGGAACGGCATTTCTCCGAATCAACTGTTTGATGTGGGGGAGCGCCCTAACAAAGGAAGCGCCCATCTCGTCGCCCGTCATGTCGGCAGCGACCAGGGCAAAGCACGGGGCGCCGGATTTTAGCAACGCGACGATTTCGATTTGATTTGAGCGGATTTGGCGATCCTTCGTGAGGATTACCCACCCGCGGCGGCCGACCACCGGCAGCCACTCGCAGTCTTCGGTATCTATTTCAAAATGGTCCCGCAGAACCTCGACCGTTGCCCCGGTGGCTTTGATTGCGTTGGCAACCTTCGAGCCTCCCAGGCAGGCGTCAAGAAAGAAAGTAAGCGACTCAGGCTGCTTCGAGACGGAGTTCGCAGCGGATTGCTTCTTCGATTTCGGGCCCCGGGCACGCATAGTCTTCCGCTAAGTCGAGGATGGATTCGCCAGCCTTGTACCGTTCCGCAACAATTGCGGTCGCTACTTGCGCCCGGGCCAACACGGGTCGGCCAAATGAGTATCTCGCGTCGATGAATACCGATTTCGGGCTTGTCCCGTGCTCGCCACGCGTAAATGGATACAGTCGTGCGACAACCTGGTTCTCGCGCTCCAAGCGTTGCAAGTGCTGTTCGATTACACTGCGCATGACCAACTGGCCTTTTGCCGACACGTCCAGCATTTGGCCCAATTCATTGACAAAGATAGCTATGCCATTTGTCTCAAATTGGTGGTCGATGAGCGGGTGTGGGGAATCGTACCGGTTAGCCAGGAAGTCGAGTGCCCTGCGAATGTCCTGCAACTTAATGTTGTGATCGCGACGAAGCGCGCCGAGAACGTGCGCCTCCGCAAGGTTGAAAAACGAAAGCAATCGACGATCAGGGTCAGGCAGCGCGATCAGCGGTTCAAACCACTTGGTGCCATCGCCTGTTTCGTAGTTGCGGCCGACGACCCATGACCGGACCGTCGCGGCGGGGATGCGCAAGTAATGCGCGGCTAAAGGGATTCCGTACGCTGGCATTTCCCTTGGGTCTGAGTTGCCGAACTTTGTCGGATCGAATTTCAAGCGTGGCATAGGCCTCACGCGCATTTGCAAAATTGCCCAGCCCCGACAGTTCCTTCGATAACAGATTAATTGGCGTTTGGCAACCTTTGTTGCCCCGCCGTCGCTTCATGGGCTAAAAAACGCCGCCCCCCTGCATCGTGTGCCAGGGCGGGGCGGGAATCAACCACCGCACACCTTGCAAGCGACGCCTTCGTCGGGGCCGCAAAACTTGCCGTTTTTAGTGTCACCGTACCAACGGCAGCCGGAATTATGTCGCTTACCGGTCTTCGTGTTGAGCCAGAATTTTTCCGCCGGCCGCTCCGTCACTGATTCCGATTCTTCTGGGCGCGGCGTCCTTTCCGTTTGGCTGTCGAGCTTCGTCGCTATCTCGGCCTGCGCCGGCGCATCAAGCTCGCGCTTCGCCTTCCGGGCGGCCACAGCCGCGTCGAGATCAGCCTTGGCCGCGTCAGCCTCGGCTTTGGCGTCGTCCTTGCGCTTCTTCTCCGCCGCGCGCCAGTCCCACGGTGAGACAGGGTCGGCGCCGGTCCAGAGACCCAGGTGGGCTTTCTTCGCGGCTGCCTCGACCTCGGCGAGCGCTCGCGACTTGGAATACTTCACGTAGCGCCAGGCCCAGCCTTTGGCAACGAGCTGATGATTAACCGAGTACTCCTGTTTGCCTTTCGCAAGCCACACCGTGCCGATTGTGCGTCCATATTTGTCAGTGCCGTGCGTCTCGACGCGCACTTCCTTGGCGATGACCACCGACGACAAGGCGTGTTTCGCCTGCTTGCCGTACGGCTGCGCAAGTTCTGGGGCGTCGATACCATCGAGCCGGATCGTTAACTTCTCTTTCTCGCCCACGCGAATGGTGAGCGTGTCGCCGTCGTGGACGCCAACGACTTCGCCCGTCAATTCGGGCGGCGCGTCGGCCGCCACCAGGGTGGAAAGACAAACGGGAATGAGAGCAAACAGCAGGCGGCAGCGCATGCCCGCACATCGTTCATGAATGCCTCGGTCTTGACTGTTCCGAATGGAGGGCTTGGCCAAGTTCATTCTCCTCTTGCGTTCGCAATGGGACCTTCATTGTGGGGGCCGTCCCATGCAAACGCAAGCAATCCTGCGGTTTGTCCCCTGAAAAAAACCACGCCCCAACAAACGCCAGAGCGGGGCACGAATCAATCCTAACGACAGCCTCTTTGCCACTTGGGCCTCCCATTGGCGAACTCGGCCAGCAACCGCCACGTCAAGTCCTGGTGCACTGATGCCGCTCTTTCTTGCCAACGTCCTTTTGCCGTGACCAGGGGACCGCAAGCCATATTGAACAGACAAGGAAGCCGCTGAATTGCTTGATGCGCTGTACGGTACGGACGGCGACGATCGTTCTCGCTAAACGACGAATCGGGTAGACTAGGTACCAATCTGGTGGCCGCCGGCCCGCGAACCGGCGACCCAACGCGGCCCGAGCGGCGAAGCGGACGCACCTACCCGCCAGCCGCAAGGGCCCGCCAGGTGGAATGTAGGTGCATAATGTCCGAGACGATCGAGTTGCCCGCCGACATTGGCGAGGCACTAAAACGTGCGCTAGAGTTGTTCGAGTTGACTTGGCGCCTCCGTGCAATCAGCGATGGCGCCGGTGGAACCGCCATCGCGGTCGCTTTCCAGCAATGGCCGAAGGACGCGCACGAGCTCGCCGACGCATTGCGCGCAGCCAAGTTAGCGATCGTTCCCATATTGCCCGAACTGACCCAAGCACGGACTGAGGTCTTTTCGTTTGGCGTGACATCGCGACCGACCGCGTTTGCGATGCTGCTTTACCAGGCGGAGGCAACGGATCACGTACTTACGTCAATTCGGACCAAACGAACAGTGAACGAAGTTGGAGTGGCAATTTTAGAATGGCCCCCATTAACGATAGACGACTTTGATAAGACACACTGGGCGATGGCCAGCTTCCCCAAAGTCGCCTTGGAAGGTTGGAACCAGTTGAAGGCGACCATTGAATTCGAAGCGTGGCAAGCTGCAAGGCGACGGCGCGAGAAGGAATTGCCTTCGCGGGAAGGGGTAAACGAGCCGCATAGCGCGATCACACCGACCGAACCAACGGCAAACGGTAAACCTGGCGCCACTGTTGGCAGACGACCATGGACACAGGACGCCGTTAACAATCAGTTGGCGGCGATGAAGGACGGGCACTACTTTGATCTGGTTCGAAAGATCGGCGACGGCGATCAGGTCGCGAAGAAGGGCGCTCGCGATGCTTATGGCCGCAATAAACTTGCGGTGAAGATCGGTTGCTCACCGGCTCAAATCACCAAGTCGCCAGTTTGGATCGAGATGGCATTGGCACTTCAACTCCCGCGCGGGAGCCATGGCAAGGTCGCCCGCCCTGTCAGAATCGGCCATGACATTGCCGTTGAAAGTGCGTCGAAAGCCGCCGGCGACACGACGGAAAGTGACATAATCCGGCGTGAAACCATAGGCATGATTCGCGCTTCGACGGACGCGGAAGAAGCCGGTGCCCTGATTTTTAAGCTTGAGTCGGGGGAAATAACCGACGACGTTGCGAGAGAGATCGTCGACACCATCGCGAGCCGGTTGGAGGATCGCAAGAGCGACTTTCCATGACCACCTTCTACTGGTCATGACCACCCTAACTCATGTGCTGACAAGCTGGTTATGGCGCCGTCCATGACCAGTTGCTTCCTTCCGATAGGTCGTTTAGCGATGCGGTGTACGCAACGCAGCCGACCGGCTCGAACGTGGGAAGCCAATGTCCGTCAGCATTCAGGCCGCGCCTACCGTAGGTGAAATTGCCCGGCGGTTCGGCGTGTCAGTTCACCAGGTGGAATACGTCGTCAAATCGCGGAAAATCCAAGCCGCCAGCGTGGCCGGGAATGCGCGGATTTTTGCCGAGCACGATGTTGC
>Ga0265313_10001870_pt1 | contig 19154 bp, 13 predicted proteins | sample 4123metaG_FD_203122 | JGI IMG/M metagenome (GOLD analysis project Ga0265313, IMG submission 203122) | Rhizosphere microbial communities from Carex aquatilis grown in University of Washington, Seatle, WA, United States - 4-1-23 metaG | ecosystem: Host-associated > Plants > Roots > Rhizosphere >...
CCGCGAGATACCGTTTTCACCGGCGACGTGGGCAACCTTCGGAAACGCTTTCAGGATCGCCGCGAAGGACGCCCCAACTACCGAAACCCAGCGCTGCATGAAGAAGATGCAGCGAGGTGAGATGGAAGCAGAGAAAGCCAAGCAGGCTCTGGTAGAGGCGAACCTCCGGCTGGTTGTTTCGGTGGCTAAGAAATACGTGAACCGGGGTCTGCACCTTCTGGATTTGGTCCAGGAAGGCAACATCGGCCTGATGCGCGCCGCCGAAAAGTTCGACTATCGGCTCGGCTATAAATTTTCGACGTACGCCACCTGGTGGATTCGGCAATCGGTCAGCCGCGCGATTGATGACCAGTCCCGCACCATCCGGATTCCGGTCCACATGAACGGGAGCCTGATGAAGTTCGTAAGGGCCTCGCGCGAGTTGGAGAAGGAACTTGGCCGCACGCCGACCAACGATGAGATCGGCCGCCGGATGGAGACCACCGGACAAAAAGTTCAGGAACTGAGGTCTATCGCCAGGGATCCCGTGTCACTCGACATTCCGGTCGGTCGGGATGGCGAGTCCGTTCTCGGGGATTTGATCGAGGATCGGTCCGTCCGCCCATTTGAAGATATGATGCGCGATAACAACGTGCGCGAGGAAACCGAGGGGATCCTAAAGACCCTGGCGTCCAACGAAGAAAAGATCATCCGCATGCGATTCGGGATCGGCTTCGATCACGAGCACACGCTCGGAGAGATCGCCGAACAGTTCAACCTGAGCCGTGAGCGTGTCCGCCAGATCGAGGCGCAGGCCCTTCGCCACCTGCGCAGTCCGGAGCGTTCGCATCGCCTGCGGCCGCTTATGAGCATTCAGTAGCCCTGAGGAACTAAAGTCAGGAGTCCCTCCGCTATCATCTGAAGGTGGCTGGAAAAAACACGCTTCTTCTGCCGCTTGCGTTCGCGCTCGGACTCGCGGGCCTTGCATTTCTCGCACCCGTCCGCCAGAACCCGAAGGTGGTGTGGGCGTTTCTCGGCGCCTCGGCCATGCTGTGCGCGTGGAGCGCGGTGCTGTTCGTCTGGATCCGGCGTAGTGGCCGGACGCTCGCGCTGGAGGTGGTGCTCAAGAAGCAGCACTACCTGCAAGCCTGCGTGCAAGGCTCGCTGCTGGCGTATTGGGGCTGGTATTGGCCGCCGGTTTACGCTTTCGCGCCCTTCCTCCTGGCCCAACTGATCTTCGCGTACGCCTTCGACATGCTGCTGGTCTGGTCGCGGCGCGACGTCTACACGCTCGGGTTCGCTCCATTTCCCGTGGTCATCAGCATCAATCTGTTCCTGTGGTTCAAGCCGGATTGGTTCTATCTGCAGTTCATGATCGTGGCGCTCGGGTTGGCGGCGAAAGAGCTGATTCGCTGGCGCAGGGACGGACGACTTGTGCACATCTTCAATCCATCGTCGTTTCCGTTGGCGGTGGTTTCCGTTTTCCTGATCGCCGCGGGCAAGAGCGACATCACCTGGGGCCAGAACATCGCGACCACGCAGTTCTATCCGCCGCACATGTACCTGGTGCTGTTTCTTCTGGGACTGCCGGGACAGTTTCTCTTCGGCGTGACTACGATGACCATGTCGGCCGTGGTGTCGACCTACCTGTTCGGCCGCCTCTACTTCGCAGCGACGGGTATCTATTTTTTCTACGATTCGTACATTCCGATTTCCGTCTTCCTGGGAATGCACTTGCTGTTCAACGATCCTGCCACCTCGCCGCGCACCGAGCTGGGGCGCATCATTTATGGCACGCTCTATGGGCTGAGCGCGGTCGGGTTGTATCAGCTGCTGGGCAGCGCGGGAATGCCGACGTTCTATGACAAGCTGTTGCAAGTACCTCTCTTGAACCTGTCTGCCAAGTGGATCGATCGCGTTGCCGGACAGACATTCACGCTCGGGCGTTCGCTGACTGCACCGCAGCGCAACCTGGCGTACATGTCCATCTGGGCGGTCATATTCGCAGGCATGAGCGTGACGCAAGGTGTCGGTGACAGCCACCCTGGCCAGTGGCTACCGTTTTGGCGGCAGGCCTGTGAGGATGGCCGACGGTACGCTTGCCCCTACCTTGCCGATTTGGACTTGGGGTTCTGCAATCAAGGATCGGGTTGGGCGTGCAACGAAGCTGGCCTGATGCATATCGCCCTGGCGCGATCGGGCGAAGATTCTCGCAGACTCGATATCGCGGGAGCAGCGGAGCCTTTGCGGCGTGGCTGCGATCTTGGGTTTGCCGCGGCCTGCCGCAATCTGAACACTCTCAGCAGCAATACGGGCGCGTTCGCTGCCCCGCCGCCAACTCTCGAGGATTATCCGATCATCTTACAGGGAAGCAAGGGCGAGATCCGCGAACGCGATCCGTCGGCATTGTACGCGCTCGCATGCCGCGAAGGCTGGAGCGCTACTTGCCGCGGCCCTTCGGGCCCTGGGCGACCATCGGAATCGCAATGATCCAGTCCGTATTGCCGACTCTGGACACTGCATACAGCGTCTTTCGATCGGGGCCGCTGAAGGTCACGGTGATGACCGGCCTCGGCGTCGGGATGACACCGAGACTTTTGCCGTCCGGACTGAGCACCTGAATGCCGGCACCCTGTAAGGTGACGTAGAGGCGTCCGGCCGAATCGAACGTGCTGCCGTCGCCGCCGCCTTCGAGCTTGGCGAATTCGCGTTGGTTGGTGAGCGAGCCGTCCTTCTGAACGTCGAACTCCGCGAGCGTTGCCCCGTTGGTGACGAAGAGGTGCTTTTCATCGGGACTGAGAACGATGCCGTTGGGGTTCACATTCTCGCCGTACTTGGTGATGGTGCCCTTCGCGTCCGCGTGGAAGACGCCGCCCATGGTGAAGTACACTCCGCCTTTGCTGTCGGCAACCAGGTCATTGAGCGTGCCGCCGAGGCAATCCATGGGATCGCCATTGTTGTTCTTGTTGACTAGAGTTTTGCGCTTCGGCTCGAGTTGCTCGATGGATTGATTCAGCCCTCGGTTCAACACGAACAGGTACTTGCCGTTCATCGCCACCGAACCTGAGGTATTCAAACCCGTATAAACATTGGAAGTTTTGCCATCCTTGTCGAGCTTGACGACGTTGCTGTTATCGTTCTGCGCGAGCAGAATGCCGCCATCCTTGGTGGCGACGATGCCGTCGGCGTTGTTGCCTTCTACTTGCCAAACATCTTTCCACTGCTGGCCTGCAGCGATGACACCGGGAATCGCCGCGATCTCTTTGGGGCCAGCCGGTGCCGGGCCCTTCGCTTGTCCCTTGGGCGGCCCGCCTTTCGCGCCGCCTCTGCCTGGAGCCGCCGGAGGCGGAACCTTGCAGGTCTTGATCAGGTCCTGATATTTGGCGTCCTGAGGAGCCTGCACGCCGGGCCCGGTGCGCGGCGCCGCCGGAGGAGCCTGCGATAACGCGACCGACACGGCGATCGCACCCAGCAGCATCGTGAGCATTCCTGTCAATTTCATAAGATCTCCTGTTCCGCGTTTTAGAATATCACCGTTCCCGGCGAATCGCCTCACGCAGCGAGTCGACACGGCCCTCGGTGCTGAGGAACATGTCCTCGGGAAAGCGCCGGTAGGCCAGCAGGCCGGAGTAGATAGCCGCGCTATCGTCGGCGTTCAAGCCGAAACCGGCCAGATACTGCATCCGCAGGTTACGATCGCGATTGATGGCGGCGCCGCTTAACCACTGCTTGAGATCGACTGCCCTGCCCGCGTAAGTCGCAAACAGATCCACCGGCGAATTCATGCCGACCTCGGCCAGCGACTGCGCCATCTTGCTGTCATCGCGATAGTCCACGCGCTGCTCCATTTGGTCGAGATCGATGCGTAAGGGTTCGACTTGGCCGAGAAGGACCATATCGTGACCCTGGCCCTGATACGGGTTGCCCCAGATGGTGCCGTTCGGAAAGACTTCGAAAAACGTGGCGACGGAACTCTTGACCGCGTCGAGATTGGTCTCGAAGAGTTGAATGTACATCGTGACTGTGCCGCCGGGGTTGAGGTGCTGCTTCATGGCTTCATAGAATTCCTTGGTGTAGAGGTTGGCTGCGCCCTTCACCCACGGGTCCAACGGATCAATGGTGATGCCGTCGAACTTTTCTTTCGTCGTGAGCAGATAGTGGCGGCCATCGTCGATGCGGAGCTGGACTTTTGGGTTGTGGAGAACATCGAAGTTCGGCTCGCCGAAGTATTTCGCGGCGGCTTGCGGGACTAAGGGTTCGATTTCGACGATGGTCTCGCGTTCCACTCTTGGATCGATGGACACCGCACCTGCCGTGATTCCCGCGCCGCAGCCGATGACCAGGACGGAGCGCGGATTGGCCGCGGTGAGGGTCGTGAGGTGCCCCAGCATTCGCTGGAGCCGCATGTCGCGCGGAACATTCGAAGCCTGGATCTTGCCGGCGACGTGAAAAGTCAGGACTCCGTTCGGAAAACTCGAGACAGCCACCGACGAGTTCAGGCCTTCGCCCATGTAAACGATGTCGCCCTTGCCGACCCAGCTGGCGGCGTAGCGGCCGTGGGCGACGAGCACTTTGGCAAGAGGAGGGACACTGTAAATCGACAAGCAACCGAGCACCGCTCCGATCGCCCAACGCCTAGGCACGAGTATCAGACCCGAGATCGTCGATAGGACGATCAGTATCTGCTCGGTGCGCTGCGAGCCGATCCAGGCGACCAGAACCAAGCTCGTTGCTAGCGCGCCGATGATGGCTCCCAATGTATTGGCTGCGTAAATGCCGGCGAACAGTTTCGAGGCATCTTGACGTCGCGAGCCGGCAGCCGCGAGGGCCAACGGGAAGCTCGCGCCCCATAGAAGCGTCGGCGGCAGGAGAGCCCAAAGCGCCCGATCGAGGTCGAGCTGAAAGTTGAACCAGATGTTGGTGGAGATGGAGGGATCAATCGGCCAGTAGGGGAGCGATGCGGAGAGACTGTACGCGGTCCAGGCGATGGCACCGGCAAGCAGCAATTGACAGCAGCCGAGCGCAAGGCGCGGGCGTGCGAGAGTTCGAGAGAGCATCGACCCGATGCCGCTGCCGATCCCGAGGCCGGTGAGAAAGACTGCGACGATGATCGACAGTGTGTAGACCGACGCGCCGAGCAGCAGGCCGAGGATGCGCGTCCAGACGGCTTCGGCGGCCAGGGCGCAGAATCCGGAGAGCGCGATGGCGATGTAGATGGTCGGCCAAGAGCCCCCGCCCACATTGGCGGGACTGGAATCGGAAGCGGGCCGAGTGAGGACAACAAACGCGAGCGCGGCAACCGCGACGTTGATCGCCACAGCAACGTAAGTCGCGGTCGCGACGTCGTACACTCGCAGCAAATAGAAACCGGAAAGGAGACATCCGAACACTCCTCCGGCGATGTTCGCGCCGTAGAGGAATCCCATTCCTGAAGCGTCATCCTGAGTCGATCGGGCGTGACGAGCCAGGGCGGGAAGCGTCGCGCCCATCAGAAGGGTCGGAGGCAGCAGGCACGCAGCGGCCGACCAGGCGCTGCCGACGAAGGGCATCAGGACCAACACCAGGATTCCGCAGATGGCGATACCGAGTTCGATGGCGTATAGGCGCAGGCGCCGCAGGATCAGGCTGCCAAGACACATTCCTCCCATAAACGTGGCGAGGAGGATGCCGAGCGAGACGGCGGTGGAGCCGATGACCAGCTCCAGGAGCTGGAACCAGACGATTTCGTAGATGAGCGCCGCGACGCCGCTGCCGAACGCAAGCAGAGGCTTGACGAAAGTCAGTTTCAGAAGGCCTTCCGAGACCGTTTTAACCCGCACGGAGTGGGGCCGGATTTTGTCCCGGCTGGACACCCATCATACGAAAACGTCGCGCGGCGGTGACTAGTACGCCGCGCTGTGTTGGATCAGCCCTCTGATGAGCGAGCGCTCGATCTCCTCGATTTCCAGGGTACGGGGAAGGCGAGTGCGGCGGTGCGGCTGGATGTTGCAAGTGGAAGAGTCTTTGAGGAGAAATGGTCTCGCCACGAGGGTGTCCAGGGGGTGAGTCGATGACAAGTACTCAACTTGTTCCTGTCCGAAGGCGGTCGATACCGCGTCGAATTTGCCTCCTGTATTGCTCGCTTACCGGACTCTTTAGCCATGACATTTGCGGACCCCATGAAGCCTTCATTTCTGGCGGGAATAGTTTAGCAGCCGCGCCGAAATACTCGTTCACCGTGCCGTCCGTCATCCATGGCGTAGACAGCGCGCGTACTTCCCTGCACCACATTTCTACAAACAGTATTGAGTACTCGATACGCATGGGCACCGGCGGATGTTCCTCACTGATATCGGGCTCGATCTGCACCTTCCCCGCCCAGCGAGCACAAAACTGAACCATGAGTGAGAGGAGGAAGCACGAAAGGATTGAGTTTTCCAGTGATCTTTCGTTTGGAGGCCTCAACAACCGCAGCGCAAATTCCCTTCCCCCACCATTGAAGAAGTATTCCAGGTCGTGGTAGATCCCGTATCCGTCGGCATCCAGCTCTTGGGTCGGACAAAGCGATTCGCCGATCTCGATGGCAAGAGGTTGATGGCTCTCCAAATGCCGCCGCACCAGGTGGGAGTATTCGTGTGAAGTGACAAAACAAAACTGCATAAGCAAAAGTAGTTGTGCGATGTCCCGCAAACTGGCGGCAGGAGCGATCTGTAGCCTCATGAAGCTACGGTTCCGTTCTACAAGGCGATGCGAGAGCATTGTCATTTCGTCGACCATTGGCTGCGTAAGGACAATGAACCCGAGCTCCTGTGTTTCGAATACGTGAGCGGCTGCAACATTGTTAAGGACACGAACCAGGTCGAAATGGAGAGATGGTAACGGGTATCCACCCGTCGAATTGACGCCGATGTCCGATAGTTGTTGATTCATCCAATCCACAAGCCACCGATAAAGATGATTGGGCGGTAGATCTTCAACGGCAATTCGGCCAGAAACGTGAGCGTAATCGTCTTCCTTGCGGGAGTGCTTCTCGTGAAGAAACCTCTCGAGCGCTACCTCCGGTGGAGTCATGACATTCGAAGGTTATCACTCGTCCGCCAGGCCTGAGTCCGCAAGTATCCGGTCAGGAGTAGGCTGGTCCCGGAAGTTCCTCGTAGTTACTCGGGTAGATGAGGTCGAGACAGTGCGCCGGGATTGCCGATGACCTTTACTTTTTCGCGGCTTGTTCTTCCCTGGGGCGCCGGAGAGGATGCCGGTCAGGCCGTAGTTGCCCTCGTGGCAGGCGGAGTCGAAGATCATGTGGCGCTCGTCGGTGGCGTTGCCCATCTCGATGAGAACAGTCCACGGCTTGGGATCCTCGAAGGTGATCTCGCAGATCGTTCTTGTCGGCGACCAGGGGTCAAAAGCAAAAAGGACCGGATCGCTCCGGCCCTTTTGCTTCTTGTTCGTTCTAACGCGAACGGATTACTTAGGCGTCACGTGGATCAAGGCGCCGGGATTAGCGTCTTCCAGCAGCCATAGCGAGCCATCGGGGGCTTCCGCCACGTCGCGGACGCGCTTGCCGATAGCCCAACGCTCGGCCATCTTAGCGCCGCCTTTGCCGTCCATGATGACGCGGTTGAGCGACTGGGTCCCCATGCCGCTGATGAAGCCGTTTCCATTCCATTGCGGGAAGGTCTGCGTGCCGCGGTAGAACATCAGATTGCCCGGTGCGACCACCGGTGTCCAGTAAATCGCAGGCTTCGCAAACTCGGGACGAGTGTCGGGCCGGGGAATGGGGACGCCATCATAGTTGTCGGCGTACTCTACCAGCGGCCAGCCATAATTCTTGCCCTTCTCGATCAGGTTCAGCTCGTCGCCGCCGCGCGGGCCATGTTCGACTTCCCACAGTTCGCCTGTGGGCGAAAACGCCAGGCCGTAGGGCGTGCGATGGCCCATGGTCCAGGTTTCCGCCGGCGTGAGGTTCTCGGCCGGGAAGGTATAGGTGCTCACTACCTTCGCCGTTTTGGCGGTTTCGGTGTTGGTGGGTGGATCGATCAGGGAGATAGTACGAGCGCCGGTCTTGCCGGCGTTAGGATTGTCGGGGGCGGGTTTACCGTCCAGCGTCAGGTGCAGGATCTTGCCTACAGGCTCGTTCGGATCCTGAGCCGGGGTGAAGCGCTGGCGGTCGCCAACCGAGAGGAACAGAGACTGGCCGTCGGGCGCGAAGGCGACGGCTCCGCCTTCCTGACCGCCCTTGCCCTTGGGCATCTGATGCCACAGCACCTGGAAAGATCCCCGCTGAAACGTGGCGGAGTTGGCGGTGACGGCCAACTTGCCGCGCGCGAGCGCCAGACCGCCGCCATAGTCACCCGGTTCGGAATACGTGAGATAGATAGTCTGGTCGGTAACGTAATTCGGCGAGACATAGACGCCCAGCATGCCGCTCTGGCCCGACCAATAGACTGGCGGAGTGCCGCCCAGCGGAGCGATCTTCTGTCCCTCTTTGGACACCAGCCACACGGGCCCGATCTTTTCGGTGATCAGCATGCGGCCATCGGGCAGGAAGGCGATCCGCCAGGGCAGTTCAAAAGTGGTCGTCGTGGTCATGTTGAAGGGCACGCTGGCTTCGGGCTTCTGTTCGCCGGCATTCACCTGGGCCCAGGCTGCCGCCGATGCCAGGGTGAGTAGCAATGTCGTCTTCGCCAATTTCATCGTCATTTCTCCTTGTTTTCAAGCGCTCGACCCTGTGCGATCCGGGGCGCCGTTGTCCATCGTATCCTACCGCAGAGCTCGCGCCAAAGACGGCTAACGCCAAACCCGGAAACTTCGTCCGGGTGAAGGGGAGACGGTCGACCCGATATACCGGGCGGCCAGCCTACTTCTTCGCGGCTTTTTCTTCCGCGCGAGCGCCAGAGAGGATGCTGGTCAGGCCGTAGTTTCCTTCGTGACAGGCCGAGTCGAAGATCATGTGGCGCTCGTCAGCGGCCTTTCCCATCTCGATGAGAACGGTCCACGGCTTGGTCCACGTCTTAGGATCTTCGAAGGTGATCTCGCGGCGTAGATTGCTCGCGTCGACGCGACGGAGGCGTTCCGTCATCTTATAGGTCTCGATGTTGGATCCACGGAAGGGCTGCGAGAAATTGGTGGTTTCGATGACCAGCGTGTTGCCTTCCCAGTGGCCGCGCGAATCGCCCAGATAGAACTTGAGATTGGCGGGCGCGTGCGGACGCCCATCCATGAAGATGGTGCGGTTGCCGCCGCCGGCGTGATCGTCCTCCATGTAAATCGACATGGATTTGGGAGACTGCACGATCTGCATCACCGTGCCTTGCGCGAATGCGGTGTTCAGCGGGAGGAACGGCATGGGAACGCCGAGACAACGCGGCGATTGCGCGATGAATTCGGGATTGTCGTTGCCGCCACCTTGGCCTCGGCCACCGGCTCCCCGGCCACCGCCGAAGCCTCCTTGAGCGGGCGCACCCGCTACGAGTGGAGGAATTTTCCCATCGGGCGGATCGATGATCATGGAGGTGTGCTTGCCGGTTTTCAGGATCGAGTTGAAGACGGCGTTATAGGCTCCGGTGACGTCCTGGGTCCCGGAGGAGCGAGCGTTGCGCCCGGGATCCAAACCTTTCTTCGCATCGGCCGCGGCCACTTCCGCGTCGGTCAGGAATTCCTTGTTGGCATTGGCGGCGGAGCGTTCCAGGGGCACGTCGTACATAACGAACCAGGTGCCTTGCAGGTCGGGGTCGCCCCAGGGTGTTCGAAGGGAAGGTGCGGCCTTGGCAGCACCTTTTGATGCAGTGCCCTTGGCTTTGGAACCTGTTCCCTTAGGAGCAGTTGCCGGCGTCTGGGCGAGCGCAAAGACACCCGCCAATGCACCTACGACCAAAGCGAGAGACACTAGATATCGGCGGCGCATCGAATAGCTTTCCTCGGGCCTATTATAGTAGAGATGCATATGAGACTTTGGCGCACAGGCTGGATCGTCTTGGTATCGGGCGTAACGTTGGTGGCGCAAACTCCTGATCGGATCACTTCTCGTATAGGGGGGAAACCCGACTTCAATGGAATTTGGGAAGCCAACAACACGGCGAACTGGGATCTGCAGACTCACGCGGCGCGGCCGATGGTGGCGCAACCCGGGCTGGTTCCCGGCTCCCAAGTTCTCGCTGCGCCAGTGCTGGGACTGGGATCGATCGGCTGGGTTCCCGGAGGGCTCGGCGTAGTCGAGGGCGATGAGATTCCTTACCTGCCGTGGGCCGCGGCGAGAAAGAAAGAGAACCTGGAGCACTGGATGGATCGCGACCCGGAGATCAAGTGCTTCCAGCCGGGCGTGCCGCGCGCGATGTACATGCCGTACCCGTTCCAGATTATCCAGAGCGCCACCAAGATCAACATGGTGTTCGAATTCGCGAATGCGCAGCGCACCATCCACCTGAACAAGATGGAGCCGTATCCGAACGTGCTGTGGATGGGGTACTCGGTCGGCCATTGGGAGGGCGATACGCTGGTGGTCGACGTCAAGGATTTCACGGATGCGACGTGGTTCGACCGGTCGGGGAATTTTCATAGCGACGCCTTGCACGTGGTGGAGCGGTACACTCCCATGGGCCACGACGTGATCCACTATGAGGCGACCATCGAGGACCCGCAGGTGTTCACGCGGCCGTGGAAGATCAGCATGCCGCTCTACCGGCGGCTGGAGCCGAATGCCCAACTCACCGATTTCCGCTGTGTCGAGATGGTGGAAGAGACCATGTATGGGCACCTTCGCAAGGATCAGCTGGTGAAGCATTGGGAAGGCACCACCATGAACGTGGACATTACGCGCAAGATCCCGCCGGGTGAGGCTGTGCATGAACGGTATATATCGGGCAATCCGCCGGATACGAAATGATCATGGAAAAAGGCGTCGAGATGAGTCTCGACGCGGCACGCAGGAGTGCGTGCGCCACGCAACTGCAAGGGGGTAGAATGGGGATTATGCGAGCCATGTTAGCCCTTGGGGCCATCGTCCTAGCCAGTATTACGCCGGTGCGGGCGCACCACGCCTTTGCGGCGGAATTCGACGCGAATAAGCCGCTCAAATTCGAGGACGCCACGGTCACGAAGGTCGAGCTGATCAACCCTCACAGCTGGATCCATGTCGACGTGAAACAACCCGATGGCACGGTGGTGAATTGGGCGATCGAGGCGGGGAGTCCCAACATCCTGCTGCGGCGGGGCATCACCAAGGACACGGTCAAGAAGGGCGACAAGATCGTCATTGAAGGCTACCAGTCGAAAGACGGGTCGCACAGGGCCAACGGCCGGGATCTGACGCTGCCGAATGGGCAACATCTGTTCCTGGGATCTTCTGGTGGTGAAGGGGCTCCTTACGAAGTCCCGCGGCCCGGTGTCGACACGGCCAAGTAGTCGACTCTCCTTACTTCAAAAGGTCCGCCACTTTGGCGACACCGGCTTTGGCGCAGGCGTCATCGTTCTCCTGATTGGCACCTGAGCTGGCGACGCCTCCGATGACGTCGTCGCCCACCTGAATGGGCACGCCGCCACCGAGTGCCAGGATGTCCGGAAGGTCGCGCTGCGCCGCGTACGCAGGATCGCTGGTGTGTTTTCGGAACTCGAGCGTGCTGGTGCGAAACACGCGCGCCGTGTAGGCCTTGCGCCGCGCCATTTCGACTTGCTGCGCAGTGGCCTGCTCATCGCGCAGGATCACCATCACCTGGCCAGCGCGATCGACCACGGCCACGGCGGTGCTGAAGCCTTTCGACTTGCACGCAGCGAGCGCCGCTTCGGCGATGGTCTTGGCCATGGGCAGAGATAGATTGCGCTGGGTGACCAACCCTTGTGGAGTTGCAGGACCGGGCGCAATGGCTGCCAGTAAGGCGGCAAGAGCGATGACATTAGTCCGCATCGTAACTCCCTCCTGGGAGTCCTTTGTAGCATAGCGGTTCTGGAAGATCCTCCCCCCTATCGGTGAGACAATCGGGTGAGATTGTGCGAGAGGAGTCAAACCGATGAAAGCAGCGTTGGCCATGGGCGTCGTTTGCTTGAGTGTTTGGGGCCAAGGAATCGACTACGCCAAGATCGAGATCCTGACGGAGAAGATGGCGCCGAACCTCTACATGCTCTCCGGTTCGGCGGGAGCCGATCCGGGCCATGAGGACGCGGCGGGCGGCAGGATCGGCGTGCTGGCCGGGCCGGATGGCATCTTCATGGTCGATTCTCAGTACGCGCAAATCACGGATAAAGTAGTTGCGGCGATCCGGAAGATCAGCCCCGAGCCGATTCGTTTTCTGGTCAACACGCACGTGCATCCCGACCACACGGCAGGGAATGCGAACTTCGTTAAGATGGGCGCGCTGCTGTTTGCGCGGGAAGAGCTGCGTGAAGAGTTGATGCGTCCACCTGGGAGAGGTGGCGGCACCGGTAAAAACCCAGCCCCCGCGGGAGATCCGGCGCGGTTGCCCGTCGTCACCTACGGCATGGGCGATCCGGTGAAGCTTCGGCTGAACGGTGAAGTCGTCGACCTGATTCCGGTTCGGGCAGCGCATACCGGCGGCGATACGATGATTCGATTTGAGAACGCCGACGTAATCATGATCGGCGATTTCTACCGGAATTACGGGTATCCGTTCATCGACACGAACAACGGCGGCACGCTGAAAGGCGCGCTGGAGGCGCTCGACGTCACGATGAAGCTGGCAGGTCCGAACACCAGGCTCGTTCCTGGGCACGGCACCAACATCAACCGCGCGGACATCATTCCTTACCGCGACATGATTCTGGGCGTACAGGCGAAGGTGCAGCAGATGATCAACGAGGGCAAGAGCGAACAGCAAGTCCTGGCCGCGAAGGTGACGGCTCCCTATGACGCGAAGGTTCCAGGAGGACTGCTGCCCGCAGGCGCGGGGACGAGCGCCGACCGGTTCGTCAGCATGGTGTATTCGCAACTTAAGGGCGGCAAGTAAGTCGTTTTTTAATTTAACATTCCCACCGCGGTTTGCATCTAACTTGAGGACTGGAGAGTCTCGCCAGAACGTCCGATCACATAAGATAGCTGTAACTCGGGCAAAATGAGATAAGGAGGCTTCATGCCAAGATTGATTCGCCGGCTGTTGTTATTGAGCGTCGTGTGCGCGGGGGGCGCGTTCGGTCAAGTGCAAGGCACTTTCGCCCAGATTGCTTTTGGCGGCAGTTGGCAGACCACGTTCACGTTGATCAACGTGGACTCGACAGATCTAGCGGGGGTCACACTCAGTTTCTTCGGGGATAACGGCTCGCCGCTCAATGTTCCTGTGCAGGGCTTCGGAAGCACTTCTTCCTATACATTCACGATCCCTGTAAGCGGCTCCACGAATGTTGTGCTTTCGAGCACGGATCCAAGCACGCCGGTGACGCAGGGGTGGGCCACGATGAGCGTCACGAGCGGTTCCGTGCGGGGGCAAGGCTCGTTTCGCTCCACGACACTATCGGGCGGGATCTTCGAAGCCGCAGTGCCACTCAGCACAGCGGGATCAACGCTGTGCATCATTCCGTTCCCGTCGTCCTCTAATCCCGCCATCCTGATTCCGTTTGATAACACGATCGATCCTGCGACAGGCCGACCCATATACATTACCAGCCTCGCAATCGCCAATACGACGAATGGCCCATTGTCCGTTCAAATCGAATTTGACGATCAATCCAACACTCAAATCGCAACCGGCACTCTGAGTTTTACGGCGGCCTCGCAGCACATGGCGTTCGTCACCACATCTCCGGATCGCTATCCGGCTTCGGCCGGGAAGAAGGGAATTATTCGGATCCACGCGGGTACGGATAGTGTCACCGTATTGGGATTGCTCTCCAACGCTAATAACGCCATTTCGACGATCATTCCAATCACGCAGTAGCTCAGCGCGACTGGGGGAACCCGAGATCCACCGTGCTGGTTCCCGGGTCTTTGCTTGTTTCCGGTGCGGCCCACCGGCTGGTGACAACCTTGGTGCGGGTGTGGAACTGAACTCCATCGGGACCGTAGATGTGAAGGTCGCCGAACAGGGACGCCTTCCAGCCGCCGAAGCTGTAATAGGACACGGGAACGGGGATGGGCACGTTCACGCCCACCATTCCGGCTTCGACGTCGAATTGAAATTGCCGCGCTGCGCCGCCATCGCGCGTGAAAATCGCCACACCATTGCCGTAGGGGTTTTCGTTGATGATGCGCAGCGCCCGATCATACGAATCGGCGCGGACCACGCTCAGCACCGGCCCGAAGATTTCATCGCGATAGCAGCGCATGGCGGGCTCGACGCGATCGAGCAAAGACGTTCCCAGGAAGAAGCCGCTGCGCTGGCACGCCGGGTCCTGGCGCCCATCGACGGCCACTGTGGCACCCTCTGAAGAGGCATTGGCGACGTAAGAAGCTACGCGATCGCGATGCTCGCGCGTGATCAGAGGGCCCATCTCATGGCCCGCCTCCATGCCTGGACCGACCTTGATCCTGGACATTCGTTCGCGAATCGCGGCGATCAAAGGATCGGCCACCGCGCCCACGGCCACGACTACGGAAATGGACATGCAGCGCTCGCCGGCCGATCCGAACGCAGCGGAGACGGCGGCATCGGCCGCCATGCCGAGGTCGGCATCGGGCAAGACCAGCATGTGATTCTTGGCGCCGCCCAAAGCTTGCACGCGCTTGCCGTTGCGGGTTCCGGTTTCGTAAATGGACCGCGCAACGGGTGTCGAGCCGACAAAGCTGATGGCTTTCACGTCAGGATGCTCCAGCAAACGGTCGACTGCGACTTTGTCGCCCTGAACGACGTTGAAGACGCCGTCGGGCACTCCGGCTTGCTTCATCAGCTCCGCCAGATACAGGCTCGCCGACGGATCTTTCTCCGATGGCTTCAGGATGAAGGTGTTGCCGCAGGCGATGGCGAGGGGGAACATCCACATCGGCACCATGGCGGGGAAGTTGAACGGCGTGATGCCGGCCACTACGCCGAGAGGCTGGCGGATCTGATAGACGTCGATGCCGCGGCTGACCTGTTCGGAGAATCCACCTTTGAGCAGATTGGGGATTCCGCAGGCGAACTCGATGTTCTCGAGACCGCGAGCCACTTCGCCCAGTGCGTCGGGAACGGTCTTGCCATGCTCTGCGGTGATCGATTCCGCAATCTTACGTCGATGAGAATCCACTAGCTCGCGCAGCTTGAACATGACTTCGGCGCGGCGCGAGAGGGCCGAGGCTCGCCACTCGATGAAGGCTTGTTTGGCGATCTCGACGGCGTGGTCAACGTCCGCCGGGCTGGCGAAGTCGACTTTGGCTTGCGCTTCGCCGGTGGCAGGATTCCAGACGACGCCGGAGCGTCCTGAATCCGATGCGACCAGCTTTCCGCCGATCCAGTGACCTATTGTCCGTATTTGTGTGCCGACGTCTGCGATCGCCATAGCATCTTCAATGCTATTACGATAGCGAGTGGGTTCGGTGAAAAAGGGGGACAGGCAGCTCTGTCCACTCCCACGCTGGCAGGCGAAGTCGGGAGCTTGCTGGAGGGGACAGAGTAGCCTGTCCCCCTTTTTCTTATACTGGCGGTGTGACCAAGCAAGAAATCATTCTGGCCAACCAGGAGTGCCTGTTCCCGGCGGTCTTCCACTACTTCCGCGAGCCGCTGGTGCTGACCAGGGCCAAAGACCAGTACGTGTGGGACGCCGACGGCAACCAGTATCTGGACTTTTTCGGCGGCATCCTGACGGTAAGCGTCGGCCACTGTAATGAGAAGGTGAACCGGGCGGTTCACGCGCAGGTCGACAAGCTGCAGCATGTTTCCACGGTGTTTTCGACCGAGCCGCAGGCGGAGCTGGCGCGCAAGATTTCGAGGATCGCACCGGGAAACGGCTGGAAATCGTTCTTTACGACGAGCGGCACGGAAGCCAACGAGATGGCAATCCTGGCGGCGCGCTGCTTCACCGGGTCGTCCGATATTATTGCGCTGCGGCACTCCTATCACGGGCGATCCTCGCTGGCGATGGGGCTGACGGGACAATCGACCTGGAAGCTAGGCCCGCCGGTACAAGCCGGGATCACGTTCGCGCACAACGCCTATTGCTACCGTTGCCCGTTCGGCTTGACGTATCCGGACTGCGAGGTTCGCTGCGCGCAGGACGTCGAGGAGTTGATTCGCACCACCACGACGGGACAGATCGCGGGGATGATCGCGGAACCGATTCAAGGCGTCGGCGGTTTCATCACGCCGCCGAAGGAGTATTTCAAGATCGTCTCGAAGATCGTGCGGGAGCATGGCGGCGTGTTCATCAGCGACGAAGTGCAGACGGGCTGGGGCCGCACTGGAGATCGCTGGTGGGGCATCGAACAGTGGGACGTGACACCCGATATCGTCACCAGCGCCAAGGGCCTGGCGAACGGATTCCCGATCGGCCTGACGGCAGCTCGCCCGGAAGTGGCGGATAGCGTCAAGAAGCTCACGATCTCGACGTTCGGCGGCGGGCCGATTCCCACGGCGGCCGCAAAGGCCGTGATCGACCTGATCGAAGAAGAGGACCTCGCGGGCAACGCTGCACGGGTGGGGGCTCACTTACGGGCGAGTCTTGAGGAATTAAAGAAGAAGTATCCACTGATCGGCGACGTCAGGGGCATGGGGCTGATGCAGGCGATCGAACTGGTGCAGGATCGTGGATCCAAGACGCCCGCGACGGCCGAAACTGCGCGGCTAATGGAAGCGGCGCGGGAGAATCGGCTCCTGATCGGGCGAGGAGGATTGGATGGAAACGTCATCCGCATCTCGCCTCCGCTGAACGTCAGCATTGCGGACGTGGATCTTTTCATCCACACTTTGGATGCGAGCCTGGCTCAGGTTTGCGCACCAGCGCTCTCAGGAACCGCTGGTTGATCGGTAAAGCGCACGGCACCGATTAGAAATCGGTGCGCAGGTTGAAAACCTGCCCCACGCAAACCGGCTCTGTGCTAATCTGAGCGTGACCACGAAGTTCCTTCCCGACCAAGTTCGTCTCAATCCAGACTCCTGAGAGACAAATATGGCGGATACCACCGACCTGATCTGGTACTTGAACCTCAAGCTGGCGGCACTCGGTCAGCCGACCGGCGACGGCACGGCGGAGCCTGGGTTCCTGCAGATCGCGCAACCACTGCTGCGGAGTTACGAAGCCAAGGATCGCCTGCTGAGGGACCATCTGTGTCCCGCCGACGCCCGGATTCAAGCCTTTCTTAACGACTACCTGCACGGCGTACCGGGTGTTCCGCGGCTGCCCGCGCGAACCATGGTGCTCGACCGGCCAGGACTGGCTCGGGTGATGTCGCTACCGCCGAATTCGGCCAGCTTCTCGTCTCCTTTTTTGCGTTCTTACCGCGTTCCGCAGGGCATTCTGCACAACCCTCACAGCGACCGGCGAACCACTAAAGGAGTTTTCCATATCGCCGAGGGCGGGTTCCCGATCCCGGCCGATAAGGTGCCGGTTCCGATCCAGACGTTCGCGGCTCTACTTCGCGCGGCGCTCACTCCGCCAGCGGACGTCTTGACGCTGCCGTTCACGGCCGATCAGCAACAACAAGCCAAGCTTTTCGTGTCGCTGCTGATTCGTCCGCTGGTCTGTCCGGCGACGGGAACGGATCACATGGGAAACGGCGCAAAAACGATGGAGATTCGCTTTTTCGCGCCAGCCAGCCTGGTCAGCAACCTCGACTTCGTCGAATCGATTTTCGGGAATGCTGGGGACCCTCATCTTCCTGAAAACGATGCCGGTCTCGACGTGATGCACTGGACCGGCCATACAGGTTGCGTGATTCTGGCGCCGCACCTGGCAGGAACGATGAAGAAAACCGCGCTGGGCTTGCCGCACAAGCGCGACGCTACCGATCGACAGATCCGCGACGGCATGTGCTGGGAAAGCGAAGACGAACTCTACAACGACGGGAATGCCTTCAAGATTTGCGCGCGCGACCATCGCGGGGTGATGGTCACGGTGATCGCCGACAATTACTACGGCTACTGCAAAAAGGAAGTGAAGACGCAGATCAGCTACGCGGCCAACCTGTACGGCCTGTGCGAGGAGGAACACGCCGGAGGCGCGATGGCCTTCGCGACCTATGTCCTCGGCCAGGATTTCCAAGCGGGCAGGACTGTCAGCCTCAAGAAGGCTTCCTTTGATCAAGGGATGGACCTGCTCGGCGATATGGTGGAGCGCAAGCCCGAAGGCTATGCGATCGACCGCCGCTATCCGGAGATCTACTACGTTCCGGAAGATGCGGTGTTCAGCGTCCGCGACGGTAGCGTGACTTGGGAACACGGCGGTGGGTCCCACCAGTTGACGCTGCGCCCGACAGCTACCTACGTCTTGCCGTCGGGATTCCGGGTCCGGCTGGAGAAGCAAGCTTTCGGTTCCAACTGGAGGCTCATTGGAGCACGCCCGCGCGGGACGCTGTGCCACAAACCGTGCACCGTTTCCGGCGGAGGCAAGTCGGAAATCTCGAAGTCCATCGCGAACGCGTTGCTGAACGGTCCGGTCTTCGTGCGCGACTACCGTCGCGATATGGACGAAGTGGCGGAGATCCTGAAGAAAGACTTCTCGACCATATATAAGAACCGGACTGCGGACGCGCGCATACGGCGACCCATTCTAAGCCTGGAGCGCACGCTGGGATCAGTAATCCAGTTACTGACACCCTCCGCGGCATACACCGACGAACACAACGAATGGCTGCGGCAACTGCGCCAGACGGTGCGGCAGATCGTGTTCACCGTCAAGCGTTACTATCGTCCGGAATGGGGCGAGAATTGGCGCGAGCACTTCACCGTGGACCGGATCAACGGATTTTTGGGGCACGAACTGAAGTTCGACAACCAACCGCTGGTCAGCAACTATCTGCGCGTCGGCTATGACCCTGATGGATCGTGGCGGATTTACAAACTGCGGCCGGACTTCTATCCGGCCGAAAAAATCCAGGTGGAAGACGACATCACTGCATCGGTGGTCCTGCCGAGATCCGCACTGAACGATCTCGATCCCGAGTACGACAATCCCAGCGTCAAGCTGGTAAGCAATTGCGAGACGCTGCTGTTCCAGCGTCCGGACGACGCCACCACTCGCGGCCTGGATCGCCAGGCTGAGGCGGACATGGCCAGTCCGGGTACATTCCTTTCCAATTACGAACCGCTGACGTATGACCAGGTTCGAGCCATGGTCGATCACGT
>Ga0265313_10001871_pt1 | contig 19140 bp, 15 predicted proteins | sample 4123metaG_FD_203122 | JGI IMG/M metagenome (GOLD analysis project Ga0265313, IMG submission 203122) | Rhizosphere microbial communities from Carex aquatilis grown in University of Washington, Seatle, WA, United States - 4-1-23 metaG | ecosystem: Host-associated > Plants > Roots > Rhizosphere >...
AGCTCACCTCGAAAGAGGTGAGCTTTTTCATGCAAGATTGCTGCTGCAGGCTATGGCAGAGCTCTATCGGTAACAGCACCAGAATCTGTCCTCTGAATCAGACGAAGAAAACTGACATTTGGCAGGGATAGTCTTCGTTAGACCAACAGATGAAGCCCCGTATTCCCATTAGCCAGATCGGCGAATACTCTCGCAGATACGAATTCAATTTGAGTGTGCGGGATCGTCTGCTGACACAGAAGATCACAACGCAAGTCTTTCCCGGCTACGCGAATCGCGGATATTTGTTAAAGGACGAGTTTCTTACCGTCTGCGAATGGAAATCGCGTCGGCCGAGGAAACACTGTGCCAAGAACCCTCAATCGCTGATAAAGGATAGTGTTCTGGGAGGAGGACGAGCAAGGCGCTGCGCAAAAGGGCCATGTTGGCCAACGCCTTGGGCTGGCGGGTGCGGGAGCGGTCCTCGCCCCAGAGGGCGTCGCGACGCCAGTGATTGCGGATTTCCACACCGGCCCAGTGGCCGCGGATCAACCCATGCCATTGTGCCGGGGTGCGTTCGCTGGGCGCTTGGCTCGAGAGATACGCTCGGAGGTCGCAGGCCGAGGCACCGGTCTTGGTGACGGTCAGTTCGCTTCGAACTAGGATCAGGCTTCTGGCGTAGGGGAAGCCGACGGCGTCGGGTTCGACGGGGAAGGCGTGCAGGGAGCGGGTTTCACAGCGGCCGTGGGCTTTGCCCGATTGGACAAAAAAGGGGTGTCCTGGAGCGCGTTGAGCGCCTGGGCCTGGGCGAGCAGGGCGGGTTGATTGGCCTTGATCTGCAGGAGGTACTCGCCGCCTTTTTCCGCGATGAGTCGGGCGTTGGGTTTATAGGCATGCAAGGCATCGGCGGTGATGGTCCTGCCGTCCAGGGCCGGCAGTTGTTCGAGCACAGAAGTGGCAGCGGTTTGCTCGGTGCGCACCGTGCCCTCCTTCTGGTCGAACAGGGCGAGGGCCTGCGGGGCACCGTCCTCGTGCTGGGCGAGGGTGAGCACCCCGAGGTGATCGCGGATCATCTTGCCGTCCATCGCCAGGGCCTGGGGCAGCTGCGCGGCGTGGGCTTGGAGCCAGCCCTGCAAAAGCTCGGCAAAACGGTCCGGATCCATCCGGCAGAGCAGATCATAGAACACCGAGTAGCTGGGCACCTGCCAAAACGCCTTGCTGCCTTTTTTCCGGGGCAGGCCCAGCAGATGGCGCTGACGCTGGGAGAGCCTCGTGGCAAACCGGGCGATCTCCGAGAAGTCACGCCGGCCGGCCAGCAGGGCCAGGGCGACCAGGGTGAGCACCGCCCCGATCCGGAAGCGCACGTTCTTGCCGCGGGGATCGGGAGCCTCACGCAAGACCTCCCACAACGAGAGCATCTGCGGCTGGGTAAGCGGCAGCACCCCCGTTGGCGGGGCGATCACACCGCCCTGGCAGTCCTGCGGCAGCGTCACAGCGCACAGATGCACCCGGGCCCGCGGATCGAGCGCTCGCAGCCACAGGCGCTTGGGCCGCTCGTTCGGTATGTAGAAGTCAGCCCGGTGGCGACTGTACCCCTCGCTCCAGCCCACCGCCTCCCAGTTGCTCGCCTTGTAGCAGGTGCCCGCGTACGCCTCCGGATCAGTGAAGCTCTCGGCCAAAACCGGCCGATACCCGTGCCGCTCCTTCCATTGGCCAGGAAGGGCCCGCAGGGCCGCTCCCATCGTCTGCGAGGCCAGATTGGGCTCCGCTCCCTTCCCTGCAAGGATCAGGAAACGCCGGTTCTGCACGATCAGCTTCAGTCGCTCCACCCGCTGCAGAGCGCTCCAATTGATCCAGCGGTCCCGATCCTTCAGCGCATAGCAGGCCGGTCCCCACACCAACAGCGCCATCGCTCGCCCCCTTACTTCCACGATCTGCCGCAGATAATCGCCCACGGGGCGTCCCGCCCCAAGGTAATGGTGGTCCCTCAACTGCGCGTCGAACCACTCAATCTGATCGGCCCGTGCGGTCTTCACCACAACCTCAGGCTCGCCCGTCGGTGCTCCGGAATCGTTGCTGGCCGCCATCGCAGCGGAAGGTATCGAGTTCATCCCAGCTAACCCGATCACAAACCGCCGCTCTTGTCTACAAAAAACTTACCTCTGCGAACGACAACCACTTCCGCTTACACAAGAAAAGACCATGGCGGCGGAACCCGGCAATTGGGGTTTGCGTCCTCCCGAGGCCCGCGGAGACGCTGCTTTCCCATGGTGCGCCGCCTTATGTACCTAGCTGCGGGCGTTCTCTTGGTCGCAGGCTGCGGGAAGCACGAGACTGCCGTCGAGAAGGGCAACCGCGAACAGGTCCTTCACGTGGGCAACAAGGACGAGCCGGCCGACTTGGATCCCCAGATCAACACCGCGATCTCGACGGGTACGATCCTGCAGGCGCTCTTCCAGGGACTCGTGGAATATGGCAATGACGGCGAGACCCTGCTGCCGGGAGCGGCCGAGCGCTGGGAGGTGTCGCCCGACGGGTTGCGGCTCGTGTTCCATCTCCGGGAGAACGCGAAGTGGTCGAACGGTGCGCCCCTGACCGCGACGGACTTCCGCGACTCGTTCCTGAGGCTCCTGGACCCCCAGGTGGGCTGCGAGAACGCGGGCTATGCATTCCCGATCACTGGGGCCCGGGACTTCCTGCTGGGACGCAGCGCCGACCCCGAAAAGGTCGGGATTCGGGCCCCGGATGCCGGCACGCTCGTGATCCGGCTCGACCACCCCGCGCCGTACCTCCTGAAGCTCCTGGCACGGGACCCCTTCTATCCCGTCTACATGCCCTCGCTTGACGCCAACGGGGGACGGCGCCAGCGCGGGGGGCCCTGGACGCGCCCGGGCGCCCTCGTCAGCAACGGCCCCTTCCGGCTCCTGGAATGGCGGCCGAACGTCTACGTGCGCGTCGGGGCGAATCCGCACTTCTGGGACGCCGGCCGCGTGAGGCTGCGCGAGGTCCGCTTCTATCCCACCGACGACGAGGGGGCGGAGGAGCGGGCCTTCCGGACGGGCCAGCTGCACCTCACCTACCGCCTGCCAAGGGCCAAGGTCCCCGTCTACGAGAAGGAGCGCCCCGGCGAGCTGCACGTCCTCAAGAGCCTGCGGAGCAACTTCCTTACGTTCAACGTGTCCCGGGCTCCCTTCACGGACGGGCGCGTCCGCCGGGCCTTCTCGCTGGCGGTCGACCGGCAGAAGCTCGTGAGCGCCGTTCTCGGCAGGTTGGGCACGCCGGCCTTCTCGTTGGTCCGCCCCGGCACCGGGGGGTTCGACCCGCCCGCGGTGTTCGCATTCGACCCCGGCGTCGCCGCGAAACTGCTCGCCGAGGCGGGATACCCCGGGGGGAGGGGCCTGCCGCCGGTCGAGCTCACGCTCAACGGCAACACGGGCACCACCCTCGAGGTGGCCGAGGTGATCCAGCGGATGTGGGCCGAGAACCTCGGCGTCCGCGCCGCCGTGCGCCCCGTCGAGTTCAAGGCCTACCTCAACATCGAGCGGGAGAGGCAGTTCCAGGTCCTGCTCGAGGGGTACTCGTACATTCCCGATCCGCGCGACATGCTCGAGGGCGTGGTGACCGGCGACCCCAACAACGACGCCGGGTCGAGCGACGCGGACTTCGACCGCGTCTTCGCGGCGTCCGACCAGACCACTGACGAGGCCCGGCGAAGGGAGGCCTTCGCGACGCTCGAGGCCATCAACGCCCGCGAGGCCTATTTCGCGCCGGTCTTCTACACCAACCAGGGGCTCCTCATTAGCCCGAGCGTTCGCGGCTGGCGCGACAACGGGTTGTCCGTCATAGATTGGCGCGAGCTCCACCTGGAGCCGTAGGAAACCCCATGCGCGCACTTCGCAGCCTTGTTGCAGCCGCGGCCGTCCTTGCCGGCCTGCCGGCGCTTTGCGCGGCCGATGGCAGGCAGGCCGTCAACCTCGACCGGGGCTGGAGGTTCCTCGCCGGGGACGCGCCGGGCGCCCAGGCGGCGGGATTCGACGACCACGCGTGGCAGCAGGTGAACCTTCCCCACACCTGGAACGCCCTGGACGGGCAGGACGGGGGCGACGATTACCGCCGGGGCGCGGGATGGTACCGGCGGCACCTGGCGCTCGACGGGTCGTTCGCGGGCAGGAGGCTCTACCTGCAGTTTGACGGCGCGAGCCTGATGGCCGACGTCTACGTGAACGGCGTCCGCCTCGGTGGCCACAAGGGAGGTTTCGCCCGTTTTCGGTTCGACGCGACCGGCGTCCTCCACCCGGGGGCGGATAACCTGATCGCGGTGCGGGTGGACAACGGGAGGCTCGGCATTCCGCCGAACGCGGCGGACTTCACGATCTTCGGGGGGCTCTACCGCGACGTCGCGCTGCTCGCAACCGACCCGGTCCAGGTCTCGGCGATGGACATGGGATCGTCGGGCGTCTTCGTGGAGCAGGGGGCCGTCGGCGCCGAGGCGGCGAGCATCATCGTCCGCGCCGAGGTCGAGAACCACACGCCGATGCCGCGGGAGGTGGACATGCAGGTGACGGTTGCCGACGCGTCGGGGACGGTCGTGGCCGGCGCGGACTCGACCTTCAGGGTGCGCCTGGAGCCCAACGGTACGAACGAGGTGGCGAAGCCCCTCGTCATCGGACGGCCGCACCTCTGGGCCGCCCGCACCGATCCTTACCTCTACACGGTTCGGGTCGAGCTCCGGCCGGTCGCGGGTAGCGGTGCCAAGGCCGTCCTGTCGGACGCGGTCGAGCAGCCGCTGGGGCTGAGGTCCTTCACGGTCGACCCCGACCGGGGCTTCATCCTGAACGGGAGGTACCTGGACCTCTATGGGTTCAACCGGCACCAGGACTGGCCGGGCCAGGGATGGGCGATCTCGGATGCCGAGGAGGCGGAGGACTTTGCGCTCATGCTGGATTCGGGCGCGACGGCGGTGCGCGTGTCGCACTACCAGCAGTCCGACTCGTGGTACGGCCGCTGCGACGGGGCCGGCCTCGTGGCATGGGCCGAGATCCCCTCGTGGGGGCAGGGCCTGGCGACCCCGGAATACCTCGAGAGCGCCAAGCAGCAGCTGCGCGAGCTCATCCGGCAGAACTTCAACCACCCGTCCATCTGCTTCTGGGGCGTGGGCAACGAGACCTCGGGGCCCGCCTCCGAGGCCGTGATCGAGGCGCTGACCGAGGTCGTGCGCGAGGAGGACCCTTCGCGGCTGTCCACCTACGCGTCGAACCACGACAACGCCGACCCGAAGAACTGGCACACGGACGTCGTGGCGTTCAACCGGTACTTCGGCTGGTATGGCGGGCAGCTCCCCGATTTTGCGCGCTGGCTCGACACGACCCGCGCCGACTACCCCCGCGCGCGGTTTGGGATCAGCGAATTTGGGGCGGGGGCGAGCGTCGTCCAGCATGAGGAGAATCCGTCGCGGCCGACGGCCGGCGGCCCGTTCCATCCCGAGGAGTACCAGAACCTCTGCCATGAGGCCTACTGGGCGGCGCTCAGGGACCGGCCGTACGTGTGGGCGAAGTTCATCTGGTGCCTCCACGACTTCGCGTCGGACGGGCGCGACGAGGGCGACCACCCCGGGCGAAACGACAAGGGACTCGTGACGTACGACCGCAAGGTGAGGAAGGATGCGTTCTATTTCTACAAGGCCAACTGGAGCGCCGCCCCCGTGCTCCACATCGCAGGCCGCCGGTTCACCGAGCGGACCGAGCCGGTCACCGAGATCAAGGTGTACTCGAACGCCCCGGAGGTGACGCTTGAGCTGAACGGCCGGTCGCTCGGCGCGGTGGCGGACCCGAAGGGCGACCGGGTGTTCCGCTGGCCGGCCGTCACGCTGTCCAGGGGCCAGAACCGGGTGACCGCGACGGCCCATTTTGGCGCGTCCGAGGCGACGGATTCGTGCGTCTGGACATTAGCCACGCGCTAATCGCGCGCGTCAGAGAAAACCTTCTTGCGCGACCTTGGCGGTACGGTACTTTGGGATGGTTTTTGCCCTAATTCCGCCATGGTTTCAGCCAACACCGACCTGACCTACAATAGCAAGATCGAGGGGGACGTCATCGTCTCGCGGGCGGACGCGGTGATCAACTGGATCCGCAGCAGTTCGATGTGGCCGATGCCCATGGGGCTGGCGTGCTGCGCGATCGAGCTGATGGCGGTTGCGGCGAGCCGCTTTGACATCGCCCGGTTCGGGGCGGAGGTGATGCGGTTCTCCCCCAAGCAGTCGGACGTGATGATCGTGTCGGGCACGGTGACCTACAAGATGTCGTCGGCGGTCCGCAGGATCTACGACCAGATGGCCGAGCCGAAGTGGGTGATCGCGATGGGAGCCTGCGCGAGCACCGGGGGGATGTACCGCAGCTATGCCGTCCTTCAGGGGGTCGACCGGATCCTTCCCGTGGACGTCTATGTGAGCGGGTGCCCGCCCCGGCCGGAGGCGCTCCTGGACGCGCTTGTCAAACTACAGGAGAAGGTGAAGCGGGAGCCGTCCGCGAGCAAACTACTCTCTGCCTGATGTCCGCAGCCTTAGACGCCGTCCAAGCGCTGAAGGCTAGGTGGCCGGGCGCGAGCGATCGCGCCACCCTCGACCACCCCGCGGTCAACGTGCCGGCGTCCGACCTCGTGGCGGCCCTCAGGTCGCTCAAGGAGGACCACGGGTTCGACGTGCTCCAGGACGTCTCGGGCGTCGACTGGGGCGCCGGCTCCTCGCCGCGCTTCACGGTGGTCTACCACGTCTTCTCGACGGTGGGCCATGACTACGTCCGCGTCGCCGCCGACTGCACCGATGCCGTGGCCCCCGAGGTCCCGAGCGCCACGGGCCTTTGGCCCGGGGCCGACTGGCACGAGCGCGAGGCCTTTGACATGTTCGGCATCCGCTTCACCGGCCACCCCGACCTTCGGAGGATCCTGATGTGGGACGGATACCCTCACTTCCCCCTGCGCAAGGACTTCCCGCTCTCGGGGGTCCCGACCGAGCTTCCCGACGCCGAGGTGGTCGCCGAGACCCGGACGGGCGCCATCGCCGCCCCCATGGCCGGCGGGCCGTTCGTGGCCTCGCCCGGCGAGATCAACATGACCGAGGCCGAGCCGCGCGCCAAGGACGAGAGCTGGACCGAGCGCCGACCCAAGCCGGAAGCCTGAACCCGGAGCCGCCATGTCCGTCGAGCACACCATCCCCGATACCGCCGCGAAGCACGCGCAGGGCGGGTTCGAGACGGAGAAGATGTCCATCTCGATGGGCCCGTCTCACCCTTCGACCCACGGCGTCCTGCGGCTTCAGCTTGAGCTTGACGGGGAGGTCGTGACCAAGGCCGACCCGGTCATCGGCTACCTGCACCGCGGCGACGAGAAGATCGCGGAGAACATGACCTACAACCAGTTCGTGCCCTACACGGACCGGCTGGACTACCTCGCCCCGCTGGCGAACAACATGGCGTACGCGATCGCGGTCGAGCGGCTCGCGAAGCTCGAGGTCCCGCCGCGCTGCCAGGCGATCCGCGTGATCACGGCGGAGATGGCGCGGATATCATCCCACCTGATGGGGCTCGGCGCCTTCGGGATCGATGTCGGGGCTTGGACCGTGTTCCTCTACTCGTTCACGGAGCGCGAGAAGCTCTACAAGCTCTTCGAGGAGCTGACCGGGGCCCGGTTCACGACCAGCTACACGCGCATCGGCGGCGTCGCCCGCGACATGCCCCCCGGCTGGACGGACCGGGTGCTCGCCTTCTGCGACCAGTTCCTGCCCCAGCTCGAGGAGATCCTGAGCCTCCTGACGAGGAACAAGATCTTCACGGACCGGACGGCGGGCATCGGGGTCATCTCCGCGCAGGACGCGATCGCCTACGGCCTCACGGGCCCGAACCTGCGCGGGAGCGGCGTGCCGCTCGACTTGCGCAAGGACAGGCCGTACAGCGGCTACGAGCAGTACGACTTTGACGTCCCGGTCGGCACGAGGGGCGACGCCTACGACCGGTACCTGGTCCGCGGCGAGGAGATGCGGCAGTCGGTGCGCATCATCCGGCAGGCGATCGCCCAGCTTCCGGCGGGCAAGTGGTATGCCGAGGACGCCCGGCGCATCTTCGCCCCCCCGAAGGACAAGGTGCTCACCTCCATGGAGGAGCTGATCCAGAACTTCATGATCGTCACGGAGGGGCCGCAGATGCCCGCGGGCGAGGTCTACTTCGAGGCCGAGAACCCCAAGGGGGCGCTCGGCTTCTACGTGGTCTCGAAGGGCGGCGGGGTCCCGTGGAGGCTGAAGATCCGCTCCCCCTCGTTCTGCAACCTCTCTATCCTGCCCAAGGTCTGCGTCGGCGCCATGGTGTCCGACGTCGTGGCGATCCTGGGGTCCTTCGACTTTGTGATGGGCGAGTGCGACCGATGATGAACCTCAAGCCCGAAACCCTCGGCAGGATCGACGAGGCCGTCGCGCACTACCCGGTGAGGCGCAGCGCCGTGCTTCCGCTCATGCACCTCGTCCAGGAGGACCAGGGGCTCGTCTCCGACGAGGCGATCGAGTGGATCGCCGCGAGGCTGGGCCTCCAGCCCATCAACGTCTACGAGCTCGTCTCATTCTACCCGATGTTCCGGCGCAAGCCCATAGGGCGCAGGCACATCAAGGTCTGCAGGACCCTCTCCTGCGCGATCATGGGGGGCTACCGCACGTGCGCGGAGTTCCAGCGGCAGTTCGGCGCGAAGCTGGGCGAGGTCTCGCCGGGCGGCGAGGTGACGATCGAGTTTGTCGAGTGCCTGGCGAGCTGCGGCACGGCGCCGGTCGTCATGATCGACGAGGAGCTGCATGAGAAGGTGGACCCTGCGAAGGCACGTGCGCTTTCGCAGAAGATCAAGGCCGAGGCGGGCGCCCCCGCCGGAAAACCCTGAGCGAACCCATGGCCGCCCCCGAACAGCACCGGATGATCTTCAGGCACATCGACGAGCCCGGGTACTCGAACGACCTCGCGTGCTATGTGCGCAACGGCGGCTACGAGGTGCTCAGGAAGGCCGTGAAGCGCAAGCCCGAGGAGCTGGTCGACGAGGTGAAGCGGTCGGGGCTGCTCGGGCGGGGCGGCGCCGGCTTCCCCTGCGGGGTCAAGTGGACGCTGCTGGACCGCAAGAGCGGCAAGCCCGTCTACCTCATCGTGAACGCGGACGAGTCCGAGCCGGGGACCTTCAAGGACCGCTACATCATCCACCGGGACCCGCACCAGCTGATCGAGGGGATCATGATCACCTGCTTCGCGAACAAGGTGGAGCGCGCCTACATCTACATCCGCGGGGAGTTCCCCCAGGGGGCCAGGATCCTCGAGAAGGCGATCGCTGAGGCGCGGGCCGCCAACTTCGCCGGCCCCGACATCCTCGGCACCGGCTACGGCTGCGAGGTCTACGTCCACCGCGGGGCGGGCGCCTACATCTGCGGCGAGGAGACCGGGCTGATCGAGTCGCTGGAGGGCAAGCGCCCCTATCCGCGGATCAAGCCGCCGTACTACCCCGCGGTCCTCGGCCTGTACCAGTGCCCGACGATCGTGAACAACGTCGAGACGCTCTGCCACGTGAAGCACATCGCGGACATGGGCGGCGACGCCTTCTCGAAGATCGGGACGCTCAACAACACCGGCACGCGGATCTTCTGCGTCTCGGGCCACGTCCAGCGCCCGGGCTATTACGAGTTCGCGCTGGGCAGGATCACGCTGGGCCAGCTCCTCAACGAGGTGTGCGGCGGTCCGCTGCCCGGGCGCAGATTCAAGGCGGTCATACCGGGCGGATCGTCGGCGAAGGTCCTGCGGTTCGGGGAGCGCTTCAAGGGCAGGCGCAAGGTCGGGGTCGATATGGTCGAGTACGACTGGGGCGTCGAGGACATCCCGTTGGACTTCGCCTCGCTGGCCGCGGCGGGCTCGATGGGCGGCTCGGGCGGCATCATCGTGATGGACGACTCCGTCAGCATGGTCGAGGCGCTCGCCAACATCAACGCGTTCTATGCCCACGAGAGCTGCGGCCAGTGCACGCCCTGCCGCGAGGGCTCGCTCTGGATGAAGAAGATCACCGCCCGGATGGTCCACGGCGACGCAAGGGCGGAGGACGGGGCGCTCCTGAAGAGCGTGGCCGACCAGATTGCCGGGCGCACGATCTGCGCCTTCGGCGAGGCCTGCGCGTGGCCGACCCAGAGCTTCGTCGCGAAGTTCGGCGACGAGTTCAAGGGGTACGCGCAGGCGAAGCAGGCGTCCGGGGCCGGGGAGGCGCCCGAGCTCGTCTAGGCCGCGCCGCGGTCCAAACCACCTTCAAGAAAGCCCGACCGATGATACAGCCCGCAACACCCGACCTGATCACCGTCAACATCGACGGGAGGGAGGTCTCCGTCCCGAAGGGCACCAACATGATCGAGGCCGCGCGCCGGGTCGGCGTCGACGTGCCGCACTACTGCTACCATTCCAAGCTCTCCGTCGTCGGCAACTGCCGGATGTGCCTGGTGGAGACGGGCATGCCGGCCGTGGATCCCGCGACCAAGGCGCCGGTGGTGGATCCGGCCACGGGGAAGCAGCGGGTCAACTGGGGGCCGCGCCCGGCGATCGCCTGCGCGACGAACGCGATGCCGGGCCTCCACGTCCGCACGACGAGCCCGCTCGTCAAGGACTGCCGCGAGGGCGTGATGGAGTTCCTCCTTGTCAACCATCCGCTCGACTGCCCGATCTGCGACCAGGCGGGCGAGTGCAAGCTCCAGGAGCAGTCGGCGGGCTACGGCCGGGGGTACTCGCGCTACGTCGAGCAGAAGAACGTGAAGCCGAAGCGGACGCTCTTGGGGCCCAGGGTGATGCTCGACGACGAGCGCTGCATCCTGTGCTCGCGCTGCATCCGCTTCTGCAAGGAGGTCGCCAAGGACGACGTCCTCGGGTTCGCGGACCGCGGCAGCTACACGACGCTCACCTGCTACCCCGGCCGCAGGCTCGAGAACAACTACTCGCTCAACACGGTGGACATCTGCCCGGTCGGGGCCCTCACGAGCACGGACTTCCGGTTCAAGATGCGGGTCTGGTTCCTGAAGCAGACCCCCAGCATCGACGCCGAGTCGAGCGCGGGCGCGAACACGCTCGTGTGGTCCCGCGAGGGGGTCGTCTACCGGATCACCCCGCGCCAGAACGACGCGGTGAACGACACCTGGATGGCCGACAGCGGCCGCGCCCTCTACAAGACGATCCGCGGCGAGGGCCGCCTCGAGTCCGTCCGCGTGGACGGGGCCGAGCGCGCGCTCGACGTCGCGGTGCAGGCTGCGGCCGAGCTCCTCGCGCACGGGGGGACGGCGGTGGTCGGGTCCGGCAGGAGCTCGGTGGAGGAGCAGTTCCTGACCCATAAGCTTGCCGCGGCGCTCAAGGCGAAGGCGTGGCTCGTCTCCCGCGTGGGCGAGGGCGACCGGCTCCTGGTGTCCGCCGACAGGAACCCGAACGTGCGGGGGGCGCTTGTCACGGGCCTCATCGACGCCCTTCCGACCGCCAGGCTCGACGCCCTGGGGGCCCTCATCGACTCGGGGAGCGTGACGTCGGTCGTCTCGGTCGGCGAGGATCTGGCCGCGGCCGGCCTCGGCCCCGAACGGCTCGCAAAGGTGTCCGTCGTCTACCTCGGGACCCACGCCAACGCGACCAGCGCGGCCGCGAGGGTCGTGATCCCGACCCTGACGGTGTTCGAGAAGCACGGGACCTTCATCAACCAGCAGTTCCGGATCCAGAGGTTCGCCCCGGCGGTGCCGGGCGCGGCCGGCGCCACGGACGACCTGGCCGCCCTGTCGGGGCTCGTGCGCGCCGTGGGCGGCCCCGTCGTCGGGGCGGACGTCGGCGCGCTCTGGACGGCGATCGCCTCCGAGGTGCCTGCGCTCGGGACGATGAGCTACGGCAACATTCCGGACACGGGGCTCCTGGTCGACGGGTCGCCGTGGGCCGGCCTCGCGTTCGCCGAGGGGCAGGGGCTCCATTTCAGCCCGGCTGCGCCCGCGGGGAAGGAGGAGGCCCGTGGCTGACTTCTTCTTCGGACTCCCGGTGGTCGTCCAGGCCGTGGTCAAGGGCCTCGCGGTCATCCTGTTCATCTTCCCGGTCGCCGCGGCGTGCTCGATGGCCGAGCGGAAGGTCTCGGCGTGGATCCAGCGGCGCCCGGGGCCGAACCGGTCGATCCCCCCCTTCCTTGTGGGGATCCCCGGCACCCGGTTCCTCCAGCGCCTGGGCCTGTGGCAGCTGATGGCGGACGGAGGGAAGTTCGTCTTCAAGGAGGAGCCGCTGCCCGACCACGTCCACCGGTTCTACTACACCCTGGCGCCCGTCATCGCGATGGTGCCCGCGTTCACGACCGTCACCGTGGTCCCGTTCGGCGCCTACCTCGGTCCCGAGGGCGGGGTGGTCCCGCTCATGCTGGCCAACGTGGACATCGGGATCCTGGCCGTCTTCGCGGTGGCGTCGCTCGGCATCTATTCGCTGATCCTGGCGGGATGGGCCTCGAACTCCAAGTACCCGTTCCTGGGCGGCGTCCGCGCCTCGGCGCAGCTGATCTCCTACGAGCTCTCGATGACGCTCTCCGTGCTTCCCGTGTTCCTCTGGGTGAACGAGCCCGGCTCGAGCGGCTCGCTCAGCCTCGCCCGGGTCGTGGCGTTCCAGAGCGGGACCTCGGGCTGGGCCGGCGCGTGGTTCCTCTTCACGATGCCCGTCTCGGCGCTGATCTTCGCCGTCGCGCTCTTCGCGGAGACCAACCGCCAGCCCTTTGACATGCCCGAGTCCGAGGCCGACCTGGTGGGGGGATTCCACACCGAGTACGGCGCGTTCAAGTGGTCGCTCTTCTTCGTCGCGGAGTATGCCAACATGATCGTCGGCTCCGCGGTCTTCTCGCTCCTGTTCCTCGGCGGCTGGAACCTCCTGCCGTGGCTGCCCCTCTCCGCCCTCATGGGAGGGCTCCACCACGCGACGGGGTGGGGGTTCTGGCTCCACCCGCTCACGGTGGGGCTCGTCTCGATCGCGATCTTCGTCGCGAAGGTCCTCGCGACCATCTTCGTGTTCATGTGGGTGCGCTGGACGGTCCCGCGCTTCCGCTACGACCAGGTGATGAGGATCGGCTGGCAGAAGCTGCTTCCCCTTTCCATCGCCAACCTTATTGCTTACGCGGTAGGGATTTACTTCCTGCAGGGATAAACCAAGAGCGCCATGGCCGTCATCCAAGTCCAACGAAAGACCCTGACCCTGGCGGAGCGCGCCTACCTGCCGCAGATCCTCGGCGGGATGATGACGACCATTAAGCACTTCCTGCGCCCCGCGGAGACGATGGAGTATCCGGAGGAGCGGCCCGCGATCCCGCCGGGTTACCGGGGGGTGCCGACGCTCGTCATGGATCCGCACGGCCGCGAGAAGTGCGTGTCGTGCCAGCTCTGCGAGTTCGTGTGCCCGCCGAAGGCGATTCGCATCATCCCGGGCTCGGTCGCCGAGGGGGCCGGAGTCGACCACGTCGAGAAGGCCCCGCAGGCCTTCGACATCGACATGCTGCGGTGCATCTACTGCGGCCTCTGCGAGGAGGTCTGCCCGGAGGAGGCGATCGTCCTGCAGACGCAGTACTCGACGTCGGGCTACAGCCGCTCGGAGATGGTGAACCACAAGGACCGCCTCTACGAGCTCGGCGGCACGCTCCCCGACCCGCACCTCAAGTGGGACGTGAAGAAGGCCGCCGAGGAGCGCGCCGGGGGGCGGCACTAGAGGGTTCAAGCGATGGAGCAGCTCGCCTTCACAGCCCTCTCGGTCTTCACGCTCGCCTGCGCCCTGGGCGTCGTGCTGAGCAAGAACGCGGTCAACGGGGCGATGTGCCTGCTCCTGTGCCTGGCGGGGATCGCGGGCCTCTTCGTGCAGCTCCACGCCTACCTCCTGGCGTTTGTCCTGATCCTCGTCTACGCGGGCGCGGTCGTCGCGCTCTTCCTCTTCATCATCATGCTGCTCGACATGCAGGGCGGCCAGCCCTGGCGCCCCCGGGGCGCGAGCATTGTGGCGGGGGTCGTCGCCGCGGCGCTCCTCATCACCGGCCTCGACCTGCTCGCCGTGCGCGGCAGGCTCGCCGACGCGGCGCCCGTGGGCCATTCGGTCGGCTCGTCGCTCAAGCTGTATGCCTACCACCTCTTCACGACGTACCTGCTGCCGGTGCAGGTGATGGGCTTTCTCCTGCTGATCGCGATGCTCGGGGTGATCGTCCTGAGCCGGCGCGTGGCGGAGCCGGAGGATCCCCGATGACGCCCCACCTCGAGGCCTACCTGATGCTGAGCGCCGCGCTCTTCGCCGTGGGGTTCCTCGGCGTGCTGGTGCGCCGCAACACCCTCGTCATCTACATGTGCCTCGAGCTCATGCTGGTGGCGGCGACCCTCGCGCTCGTTGCATTCTCGAGGTTCAACGGCACGGAGGACGGCGATGTGTTCGTGTTCTTCATCCTGACCGTGGCGGCCGCCGAGGTGGCCGTGGGCCTGGCGATCATCGTCGCGCTCTTCCGCGCGCGCCAGACGGTCCAGGTGGACGAGCTCAACTCCCTCAAGCACTGACCCGGAGCCGATGACGCCCCTTCACACCGCACTCCTCGTCCTCTTGGCGCCGCTCGGATCGGCCGCGCTGATCACGCTGTTCCTGGGGAAGAGGCCGGCCCTCGCGTCCGCGGTGTCGGTCGCCGCGGCCGCGCTGGTCTTCGCCGGCGCCGTCCGGCTCGCGTCCGGCGGCGCGCCTATCGACGAGTCCCTCGAATGGCTGCGCTTCGGCTCCTTCTCCGTCCGCCTCGGGTTCAAGTACGACGACCTTGCGGCGCTCATGCTCTGCGTCGTCGGCGTCATCGGGCTGTGCGTGCACGTGTTTTCGCTCGGCTACATGCGCGAGGACTCCGCCAGGTCGCGCTACTTCGGGGGACTCTCAATCTTCATGTTCTCGATGACCGGGATCGTCCTCGCGGACAACCTGTTCATGATGTTCATCTTCTGGGAGCTCGTGGGGTTCAGCTCCTATTTCCTCATCGGCCACTGGAACGCGAGGCAGTCCGCGGCGGACGCCGCGAAGAAGGCCTTCATCGTGAACCGGGTGGGGGACTTCGGCTTCCTGCTGGGGATCATCCTGTGCTACTGGACGAACGGGACGGTCAGCCTCTCGGGCCTCGGCGGGGGGCCCGGGGCGGCGCACGCGGTCTACAGCAGGCTGATCCCGCTGCTCCTCTTCTGCGGCGCGGTCGGCAAGTCGGCGCAGCTTCCCCTCCAGGTGTGGCTGCCCGACGCGATGGAGGGCCCGACTCCGGTGTCGGCGCTGATCCACGCGGCGACGATGGTGGCCGCGGGCGTCTACATGCTGTGCCGCATCAACGTCCTGATGGTCCCTCCGGCCTCGGAGGTCATCGCTTGGGTGGGGACGCTCACCGCCCTCTACGCGGCCCTCTGCGCCGTCACGCAGCGCGACATCAAGAAGGTGCTCGCCTACTCGACGCTCTCGCAGCTCGGCTACATGGTCGCGGCGTTCGGGCTGGGCTCGGTCGGCGCAGCCATGTTCCACCTGACGACCCACGCCTTCTTCAAGGCGCTCCTGTTCCTCGGGTCGGGCTCCGTGATCGTCGCCTGCCACCACGAGCAGGACATCTTCAGGATGGGGGGGCTCAGGCTCAGGATGCCGCTCACGTTCTGGACGTTCACGGTCGCGGTCGCCGCGATCGCCGGCGTCCCGTTCCTCGCGGGCTTCTTCTCGAAGGACGCCATCCTCGCGCTTGCGTACGAAGGCAACCCTGCGGTCTTCGCGGTGCTCGCGCTGACCGCGGTCCTGACCGCCTTCTACATGCTCCGCCTCTGGAAGATCGTCTTCCTCGGTGAGGCGAGGAGCGAGCCCGCGGAGCACGCACACGAGGGCGGGTTCTCGCTGACGTCGCCGCTCGTCCTGCTCGCGGCCCTCTCGGTGGTCGGCGGGTACCGGGGCCTCTATCCGCGGGCGTTCGACGGCGTGCTCTCGCGGGTCCCCGAGGCGTCCGGCACGGCCCAAGCGGTCGTCCTGACGACAAGCCTGGTTGTGCTGGCGGTCGGCGCGGGCGCCGCGCTGCGGTTCTACTCGACGGACGGAGCCGACGCGCTCGACCGGAAGTTCCCGGCTGTCTTCGGCTTCCTGGCGTCGCTTCGGGCGTCATTCGACCTGGCCTACGACTATTATGTCGCGAAGATCCAGCAGCGCGCGGCGATGGTCCTCAACTTCCTGGACATCGTCGGGCTGGCGGGCGCCGTCGTCCGCGGCCTGGCCGGCGCCGCGGAGATCGCGGGCTTCGGCGCGCGCTCCCTCCACACGGGCCGCCTCAGCAACTACGTCTACTGGTTCCTGGGCGGTGTCGTGATCCTCTGGGCCTTCGCCGCCGGGGTCCTCTGAAACACGCGATGAGCAACCTGACCCTCGATCCCCTCCTGCTTTCGGTCGCCGCCCCGCTCTCCCTCGCGGTCGCGATCGTGCTCGGCCTGCCGAAGCGATGGGTCATGAAGCTCGCCTACGCGGGATTCGCGGTCCCCGCGCTCACGGCCCTCTGGGCGTGGTGGAGCTTCGGGGAGGCGGCGAAGGAGTCCCACGGCTACGCGTTCCTTTCGAGCTACTCCACCGGCCTCGACGGCTTCGGCATCGGGCTGAAGCTTGGGCTCAACGGGATCTCGCTGCCGCTCTTCGTGCTGGCGGGAACCGTGGGCCTCGCGGCGGGCCTCTACGCGATCCAGTCCGGGGCCGAGCGGATGAAGACGTACCTCGCGCTGCTCCTGGTCATGCAGGCGGGCCTCATGGGGATGTTCGCGAGCGTGGACATCTTCTTCTTCTACCTGTTCCACGAGATGGCGCTCATCCCGACCTTCATCATGGTCGGCATCTGGGGCGGTCGCGACCGCAGCTACGCGGCGATGACGATGACGATTTACCTGACGCTCGGCGCGATGCTCTCCCTCCTGGGACTCATCGCCATCTACGTGAAGAGCGGCGCGAGCAGCTTCGACCTGATGGCGCTTCGCGACACGCTGTCGTCGAATCCCCTCGGCGACGTCACGCAGAAGCACATCTTCGGGCTCCTGCTGTTCGGCTTCGGGATACTCGTTTCGCTCTGGCCCTTCCATTCGTGGGCGCCGCTGGGGTACGGGGCCGCGCCGAGCTCGGCGGCCATGCTGCACGCGGGCGTCCTCAAGAAGTTCGGCCTCTACGGCCTCGTGCAGATCGCCCTGCCGATCCTGCCGGTGGGCGCCCTCCACTGGAGCCACGGCCTGGCGGTCCTTGCCGCCGTGGGCAACGTGGTCGTTATCGGGCTGGTGACCATGGCCCAGCGGGACCTGAAGCAGATGGTCGGCTACAGCTCCGTCATGCACATGGGCTACGCCTTCCTCGGGATCGCTGCCGGGTCGGTGCTCGGCGCGGGCGGGGTCGTGATGCTCATGGTCGGCCACGGCCTCTCGGTCGCCCTCCTCTTCCTGCTCTCGACCAGCATCCACCGCCGGGTGCACACGTTTGACATGGACCAGATGGGCGGCCTCGCGGGGCATGCCCCGGTGCTCGCGGCCCTGTTCCTCGTCGCGACATTCGCCAGCGTCGGCCTGCCGGGTTTCGCCAACTTCTGGGGCGAGCTGCCGATCTTCTTCGCGCTCTGGAGCTTCTCGCACGGGCTCACCGTGGTCGCGCTCACGGGCACCGTCATCTCGGCGGTGTACGGCCTGCGCGCCGTGGCGAAGGTCTTCTTCGGGCCGCCGTCCGAGTCGTTCACGCGGCTGTGCGCGACGCAGCCGCCCCCCGACATCGGGTGGAGCGAGAAGCTTCCTGCCCTGATCCTGGTGGCCGCGATGGTCTTCATCGGGCTCTGGCCCAGGTCGCTGTCAACCGGGATCGACCGGGCGCTCGGGGGAGAGCCCGCCTCCGTCGTGGCCGGCCGATAACGCGAAAGGCGCCGCCCTCCCATGGACTTCTCCGCCCTCCGAGACCTCGCCGCAGGAAACCCGTGGCCGGCCATCTGGCCGGAGCTCTCCCTCGGGTGCCTCGCCCTGCTCCTCCTCGTCCTTGAGACCGTCCTTCCTAGGGCGGCGCACAAGGGGATACCCGCGGTGTCGATCCTGGGCCAGCTGGCCATCCTCGCCGTGCTCCTGGCCAACTTCGACACGGCGTACCGCGAGACCTTCAACGGGCTCCTGATGCAGTCGCCCTCGGGGCAGGTGATGCGGGTGTTCTTCCTGGTCTCGTCTATCTTCGTCTCGATCCTGGCGCGTGCGAGCCTGCCCGGCCGCGGGGTGCCTCGAGTGGAGTTCCATCACATCGTCCTGGTGGTTGCGGCGGCCATGATGCTGCTCGTGCAGAGCCGGAACTTCATCATGCTCTTCGTGGCGCTCGAGACCGTGACGGTGGGCCTCTACATCCTCGTCAGCTACACCCGCTCGAACCCCAGGACGCTCGAGGCAGGCCTCAAGTACCTGGTCATGGGCGCCCTCAGCTCGGCCCTCCTGCTCTTCGGGATCGTACTCCTGTACGGCGTCGCCGGGAGCCCCGGTCTGGCGGGCCGGACCGGCGAGGCGATGCAGTTTGTCGGTCTCTCGCAGTTTCTCGGGGCCAACCCGCACAACTTCATGGCCGCGGCCGGCATCGTGCTCGTCCTCTCGGGCCTCGCGTTCAAGATTGGCGCCTTCCCGTTCCAGATCTGGGTTCCGGACGTCTACCAAGGCGCCCCGACGCCGGTCACCGCCCTCCTCGCGGTCGCCTCCAAGGCCGCGGGCTTCATCGTCCTCCTCGTGCTCGTCACCGAGGTGTTCGCGGCCTACGAATGGCTGGTCGGCCCCGTCCTCACGTTCATGGCGGCCGCCACGATCCTCTTCGGGAATCTGGCGGCGCTCAAGCAGAACAACGTGAAGCGCCTGATCGGCCTTTCGGGTGTCTCCCACGCGGGATTCATCCTGCTTGCCGTCGCCTCCGTCGGCCAGGGGCCGAGCGCCGTCGGCGCGGTGTACTTCTACCTCATCGCGTACCTCATCGCCTCGTTTGCCGTGTTCGGCGTCATGACGATCCTCGCCGGCCCCGATGACACGGCCCAGGAGCTGGGCGACTACTGCGGCCTCGCCAAGGAGAGCCCCTTCCTTGGGGGCGTGCTGGCCTGTGGCCTCGGCTCACTCGCGGG
>Ga0265313_10001873_pt1 | contig 19119 bp, 19 predicted proteins | sample 4123metaG_FD_203122 | JGI IMG/M metagenome (GOLD analysis project Ga0265313, IMG submission 203122) | Rhizosphere microbial communities from Carex aquatilis grown in University of Washington, Seatle, WA, United States - 4-1-23 metaG | ecosystem: Host-associated > Plants > Roots > Rhizosphere >...
GGTTCAATGCGAAAAGCGCGAGCAAGCTGACTGCAACCGCCGGGGCATAGACCGGTGCAAACGCGGACGGAAAGAAGAGCGCGAGCGTCACCATCGACAGCATGTCGTCCGCGACAGCGAGTGCGGCGACGAAAACGCGGAGACCCGAAGGGATGCGGTCGCCGAGAAGCGCCAGCAGAGCGAGCGAGAACGCAACGTCGGTCGCCGTGGGGATCGGCCATCCGCGGGCTGCTGCGCCCCGATTGAGCGCGAGGTACACGAGCGCCGGGGTGACGACCCCTCCCATTGCGGCGACGATCGGAAGAAGGGCCGCGCGCCGGCTCGTCAGAGCGCCTACGGTCATCTCCCGCCGAATTTCGAGGCCCACAATCAAGAAGAAGAGCGTGAAGAGCCCCTCCGACAACCACCCGCGCGTCGTCAGCGAGAGCAAGCTTCCCACGGCGCCGATACCGAGGTGCGCGTTCATCGCCCGCTCGTAGAGCGGAGCCAGCGGAGTATTCGCGCAGAAGAGCGCCAGGAGGGCGGTCAAGAGCAGGATGAGACCTCCCGACGTCGGTAGGCTCGCGAAGACGCGCGCCGAGCGATGCACGCGCGCGGCGACGGGTCGCTCGAGCGCCTCGAGCATCGAGTGGTAGTCCCAGGCGCCGTCGTAGCGGAGCCCGTCGACGAAAATCGTGGGCGTTCCGGTCACCCCGTTCTCGCGACCGGCCCGGACGTCGCGCTCGACGCGCGCGCGCACGGGCTCGGAGTCGAGGTCGTGGTCGAAGCGGCTCAGATCGAGGCCGATTCCCGCGGCGAGCTGGAGGAGCTCGGTGCGCCCGACGGGGAGCTCGCGATCGAAGATCGCGTCGTGCATCTCGAAGAAGTGCCCCTGAAGCGCGGCCGCCTCCGACGCCCTCGCCGCTAGGTTCGCCCCCGGGTGTGCGCGCTCGTTCGGGAAGTGGCGGAAGACGTAGACGAGCCGGTCGCCGAGTATGTCGCGAAGCTGGCGCATCACCGAGCGCAGACGACGACAGTAGGGGCATAGGAAATCCTCGTAGCCGACGACGAACACCGCCTCGTCGCTCCACGCGCCGCGAACGTGATCGCTCTCCGGGTCGGCGGGCTGGACGAGCCGGAGGTTCGGTGTGTTCGAGTCATGCGCCACGGCGACGTCAGCTTCGTACCATCTTCGCGGGCAGGCGCCGATCGAGGGCGCGATGGTCGCGCCCGTTCAGCGCCCTACTACCGTCGAAGCTCGATGGCGTTGGTGCTCCCAGAGGAGGTCGATTGTCCGCCCGATTTCTGCTTCTCGCGACACTTAACGATCAAAGGTCACGGGCGGGGCAATGGATAGGAGGCACAAGTACATGAGGCGAAAGGCGGCCGATAGGTGCCGGCGAGCTCCCGGTCCCGTGCGTTTCTCGGTCGTTACTTGCCTCGCGTACTTCCTTGTCGTCGGTTGCGGCGGGCAAGCGAGCATCGGCAATGGTCCCGCCTCCAACGCCTCCGACGACGGCGGCCAAGCGGCGAACGCCGGCGCGGTGGGTGGATCGAAAAACGACGCCAGTGCGAGCTCGCTCACCGATGCAGCGCTCGACGTGACCGCAGCGACCGACGCCGCCGCGGCCCTGGACGCGGGGGCAGCCGTCGATGCGACCGCCTGTTCGCGAGTCACGTGTCCGAGCGGCTGCTGCGACGCGAATGGCCAATGTCAACCAGGCGTCGCCGCGAACGCGTGTGGCACGGCGGGAGGGATCTGCCAGGACTGCGCGAGTATCGGCGCCTCGTGCGACAGTGCGCGCCGCGCTTGCGCCACCAGCATGACCGAATGCGGACCAGTCAACTGCGCGGGGTGCTGCGCCGGAGGGGCCTGTCTCTCCGGAACCGAACCGGCGAACTGCGGCAGCCATGGGGCTCAGTGCAGCAACTGCGCGGCGACCGGCGCGGCGTGCCTCGCCGATGCCGGCGCAGGCTGCGGTCCGGCAAGACCTGCAAAATGCGACTACTACAGCTGCCGGAACGGCTGTTGCGACGCGAACGGCGTTTGCCAATCCGGCGCATCTTCCTCGGCCTGCGGAAATGGCGGGGGCACTTGCGCGGTCTGCCGCGCGGGCCAAGGATGCTCGGCGTTGCAGGTTTGCCAATGCACTCCGGAGTCCTGTCCTTCGGGATGCTGCGATGTGGTCAGCGGAAGTTGCCAACCTGGAACCTCCGACGCCTTCTGCGGCCTCGGCGGTCATACTTGCGACACGTGCTCACTGACGCCGCAGCGTGGCTTGATCACTCCGACCACCTGTTCGAACCAGGAATGCATCATGGCGCCCGCTTGCACGTGCCCGAGCGGCTGCTGCGACGCGAATGGCATCTGCCAACCCGGCTCCTCCAATGCCCAGTGCGGCGGGCCCATGGCGTACTGCGAGGATTGCACGGCGTCCGGTGACCAGTGCTCGCAGCAACAGTGCGTCGCCAACGTCGACGCCGGCGTCTGTAACCTAGAGACCTGTCCTTCCGGCTGCTGCGATGTATCCGGACAATGCCAGCAGGGTCTCACGGGCGGCTTCTGCGGCGCGTTTGGGGCCAATTGCCAGAACTGCCTCGGCAGCGGGCAAATCTGCTCGAATCAGCAGTGCGTGTACCCAGCGGAGGGGGGAGTGCCGTGCGGCCCCCTGACATGCGAAGGCTGCTGCGATGCACTGGGCAACTGCCTTATGACGAATACAGACGTGGAATGCGGCAACGGCGGCCGACTGTGCGCGGACTGCACGAAAGTCGGTGGGACATGTCAGCCCGCTTTTGCTTCGGTGCCGCCGGCGCCGGGGGCGTGCGTGGTGCCCGACGGCGGCGTGATCTGTTCGCAAACGTGCGACGGCTGTTGCGACGCCAACGGCAACTGTCAGCCCGGCTTTGCCGACGGACAATGCGGGGAAGTCGGCCGCGCATGCCAAAACTGCATGGCGCTCAGCCCTCCCTCGACATGCGACCAAAGCGTTTCGCCGCGTACATGCACCAGCCAGCAGATGACGTGCCCCGCGGCCTACCCGAGCTGTCCCGCCGGGTTGCAAGAACCGATGCTCGTGCCCCAGAAAGTCTGTTCGACCGCCGAGCTCCAGAGCGCCGCCGCCGCATGCCCGGACGGGTTGGCTGCCACGGCCGCGTGCGGCACCTTCACGGCCTACGAGTTCAATACGAATTTTCCGTGTTTCAACTGTTTGCAAAACTTCATCTACACCTTCGCGATGCAAACGGGCATTCGCGCCTGCGCAGAGCCTTACGTCGACGTGGCCTGCAATCACCAAAGCGCCTGTCTCGCCGATTGCGTGTACCAGAGCTGCTTCGAATGCACCGACCCCGACTCGACGACGCAATGCGGAACGCAAGTCCAGACCGGGGTGTGCTCGGCGTTCTTCCAACCCGGCTCCTGCATCATACCGGCCCTCGGCGGAGCTGCAGGGTTCTGCAATCCCGCGACGTATCAGAACAACTTCGGCGCCTGGCTGGAGGCCGTGGGCGCGAAGTATTGCGGGCCGTGATAGAGACCATGCCGCTCCGTTCACACTTGCCTGCGATGAGGCAAGTTGGGCATGGCGCTCACGATCGAGCCGATGATCAACGAGGGGACCGCCGACGTAAGCATGAAGGACGACGGGTGGACCGTCGTCACCGCCGACGGTCGGCTCTCGGCGCAGTTCGAGCACACGGTGGTGGTGACGACGGACGGCTGCGAGGTGACTACGCGGCTTTACGCAGTCCAAAGTTCGTGTCACCGACTTTCGTGATCGAGACGCGCGATCGTGGGGATCCCGATGGCCCGAATGCGCGATCGGCGATACAAGTCGCCGTGATCGTCGGGCGTCATCCGCCGAGGTCGAGGATCACGCAGCCCGTCTTCTGACCGGATGCCGCGTAGGCATAGGCCTCGCGGATCGATTCGAGGCGAAAGGTGCGGTCGATGACCGGGCGGAAGCGGCCGAAACGCGCGAGCTCGTGCATGTGCGCAAGGAAGCCCGGCTTGTCCTCGGGAATCGGGAAAATGACGCGCTTCTGCCCGAGGAGGCGCGTGATCATCGGCAGGAAGAGGTTCTGCCAGCCCGAGCCAAGCTCCGACGAAATATAGACGCCTCGGGGCTTGAGGAGGCGGCGACAACGCCCGAAGGTGCTCTTCCCCACGGCGTCGAAGACGTAATCGTAGGTCGCCGTGTCGGCGGTGAAATCCTGCGTCATGTAATCGATGACCCGGCCGGCGCGCAGGGACCGCAACCACTCTAGGTGCTTCGTGTCTCCAACGGCGGTGACGGTGGTGCCAGCGTCTACGCACAGCTGAAGAAGAGCCGAACCGATCGCACCGGTGGCACCATTGATCAGCACGTGCACTCCGGAGCCGACCTCGACTTTGTTCAGGAAGCTCCACGCATAGAAGGCTCCCTCCAGGCAGGCGGCAGCGTCCTTGAAGTCGAGCCCTTGCGGCATCTGGTCCACCGCGGCGCCCTCGGCGATGACGAGATACTCTGCGTGCGAGCTTGCCCCGAGCTCCTCGAAGCCCCAGACGACGTCGCCCACGGCATATTTGGTCACACGCGCGCCGACAGCCTCGACGCGTCCAGCAAAGTCGGTGCCCAAGGTCCTTCTCGCCGGCGCCCAAAGACCTGTAAACAGCCGCATGAAGAACGGGTGCGCCGCGAGAATCGCGCAGTCTGTCCGGCTCACCGTCGTTGCATGCACCCGTACCAAGAGCTCGTCGTCCGCCGGCGTGGGGATCTCAATGTCCTCCACGTGGATGACCTCGGGCGTACCGTAGCTCTCGTATCGGGCGGCTCGCATCGGGGCAGCTTGTCGCGCGCTGCCAGGACGCGCCATGCCGCGATCGAAATCCTCGACTGCCGCGAAGCACCGAGCGAACGAGAGCTCCCAACCTGCAAAGCCTCGCGGTCGGGATAGAATTCGTCATTCGGGCACGATATGGACTCCGAACGTCATCGCCGTGGCTGGGTTGAACGGCGCATCGCCGATTGAAACGGCCATTGACTCGGTCTTAGCGGCGTGCCTCAGGAGCAATTCTTCGAAGCCGGCCGGCACGAACCCGTGATACACGCGCGTATCATCGACGTCCGCGACGAATTTGCGAGCGACGCCGCGCGGCACGAACACCATGGCGCCTGGTTCGGCCGTGGTCTCAGGCTCGTCGCCGATGCGAATTCGCAAGCGCCCAGAAATGACGTAAGCCATCTCCGCTTCTCGCGCGTGAAGAAGGCGTGGAAGACCGCCGCCGTGTTGATAAATCGACTCCATGTTCGTGATGTTGCCGGACGTTTGCGCCTTGTCCGCAAGCACGATCCCATACGCCGCCACCGAAGACGTATCGCGGACAGTTCTCGCGGCGCTCGACGTACGCGGGAACGACGGGCACCCTATCCTTCGGCAAACTGCCGCCACCGCCCATTGGATCGCTCATTTGGAACCCGGCGGGAGCACGCGCATGCCGTACTTCTTTTTGAAGACCTCGGGCGGCAGTCCGTGTTTGACGTGTGGATCGTCGGGAATCGGAGCATCGTCGTAGTTCGCGAGCGTGCCCACGTCCAAGATGAGCTGTTCGAAGCCAGCCGGCGTGACGAAGTTGAAGACCCGAGCCTCCGTTGAATTGACTTGAAACCCGTGATGCACGAATCGCGGAAGATAGACGAAGGCGCCGGGAGCTGCTTCGACCCGGTGCTCCCCGACGAAAAAAGTGAGGTTGCCGTCGAGGACGTAGAAGATCTCGTCGGCGTCGTCATGAACGTGCATAGGCGCTCGTATGCCATGCCCGCATCGCTCATCGAGAGCGCCGACTACGCCGCCCGTTTCGTCCCCGCTCGCGAGCACACGCCACAGCGACCCCAGCATCTGGAAGCTCCGTGCCTTCGTTGGCTCAATCTTGAATGCTCGTACGCCTTCGTGAATGCTCATCGGTAGGCGCTTCCTTTTCACGCTTCAGAGTGAAGCGCGGCTAGCAATGTGTCCGTTCACTCGCGTCGCCGCCTTAGCAACATGACGAGTCAAATCGGGCGTTGCTCCCATCGGGACCAGACGGCACCCGTGATCGCGTGAGCACGCACGAAGCGGGCCAATCCACAGAGTGCGTCCTCTCAGGCGAGCGGAGGCGGTTCCCGTGGTCTCAGCAGCGACGACGAGGGTCTCCTTTCTCACTGAAGCGCCTCAGTGCTGGGCGGAGCGCGTCTTTCTTTTTTCGCATTCTGCGACAGCCCGAGGCACTCACCGCGTCGCCCGAGCTTGATGGGTGATGTGCGGATGAGACTCGCTTCCGGCGGCGGCGACGCGGGCCGTACGACGACCGTCGGCGCGCCGGGCATTCGCGCCCAGCTCGACGACGACGATTCCTCGAACGACTCGTCGGACCGGGTTAGACAAGAGCTCGTGTTCGGTGAATTGTGTCGGGCGCTCTATCGCGACGCCGGCACTTCACCGCTGGGCGAAGGGACTTCATGTCAAGCACGCAAGCGGCTGTGGTTCTCGGTGCATCGGGATCGGTCGGCAACGAGCTGATCAAGGAACTGATTCGCGTTGGCTCGTTCAAACCCATCGTGACCCTGGTACGTCGCTCGCTGCCCGCTCAGGTCGCGATGGCTCGTGCTGCGGGTGTCGAACTGCGCGAGACGCTGGTTCCCGCAATGGATCCGGCCGGTCTGGAAACGGCGACTACGGAGGCCATTCGTTCGCTCGAAGGCGCCGTCGTCGGGTTGAGCGTGTTAGGCGTCGGGGCCGGCACCGCAAAACTCACGATCGACCAGCATCGCGCGGTCGACGTGCAATTGAACGCGTCCTTTGCGAGAGGGTTGAAGGCATCGGGGCGAGTGTCGCACCTCGCGTTCATGTCCGCCGTGGGCGCCGATCCCACCGCTGCGGCAACCGGATCAGGCGCCGCGGGGATGGCTCGCTACGCTCGCGTGAAAGGCGAGGCCGAGGAGGCCGTGAAAGAAAGTGGGCCGGCTGTCGTGAGCATCTTCCGTCCGGCGATGATCATCGGATCTCAACACACACCATGGCTGCTCGAGAAGGTGCTTCCTGCATTCTCGTTCGTGACGCCGGCGAAATACAAATCGATCAGCGTCGAGCAGATCGCGAGGGCGATGGTCGCTACGTCACGGAAAACGCCTGCGAAATCGGATGTGTACCATTACCCCGAAATGATGGCGTTGAGTCGGTGATTAGGAGCACGCCGAGCGCAGCGCCTCGATCTCGTCTTGAACCGCGCCCTCACCCGGAAAGGCGCGCCCAGCGCGCCCGTACCAGTAGCGCGCGTTCGATACGTCGCCTTCGAGCAGATGGACGATTCCGTGCATCCACGCCGCGAGGTGGGAGGGATCGTCTTGCACGATCGCATGCGCTCCCTCCCAGTCCCCTGCGGCGAGGAGACTGGCGGCGCGGCGGAGCGATTCCGAGGAGCTCATGTTGCGACAACAGATGTAAACCGGGCCTTCGCTTGCTCCAAGACCTCCATCCACAATGCTCAGGACGCCGACGCGCGCACCCGGGCCGCGTCCACGCGACCGCGCGCTCGAGTCGGGCCGGGAACCACGCCACGCAACGTCGCATGAGCCGGCGTCATCTCAGACGGAGTGCCCATCGACCGAGTGGGCACGTGGTAAGGCGCATTTCAACCTTAACCGACAGTTCGTGCGCAGGTCAGCTTGCCTCCAAGTAACCACGAGAAAAGGTGCCGTGGACAAAATCGTCGTCGTCACGGGCGCGAGCGCAGGAATTGGGGCCGAGCTCGCGAAGCAGCTCGCCGCCAAGGGGGCCAAGGTCGTCCTCGCGGCGCGTCGAAAGGAGGAGCTCGACGCGGTTGCCAACGGGATCGGCGAGCAAGCGCTCGCGGTCGTCACGGACGTTACCAAGCGGAGCGACGTCGAGCGGCTCGCGAAGGCGGCGATCGAGCGTTTCGGCCGCATCGACGTCTGGGTGAACAACGCCGGTCGCGGCATTTCGCGCAGCGTCGCCGAGCTGACCGACGAGGATCTCGACGTGATGTGGACCGTCAACATGAAGAGCGTCATCTACGGCATCCAGGCCGTCCTTCCGCACTTCAAGGCTAAGAATGCCGGCCAGATCATCAACATCTCCAGCGGTCTGTCGCGCGCCCCGCTCGCACCCCCGCGAGCCGCCTACGGTGCGGTGAAGGCCGCGGTGAACATGCTGACCGCGTCGCTCCGCGTGGAGCTCAAAAAGACGCACCCCGGCGTTTACGTGACGCTCCTCTTGCCGGGCGTCGTCGCGACCGAGTTCGGGGTCAACTCGATGGGCGTCGGGATCGTGGACAACCGCAAGCTTCCGGGGGCGCAGCCGGTCGAAGAGGCAGTCAAGGCCATCGTCGATGTCATCGAGAGCCCGAAGCCCGAGGCGTACACCAGCGCATTCATCGGCGGCGTCGTCGAGCGGTACCTTCGAGAGCCTGAGGTCGTCGAGGGGGAGATCGCATCGCGGCAGCCGTAGCTCGCGACGACCGCCCTTGAGGGGAAGGTCAAGCACTTCGGACTTGCGGAAGCGGGGGTGCCCTTCGTCGTCACGTGGATAACCGGAACGCTGCGCAGGCACGGACTTCGACCCCGGTATCCAGAGCGATCCTCGGGAAGACGCAAGCGATGACAAGCGCCGGTTCCAAACGCGAGCTTCCGAGAGCGAGTAGGGCCGGTGTTCCGACCGCGAAGCCGCCACTCGATGTGAACCCGGGCCCCCGCGACGTCGAGGCTCTTGACCTCGTAGACAGGCGAGAGAGCCGTCGAAACGCGCGCGACCATCGCCTCGATGCCGGTCGCCCCGATCGGACCAGTGGTGGCGGGATCTTCGAACGTGCCGCCCTGCGCGAACAAGGCGGCGACGCCGGCGCCGTCGTGGGCGTTCAGTCTGTCGAGGTACGTTCGAGCGAGCAGTTCGGGGGTCATCTCTCCCTCCGCAGTGAGCGTCGTTGCTGGTCCGCGTAGAGTTGCGACGTCCGCGGCGAGTCGCAATGGCAGCAAACGCATCCTCGTGGTGCACCCTGTTCATCTTCGATGATCCTACCTTGCCGCGTCTTCGGACATGACTCGTTATCGGGGCGTTGGGTGGGTGGCCCGCATCGGCGTCTGCGTGCCCGCGTCGATCCGTGCGAGCGAAACCCATTCGCTCGTGTCCCGTCGCAGTAGGGCTTCGTCGAGGAGTGCCCACAGCGACAGAGCCGCGTCTCCGTGACCTTCGCAGGTATGCCCGGTACCGGTGCAAACTTGGAATTGCCGGTCAGCGTGAGGGGGCCGTCTGCCAACACGAAAACGTCCTTCGAGATACCCGTCCCCTTCCAACGACTCCCAGTCAGCTCTTCGCCTTTCGTGCCGCAGAGAGCATGCCGGCGCCTCCCGCGCGAGCGCTGCGCCGATCCCAGCAGACGGGAAGCGTCAGTCGCGCGGCCGAGCAAGTCGGCATCACCAAGCCGGCGATGAGCCACGCCCTCTCGCGCCTTCGCGAACAAGTCGGCGACCCCGTGCTCGTTCGCGCCGGCCAGAAGTGGCACCTCAGCGAACGCGCGCTCGCGATGCGTGACCACGTGCGCGAAGTCGCCGAGAAAGCGAAGTCGTCTACAGCCCGAAGGGCGGCAAGTGCGAGGCGGACGCGATGAGCGATCCGTGTGACGCGAGCGGCTACTCCTCGAGTGATCTGATCAGCATGGCCTTCATCGCGACGCCGAAGCTCGCCGCTTCGGTGGAGAAGACGAAGCCCGTCAGCGAGATCGACGTCAAGGCGTTCGACGCGATCATCGTCGCCGGCGGCCAGGCTCCGATGTTCACGTTCGAAAGCGCGACCGACCTTCACAAGAAGTTCGTGGAGTTCTACGAAGCGGGCAAGCTCGCCGTTGCTCTCTGCCATGGGGTCGCGATCCTCCGCTACGCAAAGCTCTCGAACGGCCAGCACCTCGCGAAGGGCAAGACGGTCACCGGCTTTGCGAACGTGGAAGAGGATTTCGCCGACAAAGCGGTCTGGCAGATGAAGGCGTTGCCCGAGGGCAAGCACATCATGCCCTGGCGGATCGAGGACGAGATGAAGAAGATTGGCGCGAACTACACACAAGCCGGGCTCTGGCGCGGCTACGCGGTTCGCGACGAGAACCTCATCACGGGCCAGCAGAACTTCTCCGGCGAGGAGACGGCGCGTCTGCTCGTCGCGACGCTCGGCCGCTGAAGCGGCCCGGGCAGGGTCTGCGCCGCGCGCGCCTGGGAGCCTCTTGGCGCGCGGCCTTGCCGGTAAGGCAGGCCTCCGGCTCATGTCGGACGAGCAGGCTCGAAAACGGCGTCTTGCACCTTCGCTACGCCGTCGAGCCGACATAGCCGCATCGAGGAGTGCCTCACATTCCAGCCAATGTTTGCGTCGCTGGGCGGCCAAACATGAGCGCGGCCGCCCGTCAATTGAGCGGATAGCCCTGCCACACCCACAGAAGCGTGTCCGCCATCGTGAGATTCTGCACCCTGCCATCGCAGTGGCTGGCGCCGAGACCCTCGACGTATCGGTAGTGATAATTTTGAGCTTTCAGGGCGGCAGCCATGTGCTGATTGGCCAGCAGCCAGTTGTGGTGACCGCTATCCAGCGTTGTGTATCCGTTGTCCATTTCATTTGAGTTTACGAACACACGCAGCGGTTTCGCGGGGGTCGACGTGCCGATGAGGTCGAGGTCCGAGTGGTATTCCCACGAGCCGAAGGGATACATCGCCCGTTCGGGCGCGGTGGCGGTCATCAGGTCCACGAACGACCCGGAGTACGTCACGATTCGGTGAAACCATTCGGGATGAAACCATCCCATGCTCATCGCCGCGGGGCTGCCCGAACTGCATCCGAGGGCGCCCCGTCCGTCCGGGTCCGAGGTGAGCGCGAAGTTAGGGTAGGCGGCCTTGATTGTTGCGTCGGCGAGCACCGCGGGCAGTACCTCGGTTTGTATAAAGCGCCCGTAGCGGTCCGACACAGTGTCGTATTCGAATCCGCGCTCGCTTCCGGGGCCGTCGCCGCCGCCATTGGCCACGGCGATGGCGATGAAGACCGGTAATCGCCGGGTGGGGTTGGTGCTCTGCGTAAGATTGTCGAGCGCGAGCTTGGTGTTGGAGAGCAAACCCGTCTGCTGGACCTGGACCGTCCCTGGTCCGTCTTGAATCACCATGAACGGCGCGGCTGTGCCATCGACGTATTTCGCGGGGACGTACACGGTCACTTGGCGGGTGAAGGAGTGCTGATTGGCCGCGAGAAGGTTCGGGTCCATCCCCGTAAAGATTTGGCTGCTCGTCGAATTCATCGTGAGCTGAAAGGTCTTTCCCGCGGGTGTTCCCTTGGACATCAAGTCCGGACTCGTCGTGTAGGTGGGTCCGACGGTGTAGTCGCCGTCTCCCGTGCTGTCGGTGGTCGCGGCGGTCGCCGCGTCCGTTCCCGGCCCCGCGTCGGCGCTGCTCGCCGCGCCGCTGCTCGAGGATCCGGTGCTACCGCTACCGGACCCGCCGGCGCCGCCGCTGCTCGACGATCCTCCGCCGTCCGACGAAGTCGGAGGGGAAGCGCCGCCGCTCGACGATCCGCCCGCCGGCGCGCTCGAACTCGCCCCGCTTGCGCTCGATGCCCCTCCCGATGCGCTCGACCCACTCCCTGTACCGGCGGGCTGCATCGCCCCGCCTTCGGTTCCCATGCCGCCCCCGCCGCCTGCACCCATGCCGACCGCGTTGCCGGTCGCCGGGGCATTCGAATGGGATGAAGAGCACGCCGAGAAGAGAAGGCTCGCGAAGACGAACCTAAGGTGAGACGAGCGAGCCATGAGACCTCCTGCCCTTGTGGGTCCTCATTGCCAGCAGTTGCGGTTTGGTCGAAATCGGGTCCACAAAGTGCGATCCCGCTCGTCGCGCCCGTTCCAAGTGAAATGATCCGGTCTCGCGAGAATGGGGCGAGCCGGGCGGGAGGGTCCTTCGAGTGTGAGTGACGCTCATCCCGGCACCGGAGCGGCCCCCACGAGCATCGAACGCCCTATCATGACAACTCTTGGATTGATCGGAGCAGGGCACATCGGCAGCCAGGTCGCGCGCTTGGCCGTCCGGAACGGCTACGGCGTCGTCATCAGCAACTCGCGGGGCCCGGAAACCCTCGCCGCTCTGGTCGCCGAGCTCGGCCCGAACGCGCGCGCCGCCACCGCGCTGGAGGCGGCCAAGGCCGGCGACCTGGTCGTTGTGACCATTCCCCTCAAGGCAATCGAGTCCGTGCCGGTCGAGCCGCTTGCGGGCAAGATCGTCATCGATACCAACAACTACTACCCGGCGCGAGACGGCCACATCCGAGAGCTCGACGAAGAGAAGACCACCACCTCCGAGCTACTCCAGGCGCACTTGCCAAAATCGAAGGTCGTCAAGGCCTTCAACCATATCTATGCGGCGGAGCTCACGACGCACGGCCAGCCGCGCGGCACGCCGAACCGTCGCGCTCTCGTAATCGCCGGCAACGACGCCGAAGCGAAGGCGGTCGTGACCGCGATGCTCGACGCGTTCGGCTTCGACACCGTCGACGCCGGCCCCCTCTCGCAAAGCTGGCGCATCCAGCGCGACACGCCCGGGTATGGTCCGCGGCGCAACGCCGAGGAGCTCCGGAACGATCTCGCTACCGCAAAGCGACCGTCCCCGGTGCGCGCGTAGAGCCATGCGTCCGTACCCGGTCGGTTCCTCGAGAGGCCAGCGCGTCACCCTTCTTTGCGCCGGTAATGCGTCGTCAACACGCCGGACTTCAGGCGCGTCGTCGAGATGAGTTCGAGGCGGCGCACGCGCGGGAGGCCCTGAAACAAGGTCGGCCCATGGCCGGCGAGGACCGGGTGGATGACGATACGGTACTCATCGATGAGCCCCAGCTGCTCGAGCGCAGCCGAGAGCTTGGGGGAGCCCACGAGTATGCCTCGCGGCGTCTTCTCTTTGAGCTGCTTCACGGCGTCGTGCAAATCCCCCTCGACGCGGACGGTGTTGACCCATGGGAAGGCATGGCGCGAGGCCGACACCACGTACTTCGGCTTGGCCTCCAGCTTGACCGCCCACTCGCGCATCGCTCGCGGCGCCTTCTCGTCGCGCGCCACCGCCGGCCACGCGCTCTCCATCAGTTCGTAGGTGGTCCGCCCGAAGAGCATCGCTCCGGCTTCATCCATCAGGTGCGTGAAGTAGTCGAGCATCTCGTCGTCCGCGATCGCCGCGCGATGGTCGTTGCACCCGTCCAAGGTCACGTTGAGAGCGAAGGTCAAGAGCCCCATGACGTGGATTCTACGAAAGGCCGAGCAGGCTGCGGGAAACTTCGGATCCGCACGAACCTCGGCGCACGAAAGCGATCTCAAGCTGTGGGTCAGGCGACTTCGAGACCGCGGCTACGGTTTGCGCACGGCGTAGCGCACGTGGGTCGCACGCGGCGATGCGATGGTCTCGACGAGCTCGACGCCGACGTCGCGGCTGATGCCCCCGAATAGTCGCTCCCCGCCGCCGAACATCACCGGCGAGATCGCGAGCGAGAATTCGTCGGCGAGCCCAGCGCGTAGATACTGCTGGATGACGTTGGCGCCGCCGGCGATGCGGATGTCGCGGTCGCCCGCCACCGCGCGCGCTTGGCGAAGCGCGTTCTCGATGCCGTCATTGACGAAATGGAACGTCGTCCCGCCGGGCCGCACCCACGGCTCGCGCACTTGCGAGGTCAGCACGAACACTGGCGTGTGAAACGGCGCTTCCTCGGGCCACATCCGTTCGCCGAGGTCGAACATGCGCTTGCCCATGATGCTCACGCCGGTGCGCTGGAACGTCTGCTCGGCGATCCGGTGGTCATGGCCGGTGTCGCCGCCCTCGCCGAGCTTCAACGTCTCCCGAAAGAATCGCGTCGCGAGGAGCCAGCTCTGGAGCTTGCCCCACTGGGCACCCCAATCCTCGTAGGCAAAGTCGCCGGCGTGCTCCAGGTCCATGCCGAGAGGTACGAGGTATCCGTCGAGGGAGACGCTGACGAGGAAGAACACTTTGCTCATGTGTATGGGCCTTTCGCGGTGGGGTCTGGTGGTGTAACGATGGCTGGGCGCGCCAGTCATCGGTCCATGAGCGACACTTTCGAGCCCTTGGTGGAGGCCGCCCGCCGGGGCGACGAACGAGCGTTTCGTGCGCTGGTCGAACCGCTCAGCCGCGAGCTGCACGCGTACGCCTACCGCATGCTCGGCGGGTTTCACGACGCCGACGACGTGCTCCAGGAGTCGCGACTCAAGGCGTGGCGCGCGCTCGCCACGTACGAGCCGCGCGCGAGCTTCCGCGCGTGGATGTACCGAATCGTCACCAATACCTGCCTCGACATGCTCAAGGCGCGCTCGCGTCGCGTGCTGCCGCAAGACGTCAGCCCGTCGGTCGCGCCGGGGCCACCCACGACCGCGCCGCGCTCCGACATCCTGTGGCTCGAGCCGTACCCCGATGCCCTGCTCCCGGCGGTGCCGGGGCCCGAGCAGGTCGCGCGGCTGCGTGAGGGCATCCGGCTCGCGTTCGTGCGCGTCGTGCAGGTGCTGCCGGCGCGCCAGCGCGCCGCGCTGATCCTTCACGACGTCCTCGACTGGAGCGTCGTCGAGGTCGCCGCCATCCTCGAGACCACCGAGGCAGCGATCAACAGCGCGCTGCAGCGTGCGCGTGCCGCGATCGCGCGCCCACGCGAAGAGTCACCAGCGCTCGCGCCGCGCCACGCCGAGGTCGTCGACCGGTTCGTGCACGCGTGGGAGAGCGGCGACTTCGACGGCTTCATCGAGCTGCTCGCGACCGATGCGGTGATGAGCATGCCGCCGTGGGAGTACTGGCTCGACGGCAAAAACGCGGTCGTCGCGACGATGCGATCATCGGGCACGTGGGACGGCGAGCCGCGCCCCGGACGCTACCGCATCGTGCCCGCCCCGATGAACGGCGAGCCCGGCGGACTCGCGTACGTCCGCGGACCCGATGGTCGCTACCACTCCGTTTGCCTCACCGTCATGTCGCTCGATGCCGACGGTCGCGTCGTCGAGCTCACCACTTTCGTGCTACCGGAGCTGTTCGCGGCCTGGGGCTTCCCACCGGTGCTCGGTGATTCTTGACCCGGGTGACCTGACAAACGTCGTCGTGACACCCGGCACGCATCGATCGCGCGGAGAGGGCGGAATGGGCCCCAGGAAAGCGTCGAAACGAAGAGGCGCATGCGATGGCGGCGCTACTTCAATTGGCTGTCCTTGCTGCCTCGGCGGTTGTAGAGGCTCTGGTGCACGTCGAGCCGGTCCGCCTCGGATTGGCACGGGACGCACCTCCGTGCGCCCGGCAATGCTTGGCGGCGCGCTTCGGGGATGGGCTCGCCGCACTCCTCGCAGGCGAGCAGGCTCTCTCCCTGCGCGAGGCGGCTCCGCGCCCGTTTGACAGCGCTGTCGACCGTCGCGTCGATCTGATCTTGGACGGCGCTGTCCTGCGCCCAACCGACCGCCATGGACAAAAGATAGGGCGAGAACGGAGGGTGTCGAGGCGTCGCGGCAGCGGCGGGTTGCTCCGCGTCGTCCAGCCGCGGCTGAGCTGTCCGAATCTGGTCGCTCGGCGAGCGACAGGTTCATCTCGTCACTTCGCTGCGTCCGCGAAGTAGTGCCCCTCAGCGAGGTCGGCGAGCAGCCCCGGATGCGTCGGCGCCCACTTCATGAGCGTCCGGGTGCGCGCGCTCGACGTCGGGTTGCTGACCTGCGCGAAGTGCGCCATGCCGCCGACGTACTTCGGAGCTTCGTCGGCGGAGACGCTCTTCGCCGGAACGCCGACCCCCTTGCCGATGGCTTCGGCGATAGCACGGAACGAGACGCCCTCGTCGGCGACGCCGTGAAGGCGCGTGCCGGGGGGCGCCGATTCGAGGGCGAGTCGATAGAGCTTTGCGGCGTCGAGCGTGTGGACGGCAGGCCAGACGTTCGCGCCATCGCCGACGTAGACCGAGGAGCGGTTCTTGCGCGCCGCGGCGACGAACATCGGCACGAAGCCGTGGTGATCGAGCGAGCTGTGCACCGTCGGCGGGAGGCGAACGACCGAGGACCGCACGCCTCGCTCCGCTAGGGCGATGACGGCGTTTTCGCCGTCGACGCGCGGTCCGCCCGGCACAACGTCTTCCTCCGTACCGATGCGCGTGATGCCGCCGAAGAGGGCGAGCTGCGCCGTCCCCGCCGTGTTCACGAAGGGCTTGTTCGAGCCGATGAGTGCCTCGCCGAACGCCTTCACGACGCGGGTATCGTGCTCGGCGGCCTTCACGAACCCGTCGGGCGTGCCGCCGAAGGCGAGGTCGTGCTTGTACCCGAGGTGGATGACGCCCTCGGCGGCCTTGGCGGCGGCGACCAGCCCGGCGAGATCATCGAGATCTCCACGAACGACTTCGGCGCCCGCCTTTCTTAGCTTCTCCGCCGATGCCTCGGACCGCGCCAGGCCGGCGACCTTGTGCCCAGCGCCGAGCAGCTCGGCGACGACCGCGAAACCGATGTGACCACTTGCTCCAGTGACGAAAACGCGCATGGGGGGCCTCCTGATGACAGAAACTGCAATGGGTGTAGCACCCCATTACAGCATCTGCAATTGTGACGACAGCTACTGCAATTGCTAGGATGCGAGCGATGGCGCGATGGGAACCGAATGCGAGCGGACGGCTCACCGAAGCGGCGATGGAGCTCTTCGCCGAGCGCGGTTACGGCAAGACGACCGTCGAGGATATCGCTTCGCGCGCTGGCCTCACGGAGCGAACGTTCTTCAACTACTTCACGGACAAGAGGGAGGTGCTCTTCGCGGGCTCGGAGCATTTCGTCAAGCAAGTCGTCGATGCCGTGCGCGCCGCCCCGAAGTCGAGCGCGCCCCTCGACGCGGTGCTCTTGGCCTACGAGTCGACCAATGACTTCTTCGAGGATCGCCGACCGTTCGCGCGCAAGCGCAGCGCGCTCATCGCAGCGCATCCCGAGCTACAAGAGCGCGAGCTCGTCAAGATGATGTCGCTCGCGGCTTCTATGGCCGAGATCCTGAAGGAGCGCGGGGCCTCGGCTGCGGCGGCGAGCCTGGCCGCCGAAGCGGGCCTCGCTGTCCTTCGAGTCGGCTTCGAGCAATGGGTAAAGGACGCCAAGGACCGGAGCCTGGTCTTCCACTTACGCGCCGCGCGTCGGCAGCTCGAAGCGGTCGTGGATCGAGCGAAGAAGGGGGCTCGGGTTGGGTGAGGCCAGCAACACGAACGGGTAAGAGGAAGGCAAGAGTGGCCCAGCCCCCCGATCTCGTCAGATACCGAGGGCTCGTCGGATCTCCTCGATGGGCTTTCCCCCAAACCGGTGTTTCGCTTGGTCCACCGTGGAAAACGACCGTGTCTTCATTCGGTCCACGTAAAGAGTTCCGTCGATGTGGTCGACTTCGTGTTGCAGGATTCGCGCTGGCCATCCCGCCGCGCGCCAGGTTTGGACCTGGCCGTCCTCGTCGAGCCCGGTTACCTCTACTTCGCGCGCTCGTTCCACCATCCCGACGAAGCCCTTTACGCTGAGGCAACCCTCGAAGAACATCGCGCGGTCCTCGCCGACCGGCGTGAGCACGGGGTTCACGAACACGCGCACGGAAAACGGCACCCGCTCGCGCTCGCGCGTCTCGACGTCGTTCAGGTTGCCAAGCAGTTCGGGCCTGTCTTCGAGGACGATGAGGCGCCAAGGGACCCCGATCTGGGGAGCGGCAAGCCCGACGCCGGGCGCTTTGCGCATCGTTTCGATCATTCGTTCGACGACGGCTCGAAACGAATGCGTCTGCATCTGCGCAGGCGACACGTCATGCGCAGGGGAACGCAAGACAGGCGCGCCAACTTGGACGATGGCGTTCTCAATCGTAGTTGGGTCCTCGAATGGCGGAAAGGTCGATGAAGTCGGCATCACGGGCCTCCTGTGCCTTGGGTCAGATGAGAATCGTCACCCCGTCCGCGGATCGAGCCGGAAGGTCCATCCGTCCGTGGATAGAATGGCGCCCGGCTCCAAGCAATCGCGCCGACGCCGCTTGCCCACTGGACGCTCCGGAGTCGTCTGGCATTGCAGGCTCCTTCGCTTCTGCGAACCGATGGCGCGCGCGGTATGCAGCACGCGGCGCAGCTTGCGCGCGCGAACGCTTCATCCCACCTTGCTCGCGAGATGTCGGACTCCGACTTGCGCGAGACGATCGACCAGCTCGACGAGCTTGCCGATACTCTGCGAAGAACGTGGCGCTGATTCTACGAAGGACTAACGTCCTTGCTCTGTCTGCTTGCTGTCCACGGACGCGGAAGTCAGCCCCGAACCATACGGACTTTCCGGGCGGTGCCGCTCGGCCGGTGGTTAGTCTCCCGCGGCAGAAGCACCAACAAGTCAGCCGCTTCCTCGGCATCCGTGAGAAGCGTCTTGCGCGGCGTGCCCATCTTTGCACGCACGGTCAAGCCACGGGCAAGGTCAATGGCTTGGCTCGCCCGCGCGGCTACAGGAAAGTTCGATGGGATTTCTCCCGCGCTGATCCCGTCCCGGAAACGACGTTCCACCATCGCCAGCCCGCCAGCGGTAGCGTTCTGTAGGAACTGCCGGACCTCCGCGTCGTCCACAAGCGGCGCGACGCACACGAGTAGACAACCCACGGCCGAGCCTTCCTCGGTCGCACTCTCGACGGCGTGCCTCAGGAAGCTGGCGAGCGAGGCGCGAAGAGCCGGCGGCGAGAGGAGTGCCTTCGCAGCGAGAGCGCCCTTCTCCTCTGCGTACGCCCTGAGGACGCGCAGGAATAAAGTCCGCTTGTCCCCGAAGACTGAATACAGACTCGGCCGGCCAACACCCATCCCGGCGACGAGATCGTCGATCGTCACTCCGTCGTAGCCCTTCGACCAGAACACCTGGGTCGCCTTTTCCAGCGCTTCCAGCTCGTCGAAGCCGCGCGGTCGTCCACGCGGCCTGGTGGTCTTTTGAATCATTCCGTTCAAAATTCCTTGCGCCTGACCATTCGCCCCCATTACAGTACCGAACAGTTCAGAAATAGGCAAGGTGCCCGGCCCGACGTGTTGGAACTCCCGGTTCGATCTTCCCTCCTCACCACATCACGGAACCACCCATGAGACATTCGATCGCTCTCGTCACCGGCACCACCTCCG
>Ga0265313_10001874_pt1 | contig 19108 bp, 19 predicted proteins | sample 4123metaG_FD_203122 | JGI IMG/M metagenome (GOLD analysis project Ga0265313, IMG submission 203122) | Rhizosphere microbial communities from Carex aquatilis grown in University of Washington, Seatle, WA, United States - 4-1-23 metaG | ecosystem: Host-associated > Plants > Roots > Rhizosphere >...
TGTCTGCCATGCGGGACACCCTCAAACGGTGAGGATCTCCTTTTCCTTGGCGCTGAGCACCTGGTCGATTTCGCCGATGCTTTGGTCGGTCGCCTTCTGAATGTCGGCGGAAAAGCGGTCGTGGTCGTCCTTGCTGATCTTGTGATCCTTCTCGAGCTTCTTGATCACATCAATGCCGTCGCGCCGCACGTGGCGGACGGCAACGCGCGCCGCCTCGGCGTATTTATGGCCGAGCTTGACCAGCTCCTTGCGGCGCTCTTCGTTGAGTTCGGGAATGCGAAGCCGCAGCACCTGCCCCTCGGTCGCCGGCGACAGGCCGAGATTGGCGTTGACGATCGCCTTCTCGACCGCATGGACCAGCGATTTGTCCCAGACATTGACCGCGATCATGCGCGGCTCGGGAATCGTGACCGTCGCGACCTGGTTGAGCGGCATCATCGCGCCATAGGCCTCGACATGGACCGGATCGAGCATGTGCATCGACGCGCGGCCGGTGCGCAGGCCGGACAGTTCGGTCTTCAATGCGGCGATCGAGGCCTGCATGCGGCGCTTGATCTCATTGAGGTCGTGCGTTGTGGCGCTCATGGCAATCGTCCGAAAATGATCGCGCTGTAGCAGCGCATCAGCCTACGAATGTGGCGCGCCCTTTGCCGCGCAAGACGGCCTCGATCGCGCCTTGTTCACGAACCGAGAACACGATGATAGGCATATGGTTTTCGCGGGCAAGCGCGAAAGCCGTGGCGTCCATGACCTGCAGGTCCTTGTCGATGGCGTCTTTGTGGCTCAGCCGCTCGTAACGCTTGGCCGCCGGGTTCTTCTTGGGGTCCGAATCGTAGACCCCGTCGACATTGGTGGCCTTCAGCACCGCCTGCGCGTCGATCTCCCCCGCGCGCAACACCGCGGTCGTATCGGTGGTGAAGAACGGATTGCCGGTGCCGCCGCCGAAGATCACAATGTGGCCCTCGTCGAAATGCCGCAGCGCGCGCCGCCGCTCATAAGTCTCGCAAACCTGCGGCATGGCGAGCGCCGACATCGAGCGCGCCGAAACGCCGGCGCGGGTGATCGCCTCCTCCAGCACCAAGGCGTTCATCACCGTCGCCATCATCCCCATGGCGTCGGCGACCGGGCGGGAAAATTTCAGCTGATTGACCTGCGAGCCGCGCAGCAGATTGCCGCCGCCGACCACGACGCCCAACTGGGTCCCGAGCTTATGGCAGGCGACCAGATCGGCGACGATCGACTCGATGGCCTGATCGTCAATGCCGAAACCATTGGAACCCGCCAAGGCTTCGCCGGAGATCTTCACAATGACGCGGCGATAAGTGGGCTCTGGCATTTATTCCCCCTGTTCGCTGCGCCGATCGATGTCAGCTTTGACCGGCGGCGGCGGCGACCTCGGCGGCGAAGTCCGACTGGTGCTTTTCGATTCCTTCGCCAAGACCGTAGCGGAGATAGCCGGTCACCTTGATCGGCGCGCCGACCTTGCCCTCCGCCTCTTTGAGCGCTTGCGCGACGCTCTTTTTTCCAGACTCGTCGAAAATGAAAGGCTGCTCGAGCAGGGTTTGCTCTTTGTAGAAGGTCTTGAGACCCGACTCGACGATCCTCTCTATCATATTCTCCGCTTTGCCCTGCTGGCGGAATTTGTCGGCCAGGATGTCCTTCTCCCGCTTCACGATGGCGGGATCGACGCCGGCCGCATCGACCGCGATCGGATTGCTCGATGCAATGTGCATGGCGACCAGGCGTCCCAGTGCCTTGAGCTCATCGGCATTGCCGCCTGACTCAAGGCCGACCAGAACGCCGATGCGGCCGAGGCCGTCGACGACCGAGCTGTGCACATAGCTGCCGATCACACCCTTGCCGACCGAGACAGCGGCGGCGCGGCGCAGCGTCATGTTCTCGCCGATCTTGGCAATGGTGTCGGCGATCGCGTCGGCAACACTGATCGAGCCGGCTTTCGCCTGCTTGATCTTCTCAACATCGGTGCCCGCCGTCTGCGCGACGTCGGCAATCATCTTCACCAAGCCCTGGAACAGATCGTTGCGCGCGACAAAGTCGGTCTCGGAATTGACCTCCACCATGACACCTTTGGTGCCCTGGACGCTGACGCCGATCAAACCCTCGGCGGCGACGCGGCCGGATTTCTTGGCGGCCTTCGACAGCCCCTTCTTGCGCAGCCAGTCTTGCGCCGCCGCCATGTCGCCTTTGGTTTCGACCAGCGCCGCCTTGCAATCCATCATGCCGGCGCCGCTCGTCTCGCGCAGCTCCTTGACCATTTGGGCGGTGACTTCAGCCATCGTGCTTTTCCTCGTCTCCGCCAAGCGCAGCAGATCGCGCGACACCAGGCGTCGTCATCAATGTAATTAGTGAAAGATCGCCGCGCCGGGCGCGATGCCTGGCGCGACGGATTACTCGGCCGTCAATTCCTTGGCCTTGGCGATCCAGCCGTCGACGCGGCCGGGCAGACCGACCTCTTCGCCGACATTGTGCGCGGCCTTCTCGTTGAGCTCGGCGATCTGCGTGAAATGGAAGATGCCGAGATCGTTGAGCTGCTTCTCGATCGCCGGCGACACGCCGGGCAATTTCTTGAGGTCGTCGGCGACACCGCGCGGTCCGGGCAATTGCTCGAAGCCGAGATCGGCAGCGGCGGGCACAGTCGGCACGCTTTCGACGATCGGCTTTTCCGCGGCGCCAAGATCGACGCCGGCCTCGCCCTGCGCGCGGGAAATGCCGTCGATCGCCGCCTTGGCGATCAGATCGCAATACAGCGACACCGCACGCGCGGCGTCATCGTTGCCCGGCACGATGTAGGTGATTCCGGCCGGGTCGCTATTGGTATCGACCACGGCGGCGACCGGAATGTTCAGGCGCCTCGCTTCCTTGATCGCGATGTCTTCCTTGTTGGTATCGATCACGAACAGCATGTCCGGCACGCCGCCCATATCCTTGATGCCGCCAAGCGCGCGGTCGAGCTTGTCGCGCTCGCGCTGCATGGTGAGGCGCTCTTTCTTGGTGTAGCCGCCGGCGTCGCCGGACGAGAGCATCTCGTCGAGCTTGCGCAGCCGCGAGATCGAACCGGAAATCGTCTTCCAGTTGGTTAGCGTGCCGCCGAGCCAGCGCGAATTGACGTAATACTGCGCGCAGCGCTTGGCCGCGTCGGCGATCGAATCCTGCGCCTGGCGCTTGGTGCCGACGAACAGGATGCGGCCGCCCTTGGCGACGGTGTCGCTGACCGCCTGCAACGCCTTGTGCAGCAGCGGCACGGTCTGGGCGAGGTCGACGATGTGGATGTTGTTGCGGGTGCCGAAGATGTACTCGCCCATCTTCGGGTTCCAGCGATGGGCCTGGTGGCCGAAATGCACGCCAGCTTCCAATAGCTGACGCATCGAAAAGTCAGGAATCGACATTCATCTTCTCCGGTTGGTCCGCCGCGGATCTCAAGAGCCCCGATTTCGGAGCACCGGAAGGCTTTTTTGACCCATTGTCGGGGCCTAAAGCCAGGATCCGCGTGAGTGATGCCGGGGATATAACGGTCCCAACCCACAGAAGCAAGTAGACAAACCTCCGCTTTATTGCGGGAACCCGAAACAATAACGACAATGGCCCCGATCGAAATGGGGGTTACAATGGACATTCTTGGGGGCCGAAATATTGGCCTGGCAACGCTTGCGTTCACGACCTGTTTTGCGGCACTGCCAGCCTTCGCATCATGCAATTCAGGCTCGACCGCAAAGCCCTATCTGGTTTCCGACTCCAATTGCCAAGCCGATGCGTCGGGACTGGATTCGACAGCGGTCGGCGATGGCGCCAGCGCGACCAAGAATTTTGCAACTGCATTCGGCGACTTCGCCGTCGCCCGGAGCGAGGGTGCGACCGTCATCGGCCAGGCTGCGGGCTATTTCGGTTCCGGACTGAATTCCGTTGCGGTCGGCAACGCTGCAACCTCGCAAGGCGACTACAGTATCGCCATCGGCGGCCAGAATGACGACGCCTATGTTATCGCAAACGGGACTTACGCGATAGCGATCGGCGTCGCCAGCACGGCGCCTGGCATTAACTCCATCGCGGTTGGCGGCTACGCCGGTTACAATCCGGGCGCGAATAACGACTACAGCACGGCGCTCGGCGCGGGCGCCGGTCGAGATTCAAAAGGCCAAGGCTATACGGCGATCGGATTGGCCAGCGGCCAGCAGGTCACCGGCGATCTCAATACCGCAATCGGCAACTCCGCCGGCCAGATTGTGACCGGCGGCCACAATCTGAGCGTCGGGGTCTCGACCGGGCAGAACGTCACCGGGTCCTTGAATTTGGCCGTTGGCGACATCGCCGGCAGTCAGGTGACGGGCAACTACAACATCGCCATCGGCCCAGGCGCGGGCGACAAGATCACGACCAGCAATACCGTTGCGATCGGCCGCAACGCCCATGCGACCAAGAACGGCGCGATCGCAATCGGTCATTCGTCGGTCGCGGCGATCGCCGACACCGTATCATTCGGCTCGTCAGACCACACGCGGCGACTGATGAATGTCGCCAAAGCCGAAGCGGCAACTGACGCCGTCAACCTGAAACAGGTCAAATCGCTCATCAGGAAAGCCATGTCGCCGAAGAGCGAGAGCGACGAAAGCGACGACTCCGACAGTGCCGCAAGCGGCGGCGCTGTCGTCCCGGCGAATGCATCGTCGGTCATCCATCCAAAATCCGGCGCAATGGCACCGCCGAACGCAAGCGTGACGGAAACAACCGGTTGTCACGATGGCGATATCGCCGGCAATTGGAGCATGTCGGCGACTGGCGTCGCGGGCGGCGGCGCAAGCATAATGTGGTGCGACGTGCAGTTTTCCCGCTCAGGCGCGGCGAAGTACCGCGTCGCCGGCAATTGCCGCAGCCATTCGCCCGACGAGGCGACGGCGCAGACTTTCGCGATCTCCGGAAACCAATCGGTCGCCGTGAGCAGCAGCTGCAAGATCAGCGGGACATTTGTATTGCAGCAAGGCAACCATTCGATCACTGCCACGATTATCGAAGGCCAGGTTGAAAGCGCCGGCAATCAGAAAACCCGTGCCACCGGCATCACGCGTTGGCCGCGCGGCAACAAGTTCGCGCTACAGACTTTCGTGATGCAGCGCTAGGCCGCCTCGACCTGCACCACGCCGGGCACCGCCTTGATGGCGCCGGCGATCTGCGGCGTCACCTTGAAGCGGCCGGGCAGCTTGATTTCGGCCTCGCCGCCGTCGCGCAACTGCAGCACCAACGTCACCTCACCCTCGCCGCGCGGCTCGAGCCGCTTCTGCAGGCTGGCGAGCGGCGCGTCGTCCTTGAGATGAATGCGCAGATTCGACTGCAGCTTGACCGCGGCCTGGTCGAGCGGCTGCGCGCTCTGAATGCGGGCGCGCACCTCGTCGCCCTGCACTTCGCCGCTGAGGAAGATCAGCACATTGGCGCCCGGCTCGAGCATGTCGCGGAACTCGGCTAGGCCTTCCGAGAAGATCACCGCCTCATAGTGCCCGCTCGGATCCGACAGACCGATGATGCCCATCTTGTTGCCGGTCTTGGTGCGCCGCTCGGCGCGCGAAACGACGGTCGCGGCGACGCGGCCGGCGGTGGCGCCGCCTTTGACCGACTGGCAGAACTCCGCCCAGTTCTGCACCTTCATGCGCTTGAGCGCATTGGCGTAGTCGTCGAGCGGATGGCCGGAGAGGAAGAATCCGATTGCTTCGTATTCGCGGCGCAGCCGTTCGGCCGGCAGCCAGGGCTCGACATTGGGCAGCGCGATCGCTTCGCGCGTGTTCCCGCCGCCACCGAACAGCTCGCTCTGCCCGACCGCCGCAGTCTCATGCTCGTATTGGGCGCGGCCCAGCATGGTATCGACCACCGCCAAAATCCGCGCCCGGCTTTTCTCGAACTCGTCGAACGCGCCGGCGGCGGCCAGACTTTCGAGCACGCGCTTGTTGATGGCGCGCGGATTGATGCGGCCCGCAACGTCGGCGAGATCGGCGAAGCGGCGTGCGCCGCGCGCCGCGATGATCTGCTCGACCGCCTGCCGGCCGACGCCCTTGAGCGCGGCCAGTGCGTAAATGATGGTGTTGCCCTCGACCTCGAATTCGACCGCCGAGCGGTTGATTGACGGCGGGCTCACCTTGATGCCGAGCCGTTCCGCTTCCGAGCGGAATTCGGACAGCTTGTCGGTATTGCCCATGTCGAGCGTCATCGAGGCGGCGATGAACTCGACCGGATAATTCGCCTTCATGTAGGCGGTCTGATAGGCGACCAGCGCGTAAGCCGCGGCGTGACTCTTGTTGAAGCCGTACTCGGCAAAGCGCTCGAGCAGATCGAAAATGGCGTCGGCCTGGTTGCGCACCACCCCGCGCTCGACCGCGCCGGAGACGAAGCGTTCGCGCTGCGCCTGCATCTCCTTCCTGATCTTCTTGCCCATGGCGCGGCGCAGCAGGTCGGCTTCGCCGAGCGAGAAGCCGGCGAGGATCTGCGCCGCCTGCATCACCTGCTCCTGGTAGATGATGACGCCGAAGGTCTCGCGCAGAATCGGCTCGAGCTTCGGATGAATGTAATCGGGCTGCTCCATGCCGTGCTTGCGCGCGCAATAGGTCGGAATGTTCGCCATCGGGCCGGGACGATAGAGCGCGACCAGCGCGATGATATCCTCGAAGCGGTCCGGCCGCATGTCGAGCAGCGCCCGGCGCATGCCCTGACTTTCCAGCTGGAAGATGCCGACCGCTTCAGCGCGGGCTAGAAGATCGTAGGTCTTCTTGTCGTCAAGCGGGATCGCCGCGAGATCGATGTCGATTGCGCGCCGCCGCACCAATTCGACCGCCTTTTGCAGCACCGTCAGCGTCTTCAGGCCGAGGAAGTCGAACTTCACCAGGCCGGCCTGCTCCACCCATTTCATGTTGAATTGGGTGACCGGCATGTCGGATTTCGGATCGCGGTAGAGCGGCACCAGTTCGCTGAGCGGCCGGTCGCCGATCACGATGCCGGCGGCGTGCGTCGAAGCGTGGCGATTGAGGCCCTCGAGCTTTTTGGCGATGTCGAAGGCGCGCTTGACCACCGGGTCGCGATCAGCCTCCGCCTGCAGCCGCGGTTCTTCGTCGATGGCCTTGCCCAATGTCACCGGGGCGGCGGGATTTTGCGGCACCAGCTTGCACAGCCGGTCGACCTGCCCGTACGGCATCTGCAGCACGCGGCCGACGTCGCGCAGCACGCCGCGCGCCTGCAAGGTGCCGAAGGTGATGATCTGCGCCACCTGGTCGCGGCCGTAGCGATCCTGCACGTAGCGGATCACCTCGTCGCGGCGGTCCTGGCAGAAATCGACGTCGAAGTCCGGCATCGACACGCGCTCGGGATTGAGGAAGCGCTCGAACAAGAGCCCGAACCGCATCGGATCGAGATCGGTGATAGTAAGCGCATAGGAGACCAGCGAGCCGGCGCCGGAGCCGCGGCCCGGCCCGACCGGAATGCCCTTCGACTTCGCATGCTGGATAAAGTCGGCGACGATCAGGAAATAGCCGGGGTACTTCATGCCCTGGATAACGCCGAGCTCGAAATCGAGCCGGGCGCGGTAGTCCTGCTCGGTGACGCCGGGCGCCAGGCCGTGGCTGACGAGACGGCTGGCAAGTCCGGCTTCGGCACGCTTGCGCAATTCGGCCGATTCATCCGCGCCATCGCCGGTGTCCGCCGTGAAGCGCGGCAGGATCGGCTCGTGGGTGCGCGGGCGGAACGCGCAGCGCTGCGCGATCTCGACCGTGGACGTCACCGCCTCCGGCAAATCCGCAAACAGCGCGACCATTTCGGCCCGGCTCTTGAAGCGATGCTGCGCGGTGAGCTGACGGCGATCGCTTTCCGCCACCAGCCGACCCTCGGCGATGCAGATCAGCGCGTCCTGTGCCTCGTAATCCTGCGCGGTGGCGAAGAACGGCTCGTTGGTGGCGACCAGCGGCACGGCTTTTTCGTAGGCGAGATCGATCAAAGCCGGCTCGGTGGCGCGTTCGGCCTCGGTGCCGTGACGCTGCAATTCGATGTAGAGCCGGTCGCCGAACAGCTGCTGCAACGTCTCCAGCCGCGACGTGGCGAGATGGCTTTGCCCGGCCGCGATCGCCATATCGAGCGGCCCGCCCGGACCGCCGGTCAACGCGATGATGTCGGCAGTTTCGCCAGCGAGCCATTCGAGCTTGAGGTGCGGCGCCTCGTTCGACGGCGTTTCGAGAAAGGCGCGCGAATTGAGCCGCATCAGGCTGCGATAACCCTGCTCGCGCGCGGCCAGCAGAACGATACGCGGATAGGCCGAGGCAACCCCCGGACGCAGCCCGTGGTCGTTGTCGGCAAAATCGACCGCCAGCGCCACGCCGACAATCGGCTGGATGCCGTAGCCGGCGAGCTTTTCAGAAAATTCCAGCGCGCCGAACATATTGTCGGTATCGGTCAGCGCCAGCGCCGGCTGCTTGTCGGCTTTGGCCAGTTCGGCAAGCCGCGCGATCGGCAGTGCGCCTTCCAGCAGCGAATAGGAGGAGTGCACATGAAGGTGCACGAAATCGAGATCGGCCATATCCGCCCGGAGTTGGGGTGATTCTTGTCAGATCCGATGGTGCGGCGGCCGGGCGAGCCTGTCTATGCGCGCGTCCTCGCCGCACTCGCTATCCACCGCTTAGGACAAGCGAACTGCCAAACCGCCCCCGGATACGCTGAACTGTGGGGGCGATGACGCGACGCAACCAGACGCAAACGCGACGCGCACCAAGAGCGGGTCACAGGTTTCCGATGACCTGCGACCAAATCGCCAGCATCCCGATGAACAACGCAATCGATGCGAGAGCCGCTGCTTCCTGAAGGACGGTCCAAACCATGGCAATGTCTCCGAGAGAACGAAGACGGAACATAGTTCATGTTATGTTCTGGCGTCAAGCTGGGGTAGTGGGTCAGTTTCAATTGTGGCGAAGGGAACAAGTCGTCATGGTTAGTAAATGGCGAATCCGTACTGGCTCCTCCTCACTACGGCCGGCCCACTCCTGGCCCTCATTGTCGCCGGGCTGGTCATGATAATGCGGACGGCCGGCGCTACCATCACTCGAATAGTGGGACTTGGGATGATTCTTATTGGCGTGGCCGGCTGCGGCTGGCTTGTCTACGACTACACTCACCCGCCACCGAAGCGTCCTGACACTTACTTTGGGCCGCCGTCAGGCCCATCGACCGGCCCATTTAGAACTATGCCGGCTACACCATCGGATAGACCGATGCTTGCCCCAGCTAAATGAGCGTCTGCCGGTGCCTAGTTTGAATTGCTGATCCGTTCACGGGGCGTTCAAGCAATTTAGTCTATCGGCACATTTCTAATAGCTGCCCACTATGAAGATCGTAGGCGGCAACTTAGAGTCAATCTAAGTTGCGTGGGGGTTGCTTTGCCTGAGTACCGATTTTTTACCTTCAATAGCGACGGCCATATCGCCGGACCCGCCGTGATGCATGAATGCGCCGATGATGATGCAGCCATCGAAAAAGGCCTCGACCTTCTTGACGGACGCGACATGGAAGTTTGGTTCGGCACTCGCTTCGTCAGGCGTCTCGCTGGCAGTCAAACGCGACCGAAGAAATAGGCTCGGCTAGGCCCGCTTCGCCTCTAGCTTTTCCCTGCGCTGCCAAAGCCAGACAACGGCCTCGCATCTAATCCAGCGGATCGCGTCGGCTTTGGTCGCGTAGCTGTATAGCGTTTCAGTTTCGCCTTTCGGGAATGTGACACGCACGAAATAGCCTTCACCAATTTTGTTCGCTTCCACGTCGAAGCTCGGCTCGGTTTCTTGGTGTGCTTCCCAATCTTCCAGCACTTGCACCAGGTCGGAGACTTCCCAAAGCTTGTCGGTGACGCCAGCGGCCATTGCCGGGCTAACCTTCAAGGTTTGATGCACCCGCACGAAATTGTAGAACATCGTGTGCAGCGCGACCGCTGCGACATGATTTTCGACCTTCTTTGAAAACGCATTGGTGAGCCGCGTGAAGCGGCGCATATGCATCCGCATCGTGAGATTGGCGCGTTCAACATAGGACGTGCTGACGTGCTTTTCGTCGGGGCTACCAGTTACCAGCCGCTTTTGCGCCCCGACGCACTTGGCCGGGCTGTAACGCTTCTCGCCTTCCGGTGACGCCCCGTAAATCTTGTGCAGCATCGCGTAGTCAACATCCTCACCGAACACGGTATCGACGGCGGTCAGGTAGGGCCGATGGCCGTCGCTGGTGAGCTGGACGCGATTTGAAAGCCGCGATTTGAGATCGTGAACAAAACGCAGCGCGCTATCAGTATTGCGCTGACCGACCAGCCAGCTAACGAGCAACTTGGAATCCGCGTCGATTGCGGTCCACGTCCACGCATCGCCAGCATCTTCCGGCGCATTCTTCGCGCGCCTTACGTTGTCTTGCTTCGAATAAACGAAGCTCCAGATTTCATCCATTTGGATACGCTGAGACTTGAGATTTCGAACGTGCCGGTCGTGATACGCGGCGAAAGCTTGCCCCGCATCGCTCAGCAATTTTGCAACCGTGTTCTTGCTAGCCCCAGTTAGCCGCGTAATCGCGCGAATTGCCATGCCCTCACAAAGGAGGTGCAGGATTTGCGCGCGGGCTTTGTTATCGAGCTTGTTCATGCCCGATACAATATGACCCTTTATGCTTGGCATCAAGCACAAAAGGGTCACTTTACAATATGTAGCCTATTCAATGGCTTATCAGACGATTGCAAGCCGTATAGATAGCGCAACTCGTTGGCATCCATATGAAATAGCTCTGAAAATTCAGCCAATCCGTATGAAAGCTCCGCTTTGTGTACGTCCAACATCTTTGGAAACAGAGTTGGAGTTTCGTGCGGAAAGTCTGTTTCGGCGGGTTCTCGGGTTCGCCAGCCAAGGTGGGCAATTTGCTTCCACAGATATTGAGCTTGGTGTGGCTTGATGCATCCGACCTCGCCCGCCTGATAGAGCAAGAATTGCATAGAGACGCGCCATTTCGCCTTCAACCGAGCAAGGCGTTCCAAGGTAATCCGTCCGCCAATCAAATCACGGCGAAGCTCTTTTTCGGGCACAAGCAATTCCGCGCCGAAAGTGTAGGCCTCATCTTCAATCGTATCAGTCGGCACACGGTGCATGATTACGTGGCCGAGTTCGTGCGCCAGAGATGCGCGCATGCGATCCGCAGGCGTCGAACGATTTAAGAAGATACATGGCGGCATGCCTGGCACTGTCATAGTAACGCCATCGATCGGTGCCCCGAAATCGCACCACACGACCATGATGCCCGCGCGCTCGACCAAGCCTGTAAGATCTTCCACTGGGCCGGGCGGGATCATCCACGCAATTCTAATTTTGCGCGCTATCTCTCGCGGGCCGCCACCATCGTCCACATCGATAGAAGGCAGCGGCAATACCTGCTTTGTCTCGACTGACTCAAGCATCTTACGAAGGTGCATCAATCGGAAATTCAATTCGGCGTGCACGCGCTTTATGGCCCGCTCGCCTACACTTTGCTTCTTACGATGGAAGGCATGCACGCTCAGCGGCATGCCAACGGCGCGGTCGTCTTGATAGAAAAACGCAGTCGGGAAAGAGAGGGCGGTTGCGATCTTCGCGACGCTCTCATCCGATGGACCTTCAGGGAGAAGCCCGTTTTCGATGCGCGAATAGTGGCCTTGCGTAAGGCCAGCGGCCCGCGCGACCTCAGACTGACTCCTCTCCCGATACTGCCGCGCCAGCGCCAGCAGCTGATAGTTGAAGTTGCCCGGCATCACTGTCGACCATCTTTGTCCTGCTTGCGGTTCGCCTTCTTGGCCTGATTCTTGACGGTCACCAAATCAGCGGCCGGCGTCGGAGGAATAGCCGGCAACATGACTGGGGACACGGCGACAGGTTCGGCCAACTCGAAATGCCAAAGCTCAGTTTTGCCATCGCGCGCAACAATGCCGGTCCACAACACGTCAGTGTCGAACCTATTCGGTACATACACCGCCTCTACGCGCTGCAAGCCGGAAAAGCCAAACAGATCAGCGTCGTGTTCGTGGAATAGCTCGGCTGTCGGCGTGGGATAGTTGCTCGAATGAAGCGAGTAGTCCGCCTTTTTCAGGCGCACCAACACGTCTTTCTCGAAGATAAAAGAAATGGTGTCGTTGTGTTCGACTATGCTCAGGTCGGGGTCGTCTTGTGTGAGATCGATCAAGTTCTCGACGGCGGCTTCCCAGAACAGACCGCGCCTTGTTCCTTTGCGCCGCCAAGTGGCACTTGCAGCCAAGGCGGTTACCTTCGTATTGGCCCGCTCAAAGGAGAGGCGGATTTTCTCCCCGCGCCCGTGTTCGCCCAAAACCGGCTGGACGTATTCTTTCAATGGCTTTGACAAAATAGGCTCCTGAATAAGTAGCAATTTCAGGAGCATGGCACATATTTGCCCTAAAAGCAAGTGAAATATGCGTCAGGTTATGCGTCCTCACGCCATCGGGTCTTGGCCGCCTTCTTAGCAACCGCAACCCTTTGTTTTTTGGTCATTTTCTTAGCTCGGGCCAGTCCACCCTTGCGCCCCAGTTCGGCGGCGGCCGAGGGAGATTTCGGCAGCGCCTCGGTCGTTTCGCCCGTCGCTAAGGCGACAATCATGTGAGCCAGTTGATTCGGGTCGCGGGGGCGTTTTTTCATTGGCATGTCGTTTTATTGGTGCCAATTGCGCCTTCGCAAAAGACAACCCTCCCGGTCCAGCGATCAAGGCGGGATGCGGAAAGTCCCGGCCCGGCAGCCAGTTCCCAACGAAAAGTGAATGCGATGGCGGCAGCAATTAAAAGGCCGGCAACGCCGATAGCGATGGCAATGTTCATATTGCCAATATGCCCGCTTCTCGCCGGGCCGCAATGGCTGCCTTATTCAAACTGACCCACTACCCAAGCTGGCTCATCGGGTGTCAACGTCGCGACCGCCGGTCATTTTTCGGATAGTCTTGAGGAGCAACTACCGCCCAGGCGGTATTTAGCGTGCCGCCTGAACCAGTGAGGCAGCCATGAAACAAATCATCTTCGCATTATCGGGGGTTCTGGTCGCCATCGCAATCAACACCAGCACCTATGCAGATAACGCCGGTTTACCGCCACCCGGCGCGCAGCGCCCAACTGCAAAAGCCTGCCGGGAGGCCGGGAAAGCGCAGAACCTGAAGGGCAAGGAGTTGAGCAAATACGTGGCAAACTGCATGGCCGGCAGATAATTTGGATCGGTGACAAGGCCGCCCGGGTTGGCGGCCTTTTTTCAATTCGAGCACCCTTCGCTCACGACAGCCTAAGACGAACGCTGCTCCCGACGCGCCGTCGCGTGTCGTCGCCATCTGTTAAGCAAAGGTTAATCTGAGAACTCGTAACGGATGCGGATGACACACAATCAAGCGGCAGCCTGTGCCGCCGACGCCATCCTTCACCCATCCTGTCCCAAATGCGGGACAAAGATGGTGCTCGCCAGCATTTCGCCGGAACAGCCGGGGCACGAGACACGGACATTCGAATGTCCGAGTTGCAAGCACGCGGTCAACCGGCTCGAAAAATTCGGTTAGTCGTCTTCATTGGAACTTTTTCATTCGCAGCCACCGATGCAAATTTGAACGGTTGGGGCTTGAGCCCGTTGGCTCTGTGAAAGAGCACCCCATGAAAATTGAATCCGACTCCACACGCGAGGAACTCCTCGCGCTGCTTGATTTCCCCGATTCGGCTCTAGCGGACTATGACGACGACCGCATCTTCCGAAGCCGGGCCGGAAAGATTATCGCCGCGCTGACGCCGGTCGGCACGAAGCCGAAGGCCTGGTGGGTCTGAAACCACCGGCCGCGCCGTTTCTATTTGGCGTAGCCTTGGGATCTCAGCCACGCGATCTTGCGGTCGCCCTGCATCCAGTCATCGACGTCGGCCTTGCTGGTGAGACCGGAAATATAGCGAATGTCCTCGCCGGGACAGTGGGCTTCGATCTGCCAGTCGCCTTCGGCAATGCGCTTTGGACGAAAATCGACGCGTGGGGATTTGGCCATTGGCGATATATGCCCCGGTTCGGCGGCGGCGGCTAGTGGTGTCTTTTAAAGAGCCCGGTTCCAGGCGCGGACGTCAAGACCGCACTCATTCAAGGAATCAAACCGAAATCTCTAATCCAACTCCTCAACCACGCCCTCTCGGATGGTGACTCGCCGGTCCATGCGCGCCGCAAGCTCCATGTTGTGGGTGGCGACGATAGCGGCAAGGCCGGAGGCTTTCACGAGGTCGGTGAGCGTCGCAAAGACGTGCTCGGCGGTGTGCGGGTCGAGGTTTCCGGTCGGCTCGTCGGCCAGAAGAATACGCGGCGCGTTGGCCACGGCCCGAGCAATCGCAACGCGCTGCTGCTCGCCGCCCGACAACTCGGACGGCCGGTGTGTCAGCCGCGCGCCGAGGCCGAGAAAGCTCAGGAGATCGACGCCGCGCGCCCTCGCCTCGCTCTTCGACAAGCCGCGGATCATCTGCGGCAGCAGTACGTTTTCGAGCGCCGAGAACTCCGACAGCAGATGATGCGACTGATAGACGAACCCGATCTCGTTGCGCCGGATGCGGGTGCGGTCGGCGTCGCCTAAGGTCGCGGTCGGGCGCCCGTCAATATAGACCTCGCCCTGATCGGGATGCTCGAGCAGCCCGGCAATGTGCAGCAGCGTCGACTTGCCGGCGCCCGACGGCGCCACCAGCGCGACCGACTGCCCAGCCCAGACCGCGAGCTCGGCGCCCTTGAGAATGTCGAGCGTCTCGTCGCCCTGGCGGTAACGACGCTCGACCATGTTCAGGAACACGGCGGGAATCTCTTCCGGCTCTTGCGGTTCGGTCTCGGTGAAACCGTCGGACATGGTCTCACTCATAACGCAGTGCCTCGACCGGATCGAGCCGCGCTGCGCGCCAAGAGGGATAAAGCGTGGCAAGCAGCGACAGAGCCAGCGCCATCACCACCACCGCCGTGGTCTCACCGGTGTCCATGTCGGCCGGGAGCTTCGACAGGAAATAAAGCTCGGGCGAGAACAGCTCGGTATTGGTAAGCCATGACAGAAATTGCCGGATCGACTCGATGTTGAGACACACCACGATCCCGAGCAGGAAGCCGACCAACGTGCCGACGACGCCGATCGAGGCGCCGGTAATCAGGAACACCCGCATGATCGCGCCCTGAGTCGCGCCCATCGTGCGCAGGATCGCGATGTCCGAGCCCTTGTCCTTCACCAGCATGATCAGGCCGGACACGATATTGAGCGCGGCGACCAGCACGATCAGCGTCAGGATCAGGAACATGACGTTGCGCTCGACCTGCAGCGCGTTGAAGAAGGTGGCGTTGCGCTGCCGCCAGTCGATCATGAAGATCGGCCGCTGCGCCGCGTCGGTGACCAGCTTGCGATAGCTGTCCACGCGGTCGGGATTGTCGGTATAAACCTCGATCGCGGTGACGTCGCCGGCGCGGTTGAAATAGGCCTGCGCCTCCTTGAGCGGCATGAACACCACCGCGGAATCATATTCCGACATGCCGATCTCGAACACCGCGGCGATCTTGTACACCTTGATCCGCGGCGTCGTACCCATCGGAGTCACCGCGCCGCGCGGCGCGACCAAGGTGATGTTGTCGCCGGAGCGCAGCGATAGTTGATCGGCCAGTCGGCGGCCAATGGCGAGCCCCTGCCCGTCGTCGAAGCCGTCGAGACTGCCCTGCTTGATGTTCTTGGCGATCGACGGCAGCTTTTGCAGATCGGCCAGCCGGATGCCGCGCACCAGCACGCCGCCGGCATTGAACGGCGAGGACGCCAGCGCCTGGCCCTCGACGATCGGCGAGGCCAGGCGGATGCCCTTGACCTGACTGATCCGGGCCGAGACCTCTTCCCAATCCGACAGCGGCTTTTCGAGCGGCTGGATCAGCAGATGGCCGTTGAGGCCGAGGATCTTGTCGAGCAGCTCGGCGCGAAAGCCGTTCATCACCGCCATGACGATGATCAAGGTGGCGACGCCGAGCATGATGCCGAGGAAGGAGAACCCGGCAATGACCGAGATAAAGCCTTCCTTGCGCCGCGCTCGCAAATAGCGCAGCGACAGCATCCATTCGAACGGAGAGAAGGGCCGCGTGGCGTTAGCCTGGCTCATGAAGTCTCGATTCCCGGACCCGGATTTTCACACGATTCTGGCGGATTCATGCCAGACTGCGGCAGCCTTCGCTGCGGTCACGCACAGCTTCCTTGCGTCAGCCGGTCGATTGCGGCGGCGACCGACATGAGTTCCTTGGAGCCGTCGGCGCGCTTCTTCACCTCGACCATGCCTTCAGCCAAGCCGCGCGGTCCGACCAGCACCTGCCAGGGCACGCCGATCAGGTCCGCGGTGGCGAATTTGCCGCCCGGCCGCTCGTCGAGGTCGTGATAGAGCGTCTCGACGCCCTTGGCGGTGAGCGCCGCGTAGATCTGCTCGCAGGCCGCGTCGGTCTCGGCGGCGCCCTGCTTGAGATTGAGGATCATGGCGCGGTACGGCGCGATCGCCTCGGGCCAGATGATGCCGGCGTCATCATGCGAGGCCTCGATCACCGCCGCAACCAGCCGCGACGGCCCGATGCCGTAGGAGCCCATGTGCACCGCATGCTCGACGCCGTCGGGACCGGCGACCACGGCCTTCATCGGCGCGGAATATTTGGTGCCGAAATAGAAAATATGCCCCGCCTCGATGCCGCGCGCCGACACCTGCTTGTCGGCAGGCACGGCGCCGAACGCCGCGTCATCGTGCTTCTCGGAGGTCGCGGCATAGAGCGAGGTCCACTTGTCGACGATCGATTGCAGGCCGGCGACATTGTCAAAGTCGACGTTGGCGTCGGGGACTTGAAAATCGAGATAGTCCTTGTGGCAATAGACTTCGCTCTCGCCAGTGTCGGCGAGAATGATGAACTCGTGGCTGAGGTCGCCACCGATCGGCCCGGTATCGGCACGCATCGGGATCGACTTCAGCCCGAGCCGCGCGAAGGTGCGCAGATAGGCGACGAACATCTTGTTGTATGAGTGCCGCGCCGCGGCCTGATCGATGTCGAAGGAGTAAGCATCCTTCATCAGGAATTCGCGCCCGCGCATCAAGCCGAAGCGCGGCCGCACCTCGTCGCGGAATTTCCACTGGATGTGATAGAGATTGAGCGGCAGATCCTTGTAGGAGCGGATATAGGCACGGAAAATTTCCGTGATCATTTCCTCATTGGTCGGCCCGTACAGCACGTCGCGCTCGTGGCGGTCCTTGATGCGCAGCATTTCCTTGCCGTAGGCCTCATAGCGCCCGCTCTCGCGCCACAAATCGGCCGACTGGATGGTCGGCATCAGCATTTCGATCGCGCCGGAGCGGTCCTGCTCCTCGCGCACGATCTGCTCGATCTTTTTCAAGACGCGCAGGCCGAGCGGCAGGAACGCATAGATGCCGGCCGCTTCCTGCCGCATCATCCCGGCGCGCAGCATGAGACGGTGCGAGACGATTTCCGCCTCTTTCGGCGTCTCGCGCAGGATCGGCATGAAATAACGAGACAGGCGCATGGGGCTCACGGCTCGGCTTGCCGGAATCGGAGCGAAAACGGCCAAGGAGTGAAAGCGGATCAATGGCAAAAAGACAAGGCCGGCGTGGCGCAAAAGGTTGGGAATAGCGACCTTCGCGATGGCGTTTACTGCTATAATGCGGCAAGGGATTGGGCCATGCGGGCAGGACTGAGCCGGGTATCTGCATACGTTGCGATCTTTGCGATCGCGTTGCAGGCTTTGCTGACGGGGCTCGCCTACCCCGAGTTGGGCCAGGCTTCGTTCGATCCCGCCGCCATCATCTGCCATAGCGACGGCTCGGGAACCGGCTCGCAAGCTCCGCAGCCGGCGACCGCGGACGATTGCTGCGCGCATTGCATCCTGTGCGGCGCGACGGCGCTGGCGGGCGCGCCGGTTGCCCCCGCAATCATTGCGATGCCGCTATTGGATGGCGAGCCGCTGATCATTCCGCCAACAGCCGCGGCGCGACTTGCCGCGCATGCGTCCGATCATTTTGCCCGAGGTCCCCCGCAATCGGTGTGATCGACAGCCGCGCAAGCGGCGGCCTTTCCCATCACATCATTTGCGGAGCTTTCCCATGTCACCTTGCTGTTTGCGCGCGGCGCTTTGCGCGGCTGCGCTGCTGCCATCGTTTCCCCTCGCCGCGCATGAGACCGCCGGCAATCGGGTGTTTCCGGCGACACTTGCAATCGACGATCCCGGCGTCAGTGACGAGCTGGCGTTCCCGACCATCGCGTCGATGAAGAACGGCGACAAGCCGTCGGCGCGCGAGACCAGTTTCTCGGCCGAATGGGCCAAGCGCATCACCGACGATTTCGCGCTGGCGGTGGCGCCGAGCTGGGTTCACGTCAGCGCACCCGGCGGGCCTGACAGAAAGGGCGCCTGGGGCTTCGACAATCTTGAGACCAGCGCCAAATACCGCCTGTACAAGAACGCCGAGCACGAATTCGTGTTTTCGGTCGGTGTCGAGATCGAATGGGGCGGAACCGGCGCGGCCGGTATCGGCGCCGAGAGCTTTAACGTCTACACGCCGACGATTTACTTCGGCAAAGGCTTCGGCGATTTGCCCGACACCCTGTCGCTGCTGCGGCCGTTCGCCGTCACCGGCGTCGTCGGCTATGGCATTCCGGCGCGCGGCTTTTCGGATGGCGAGTTCATTCCGCGCACGCTGGAATGGGGTCTGTCGTTGCAATACAGCATGCCCTATCTCAAAGCCGCGGTGAAAGATTACGGCTTCCCGGAGTTCTTCAACCATCTGGTGCCGATCGTCGAACTCGCAATGTCGACGCCGGTGAGCAATACATTCGACTCCGGTACGATGACGACGGGGACGATCAACCCCGGCGTGCTTTACATGGCGGACAAATATCAGATCGGCATCGAGGCGATGATCCCGGTCAACCGGCAGAGCGGCATCGGCATCGGGTTCATCGCGCAGCTGCACTTTTTCTTCGACGACATTTTCCCCAACAGTCTCGGACGCCCGCTATTCGCCAGTGCCGACACACCAGGAGGGCCGAAATTCGGCCGTTGACCGATGCGCATGATC